>ENA-OYXU01000022-OYXU01000022.1-human-gut-metagenome-genome-assembly--contig:-NODE-22-length-85503-cov-9.913491_pt1 | contig 85503 bp, 62 predicted proteins | sample MGYA00243243_ERZ653435 | MGnify/ENA primary metagenome ERZ653435 (study PRJEB26926, sample SAMN06165113) | human gut metagenome | biome: ENVO:00009003; feature: ENVO:2100002; material: ENVO:00002003... | reverse complement strand
ACGATGATGGATTGGCATCCTTTGGATGACACGGCTCGTTGGCGCATTGTGGTAGAGGCTAAAGAAAGCCGTGTCCCCCGCAGGGGTGCCGTGTCAGCTCGTCAGAGCGCCGTGGATAATATTCACTGAACCGCCAGATTTTTGTTTTTTAAGTTTTTTTATTGCATAATATTCTTATTTTCACTGAAAATGTGTTAATTTTGCACCTTGGTTATGAGACAAGATATAGAATCCTTGCAAGGCTTTTTCAATGATGTAAGGCAAATCATAAATGGAGCCCGTGCCAACGCTGTAAGAAGTGTTGATTATTGTCGTGTACAAATGTTTGGCATATAGGTAGGCGTATTCAGGAAGAAGAACAGCAGGGTAAAGAACGGGCTGACTACGGCAGTTATCTTATACGTAACTTAGCAAAGACCATAGAACCGGAATTTGGTAGCGGATTTGGTGTGAGGCAGCTGGAACGATGCCGGAAATTTTATAAGTTGTTCCCAATTGCGTCCACACTGCGGACGCAATTGAATTGGTCGCAATATAAATTGCTAATAGCAATATCTGATGCCGACAAAAGGGAATATTATGAACTGGAAACGGTAAACAATAATTGGACGGGGCGCGAATTGGAACGCCAAATAAATTCTATGCTTTACGAGCGCCTGTTGCTTAGCAATGACAAGGAAAGCGTATTGGCTGTAGCACGTAAAGAACGCATACCAGAAAATCCGACAGAAATTATCAAGGACCCTATGGTTCTGGAATTTCTCGGTCTGGAACGCAAAGCTCATTATTACGAGAAAGACTTGGAAAGCGAGTTGATCTCGCATATCGCTGATTTTTTGTTGGAGTTGGGCAATGGCTTTTCTTTTGTTGCACGACAGAAACGTTTGCTGGTGGAAGACGATGAATATTTTGCCGACTTGGTGTTTTACAACAGATTGTTGCGTTCTTTTGTCATTATAGAAATAAAGAACCGCAAACTGACACATGAGGACTTGGGACAGTTGCAGCTGTATGTAAACTATTATGACAGATATGAGAAAACCGAAGATGAGAATCCTACAATAGGTATTCTGCTTTGTACCAGCAAAAACGATACTGCCGTAAAATTGGCATTGCCTCAAGACAATAAGAATATCTTGGCAAGTCAGTACCAGTTATATCTGCCCACAGAAGAGCAGTTTATTAAGGAGATAAACGATGTAAAAGCTCTTGCCGTTGAACATATGAAAATATAAACAATGGAAAAGGAGAACAGCAGGTGATAGCATCTCATTTTTGTTTTTTAAGTTTTTTTATTGCATAATATTCTTATTTCCACTGAAAATGTGTTAATTTTGCACCTTGGTTATGAAACATAGTGACAGAATGAGCACTCTTACGGAAAAAACAATCGATATAGACAGTCTGTTGAAGAGCAAGATGGGCAGCAAGGCACGATGGGTGCCGCGGCCGCTTGTGTCGTGGCTGAAACACATCATTCATCAGGACGAGGTGAACAGGTATCTGTGGGAAAGCCGCCATCTCAGCGGCACGGAATGGCTGGAGGAGTGTGTGCGCTATCTCGACATGACGCTCGACATTGTGGGCGCTGAGAACCTGCCGGCAAAGGACGACGGCAAGCTCTATACCTTTGTGAGCAACCATCCGCTGGGCGGTGAGGACGGAGTGGCTTTGGGAGCCATCATAGGCAGGCACTACGACGGGCGGTTCCGCTATCTGGTGAATGACCTGCTGATGAACCTGCCGGGACTGGCGCCCGTGTGCATTCCCATCAACAAGACGGGCAAGCAGAGCCGTAACTTCCCCGCAATGGTGGAGACGGGCTTCAAGAGCGATAACCACATGCTGATGTTCCCCGCAGGCATCTGTTCGCGCCGCAGGGACGGGGTGATACGCGACGTGGAGTGGAAAAAGACATTCGTAGTGAAGTCGGTGGAGTATCAGCGCGACATCGTGCCAATACATTTCGGCGGTCAGAACTCCGACTTTTTCTATAAGCTGGCGAATTTCAGCGACAAGCACCTGAAGTTCAACCTTGCCATGCTGTTTCTCGTTGACGAGATGTACAAGAACGTGCACAAGACATTCCGTATAGCCATCGGCAAGCCGATACCGTGGCAGACGTTCGACAAGTCGAAAACTGCCGCACAGTGGGCGCAATGGGTAAAGGAAAGGGTTTACGAGCTGTAACCGTAATCGTGAAGTGACGTCACTGACACACAGACATACTTACTAAAAACTGAAAATGGAACAAGAGATAATAAAACCGGTAGACAAGGAACTCATCATGAGCGAGCTCACCCCTGAGCGCCAGATGAGAATGACCAACAAGAGCAACAACGAGATATACATTGTGGATGCCCACAATGCCCCTAACACCCTGCGCGAGATAGGACGGTTGCGCGAGATTGTGTTCCGTGAGGCTGGCGGAGGAACGGGCAAGGAAGTGGATCTTGATGAGTTTGACACATGCGAGAACTGCTACAAGCAGCTCATTGTATGGAATCCTGATGCTCAGGAAATCATAGGCGGCTACCGCTATATTCTGGGCACCGATGTGAAGTACGACGGCAACGGTCAGCCGATTCTTGCCACAAGCCACATGTTCCATTTCTCACAGAAGTTCATCAATGACTATATGCCATACACCATAGAGCTGGGACGCTCGTTTGTGTCGCTCGAATATCAGAACACGGGCAAGCACGCGTCGAAGTCGCTTTTCGCCCTCGACAATCTTTGGGACGGGCTTGGCGCGCTCACGGTGATAAAGCCCAACGTGAAGTACTTTTTCGGCAAGATGACCATGTATCCATCGTATATACGCAGGGGCAGGGACATGATTCTGTATTTCCTGAAGAAGCATTTTGAGGACAAGGAGCATCTTATCATCCCGATGAAGCCGCTCATTATAGAGGAAGATCCGGAAGAGCTTGCCAAGCTGTTCTGCGAGGATGACTTCAAGGACGACTACCGCATACTGAACCGCGAGGTGCGCAAGCTCGGACTTAACATCCCGCCATTAGTGAATGCCTACATGGGACTGTCGCCCACGATGAAGCTGTTCGGCACGGCAATCAACTACGGTTTCGGCGATGTGGAGGAGACGGGAATACTTATTGCCGTTGACGAGATTCTTGAGCAGAAGCGTGTGCGCCATATCGACTCATATATAAAGGAGCATCCCGAGGCATTGCAGATTACGAGTGGTGCAAACAAGGTGATCTATAAGGAAAAGGACGTGTGACACGGTCCGCGACAATAAATAACGGAAACTAATAACTAAAACATTCAGATTTATGCAAAAGGTACTGTACATATTCATTCTGTTGGCACTTTTTGCAAGGGTGCCGGCACAGGAGCGGTTTCGCAGCATTGACGATGCCGATCCTGTGGTGCTTCTTGGCGACCGAATAGAATATAAGGGACAGACGGTGACGCTCGGTCACCGTGCTATCTATGTGGACGGCAGTTTGCCCGATGAGGTGGTGGCAAACCGCAAGTATGTTTATAATTCTTTTGTCGAGGCTGCCAGACATTTCGTTGACGGAACAGAGGAAGAGCCGATGCGGGTGTATATCGCTCCATACGTATATTGGGTGGACAATCCCGATGTGCCTGCCGTGGCGGTGGGCAGTGACGGACGTGAACCGTTCGGCATGATAATAAAATGCCAAAATCTGCACCTCATAGGGCTTGCCGACGATGCCAACAACATTGTGCTGGCATCGAAGCGCGGACAAACTCAGGGGGCTGTGGGCAATTTCACCATGTTCGACTTCTGGGGAGACGGTCTGCAGGTGAGCAACATGACGCTCGGCAATTTCTGCAATGTCGACCTTAACTACCGTCTTAGACCGGAGCTTAATATCCGCAAACGCGGCGAGGCAATCACCCAGGCTCACGTGGCTTACTGTCATGGCGACAGGGTCGTGGCGCGCAATGTGCGTTTCATCAGCCGGCTGAACATGAATCCCCTCAACGGGGCACGCCGCATACTGTTCGACCGATGCCACATGGAGTGTACCGACGATGCTCTCACGGGCAACGGCGTATATCTGCAATGCACCTTCGGATTTTACGGACAAAAGCCATTTTACACCACCCACCGTTGTGGAGCGGTGTTTCTCGGCTGCGATTTCTACATGCGCTCGGCAAACAGCGTGATGGCATTCTGCAAGGCAAGCGGACCGCTCACCGTTATCGACTGCCGCTATCATGCCGCTGACTCAACATATATAGCATGGGCGAACTATCCCGATGCCACACTGCGATGCTATCAGTCGGGATTCACTCTCAACGGCAAGCCATATACTGTGGGTAACCGCAATCCGCAGAACACCGTCGACATAACCCGTCTTCCGCTGTTCAACGCCTTTGTAGTTGACGGTGAGGGTGGAAGACAATATAATATAGGTAATCTTCTTAATGGCGACGATGGCTGGATGCCTTCGATAACCGACAATCCGGGCAGACATGCCACACAGTATGTCAAGGGTGATGAGATGCCCGCTGCCCTGATTCTCAACAAGAAAGAAGTGGAGCTGCGCACGGGCGAGGCTCCCGTTGTGCTTCATGCCGCTGCCATGCGCCATGCCGGTTACAGCTGGCAGGGCAAGCAGCCAGCAATACATTGGCGGGTGCCAGAGGAGTATTCGTCGTGTGTGCGTCTGTCAGCTTCTGTGGGCGACAGCATAACGGTGGAGTCAATAAACAACAGCGATACTTCCGCCGAGTTTTGCATAGAGGCATACACCGGCAGCGGACTGCATGCTGCGGTGAAGGTGACGGCAAGACCGGCATTGCTGCCGCAACCTGAGTTTACGGCAAAGCCATATATAATAAAGAAAGGTGGCGACAGGCTTGAAGTGGAATATGCCCTGAATATTGACGGCAGGCGTGACATGTCGGAAGTGACATGGTATCGTGCGTGGAAGGCTGACCTCAGCGACTCGGTGGCTGTGGCGGTGAGCCGTGACGGTGTGCCGGAGACGGCATATCCGCTGAGTGTTGCCGATAACGGCTGTTATGTCATTGCCAAGGTAGTGCCGCGCCATGTGCGCAGCCGCAACGACGGTGTGGCGGGGATTGCCGTGATGAGGGTAGGAGTTTTAGGAAAGGTAGGAGGGGTAGGAGATGTAGGACCAGTCTGTGAAAACCGCCAGCAAGCTTTGGACATTGATTTCCGCACGATGCCCTCAGCCAACCAGCCGAGGATAATCCCTGGATGCTGGACCTTGGACGGATACAAGCCTGCCGACACTGCCGAATATGACTGGACATTCAATCCAGAAAAGGATATGTGGACCTACGGCGAGGGATTTAACGGTGCCGTGGGCAAGGGAATGCTGCAGGCACAGCGCGGGGCAAGGATGATGTACACTCCTGTGGATGGCGGCAAGCCGTATGGCGACATGAGCGTGGTGCTCGATGTCGACCCCACGAAGACTGCCGGGCAGGGCTTCGGCAGTGCCACGGGACAATACATGGACGTGTGCTTGAAATGGGATGCCGCCACGCTCAGCGGCTATGCCCTGCGAATCATCCGCACGGTGAAGCACGCCAAGGCGGTGGATTTCCTGCTCGTGAAATATGACAATGGCAGGGTCACTCCAATCACCGACCCTGTGTCGGCGATATGCTACCGCACGGGCTGCACCATCAGCCTCGACATCACGGGCAGCACCTTTACGGCAAAGGTCGTTACCGCCACGCCTCTGCCCGACGATTCACCGTTGGCAAAGACCGTGAACCTCAGTGCCACAATCACCCCCAACGGTTACGGCGGCATAGCCATACAGCACACAGGCAGCTGCGGCGAGAGCACAACGATGCTCCACCGGCTGAGAGCGGAATGGAGGAATGTACCTTAACTCTTCCTAACTCCCCTTTACTCCTTAAAAAAGAAAAACCAACAAAAACTAAAAAGATATGAAAGAACAAACATCATTGCCCGAAAACGCGTTTCGGGAACTGAAAGAGGGTGAGAGCTATGAGCCCGTAATGTCGCCTCATCGCCAATATCCTGAAGTAAACTCATGGTCGGTGACATGGGGTATTCTCATGACCATGCTGTTCTCGGCAGCTGCAGCCTACCTCGGACTGAAGGTGGGACAGGTGTTCGAGGCTGCCATCCCCATTGCCATCATTGCCGTGGGCGTGTCCACTGCCGCAAAGCGTAAGAACGCGCTTGGCGAGAATGTCATCATCCAGAGCATCGGAGCATGTTCGGGAGCCGTGGTGGCGGGTGCCATCTTCACGTTGCCGGCAATCTATATCCTTCAGGCAAAATATCCAGAGATGAGTGCGTCGTTTGCCAAGATTTTCATATCCTCGCTGCTTGGAGGCATCATTGGTATCTTGTTCCTCATTCCGTTCCGCAAGTATTTCGTGAGCGACATGCACGGCAAGTATCCCTTCCCCGAGGCTACCGCCACCACACAGGTGCTCATGAGCGGCGAGAAGGGTGGGGCACAGGCTAAGCCGCTGCTCCTTGCCGGACTCGTGGGAGGTCTCTACGACTTTATCGTTGCCACCCTCGGCTGGTGGAACGAGAACTTCACCTCCCGTTTTTGCGAGTGGGGTACCATGCTTGCCGATAAGACAAAGCTCGTGTTCAAGATCAACACCAGCGCCGCCGTGCTTGGACTCGGCTATATCATCGGTTTCAAGTACGCGCTCATCATCACGCTCGGCTCGCTTGCCGTATGGTGGCTGCTCGTGCCGGGCATGAACATAATCTTTGCCGACCAGGTGCTCAACACGTGGGACCCGACAATCACCCAGACCGTCAGCCAGATGTCGGCAGAGGACATCTTCCGCTCCTACGGCAAATATATCGGCATCGGCGCCATTGCCATGGCGGGCATCATCGGCATCATCAAGTCGTGGGGAATAATCCGCGGCGCGGTGTCGCTTGCCGTGGGTGAGATGAAGGGCAAGAGCGATGCACAAAAAGAGGTGATACGTACCCAGCGCGACATCTCGTTTAAGATTATCGCCATCGGCTCGCTTGCAGCCATCGCTGTGATATTCCTGTTCTTCTGGTTCGGGGTGATGCACAACTTCCTGTTTGCCGTTGTCGGCATATTGCTGGTGGCAGTCATTGCGTTCCTGTTCACCACCGTGGCAGCAAACGCCATAGCCATCGTGGGCAGCAACCCCGTGAGCGGCATGACCCTTATGACCCTTATCCTCGCCTCGGTGGTGATGGTGGCTGTTGGTCTAAACGGTACCAGCGGAATGCTTGCCGCACTTATCATGGGCGGCGTGGTCTGCACGGCTCTCTCCATGTCGGGAGCGTTCATCACCGACCTTAAGATTGGTTACTGGCTGGGCACTACTCCGTGCAAGCAGGAGTCGTGGAAGTTCCTCGGCACTCTCGTGTCGGCTGCCACTGTGGGCGGCGTTATGATGCTGCTCAACGAGACCTACGGCTTTGCCAGCGGACAGCTTGCAGCGCCTCAGGCAAACGCCATGGCTGCGGTCATCGACCCGCTGATGAACGGTGTGGGTGCTCCGTGGCTGCTCTATGGCATCGGTGCCGTGATTGCTGTTGTGCTCACTCTCTGCCGTGTGCCTGCCCTTGCGTTTGCCCTCGGAATGTTCATTCCTATAGAGCTTAACGTTCCGCTGCTCGTGGGCGGTGCCGTAAACTGGTATGTCACCACTCGCAGTAAGGACGATGCCGTGAACAAGGAGCGTGGCGAGAAAGGCACACTGCTTGCCTCAGGCTTCATTGCCGGCGGTGCGCTCATGGGAGTGCTCTCGGCTCTCCTACGCTTTGGCGGCGTAAACCTTGTCAACGATGAGTGGCTTGCCAATCCTCTCTCCGAGGTTTGCTCGCTCGCCGCATACATCCTCCTGATAGCCTACTTCGTCGTGGCTACAAGGGGAAAGAAGAAGTAGCGCGCCTGCCTATATATAATAATAAGGTGTAAATTTTGCTGTGCGGCAGGATTTACACCTTAATTTGCACACAATGGAATGATGACATTTTCAAAAATTTTATTCATTCAGGGTTGAGTTTTGAGGAAATTGTGTGTCTTATAAATGTATGACGAACAGAAACGACATAGAGCAGCTTTTCAAAGCACATTATGCGCAGATGTACCGGTTGGCAGTGGCACTTCTGCACGACGATGATCTTGCGCGCGACATCGTTCATGATGTGTTTGTCTCGTTGCTCGACGGAAAATCTAACATTCTTGCCAACAGAAGTTATCTTTTGAGGGCAGTCAGAAACCGAAGTCTTAACCATATCCGGGACTGCGAAATTCATCAGCGCATAGCCAACCGCTACGTTCTCGACAATAAGGAATACGACACTGAGGACTGGCCCGATGAGGAAACGATTGCGCGGATTTACAGCCTTATCAGGAATGATATTTCTCCGCAAGCACGGCGTGTCATGGAACTGAGATTTTCAGATGGGTTGCCATTTGCCCGGATTGCAGCGACAATGGGCATAAGCGAGACTGCTGTATACCGTCATCTAAGTCATGCGCTAACAATAATCCGCAAAAAACTCAATGAAAATGGATAAATACGAACTTGTGCTTGACATTGTTGAGCATTCCGACAATTATACATCGGAGCAGTTGGCAGAAATTCTGTCTGACCCTGAGACAGAAGAGATATACAACCTTCTTTGTAAGGCTGACACCGCAGTAGAAGCCAACAAGGAGGTAAATGTTGATGCCGAGTGGGAAGTCTTCTCTAAGAGATACGCAGTCCGTCCCCGCAATTTCTTTATGTGGTTCGGAAGTCGTGCCGCTTCAATTGCCGCCATAATCAGCACGTCTGTCGTGGCTGTTGCTGTAACGGTGGCGGTGATAGGACATAAGGCAGAGCAGACAGCGGACAATGGAATGGAAGAATCGGCTCCTTCCGTTGCCGTGGCTTCGGACAGCATAACCATGCAAACCGACACAGTAAAGGTTGATGTAACTCCCATAATGTTTGAGGACGAGTCTCTTGAAGCAATAATGAAAAAGGTAGCCGCTGTTTACGGTGTTGAAGTGGTGTTCAGAAATAAGGAAGTCGCTTCATTACACCTTTATTATAAGCTCACACCTACATTGCCTCTTGATGAAGTGGTGTCGCAACTCAACACATTCGAGCAGATAAACATCAAACGCAACGGAAACACATTAACCATAGACTGAAAATGAAATTCATGCTTACCATAATCATGGCTGTGATGAGTTTCATTTCAGCCAGTGCACACAGGTATTCTTATACGTTCAACAACACGCCAATATCGGAGGCAATTGTCAGAATCAGCAAGGATCATCCAGATGTTAACATATCATTTATATACAAGGAACTCAACAACTACAGGACATCCGCGAGAGTCCGTACAGATGACACTTATGACGCATTGCGCCAGACAATCGGCATTAATCCTATATCTGTAATAAAGAAAGACGGAAATTATTATATAGAGGCTTTCCAGCATGGTAAGTTCCGTTATACGGGTAAAATTGTCGGCGGCGACAATGAACCCGTGGTTGCGGCAATCGTGATGCTGCTTGCTCCGAAGGACTCCACTGTTCTCACCTACTGCATAACAGATGAAGCCGGGCGTTTTTCAATACCTTGCGACAAACAGGGCGTAATAGGAAAGCTGTCATGTCTCGGCTATAAAACAACCTTGAAAAAGTTTGATGCCTTTTCCATGGGAACCATAATAATGAACGAACAGGCTGTTGCATTGGGAGCTGTGACAGTTGAAGGCGATAACGCACATTTATATTCTGACAAGTCAGTATATATGCCTACGGCTACGCAGAAAAACGCTTCTCAATCGGGTGCCGACCTGCTCAGCCACATGGCTATACCACAGTTGGGATTTATTTCGGGCAACTCCATAGTCACCAACGGCGGTAAGCCGGTTGCCGTTTTCATTGATTATCTTCCTGCTACGGAACATGACTTGCTTGCCATGCGTGTCAGCGACGTGAAGCGGGTGGAGTATCTTGAATATCCATCCGACCCACGTCTTCAAGGTAACACGTATGTCGTTAATTTCATCATGCAGCAATATGAATATGGCGGTTATGCGAAAGTTTATGGCTACGGCACATTCCTGAACGGACACCAGGAACAGCTTATCGGCAATGTCAGAATGCAGTACAAGCGGATGACATACGATATTATGGGTTCGGCATATAATAATGGGAACAGCCATTATGGTCAGAATATGACTGAAACATTCCGTTTGCCACAAGAGAACGGCACAATTAATGAGTTTCAGCGCATATCCGGGACAACCTCGTCAAAACGCAACCGTAATAACTACTATCTGGTATTTAAGGCTACGTATAATTCTGATAAGATACAGGCGTCAACATTGATTAACAGCAATCTTGACCGACAGCCTAACACCATTCAAAACGGTATGGTGAGATATACATCGGATGTATATCCCGATACAGAATATAGTTCTGCATCAAGCAATTTCTCTAAATTTATCTCGTATGACGGGTATTACTTCTTTGTATTGCCCAAAAACAATTCCATTACCTTCACTCCAAAGTACAGTCTGTCACATACCGACCAAAACAGCAACTATTCGGAGCACGGTTATTCATCTATCCAAAATTCAGCAATCGACAATACCAATAAACTGTCGGGAAATCTGAAGTTTAAGCATGATTTTGGTAAATTGGGCAGTCTTTTAGGGGTTGTCAAAGGTTCGTATCAATACAACCGCACCCGGTATTCTGGTTCGGCAAACGCCCTTGACCGTGCAAAATCTTCACGTTTGGGTTTTGCTGTGAATTACGAAGTCTCAGCCAAAAGCCTTCGTGGACATGTTGGATTGGGATGGGATTGGGACCGGTTGCAGTTCGGCTCAATGGTTGACAGGCGAAATGCACCTTCCTTTGACTTATCCATACAGTTTACCCCAAACCGGAAACACTCTTTATCGGCAATATTTCAATATGAATCGTGGTTGCCGTCACCTAATTTCAAGAGCGACCAAATAATAGCGGCATCTCCATTCCTTAAATATACAGGCAATCCAAACCTTTTCCCTGCAAAAAGTTATGATTTTGATTTCTCGTACACATGGGTTCCTAACAATAGATACAGTTTGAGCGCGTATGCGTGGGGCTGGATAGTAAAAGACAGGTATGCCTACGATTACGAGACTGATGGCAGAGGAGTAATACGAACCATTAAACAGCCTATGGGCTCCTATGCTCAGGGAAGGTATGGAATCAAAGGTACTGCGCGTTTCCTCAACCGCTCATTGGTATTCACTGGAAATCTCAATCCACTGTTCAACCACAACGGAAAGCCTTATAACGTGAATCATTTCCACATCTACTATACTCTTCAGATGCTGTACTACATCAAGAACTGGAACTTCGGTATGACATATGTTTCCACAGTTGAGAGCTGGGATGGCATGATGAATGGAATATGGCAGCGCAACACTGATAATTATTGGTTCAAGGCGGGCTGGGCAAATTCCGGCTGGAGCATATCTGCTTTAGCTTGCAATATCGGGCGATGGAACTGGAAGAGTTCGCGCCGCGTGATGAACAGCGAATTTTACAGTACGGACGAGAGACTGATAAACAACAACGACCATGCACTGATGAAATTCACAGTCACATATACATTGGGCTTTGGTAAGAAAGTGAATCGTGACAATGAACCTAAAATCTCCGGTTCGGCAGAATCGGGAATCTTGAAATAAAAGTTACTGACCGCCAATGCCAGGACAAACAACAAAATAAAGGTGCCAACGTTGGCACCTTTAACTGTATTTTTCCGTACTTGACAAGTCAAGCAAAAAATCGTAAATGCTTATTATCTGTATGCCGTTTTCATCGCTCCACGGTTTGGTGTGCTCTCCCACAACCAACAGCTTGCGGAAAGAGTCATCCGCTAAACGCAGTGGGCGTTTTTCCTGCTCTATTTTCTCCGTATCGGGCATACGCCACGCCGATTGGATGTATATCCGCTCACTTCCCTTATTGCATACAAAGTCCACCTCCAGTGTTATCCGTTGCTGTTTACCGTTTTCGTTTCTCACACGATGATAGATGTTACCAACATCTACAAGCCATCCGCGCATACGCATCTCATTGTAAATGATATTCTCCATGATATGTGTCGGCTCATTTTGACGGAACCCAAGTATGGCATTTCTCAGTCCCACATCCTGATAATAATATTTGGAGAGAGAACCGATGTATTTCCTACCCTTGATGTCATATCTTTCTGATTTTTCTACGAGGAAAGCATCCTGCATATATCCCAAATAAGCCGAAACGGTCTTGTTTGTAATATTCTGTATATTGCTGACCGATTTAAACGTGTTGGAAATATTCAGTGCATTAACCGGTGCGCCGATGCTGGATGCAATAGTCTTCGACAATTCCTCAAATTCTGCTTTCAATTCTATATCGTTACGCTCATAGATGTCACGCAGATAAACCGTGCGATACATCCGACGAAGAAAATCTGCCTTCTTATCGTCACCAATCTGTGTGAGCAACTGCGGCAGGCCGCCATACAGACGGTATTCCGCCCAACCATCTTCTTTAGAACCGTCATATACCGACATGAACTCTTTGAAAGACAGCGGCCACACATGTATCTCGTCGCCTCTGCCACGAAACTCAGTCACCACGTCTGATGAAAGAAAGCGGGAGTTGGAACCAGTGACATACACATCCGTACCATCTGTGACAGACAATGATGAAAGTACTTCTACAAAGTCCTCTACCTCTTGTACCTCGTCTATAATAATATAATAGGTATCGTCATCCACCATCATTTTTTCTACCCAATCCAATAGATTGTCTGGATTCTTGAATTCCTTGTTTTTCCTATTTTCCATGTCGATGACAAGGATATGGTCTTCCCTCACTCCTTCATCCAATAGATGTTGGCAGAATAGTTTTTTTAACAGAAAGGACTTGCCGGAACGCCGCAATCCTGTTATTATCTTAATGAGTCCGTTACCTTTTGAACGGCTCAGTTGGTCTATATACCTATTTCTATTTACTATCATATTCCCAATTTTTGTCACTTGTGACACTTTTTGGGAGACAAAGGTACGCATAATTTTTCAAATAAAGCCATAAAATATTAATTTTCTTTGTTTTATGATGTAAAAATCTACTTTAGGGCTGATTTCAGTAAAATTGATAATTAGAAAAGCTGATTGAACAGTTCTGTCTGCGTGAAAAAAGATTCACACAATGATAAAATTATCACATATTGCAGTATCACAGAATTTTATATAACTTTGCACCCGACTCAAAACATCAAGGAATAATGAAAAGTACAATGAAAGCAATCCAAGTTCTTGCAAAGGGCGGACCGATGAGACTGGTGGAGGTTCCTGTACCCATTACCATATATATGTCAGCTTTTTCCAAATATGCTCGAACGGACCGTGAGTGTGGCGTGCCATCCACCAGCGGCAGAAAATGATTTGAACTGCGAGAATACATATTCCTATGGCAAGACTCAGAGTGTCGCAGGGATTGAGGTGCAGGCCCCAGTGATAGAAGAGGAATGAGCCGATGATGCTCTGACTGATATAATTGGTGAGACTCATGCGGCCGTAAGGCATTATGAAACGCATGGGCCTGGATATTCGTGTGCAGTAGAACGCAAAAAGCGAAGATGTAACTATGACGGCCATGAAACAGAACTTGTGGAGCGATGTAATGATGAGCATCAGCGATGTCATGAACGTTTCAGAACCAAGCGGCCAAAGACTGCTGTCGCTTATAACTTCGGGAGATAGCGACCTGGTGAAGTCGGGCAGAAGAGAGCTCAGACCATAAAGCGGGAAGAAGGCTATGAGCGACACGGCAAGAATACGCCCCCAAAGGCTGCGGTTGGCTGGTGTGTCGGCAAACCACTCCAGTCTGCCTGCCACCAGACCAAGAATGAAGAGCGAAGCCGACTGGCAGAACCTGCCTGCTCCCCAAGCCCATGAAAGGCTTGACAACTGTCCTTGCCATAGATTTGAGACTACAGTCTGGAAGAAATTACCTTCATCGAGCATCTTTATTGACTCATCCCAATAGCTGCCGAATATGAGTATTTTGGCAGAGCTGTCAACAAATGCCGCGTAAATCAGCTTTATCCACTCCACGGGCTGCAACATCAACACCGCTGCTGTTATAAGCAATGTACGTGTATTCAGACGGCACACCAATGGCAGTATCAATCCAACAATGCTGTAGAGCACCAACACCTCACCACAGAAAAACGCTCCGTTGAAGCATCCGAAACAGAACAGCAACAGCATTCGCCAACAGAAGCGCAGACGGAAATCCTCACCGCGTCGGGCGGCGTTACGGTCCATTATATAGAAGCTGAACCCAAAGAGCAGGGCAAAGATGGCGTATGCCTTGCCGCCAACGACAAACCAAAGGCTGTCCCACACCATTAGGTCTGACAGTTGCAGCAGCGGTGAGCTTGGGTCCACATGATTGTAAAGATTGAAATGCTCTATGCTGTGCAGCAATACTATCATTGTCACGGCAATGGCACGTATGGCGTCTACCACTTCTATGCGCGATGTTTTAGGTCGGTTCTCCATTTTGTCTGATATATAAATAATGTGTAATATTTTAGTTCTGTTTTTGTTTTCCCAGCACTGCATGCCGGTTATTTTCTGCCGAAGTCTGCCGGCACCTCACCCCATTCCTTCGTTTCCCATTTTATGATTGGGGTGTCATACTGGTGGGTGCGCAGCCAGTTCTCTGCCCGTGCGATTATCTGGTATAGCGGCTCAGTCTTGGCGTTGCGCTCAAGCTTGGTCTTACACTGGCGCTTCCTCACCCACAGCATGGCGTTCACGCTGTCGCTGTAGATAGCCTTCCTTATGCCGTGCTGCTGCATGAGCGCCAGGGCATGCACAATGGCAAGAAACTCACCAATGTTGTTTGTGCCGTGCAGCGGACCAAAATGAAACACCACCTGCCCCGTGGCAAGGTCGATGCCACGGTATTCCATAGGACCGGGGTTGCCGCTGCATGCAGCATCCACAGCCCAAGCGTCTGCCCTTACCTCGGGAGGCAAGGGCAGCACTGTGTCATGTCTGTAGTCTGGGGGATTAATCATTTTACATTCTCTCCGGCACCTCGATGCCAAGCAGCGCCATGCCGTTCTTTATGGTCTTTGCCACGTTCTTGGCGATTGTCAGGCGCACGATTTTCTCCTCCTCAGTGTCGGCGTTGAGGATAGAGTAGTCGTGATAGAACTGGTTGAACTCCTTGGTCAGCTCATAGCAGTAGTTGGCTATGCCGCTGGGCGAGTAGTCCTTGCCAGCCTGTGCCACTGCCGCACCGAAAGCATTGATTTTCTGTATCAGGTCGCTCTCCTTCTCGTTCACGGGCATGTTGTCGGCGAGAGTGTCGGGCAGGGCGATGCCTTCTGCTTTTCGCATGATTGAGCGGATGCGTGCGTAGGTGTATTGTATGAACGGACCGGTGTTTCCGTTGAAGTCGATGCTCTCCTCGGGGTTGAACAGCATGTTCTTGCGCGCGTCAACCTTCAGGATGAAGTACTTCAGCGCTCCCATGCCCACGACGCGTGCTATCTCGCCGCGCTCCTCCTCGGTCATGTCGGCAAACTTGCCCAGCTCGTCGCTGGTCTTGCGCGCATCGCTCACCATCAGCTGCATCAGGTCGTCGGCGTCCACCACCGTTCCCTCGCGGCTCTTCATCTTGCCGTTGGGCAGCTCCACCATTCCGTAAGAGAAATGCACGAGCCCCTTGCCCCACTCAAAACCGAGACGGTCGAGAAGTATCGAAAGCACCTGGAAGTGATAGTTCTGCTCGTTGCCCACCACATATATCATCTTGTCGATGGGGAAGTCCTTGAAGCGCATCTCGGCGGTGCCAATATCCTGAGTCATGTACACCGATGTGCCGTCGGAGCGCAGCAGCAGCTTCTGGTCGAGCCCCTCGTTGGTGAGGTCTGCCCACACGCTGTTGTCGTCGTGACGCTCAAACAATCCCTTAGCGAGTCCTTCCTCCACCTTAGCCTTGCCTTTCAGATAGGTCTGGCTCTCATAGTATATCTTGTCGAAGCCCACGCCGAGCGCCTTGTAAGTCTCGTCGAATCCGGCGTACACCCAGTTGTTCATCTTCTCCCACAGGGCGCGCACCTCGGGGTCGTTGTTCTCCCATTTCACCAGCATGTCGTGAGCCTCCTTTATCAGCGGAGCCTCCTCCTTTGCCTTCTTCTCGGCGGCATCTTCGTCCATGCCCTCGGCGGTGTACTGCGCCTTGAGCTGAGCCACCTCCTCACGGTAGTGCTTGTCGAACGCCACGTAGTAGTCGCCAATCAGGTGGTCGCCCTTCTTGCCGCTGCTCTCGGGAGTCTCTCCGTTGCCATACTTAAGCCACGCCAGCATCGACTTGCAGATGTGTATTCCGCGGTCGTTCACAATGTTGGTCTTCACCACACGGTTGCCGTTTGCCTCCATGATCTTTGCCAGCGACCAGCCCAACAGGTTGTTGCGCACGTGACCGAGGTGAAGAGGCTTGTTGGTGTTGGGCGATGAATACTCTATCATCACTAATGGCGCATCCTCGCCCGCCTTCTTCATTCCGAAGCTGTCGTCGGCGTTGATGCTGTTGAGCAGCCCAATCCATGCGCTCGGGGCAATCACGAGGTTGAGGAATCCCGCCACGGCGTTGAATCCCGCCACGGCGCTGCAGTTTGCCTTAAGCCATTCTCCAATCTCCTGCGCTGTGTCAACAGGTTTCTTCCTTGAAATCTTAAGCAAGGGGAACACCACGAGCGTGAGGCTTCCTTCAAACTCCTTCTTAGTCTTCTGAATCTGGAGCATTCCGTCAGCTGCGTCCACTCCGTAGAGAGCCTTCACGGCGGCTTTCACAGCCTCCAGTATCTTTGTTTCAATGTCCATGTTTATTATGCTTTTTTGTTTTGTTTTTACACCTTTATATATAATAAGGTGCAAAGTTACGAATAAGCGAGCACAAAACAAAATATAAAAAGAATTTTTAATATTTTTTTTGCCGAGCGCGAGTAACGGTGAATTCCATAAGCAAGTGCAAAGTTGAAAAAAATTATAATTCTTCATTTACTTCGGCGATTTTTTTATTCATTATTCTTTATTCTTCATTTTTTTTCGTAACTTTGCACGCAAAATTTAATAATTTTAATTCTAAGAGTTATGGACGACGACTATCACGCGGAAAACTTTAACGGTTTCGGGCGATAGGGGAAAGTCAGGCAGCTTATATATAAATAAGGTGTGGATAATCCTCTTTTTGCCCTATGGGTTTTGTTTTCCAATATAGCAAAAAAAGGATTATTACAGCAATGAAGACATTTTGGAACACCACAGGTGGGCTGAGCCAGATTAGAGACTGGCAGCCCAATTGTTGGATACAGGTGACCTGTCCGACAGAAGAAGACCAGGACGAACTGGAAAAGAAATTTGGAATACCCGATTACTTCTTCCCCGACATCAGCGATGCCGACGAGCGTGCGCGTTATGAGTATGACGACGGATGGATGCTCATAATTCTGCGTATTCCATACGTTAAGGAAGTGAGATCGAGAACTCCATACACCACTGTCCCCCTGGGCATTATCCACAAGCGCGATGTGACAATCACCGTGTGCTACTACGAGACCAACATGATGATCGACTTCGTGAGCTTCCAGCAGAAGCGGGGCGAGGGCTTCACCGATTATGTTGACATGACGTTCCGCCTGTTCCTCTCCTCTGCCGTGTGGTACCTGAAGCGCCTCAAGCAGATAAACATGCTGATAGAGAAGGCAAAGAGAAATCTCGACCGCGAGGTGAACAACGAGTCGCTAATCGGACTTAGCCGCCTGCAGGACTCGCTCACATATTTCCAGACATCCATCCGTGGCAACGAGACGCTGCTGTCGAAGCTGAAGTTCAAGCTGCAGATTGACGAACTTGACGCCGACCTCATAGAAGACGTGAACATCGAGATGAGCCAGGCGAGGGAGACAAACAACATCTACTCCCACATCCTGGAATCGACCATGGACACCTACCAGAGCATTATCAACAACAACATGAACACCGTGATGCGTACGCTGACCTCTGTCAGCATCCTCATGATGTTCCCCACGCTCATTGCATCGCTCTTTGGAATGAACCTGATGAACGGCATGGAGAACAGCCCCTATGGATTTGCCTTCGCGCTGATTCTCTCAGTGGTGGTGTCAGGACTTTTTTGGTGGGTGTTCAGGTACAAACGCCTGATATAGCCTTAATTATTCCTAAAAACAGCAAAAGAATATTGTTTTTTCAAAAAAAAACTGTAAGTTTGCAAACTAAAGTGTGCAACAGGTACACAATGATTGTAAAAATAACTCGAATCAAATAACTAAAAAAGTTAAATTGATGGACTCTCAAGAAAATGCCATTGAAGTGGCAAAGACAGAAAACAACGCTGAACTGACTCAGCAAGTAGAAACACAGGAAGTTGCCGATGTTCAGGAGGCTGTGGCAACACCGGTTGACGGTGAGACGCCTGCCGGTGAAGCACAGGAAGCAACAGCCGACGAAACACAGGGACATAGGATTTATGCCGACAAAGCTGAGGTTTTGGAGCGTGTGAAGGAGATTGCAGGCGGTGAGGAAGCCCCCGACCGCGATGAAGTTAGCCTGCTGCAGGCTCTTTACTACAAGATGCAGCGTGCAGAGCGCGAAGCCAGCATGAAGGCATTTGTAGACGGCGGCGGACAGCCTGAGGAATATGTAATGCCGGTGGATGAGACCGAGGACTCCTTCAAGGCTGAAATGTCAAGAATCAAGGAGCGCCGCCAGAAGCTGTTCCTTGAGCAGAAGGAAGCTGAGCAGCAGAACCTGCAAAGAAAGCTCGACATTCTGGAGAAGATTAAAAACATGTCGACATCGCCTGAGGAGGCAAACAAGTCGTATCAGGACTTCAAGGCACTGCAGGCTGAATGGCGTGAGATAGATAACGTGCCGGCAGAGAACGCCACCGAACTTTGGCGCAACTACCAGCTCTACGTGGAGCAGTACTACGATTTGCTGAAGCTCAATCACGAGGCACGTGAGTATGATTTCAAGAAAAACCTTGAGATAAAGACACGTCTTTGCGAGACAGCCGAGAAACTGGCTGAGGAAGAGGATGTGGTAAGCGCGTTCCACCAGTTGCAGAACCTGCATACCGAGTTCCGCGAAACTGGCCCGGTGGCAAAGGAACTGCGTGAGGAAATATGGAACCGCTTCAAGGCTGCGTCAACAGTTATCAACAAGGCGCATCAGTCGCACTTCGAGACACTGAGAGCCCGCGAGGAGGAAAATCTTGCCAGGAAAACCGCCCTCTGCGAGAAGGTTGAGGCAATCATGGCAGAGCCCAACAACAGCAACAACGACTGGGAGACCCACAGCAAGCAGATTATAGAACTGCAGGCAGAGTGGAAGACCATAGGCTTCGCCCCGCAAAAGATGAACGTGAAGATTTTTGAGCGTTTCCGTGGCACCTGCGACGCGTTCTTCACAGAAAAAGCCGCATATTATAAGAAGCTGAAAGAGACATACGCACAGAACGCCGAGAAGAAGCGTGCCCTCATCGAGCGTGCCAAGGCGCTTGTTGACAGCACCGAGTGGAAATCTACCGGCGACAAGCTCATCGGCTTGCAGAAGGAGTGGAAGACTATAGGCAGCCTGCCGAAAAAACTCGGCGACCAGCTGTGGGAGGAGTTCCAGGGAGCATGCCAGCAGTTCTTTGAGCGCCGCAACGAGCAGACTGCCGGACAGCGCACCGAGCAGCAGGAGAACCTTGAGAAGAAGCGCAGCGTGATAGCCCAGCTGCAGGAACTTGCAGCCAGCGGAGCCGCCGACATCATGGCTGCAATGAAGAAGCTGCAGGAGGAGTACAACGCCATCGGTCATGTGCCGTTCCGCGAGAAGGACAATGTCTACAACGACTACCACGCTGCCATGGATGCCATCTACAAGCAGCTCAAGAGCAGCAATGCCCGCAAGCATCTCAGCAACTTCAAGAACAAGATAAAGGATGCCGCAGCTCAGGGCGCACAGACCCTTGACAGCGAGCGCGCAAGGCTGGTGCGTCAGGCTGACAACCTGAAGAACGAAATCAAGACATACGAGAACAATCTCGGTTTCCTGTCGGTGGCAAGCAAAAAGGGCAACAGCCTTGTTGACGAAATGAACCGCAAGCTGGAGCAACTCAAAAACGACCTTGTACTTGTGAAGGAGAAAATCAAGGCTATTGACACCGAAATAGAATAAATTTCAAAGTCAAATATAATGTGTGAGATGGGTTTTGGCACGTATGAGGTCAGAATCCATCTTTTTTTGGCATAAGTGATGAAAAAAACAACTAAAGCGCAAAAAACTTTGGCTATAAAAGTTTTTTTTAGTAATTTTGCAATCAATAAATCAAAAAAACAATGAATACTACAAACCTATCCCTAAGAAAGAGACTGCTCAGTTTGTGTGCAGCCGTTACTTTTGCCGCAACCGTCTGTGCCGGAAATACTGTTGACGAAATGCCCATAGTGCTTGGCGGAGAGCTGAGCAATTCTGCCGCCACATGTGTTGAGGATATCCGCGAGGTGATGCCCCGGATGAAGAAGGCAGGACTCAACACCGTTCTCGTGCCTGTATATTGGGAGTTTCTTGAGCCGCAGGAGGGCAGGTTCGACTACACTTTGCTCGACACCATGGTGGACGAGGCGCGGAAGAACAATCTGAGGATAGGTATTTTATGGTTCGGGGCATGGAAAAACTCCATGAGCTGCTATGCTCCGCTGTGGTTCAAGCAGGACACCAAGCGCTATCCGCGTGCCGTGACGCGCAGCGGCAAACCGCTGGAGATAGCCAGCTGTTTCAGTGAGAATGTCTACCGTGCCGATGCCGCGGCGTTCACTGCCATGGTTGACCGCCTGCAGGAGATAGATGCCGCCGGGAAAGTGGTGAGCATGATTCAGATTGAGAATGAGATAGGCATGCTTGAGGATGCCCGCGACCACTCGCCGGAAGCTAATCGGCTGTTTGCCGCCGATGTGCCCGAGGCTCTCATCAGGCATCTTCAGAAAAACAGGAAGCTGCTGCACAGCCAGCTGGCGGAGAAATGGCAGCAGAACGGCAACAAGACCAGGGGCAGTTGGGAGCAGGTGTTCGGCAGCGACATCTACACCGACGAGATGTTTATGGCTTGGCACTATGGCGTGTATGTGGAGCGTCTGGCAAAGATAGCCCGCAGCCGCAGCAGCCGTATGCTCTATGTCAACGCCGCCATGAACAGCCGCGGCCGCAAGCCCGGCGAATATCCGTCGGCTGGTCCGCTGGCGCATCTCAAAGACGTCTGGCACGCCGCCGCTCCCACGATTGACATTCTTGCTCCCGACATCTACGACACGGGATTTGCCTCGTGGTGCAGCCAGTATGCGCTGACCGACAACCGCCTGTTCATTCCCGAGTCGCGCTGCTGCGTCAACAGCGGCGTGAGGGCGCTCTACGCCTTTGGCGAGCACGATGCCTTGGGCTTCAGTCCCTTTGCCATCGACCAGGCATCGCCTCAGGAGGTGGCAACGGTCACCAACTCATATAAGCTGATGGAGCAGATTGCCGCCCTATATAATAATAGGTGTGCGAACATTGTTAATAAATGGGGCGTGCTCTTTGACAAGGACAGCAAAGAGCGCATCATCACCGACGGAGCCGCCGTGCTCACCTGCCGGCACTACTTCACTTTGCCATGGGACCCGCGCGCCAACAGCAGCTCGGCCTGGCAGGAAGGCGGAGGCATGATTCTGAAACTGGCTGCCGACGAATATCTTGTTGCGGGCAACGGCATTGTCGTGGAGTTTGCCACTGAATACGAGAAAAAGTACGAGAAAGAAAGGCAACAGGCAGGAACAGAGCGCAAGCTTGGAGAGGACGGATTCCTGCTTGCAGGCGACAACAGCGGAAAAGCAAAGAACGACAATGCTGCTCCGAAGTTTAAAGGACAGCGCATGGGTATAGGCTTTGTTGACGAGGTGGAGGTCGAAGCCAATGGAAATATGAAGTTCCTGCGCCGCCACAACGGCGACCAGAGCCATCAAGGCCGTCATGTGCGCATATCTGTTGACGACTGGAAGATGCTGCACGTTAGGCTCTATAGATATTAGACGATTTTTATCGTAATCTACAAACTACAACAAACTACAGATGCTGAAACAAATTTGTATATTCCTGATTACCATCACAGTTTCCGTCACAGCCATGGCTGACAACGGCCGCCTGTACGGCAGTGAGCGGCTGTCGAGCTCGCTCACCTCTACAATCTGCCAGGACCGCTACGGATACATCTGGATAGGAACAGAATACGGGCTCAACAAGTTCGACGGCTACCGTTTCACTCCGTATTTCAGCAGCGGCAACGACAGCACCACGCTCTACAACAATGAAATCACGGCACTTTTCGTCGACAGAAAGGGCAGGCTGTGGGTGGGGCAGAGCAAGGGACTGGCGCGCTACGACTATCTGACCAACAGCTTTGTGCGCTGCACCGTGAACGGCAGAATGCCCCGCGTGAGCGCCATGCTGGAGCACGACGGCTCGCTTCTCATAGGCACCAGCGGCTATGGAATTTTTACGCTCAAGGACGGCGCGACCGTGGCTGAGCGCCTGCCGATGGCAACCCGCCGCCGCACCGATGACTTCTGCAGCAGTCTGTTCGTAGATGCCAACGGCGACATCTGGCGCAGCAGTCATCTGCATCTTGTGACGAGATACAGGCGCGGCAAGGACGGTGTCTACACTCAAAAGGACTATCCGCTGATGCCCAAGGGGCCTGCCGTGGAGTTTCTGAGCGACGGCAGCAAAGGCTTCTGGATTATCTGCATGTACGGCATAATGAGATATGACTATGCACACCACACCCTCAGCGACGCAGGCGTGGACCTGAGCGTCATAGGCAACACCGTGACCATGCGCACGGCAACGCTCGACGCCAAGGGCAACATGCTCATAGGCACGAGCGGCGGAGGGCTGGTGGTTCTTCCGAGGGGGGGCAAGACTCTCATTAATGCCGCAGGCAACAGCAAGGATATTCTGCTGCACAACACCAACGTGAACAACATCCTGTGCGACCGTCAGGGCGGAGTGTGGCTGTCGTGCTACGGCAAGGGAGTCTACCGTGCCGGAGGCGGCGACAAGGCTTTTAGCAGCCACACTTTCAGCGACAACAACATAACCCTCGGCAGCCGAATCACCAGCACAGCCTATTGTTACGGCGCTATATGGTGCACGGTGCAGTACAGCGGTCTCTACCGCTTTGATGCCGACGGCAACAACCTGCGCGTGATGGACAGTCCCCAGGGCACCAACCTTGTGTACAGCGACCGCAGCGGTCAGATGTGGATATGCACCAACAACGCCCTTTACCGCTATTCCGCCGACGGAACCTACGAAAAGGCGGCGCAGATGAACGGCTTCGGGCTCAACGCCATGACCGACGACGGAAAGGGAAAACTCTATATCTCCGACTTCGGGCGCGGGCTGGTGGTCTACGACACCAAAACGGGCAGGACCACGGCCTACAGCATGAACGACAAGCCGAAACGTACCAATGACAACGTGTTGCACAACGACTGGATAAAGTCGCTGTGCATGGTTGCGCCCGACATTCTCGTGGTGGGCACCGTGGAGGGGCTTCAGGCGATGAACACCTCCACGGGCGCCTTCGGCCCCGTGCAGTTCAGCGGCATGGAGTGCTCGGCGCTGCTCAAGGCAGACGGCTCGCAGCTGCTCGTGGGCACGCTCTCCGGACTTTACACCTACGGTCTGCACACGGCGGTGGAGCAGCCGATGAAGGGTGCCGAGATGCTTCGCGACAAGAAAATCTGCGCCATACGCAAAGACCGCCACGGCAACGTCTGGGTGAGCACCTCGGCTGGCATCTGGAAGAAAGCGGCAGGCGACAGCCAGTGGCAGGGATATATCCACGGCAACGGTCTTGCGGCAAAAGAATATGTAATGGGAGCATCGTTTGCACTGCCGGGCGGCGAGATAGGATTTGCCACCGCCGACGGCATAACGTTCTTCCTGCCCGAGGCGGTGGAGCGGCTTGAGCAGCATACCGCCGATGCCCGGCTCTCCGCAGTGATTGTGGGAGGCGAGATGCTCAGCCCGCTCCACGACACCTACGTCATTCCCTACGGCAACAACAGCCTGTCGCTGGAGTTCTCGACGATGAACTACAGCGACGTGGACAACGTGACCTACGAATACCGCATCGGCGGCGGCAGGTGGGAGCCGTTTATCGAGGGCAACAACATCACCTTCACCCACATGCCGCCCGGAACCTACAGGATTGAGGTGAGGGCGCGCAACGGCAGCAACGTGTCGGAGCACGTCAAGGCGATAACCGTCAGGGTGGAGCATCCGTGGTATGCCTCGCCCATAGCCTGCACCCTATATATAATAATAGGTGTAGTGACATTGGCGATGGTGCTGCTCTACTACCGCCGGCGCAAGCGCCGTGAGCTTGACGAGGCAAAGATGCAGTTCCTAATCAACGCCACGCACGACATACGCTCGCCGCTGACGCTCATACTCGGTCCGCTCGCCAAGCTGCGCGGCATAACCAGCGACGAGCGCCAGATGGGCTATCTCAACATCATCGAGCGCAACGCCCAGCGGCTGCTGGTGCTCGTAAACCAGATTCTCGACGAGCGCAAGATAGACAAGAACCAGATGCGCCTGCACTGCAAGCGATGCGACATCTCACAGTTTGTGGGCAATGTCTGCTCGCTCTACCAGTATCGTGCCGACGAGAAGAGCATCCGCCTCACTTTCACCGCCAGCGCCTCACCGGCGCGGGCGTGGATTGACAGCATACAGTTTGACAAGGTGATAAACAACCTGCTGAGCAACGCCTTTAAATACACTCCCGACGGCGGCGAGATTGCCGTGGGCGTTGCAGACAACGGCAAGGAGGTCACGGTGACCGTCACCGACAGCGGCGTGGGGCTCGACGGCGAGAACCGCGAAAAGCTGTTCGAGCGCTTCTATCAGGGAAAGAACTCCATCCGCAACCAGACGCCGGGCACGGGAATAGGTCTCAACCTGAGCCGCACCATCGTGGAGATGCACGGCGGCAGAATCACCGCGGCCAACCGCAGCGACGGCGCGCCAGGAGCGCAGTTCACGGTTGCGCTCCGCCACGGCTTCCAGCATCTCAAGCCAGAGTACATCGACGAGGACCAGGCCGACGATGCGCCGGCGGCAAACGACAGGAGCACCCAGACGACACAGAACACCAGCGTGCTCGTGGTCGACGACAACAGCGACCTGACCCAGTACATCAGCAACGAGCTTGGCGGCACCTACCGCATAACCACCTGCGCCGACGGCATGGAGGCGCTCAGCGCACTGCACCGCGCGCCGTTCGACATTGTGGTGACCGACGTGATGATGCCGCGCATGGACGGCATAGAGCTGCTGCGCAACATCAAGCAGACGCCCCGCCTGAACCACATCCCCGTGGTGATGCTCACCTCGAAGACCGAGATTGAGGACCGCCTGCTGGGGCTGCGCCGCGGCGCCGACGCATACATGGCAAAGCCCTTCAACATCGAGGAGCTGCAGGCGCAGATAGCAGCCATCATCGACAACGTGCGCCGCCTGCGAGGCAAATACTCGGGACAGCTGCACACCGACGACGGAGCGATACAGGCTCCCGAGGTGACAGGCAACGACGACTCGTTTATGGAGCGCGTGATAAAGGTGATAAACGACAACCTCGGCAATCCCGACTTCAACGTGGAGATGCTTGCCTCCGAGGTGTGCGTGAGCCGAGCTCACCTCCACCGCAAGATGAAGGAGATAACGGGCATATCCACCAGCGAATACATCCGCAACATCAGGATTGAGCACGCCGCAAAACTGATAAAGGACAGGAAAATCAACATCACGCAGGTGGCATACGCCGTGGGCTTCAACAACCAGGCGCATTTCAGCACCGTGTTCAAGAAACATTTCGGAATGACCCCGTCGGAATATGCCGCCAGGGGCGAAAAAGATTAGCTTGCGAGGCTTTTAAAAGGCATGTCGGGGAGGGCGAAAAAAAATCGACCGATTTTCTAAAATAAATCGCGCGATTTTCTGCAAAAAATCGGTCGATTTTTTTTCGTGAATCCCGACACGGCATTTTTTTCTCCCGACACGGTGTTTTTTTCTTCCAGTATGGCATCTTTTTCTCCCGACACACTCCCGAATCCCCTGCGGACAATGACGCGCCAACCCCTAAACTTATTTGTGACTACCCGACAATAGTGATTTCTTGAACAGTAATGTCCAGAAATAAACCAGTAATGACCAATAAAATATTTTTTGTGGCTATGCCACCAATGAAAATAAATTTTTTGTCATTATTTGCTTTAGCAAACATTATTATTTCTGAACATTACTGGTTTATTTATGGATATTACTGTTGAAAAGAAAAACATTGAGAACGGTTACACCTGTTTCAAAATGTACTAAAAACACAAAAAAAGACACGTTTTTACTGGTATGTTACAAATAGAAACGCAAATGAGACGCCTGCAAAGGGCAGCTATAAAATATATTAATACCTTTGTGCCTGAAAAGATGGAAGAATGTTACGGCAGCTAAACAATTTGTTACCAGACGGCAACTATATAAATCGAAAAAACTATTATGTAAATCGAAAAGACTAATAATGTATCAGATAAAAAACTAATTATATAAATCAATAAAAACTAACGAAAGATGAATTGCACTACAAATGTATTCAAAACCTTTGGACTTGCAGTCATTCTGATGCTCATGCCGCTCTTGGCGATGGCACAGAACGTGACAGTCAAAGGACAGGTTAGCGACAGTGAAGGCCCGGTCATCGGAGCCACTGTCAAGGTAAAGGGCGCGTCGACAGGCTCGGTCACCGACATCGACGGAAACTATTCCATCTCGGTGCGTCCCGGTGCTACTCTCACGTTCTCCTATCTTGGATTGAAGACCAAGGAGGTGAAGGTGGGCAGCCAGCGAGTGATAAACGTGACGCTGAGCGCCGACGACCAGCTGCTCAACGAAGTAGTGGTGGTGGGCTACGGCACGATGCGCAAGTCGGACCTCACGGGTGCCGTGACCCAGGTTGACAACAAGGCAATAGAGAAAACCGTGTCCACCAGCATCGACCAGGTGCTGCAGGGCCGTGCCGCCGGCGTGCAGATTCAGGCAAACACCGGTACTCCCGGCGGTTCGTCGACCATCCGCATCCGCGGTACCAATTCTCTCAACGCCTCGTCGCAGCCTATCTTTGTTATCGACGGGGTAATCATCGATTCCGACGGCTCTGACGACGGCAACACCAATCCTCTGGCAGCCATCAACCCGAGCGACATCCTCACCATGGACATCCTCAAGGATGCCTCGGCAACAGCCATCTACGGCTCGCGCGCATCCAACGGTGTGATTATGATCACCACCAAGCGCGGCAAGAGCGGCGAGGCTACCATCACCTACGACGGTTACGTGGGCTGGCAGTCGATGCCCAAGAAGCTCGACGTGCTTAACCTGCGCCAGTATGCCCAGCACTACAACGACATCTCCGATGCCAAGATCAAGCCGGCAAGCTCAACGTTCATCAGCCCCGAGCTGCTGGGCGAGGGAACCGACTGGCAGGACGAGCTCTTCTCTACGGCATTCATGACCAACCACAGCCTCTCAATGACCGGCGGCAACGACAAGACAACGTTTGCCATCAGCGCCGGCTATCTGAACCAGGACGGTATAGCGCTCGCCACGGGATTCAAGCGCCAGACTCTGCGCGGAAGCATCGACAGCCAGCTGAAGAAATGGCTCAAGGGCGGAATCTCATTCTCGCTTTCCGACTCGAAGCAGGAGATGGAGAAAAACTGGGACATCATCATGACGGCGCTGAAGTCGCAGCCATCGGTTGCAGTGCGCAACCCAAGCGGCGGATACGACGGTCCTGACGACCAGTGGATGCCCGACAACGCCGTGGCTCTCGCCGAAATCAAGACCAACTACGCCAAGCGTCTCAACTTCCGCATCAACACCTATCTCGAAGCCGAGCTGCTGAAAGGGCTCACCTTCAAGACTGAACTCTCAACCGACTACAATCTCAACAAGACCAAGACCTACCAGCCCGACTATGAGTTCGGAGTGCGCGTAAGCTCGCAGCGCGACGGCGCATGGTACAAGAACGACACAAAATACTGGTCGTGGCGAAATATCCTCACCTACAACGGAAAGATTGCCGAAAAGCACAACCTCAACGTGATGGCAGGACAGGAGATGAGCCAAAGCTATTGGGAGAATATGTCGACCAAAAACTCGGGCTACCTGTCGAACCTCGTGACCGACCTGCGCGGCGGCGAGACCACAGGCGCCAACGTAAACATAGACGGCTATCAGGACGGTTTCAAACTCTTCTCTTACTTCGGCCGTGTGCTGTATAATTTCGACGACCGCTACCTTCTTACCGCCACACTGCGCTGCGACGGCTCAAACAAGTTCGCTGAAGGTCACCGCTATGGGTGGTTCCCGTCGGCAGCCCTCGCATGGCGAGTGAGCCAGGAGAATTTCCTGAAGGACAACAAGGTTATCAACAACCTCAAGCTCCGCCTGGGCTGGGGAGCCACGGGTAACCAGAACGTGCAGCAGTGGGCTTACGCGGCAATGCTCGCCAACTACACCACCACATGGGGCGTGGGCGTGCTCAATGCCAACAACGCCAACCAGAACCTGAAGTGGGAGACCACATACTCCACCAACGTGGGTATCGACCTGTCGCTCTTCAACAGCCGAATCGACCTCGTCGTGGACTGGTACTACAAGAAGACCAACGACCTGCTCATGAGCATCGACCTGCCGGCATTCCTCGGCTCGGGCGGCGGCTCAAAGTATGGCGCGGCGTCAAATCCCTGGGGCAACATCGGCTCGCTGCGCAACACCGGCGTGGAGATTACCCTCAACACCCAGAACATCGTGAAGAAGGACTTCTCGTGGAGCTCAAACGTGGTGTTCTCGCTCAACCGAAACAAGGTGGTGTCGCTCGACTCCGAGACCGGCAACCTGCCGCAGACACTTCAGATCGGCTCTGAGACAGCCGTGGTGACAAACACCGTGGTGGGCCATCCCATCGGACAGTTCTGGGGGCACAAGGTCATTGGCCGCTTCAACAATCCCGAGGACTTCTACTACAAGGACGCCGACGGCAACGTCAAGCCCGTGGCTCTGCCCGAGGGTGCGTCGATTGCCACCTCGCCCACGGCGGGCGGCGTGTTCATCGGCGACTACATCTTCGAGGACCGCGACGGCAACGGAGTGATCGACAACAACGACAAGACTTTCATCGGCAACCCCGAGCCTAAGTTTACATGGGGATTCGGCAACACCTTGTCTTATAAAGGCTTCGACCTGAGTTTCCAGTTCAACGGCTCCTACGGCAACAAGGTGATGAACTACGGCAGGCGTTTCCTTGAGATTACGGGCTCCACAGCCAACCAGCTCACAACCGTGCTCGACTATGCCCGCATTGAGAAGATAGACCCCAACGGTCCGGAGGACTACCGCAACTACCGCGTGACCAATCCTTCGACCATGATGCCGCGCCTCTCGACCGAGAGCGGCGTTAACAGCAACTTCCGCGTGAGCGACGCATACGTGGAGGACGGTTCCTACATCCGCCTGCAGAACGTGGCGCTATCCTACACCCTGCCGCGCGCATGGCTCAAGGCGACTTTCCTCAGCAATGTCAAGGTTTACTGCAACGTGCAGAACCTCTTCACCATAACAAAGTACGACGGCTTCGACCCTGAGGTGGGTTCGCTCCGCGGCACCGCGCTGCTCAACGGCGTTGACTACAGCCGCTATCCGTCGCCCCGCATCTACACCGTGGGATTGAACGTTCAGTTCTAAACTTTAAGAAAGGGCATTTACACATATAAATATAAAACGATATGAAAACAAATATATTTAAATACACCATAGCACTTGCCGGAATGCTGACGGTGACAAGCTGCGCCGACGACTTTCTGGAGCAGAAGAACACATACCAGCAGGGGCAGGACAACTTCTTCGGCGACGACAAGGCGGTGGCTCAGGCTATATATCCGCTCTACAGCTATGTATGGTTTGACTTCAACGACAAGTTCTACTACGGAATGGGCGACGGACGCGCCAACAACATCACGGCGCAGTATTCCGACTACATCTATCCCTACACCAACTTCACGGAGACGGGTCTCTCGGTGGGACTGTCCGAGGCGTGGGGCGCGCTCTACTCTGTGGTGGCGCAGTCGAACAACGCCTTGAACAACATCCGCAACTTCTCGATGGCGGAAGTCACCGAGCAGGGCAAGACTCAGGGCATAGCCGAGGCGCGATTCATGCGCGGACTTGCCTACTGGTACATCGGAACGCTCTGGGGCTGCGGCATCATCTATGAGGACACTCAGGACCTCGTCAACGGCTACGTTGTTTCGCCATGCCGCCAGACCGACGTCATAGAGTTCGCCATCCGCGACCTTGAGTTCGCCGCAAAGAACCTGCCGGCAACATCGCCTGCCACAGGGCGCGTTAACAAGTATGCGGCTTACGCCATGCTGTCGCGATTCTACCTTTCGATGGCGGGGCTCACCACTAATGGACGCTACGACGGCAGCAACATCGCAACCGAAAAGAACAGCGGCACGCGCAACGAGTACTATCTCGACCTGGCACGCAAGGCTGCCGCAATGGTAATCGACAACGGACCATACAAACTGCTCGACAACTATGCCGACCTGTTTGCAGCCGCCACGCAGAACAACAACGACGAGAGCATCTTCCAGCTGCAGTTCCAGGCTGGCGCCGACGGTGGTCTGGCTCAGTCGATGACCCGCTTCCTCGCTTGGAGCACGGCTGTGAATCAGGGCAACTCCTGGGGCGGCTCCACATATTGTTCCTACGACCTCTGGTCGGAGTTCAAGGAATATAACGACAAGACTCTCGGCGACAACGTCGTAATCGACGATGCCGTGCGCCGCCATTATTCTGTGGCTTCCTACGGCGAGGCTTACCCCGAGCTCTCCACCGACCCTGAGAATCCCTACATTTACGGCGTAACCGAAAGTGCCGGCAGTCAGGGTGCCAACGTCAAGAAGTACGTTATCGGCACCAACGCCGTGAACGGCTTTGCCGTAAACAACAACTCGGGCATCAACACCTACATGATGCGTCTTGCCGAGGTCTACCTCAACTACGTGGATGCCATGATAGGCAACAATACTTCCACCACCGACAGCAAGGCTCTCAGCCTGTTCAACGCCCTGCGCCGCCGTGCCAACGTGCCCGAGAAGTCGAGCGTGGGCTACGAGGACCTGCGCCACGAGTTCCGCGTGGAGACAGCCTTCGAGGGCACATACTGGTACTTCCTTGTGCGCCGCGGCTACTACCGTCAGCAGGAGGTGGTGAACTATGTGAACAACCAGTTCCGCAACGCCAACTATTACGAGAGCTCGACCCACACCTACAAGCTGAGTGACAGCTACGCGGCTCCCGGTCCGAGCGTGTCGCTGGCTAACGCCAAGCATCTTACTCTGCCAATAGCCGACACCGACCAGACCAAGAACCCTCTGCTCAAGCCCGATGCCGACGGCAACATCGCCACCGTGAGCTATGAGTTTGGAGAGCGCGAGGTGACTGACGCTGACTTGTTTTAAATTGTAGAATGTTTAATAAATAATGGAGTTAAAAGGAGATTCCCTCTAACTCCTGACAATAAAAAAATAAAAAATATTATGAACGCTAAGAAATATATATGGACACTGTGCGTGGCACTGGCTGCAACATGGCTCACGTCGTGCAGCGACGATGACGACTCGCAGTCTGCCCCAATGACCGTGTCGAAGATTTATCTTCAGGACGCTGAGGACGAGGAGATGAAGAGCCGCGAGGTGGACTTTGCCCGTCTGGGGCAGCTCATCCGCATCGAGGGCTCGGGATTCACGGGCTTGAAGAAAATATACATCAACGGTTTTGACACATACTTCAACAATGCGCTGATGACCGACAACAACGTGTGGGTGACGCTCAACAGCAAGACTCCCGTGGACAAGGCTGACCCGGAAGTGCGCAACACCATCGTATTTGTAAAGGACGGCACCAGGCTCACCCACGAGTTTACCATCCGCGCGGCGTCGCCGAGCGTGACGAGCGTCGACAACACCCTGCCGCAGCCGGGCGAGACGGTGCGCGTGTACGGTGCCAACCTGCAGGAGACCACCAAGGTGACCCTGCCAGGCGGCGTTGAGGTGACCAGCGGCATTGTGAGCGACCCCGACGGCGAGTTCTATGCCTTCGTGATGCCCGGGGGAGTGACCGAAGCCGGCTCAATCACCAGCGAGGGCGCCAACGGCACCGCCGTCAGCCCCGCATACTTCAACGACTTCCGCACCTTCATCACCAACTTCAGCGACAAGGGCGAGCTGGGCTCGTGGAGCGCAACATACTCCAGCGACGACCTCGTGGACGACCCGCTCAACACCGGGCGCGGCAAGGTGGCGCTGCTCGTGCCGCAGTCGAAGCTCGACGCTGGCGGTCTGGACGCCGGCTCTAACGCCCTGCTCTGGGCAACGGCGGGCAACGACAATGCCAACGACGACTGGAGTCGCATGTACAGCCAGATTCCTGCCGAGACTCCCGCTTCGGAGGTGGGAATACAGTTCGACATCTACGTGCCCGAGGCTTGGGACGAGAGCGGACAGCTGGAAATCTCTCTGCAGAACAACCTCTCAAACTACGGCTACGGTTCGGCTGGCACAAAGTTCAGCTCTGAGTACACCAACACCGCCACCGTCTGGGTGCCGTGGCTCAACGAGGACGGAAGCCACACTCCCTACACCACGGGAGCCTGCTGGAAGACCGTAACCATACCGATGACGGCATTTGGAAACTACGACCCGAGCGAGGCGCCCGACGTGACCTTCCAGAAGATTGTCGAGGACCGCAACGCAGGAAGCTACCGCAACTTCGTGCTCCTCTTTGTAAACGCCGACCTGGAGTTCTCCGACGCCATCACCTACAAGGCGAAGCCCTTCAGCCAGAAGATTTACATCGACAACCTGCGCGTGGTGAACACCAGGCAGATTACAGTGAGTGATTTCTAAAATAAAGAAAAAAAATAATGGAGTGAAAATGGAGTAAAAGGAGACAAAAGGAGATAAAGGACATGTCCTCTAACTCCCCTTTACTCCCTTTAACTTCCTCTAACTCCTAAAAAAAAATAAAGATTATGAAATATAATATCAGTAAAGTATTCTTGTTCTCCTGTCTGGGACTGCCGGCGGCGCTCACCAGCTGCGACGACCAGATAATGGAGTGGGGCACTCCCGACGGACACGGGCAGGTGACAAAGGCTGAGATTCCCCTTGCCGTGAAGGAGGTTCTTGCCAACTACAGCGACATCAAGGCTTACGCTCCCGCGGGTTCGCTCATAGGAATAGGCATGGGAGCCGACATGTATGTGAGCAACGCCAACGGCGAGGGCACCCTCGCCACGGCAAACTACCAGCTTTTCACGCCGGGAAACGCCATGAAGATGGACGCGGTGGTGCAAAACAACGGCACGCTGAAGTTTGAGACTGTAGACGCGCTCATCGCCGCGCTGCAGGAGAACAACATGCCGCTCTACGGCCACAACTTCATCTGGCACACACAGCAGCAACAGACTTACCTGAAGTCGCTCATCGCGCCTGACGTGCAGATTATATCCGACCCTAACGGCAAGATAGAGAACATCGTTGAGAATTCGGACTTCGAGAACGGAAACACAAACGGATGGGGAGCATGGTCGTCAGATGGCTGTACCCAGAGCATTTCTGCAAAGGGTGAGGGATATGAGGGCGACTATGCAATAAAGCTTTCCAATCCTAAGGCTGGGGCAAACTATTCTGCACAGGCTTTCTACACATTGCCGCAGATTCAGCTTGAGGCGGGCGATGTATATATCCTGTCGTTCTATGTGAAGGCCGACCACAGTGACCCTGACTTCCAGGCTGAGCTGCAAAACCGCAGCACATACAGTGCCAAGAAGTATTTCCATCAGCCTATAAACGCAGCTGACAAATGGTATTACTTTGAAGAGGAGTTTGAGATTACCGATGACATTATCGCTAATGCTCCTACCCACATCACCATCGACTTTGGCGGAGGAACGGGAAATGTATGGCTTGACAATGTCCAGTTTGGCAAGAAGAAGGAAGGACCTGCCAACTATTGTTCCAACGGCTCGTTTGAAAACGGCATCGATGGCTGGGATTCGCAGAACAGGGGCGACGGAATTGAGGCTGTTGAGGCTGCCGATGCCATAGACGGCAAGCATGTGGTCAAGATGACTGCTTCTGCTTCTTCGTCAAACTATTGGGATTTGCAGCTCACAAGCGCCGCCATTCCTACTTTCCCCGGTGAAAAGGTGCGCCTGTCGTTCTATGTCAAGTCTAATCAGGCTGGTGCTGGACGTGTGTCTTTCTCAAGCGCCTTGTCAAACCAGTGGCCGTGGATGAACTGGACCGGAACCCAGTCTTCCTGGACCGAAAGCTTTGAAACGTCAACTAACTGGATGCTTATAGATGTTGTTCTGCAGAACTTCTCAACCGACTTCAAGGACGGGGAGGCAACATGGACGTTTAATCTTGATTTTGGCTCAGTGCCGGGTGTTACTTATTACATTGACGATGTGAAAGTCACCTTGGAAAACAGCGCAGCGTCGGCAAGAAAACGCGGACAGACGCGTGCAGGAGGCATCATCTACACATTTAAGACTCCCGAGGAGAAGCGCGAGGCACTGCTCGGCGCCATGGACACATGGATTAAGGGCATGGCTGACCACCTGAAGGAGAAGAACATCGTGCCCTACGGCTACGACGTTATCAACGAGCCTATCACCGACGGCGACTGCAAGGTGCGCGGCGTGGACAACGTGTTCGGAGGCTCATGGACCGAGGACGACGTGACATACTACGACGAGGCTCCCGTGGAAACCGAGGCTGAGGGGCTGAGCCTCAACTGGGGCAGCGGACACTTCTACTGGGGATACTACGTCAAGGACTTCGCCGTGCAGGCATTCCAGAAGGCGCGCGCATATCTGCCCGCAGAGACCAAGCTCTTCGTCAACGACTACAATCTGGAGACGAACCCGAAGAAGCTTGAGGCGCTCATCAAGTTTGCCAAGGACATCGACGCTGCCAACGGCTCGCCTGTCGTCGACGGTATCGGCACTCAGATGCACGTGAGCATCAGTCCTACCGACGATGCAGCCAAGAACGCCCAGATCATAGCAGACCTCAAGGCAAAGGTGGACGCTCAGTTCCAGACCATGGCGGCAACGGGCAAGCTCGTGCGAGTGACCGAGCTTGACATCACCCTCGGCACCGGTTCTCCCTCGTCGGCGCAGTATCAGGCGCAGGCTGACGCCTACCGCGTGATAGCTGAGTCTTATTTCGCCAACGTTCCCGCAGCCCAGCAGAGCGGCATCACCATCTGGAGCCTGTCCGACAACGAGGCTGAGCACGAGTACTGGCTGAAGGGCGAGGTGCCCAACCTCTTCGACAAGGACTATCTGCGCAAGTGGGCGTATAAGGGCTTCTGCGACGGACTTGCCGGCGAGGACCTCGGACTGAAATACGGCGGCGAGGACTACAAGGCTTACTACGAGAAGAACAACGTCTCGTCAACGGTGAAATAACGGAAAGGTTTCAAACTGTGAAGTGAAAACAGATATATAGCAACCTTTCAGATTGCTATTTAAGTGGATAGTTTTGGGGGCTGTGCGACGTGATGTCGCGCAGCTCTCTTTTTCTGCCAGGATTCTCAAAAAAATCGAACGTTCGATTTTTATTTCTGTAGGCCTAGAAAATAATTTCTGTAGGCCTAGAAAAAAAATTCTGTAGGCCTACAGAATTTTAAATCTTGCCCTACAGAAATTTTTTTCTTCGGGAATATCGGCTGGCAAAACGGCAAAAACAGTTTCAAAGCCGCCGCGAGAATCTAAATCTTTATTAATAAATAATGTATAGTTGCAGAATTGTCGCAAAAAAATATTAATTTTGCAGCAAAATATCAAAAGTACTTTTAAATTTATGGAAAACAAAAATTATAAGAGGACTACTGTGACCGCTGCCCTGCCTTATGCCAACGGCGGCGTGCACATAGGACACCTGGCTGGCGTGTATGTTCCCGCAGACATCTACGTCCGCTACTTGCGACTTAGGAAGAAGGAGGTTGTATTCATAGGCGGCAGCGACGAGCACGGAGTGCCTGTCACCATACGGGCGCGTCAGGAAGGCATCACCACGCAGGAGGTCGTGGACCGCTACCACAGCCTCATCAAAAAGTCGTTTGAGGATTTCGGAATCTCATTCGACATCTACAGCCGCACGACTTCGGACATTCATCATAAGTTTGCCTCCGACTTCTTCCGCACTCTCTACGACAAGGGCGAGCTGGAGGAGCACGTGGAGGAGCAGTATTGCGACGAGGTGACGGGCGAGTTTCTCACCGACCGCAACATCGTGGGCACATGTCCGCGCTGCGGTGCCGAGGGCGCTTACGGCGACCAGTGTGAGAAGTGCGGCGCCACGCTCTCGCCCGACGAGCTTATCAACCCGACCAACAAGAACAATCCCGGCCACGGGCTGGTGAAAAAGCCTACGAAGAACTGGTATCTGCCGCTGGGCAAATATCAGGAGTGGCTCAAGGAGTGGATTCTTGAGGGACACAAGGAGTGGCGCCCCAACGTCTACGGGCAGTGCAAGAGCTGGCTCGACATGGACCTGCAGCCGCGCGCCATGACACGCGACCTCGACTGGGGAATCCCCGTGCCTGTGGAGGGAGCCGACGGCAAGGTGCTCTACGTTTGGTTCGACGCTCCAATAGGATATATCAGCAACACAAAGGAACTGTGCGACAAGAACCCCGAGAAGTGGGGCAGCTGGGAGAAATGGTGGAAGGACGACGACACCCGTCTGGTGCATTTCATCGGCAAGGACAACATCGTGTTCCACTGTATCGTGTTCCCCACCATGCTGAAGGCTCACGGCGGATATATCCTGCCCGACAACGTGCCGTCGAACGAGTTCCTCAACCTTGAGGACGACAAGATTTCCACGTCGCGCAACTGGGCGGTGTGGCTCCACGAGTATCTCGTTGACATGCCGGGCAAGCAGGACGTGCTGCGCTACGTGCTCACCGCCAACGCCCCACAGACCAAGGACAACAACTTCACCTGGAAGGATTTTCAGGACCGCAACAACAACGAGCTGGTGGCTGTCTACGGAAACTTCGTGAACCGCGCCCTGCAGCTTACAAAGAAATACTGGGGCGGCGTGGTGCCTGAGTGCGGAGAGCTGACCGAGGTGGACCAGAAGGCGCTCGACGAGTTTAAGAACGTGAAGGAGAATGTGGAGCAGCTGCTCGACGTGTTCAAGTTCCGCGAGGCGCAGGCAGAGGCTATGGAGCTGGCGCGAATAGGCAACCGTTACATCACAGAGTGCGAGCCTTGGAAGGTGTGGAAGACCGACCCCAAGCGCGTGGAGACCATACTTTACATCTCGCTCCAGCTCGTGGCAAACCTCGCCATCGCCTTTGAGCCGTTCCTGCCGTTCAGCAGCGCAAAGCTGCGCCAGATGATAAATCTCAGCAGCTTCGACTGGAACGAGCTTGGCTCAACCACGCTCCTCAAGCCCGGACATCAGCTGGCAGAGCCTGAGCTGCTGTTTGAAAAGCTGGAGGACGAGGTGATTGCAAAGCAGCTTCAGAAGCTGGAGGACACCAAGAAGGCTAACGAGGCTGCCGCCTACAAGGCTGCGCCGATAAAGGACACCGTAGACTTCAGCGACTTTGAGAAGCTGGACATCCGCGTGGGCCACATCAAGAACTGCGAGAAGGTGAAAAAGGCGAACAAGCTGCTGAAGTTCACCATCGACGACGGAAGCGGCACCGACCGCACCATCGTGAGCGGCATCGCAAAGTTCTATCAGCCCGAGGAGCTCATAGGAAAGGACGTGCTCTTCATCGCCAACCTCGCTCCGCGCAAGCTCATGGGCATTGAGAGCCAGGGAATGATTCTTTCTGCCGAGAACTTCGACGGCGACCTTAGCGTTACCACCATTCTCCGCGGCGTAAAGCCGGGAAGCAGAGTGTGCTAAATCGTAACTCAAAATTTAAAAATGAATTTCGCATTGATTATAGCCGGCGGAAGCGGCAACAGAATGGGGCAGGACATTCCAAAGCAGTTCATGCACGTGGACAACTGCCCCATCATCATCCACACCCTCATGGCGTTTCAGCGCCATCCCGACATCGACGGCATTGCCGTGGTGTGTCTCGACGGCTGGCAGACGGTGGTGCAGTCGTATGCCAACCAGTTTTCCGTCACCAAGCTGAAATGGATTTTTCCTGGCGGAGGCAGCGGCATGGAGTCCATTCACAACGGAGTGTGGGGGCTGCATGAGGCTGGCGTAAAGGACGACGACCTTGTGCTTATCCACGATGCCGTGCGCCCGCTGCTGTCGCAGGACATTATCTCAAGCAACATCGCCGTGTGCAAGAAGTACGGAAGCGCGGTGACGGGAATAAAGTGCCGCGAGGCGATACTTGAGAGCGACGATGGCTTCACAACCTCCGAGAGCATCCCGCGCGACAAGCTTATCCGCACGCAGACGCCGCAGACTTTCGCCCTCGGCGACGTGATGGCGGCGCATAAGGAGGCTGCCGCAAGGGGTATCACCGACTCGGTGGCTACCTGCACGCTCATGGCGGAGCTTGGCGGCAGGGAGATGCACATCGTGCCCGGCTCGGAGAAGAACATCAAGATTACAACCGTCGAGGATCTTGAAATCCTAAAGGCGCTGATGCACACGGAACGGGAGAATTGGCTGAAGTAAAGGAAGATATGGAAAGAAAAAACATACTTGTGACAGGAGCCACTGGACTTATCGGTTCGGCTCTTGTCGATTTGTTTATGGCGGAGGGCTTGCATGATGTTTATGCGGCAGGCCGCAATGAGGAGCGTGCCAAAAGGCGTTTTGCAAAGTACACGGGCAACAGCCGTTTCCACTTTGTGCGCCATGATGTGTGTCGTCCGCTGGAGGGTGACACCCGTTATCATCTTATCGTCCACGCTGCCAGTGGTGCCGACCCGCGCAGCTTTTCCACCGACCCCGTCGGCGTGATGGCTGCCAACATCGACGGTGTGCGAAACCTGCTTGAATACGGGCGCAACCACGGCATGGAGCGTCTGCTCTACGTCTCTTCGGGCGAGGTCTACGGCAGCGACAACGGGGAAAAACTTTGGCGCGAAGAGGACAGCGGCTATGTGGACACGATGACGCCGCGCGCCTGCTATCCCTCGTCGAAGCGTGCCGCCGAGACCCTGTGTGTTGCCTACGCCGCCCAGTACGGCATGGATGTTGTGGTGGCTCGCCCCTGCCACACCTACGGCGCCAACTTCACCGAGAGCGACAACCGCGCCTATGCCCAGTTCCTGCGCAACGTCGCACGGGGCGAGGATATTGTTCTGAACAGCGACGGCAGCCAGTACCGCTCATGGATTTATGTTAAGGACTGCGCCGAGGCTCTGCGCACTATATTATATAAAGGTGTAAACGGCACGGCGTATAATGTCGCCGACGAACAGTCGTGTGTCACCATCAAAGAATTGGCTGAGCTGATTGCCAAGGCTGGACACCGCAAGGTAATAATAAATGCCCCACACTCCTCACTCAACCCTCAACCCTCAACCCTCCAAAAAGATTCTTCACTCTTCATTTTTCATTCTTCATTTATAAAACGCGCCACTTTCGACACCTCTCGCCTGCGTGCGCTCGGCTGGCAGCCGCAGTACACTCTCAAGCAAGGAATTGCCGAATGTCTTCAATTGCTTGGCGGCAGCTGAGGTTGACGTATGCGCGGTTGTGCTTCTCCACCCGCTGCTCAACGGGCGGCAGCTGCATGTAGTCGTTGAAGAAATGACGAAGATATACGTCGTATTGCTCGGGCAGCACCACCTCTATGTCCTCAAACCTGTGGATGCTGCCTTTGCCGAGCCATTCCTTGGGAAACACCTCGCGTGCGCCGTATGAGCCGGTGTGTACCGCCACGTTTTTGGCGGTATCGTAGTCGAAGCGGTGGCTTATGGCATCCATTTTCTTTATCAGTGCCTTTCGTATTGTGGCGCGGCATAGCCATGCCGCGGTCTTTATGGCAAAGCGTCCCCACTCCTTCTTGTTTTTCAGCAGAGATATATACTCGATGAAAGTGTTGCGGGTCGACACGGCGTTGAGTTTGTTCAGCAGTTTGGCGTAGCGCGCCTTGGTGCGTATGGCTGCGGCGGTGTCATCGTCGGTAGCGTCGATGGGGAATATGTCAACAAACAAGCCGATCACGCAGGGACGCTCGCGCTCCTCCACAACCGTGGTCGTGGTGTCGGAAATCTTTGCGAAGTACAGCGGATAGTCACTGTCGTTGTAGGGGGTTATTATCTCGTATCGGTTGTTTCCCTTTTTTTCTCCTTTGCCGTTTGTCCCGTCTTTGCCGTTTCCACTGCCGTGCCTCATGTGCGGCATTTCGCTTCTGGCAATCTCAAGCAGACGGTCGTAGTCGGGGCGCGGCATCATCACGTCTATGTCGTCGTCCCAAGGAATCAGTCCGTTGTGGCGCACAGCGCCTATCGATGTTCCTCCGCAGCAATACCACCGCAGGTTGTGGCGGCGGCAGATGTCAATAAACGCCTTGAGGTTATCCATCAGCCGGGCGTTCCATTCCTCTTTTATATCTTTTATGTCCATGACTGGTCTTGTTTTTAATGCAAAAGTAATAAAAAAAACACAAACTTCTGCAAATTCTCGATTATTTGTTATATCTTTGCACTGTTTTATGGACACACTAAAGGAAAAAACCGCAAAAGGACTGTTTTGGGGAGCCGTAAACAACGGCACCATGCAGATTCTCAACATACTTATAGGCATTGTGCTCGGACGGCTGCTGTCGCCGGGCGAATACGGACTGGTGGGGATGCTTACAATCTTCACCATGATTGCCGGCAACCTGCAGAGCTGCGGATTCACGCAGGCGCTCGTCAACATCAAGGCACCCACGGCGCGCGACTATAACTCGGTGTTCTGGTTCAACATCATGATGAGCGTCACGCTGTATGTCCTTCTGTTTCTGTGCGCTCCGCTCATTGCCATGTACTACCGCCGTCCCGAGCTTGTTCCGCTGTCGCGGCTGGTGTTTCTGGCGTTCCTCATATCGTCGTTTGGCATCGCCCACAACGCATATATGTTTAAGAACATGATGAACAGGGAGCAGGCAATCGTGGGCTTCTTCTCGCTTGTCATTTCCGGCGCAACGGGCATCGCCCTTGCCTACAGCGGTTTCAGCTACTGGTCGCTGGCGTGGCAGCAGATTATCTTCATCACCTGCGTCAATATCGGCAGGTATTACTATGTGCCGTGGCGACCTTCGGCGAATATCGACTTCAGCCCCGTGCGCAAGATGTTCGCCTTCAGCTCGAAGATGCTCGTAACCTCAATCATCAACACGGTCAACGTGCACATCCTCACGGTGATTTTCGGCAGGCTCTTCTCCGCCGCCGCCGTTGGCAACTTCACGCAGGCAAACAAGTGGAACGTCACAGCCCACACCTTCGTCTCGGGCACCATCACCCAAGTGGCGCAGCCTGTTCTCGCCTCCATCTCCGAGGACGAGCGCGAGCGGCGGGTGTTCCACAAGATGATGCGGTTCACAGCCTTCCTTTCCTTCCCCTGTATGCTGGGTCTGTCGCTCATTGCCCACGACTTTATCCTCGTTTTGCTGGGTGAACGCTGGGCGCAGTGCGTTCCCCTGATGCAGGTGCTCTGCATCGGCGGAGCCTTCATGCCTCTCTACGCCCTATATCAGAACCTCGCCATCAGCAGCGGCCGCAGCGACATCTACATGTGGTGCAGCATAGCGCAGATAGTGCTTCAGATAGCCGTAATCCTCTGCTTCCACGGTCAGGGAATCATGGGCATGGTCCGCGCCTACACCTTATTTAATATAGCGTGGCTTGCGGCATGGCACATCTTCACCTCGCGGCTCATCCGTCTCCGCGCCGCCGATGTGGTGCTCGATGTCGCCCCCTTTGCCGCCGTTGCCCTTCTCACCATGGCTGTAGCCTATTTCTGCCCGCAGCAAATTGGCGATATGAGACTGCGACTTGTGGCGAGAATTGCCGTCGCCGTCGTGGTGTATGTCGGAGTGATGAAGCTGCTGAGGGTCAGGATTCTCGACGAGTGCATTAATTTCATAATAAGGAAAAAGTAAGAGAAAGTAACTTTGCACAATATATCTCAAAGGGCAAAAACAGAAAATTTTAAAAGCAAAAACAAGAGCTTATGCGTCAATACATTAAAATAATCCGTCCACACCAGTGGATAAAGAACGGTTTTGTGTTTCTCCCGATGTTCTTTGGAGGAAGCCTCACCGACACACACGACCTCATCACAGCCATGCTCACATTCATTGCCTTCTCCTTTACGGCATCGTCGGTGTATTGTTTCAATGACATTGTGGATGTCGACGCCGACCGCCGCCACGACGTGAAGCGCCACCGCCCCATTGCCAGCGGTGCCATAAGCATCGGACGGGCGTATCTGCTCATGGTTGTGATGCTGGTGCTTGCCGTAGCCGCGCTTTCGTTCATTGACGAGGGGCAGCAGCACACCGCCGCCGTCATTGCCGCCTACTACGCAATCAACCTTCTCTATTGCAAGATCCTAAAACAGTATGCCATTGTCGACGTGTGTGTCATTGCCGCAGGCTTTGTGCTGCGCATCCTCGCAGGAGGCTTTGCCACTGGCGTGGCAATCAGCCACTGGCTCATACTGATGACCTTCCTGCTCACACTCTTCCTGTCGTTTGCCAAGCGGCGTGACGATGTGCTGCTGCTGAACAAGACGGGCGAGGCGCCGCGCAGAAACACCATACGCTACAACCTCACCTTCATCAATCAGGCAATCACCATCACCGCCTCGGTCACTCTTGTCTGCTATGTCATGTATACCGTAAGCCCCGAGGTCACCGCCCGCTTTAATTCGCAGTACATTTATCTCACCAGCATCTTTGTGGTGCTCGGACTGCTGCGGTACATACAGATTACCGTGGTCGACGAGAAAAGCGGCGACCCCACCAAGGTGGTGCTTCACGACCGGTTCACCCAAATGATTATCCTTGGCTGGGGACTGGCGTTCCTGTTCATCATCTATCTGTAAAGTCTCTTATTTCGGGTGCAAAGATTCTGTTTTTGTGGGGGCAACCGCCCATGCAGTAATGTTTATTTTACGATTGCAATATAGAATATAAAACTGGCGAATTTGGATTTATAATTGACAAAGGCTGAATCCTTTGAGAAGAGACTCAGCCTTTATCAATATGATTTTTATAATCGTTTTCCTTAGAATTTTATTTATATCATATTACAACACACGCTTCAGCCTTGCAATAAAGTCGTCGGCTTGGGCGACGGTTAGCGTAAGCGGCGGCAGGAGGCGCAGGACGTTGGTGCCGGCGCAGCCCGTGAAGCAATGCTCCTGCTTGATGAGCGGCACACGTACATCCTTGTGGGGACAACTGAGGTCGATGCCAATCATAAGACCGCGGCCGCGGATGTCGAGAATCTTTTCGGGACATTCTGCCTGCAGCTTCCTCAGTTCCTCCATGAGGTGCTCGCCCACCGTGCGGGCGTTGTCCACAAGATTCTCGCTCTCCATGACGTCGAGCACGGCAAGCGCGGCGGCACAGCCGAGATGGTTGCCTCCGAAGGTGGTGCCGAGCTGACCATAGACGGGCTTCAGGTGAGGGGCGATGAGCACGCCGCCCATGGGGAAGCCGTTGGCGATGCCTTTTGCCACAGTCACGATGTCGGGGCGGATACCCAGCCACTGGTGGGCGAAGAACTTGCCGCTGCGCCCGTAGCCGCACTGTATTTCGTCGCAGATGAGCACCGTGCCGTGCTTTTTGCAGGCTGCCTGCAGCCCCTGCGCAAACTCGGGAGTGGCAAGGCGGATGCCGCCTACGCCCTGAATGCACTCAAGGATTACCGCGCACACATCGCCCTTGGCAAGCTCAGCCTCCCATGCCGCAAGGTCGTTGAGCGGCAGATAGGTTACGTGACCGTTGGCGTTGATTGGCGCAATGATTTTGGGGTTGTTGGTAGCTTCTACCGCCAATGAGGTTCTGCCGTGGAAAGCCTTCTCGGCAGAGAGCACACGAGTGCGGCCGTTGGTGAACGATGCCAGCTTGAGAGCGTTCTCGTTTGCCTCGGCGCCGCTGTTGATGAGAAACAGCTGGTAGTCGTCGTAACCGCACATCTTGCCAAGGCGTTCAGCCAACTGCTGTTGCAGCTTGTTAATCACTGAGTTGCTGTAGAAACCAATTTCCTGCAACTGTTCCGTCACCTTATTTATATAATGGGGATGGCTGTGACCGATGCTTATCACGGCATGTCCGCCGTAGAGGTCAAGATACTCCTGACCGTCCTCGTCCCACACTTTGCATCCCTCGCCTTTCACGATGTTTACATCGAACAAAGGGTAAACGTCGAATAATTTCATTTTAATTAAATGAAGAATGAAGAATGAAGAATGAAGAATCAGCGGTTGACAAAATCAATGAGGACTGATGAATATCATTTCACTCTTGCATTCAATTTATTGTTAATATCATTTATTAGAAGGCACTGGGCTTGAGTCTCAATCCTGCACTTTCTTCGATTCCAAACATAAGATTCATGTTCTGAACAGCCTGCCCCACGGCACCCTTCAGGAGGTTGTCGATGGTGGAGGTCACGAGCAGCTTTCCGTCCACCACGTCGCAGTGGATGAGCGCTTTGTTGGTGTTCACCACCTGCTTCATGTCGATGGGCTTGTCGATGTAGTGGGTGAAGGCGGCATCGCGGTAGAAATCCTTGTAGGCTGCCACGATTTTGTCCTCAGGCATGTCGGTCTTGATGACGCAAGTGGCGAAGATGCCGCGGGCGAAATCACCGCGCATTGGGACGAAGTCGATGGAAGCGTTGAGTGCGCCCTGCACCTGGGTGAGACTCTGGCGAATCTCCGCAATATGCTGGTGCTTGAATACCTTGTAGACGCTGAAGTTGTTGTTACGCCACGAGAAATGCGTGGTGGCGGTGGGCTTCTGCCCGGCTCCCGTGCTGCCCGTCACGGCATTCACCACCACATCCCTGTCGAGGATGTGCAGACTTGCGGCAGGCAGCAGCGCCAGCTGGATGCAGGTGGCAAAACATCCGGGATTGGCAAGATGCTGTGCTCCCTTTATCTCCTCGCGGTTGATTTCCGGCAGACCGTACACGTAGTCGTTGCCGGGAGCGGCGATGCGGAAGTCCTGTGCCAGGTCGATAATCTTGACGTCCTCGGGAATGGTGTGCTCCTTCAGGAACTGCTCGCTCTTGCCGTGACCGAAACAGAAGAACACCACGTCGACGCTGTCGAAAGGCATGCTGTCGGTGAATCGCATGTCGGTCTCGCCATACAGTCCCCCGTGAACATCGGTGAGCAGGTTGCCTGCGTTGCTCTCGCTGTTTACGAAAACAATCTCAGCCTCGGGGTGATTAATCAATATGCGGATAAGTTCACCGGCAGTATAGCCGGCTCCGCCCAATATTCCAACTTTTATCATTTTATCTTATTTCAGTAATTTGTTATCACTCGGTGCAACGATCCACAACAGCAGATAAAGCCAGAAACCAGCCGACGCACACCACAGAAACGCGAACATCGCAATGCGTACAAGCACGGGGTCGAGCCCGAAGTAGTTGGCAAGTCCGCCGCAAACACCGCCGATAATCTTGTCGTTGCCCGACAAGTAAAATCTTTTCGGATTATCCATTTTCCTTACCTTATTATATAATAGATTTTACTTCCTGTCCTCGGGGTGCAGCGAGTAGTATGCACGCAGAGGCGTGGATGTTACCTTGATGAATCCTTTTGCCTCGTCGCTGGTCCAGCCTTTCTGTGTCTCGCCATATTCACCGAACTTGTTTTTCACGAGATCGTCGGGCGAATCCACGCCGAGAGTCTGGAAACCGTAGGGGCGCAGCTCAAGGGTCACCACGCCGTTGACGTTGCGCTGGCTGCTGGTGAGCATAGCCTCGATGTCGGGCATCACAGGCTCCAGATACTGGCTCTCGTGCAGGAACATTCCATACCAGTTTGCCACCTGGTCCTTCCAGTACTGCTGCCATTTTGAGAGTGTGTACTTCTCAAGGAAACGGTGAGCGGCGATGATGAGCATCGGAGCGGCTGCCTCGAAGCCCACGCGCCCCTTGATGCCGATGATGGTGTCGCCCACGTGGCAGTCCCTGCCTATGGCGTAGGCAGCTCCGATTTCCTCAACCTTCTGTATGGCTGCGATTTTGTCGTCAAACTCCTCGCCGTTCACCGAGCATAGTTCACCCTTCTTGAATCCCAGGCTGAGCACCTCGGTTCCCTCCTTTGTGGGGTGCTTCAGGTATGCGCTCTCGGGCAGTCCCAGCTTCGAGTCGAGAATCTCTCCTCCGCAGATGCTTGTACCCCATATTCCCACGTTGTACGAGTACTTCAGCTTTGTGAAGTCGGCAAAGAATCCGTTGGCGTTGAGATAGTCAACCTCCTCCTTGCGGCTCAGGTTGCGGTCGCGCGTGAGGGTGATAATCTCCACGCCGGGAGCCATCACGAGGAACGTCATGTCGAAGCGTATCTGGTCGTTGCCGGCACCCGTAGAGCCGTGGGCAATGGCGTCGGCGCCAATTTCCCTGGCGTAACGCGCGATGGCTATTGCCTGAAAGATACGCTCTGAGCTTACGGATATGGGATAACAGTTGTTGCGGAGCACATTGCCGTAGACCATGTACTTGAGCGATTTCTCATAGTACTCGTGAGTCACGTCGAGGGTCACATATTTTACTGCGCCCAGCTTATAGGCGTTTTCCTCGTTGGTCTTCAGCTGTTCTTGGCTGAAACCGCCGGTGTTTGCGCAAGCTGCATACACCTCATACCCCATCTCCTTTGTGAGATACATTACATTGTAGCTGGTGTCAAGACCACCACTGAATGCTACCACTACTTTTTTCTTTGCCATTTCTTATATTGTTTTTTTATGATTTTTTATTTATTGTAAGAGGAGTAGGAATTGTAAGAGTTGTAGGAGAGTTAAGGAAATTCTTCGTTCTTCACTTTTTACTCTTCATTCTTCCCTCTTCACTTACTTTTTCCCATCCAATTTGTTTATTCTGTCAATCACATCCTGCGGAATCTTTGCCGGCAGATGCTCCTCAGGGTCATATAGCATGCCTGTGCAGATGCAGTATTTCCTGCCTGTGCGCACCAGCACGTCGTGATTGATGCAGCCCTCGCAGCCGCGCCAGAATGCCTCGTCGTCGGTGAGGTCGGCAAAGGTCACAGGCTGATAGCCCAGCTGGGTGTTCATTGCCATTACCGCCGCTCCGCTTGTTAGCGAGAATATTTTTGCGTGAGGCCAGCGCGTCCTCGCCAGCGAGAATGTCATGTCCTTGATGCGCTTTGCAAGACCTATGCCGCGGAAGTCGGGATGCACGATGAGTCCCGACGTGGTGACATACTGTTTGTTGCCCCATGTCTCAATGTAACTGAAACCTGCAAACTTGTCGCCCTGCAATGCAATCACTGCTTTTGCCTCCTTCATCTTTGTTGCCACATATTCGTGTGTGCGCTTGGCGATGCCTGTGCCGCGCACCTTTGCTGCCTCCTCAATAGTCTTGAGGATAGTGTCTACGTAAATCTCATGTGTGGAATCTGCTACCAAAACCTTAACGTCTTCCATTTTCTGCTTAATATAATTTCATATTTGGTACAACATAACTCAATGCCTTCACCACATCGCGCTCATTCGCTCCCTCTCTTATCACCATGAAAATAGTGTCATCGCCGGCAATCGTCCCTATAATAATAGGTATATTACTGCTGTCGATATTGTATGCAATACTGCTGGCATAGCCCGGACGGGTCTTTATCACAGCCATATTGCCCGAGAACTGGATGGAGAGAAATCCGGGTACCTCCATCATTTCGCGTATCTGCACAGGAGTGCTCACGCGTTTATACATTGTCTGATTGGGCAACACATACACATAGTTGCCGTTCATCGATGCAGCTTTTGCCACCTTCAGCTGTTTAAGGTCGCGGCTCAGCGTTGCCTGAGTGAGTGTAAAGCCTTCTTTCTGCAATGCCTGAAGCAATTCTTCCTGACTTCCCATCTCCCTGCTTGAAATAATCATGCGCAGAGTGTCCAATCTGTTGTTCTTAGACTTCATTGTTGTATATTTATGCTAAATTGTGTGCAAAAGTACGTATTTTTTTGCATACGCGCAAGACTTTCTGCATATTTATTTATAAACTATGTTAAATATACAAACCGAAAAGAAAGCGGAAGGGAGAATTCACATTGGCTTTTCACACTTTATTTCTGTCTCCACAGTCCTAAATGATACAAAAACTTATCCCAAATCGTAAATTTAGCCGTATGCCATTGTCTAAAACGCATTTTTTTGCTACCTTTGCACCCGAAATTTAAAATGATGGTTATGAGAAATTTAACAAAGCTTATCTTTTTGCTATTTGTCACGGCATTAGTTTATTCATGCGGTCAGAAACATTCAGGATTCAGCGATGCAGAGGCGGAACAGCTGAGAGAAAGGTTCGACACCTGTATAGCCTTCAACAACTCGCACAGGCTTGACATGCTGAACATCATTGACACAATGATGAGCGTCTATGAGGAAATTGAAAACACTCCCAAAGAAGTGCTGACGGAGAAACAGCAGAAAATGCAGAGGCAAATATATCTGGCAAAGTCAGCCCTATATATGTATAAGGACAAGATGGACAGTATGCTGATAACCCTGAAAGACGGATTGAAGGATGCTGAAATGGCACACGATACGTTAGCAATGACAAATGCCTATATGCGGCTGGTGGCCGTCTACTCGTCGTGGAAAATGGAGAGACAGACAAGTCAGTTCATACACAAGGCATTAGGCGTGGTGGACAATGTCGACGACGTGCGCAAGATGCAATGCCTGCTGGCTTTGGCAATAGCTTTTCAGGAGCAGAACAAAATCGACTCGGCTCTCATAATCATCAACAAAGCCGACAGGGTGGTGGCAGGCAACGACACCCTGATGAAAACCTTCCCCACAGACGTACAGTATATGTATCCCTACGCCAAGGGATGGATATATGCCACAATTCCTGACTCCGCCGAGGCAGCGGTAAAGGTGCTGGAGCCTGTATACAAGACGTATGCGCCCATGGCATACCAGATAACGGGAATTGACGTGATAAGCTACAGTCTGGGACAGGCATACTACAATCTCGGCAACAAGGCTAAGGCTAAGGAAATGTTCGACAAGGCGCTGGACATCATTTTAAAAAGAAACAGACTGGACGGATACGATGTGGCTAAACGGCTCATGCCCATATATATAAAGGAGAAAGATGCCGACCGCATACTGAAGCTATTTCCCATGTGGTATAACTGGGAGACAGCGGTTTTCAAAACCATAAACTCGTCGATGCTCACCGAATACGAGGTGGAATATCGCGTGGCAGAGCACAAGCACATGATAGAAAAGCAGGAATGGGAACTGAAGATGAAGCGCCTGCAGAACATCATTCTGGTGTGCGTGGTAATAATCCTGTTGCTGGTGTGCGCATGGGGAGCATGGTTTTGGCAGGTGCGTAAGCGCAAGATGCGCAAGCTGTTTGAGGCAATAATGTTCCGCTATGCCGAGTGGCACAATATGATGCTTGAGGTAAGAAACAGCGATGCTCCAATGCTCAGCGTCAACGCCATAGGTCCAAATATTCTTTTGGGAACACAGAAAAACGACGAAACTAACGAAACGACGAATTACAGTACCCAAAATGCCGAAGACAACAATATGGAGATAGCCAGCGAACAAACAGGAAGCAACGACAATAGCTTTAACAAATATCATGTCCTCTACCATAAGGTACTGACCGTGATGGAGAAAGAGAAACCGTTTATCAACCCGCGCCTCACTATCGACGGGCTTGCACGCATTGTAGGTACAAACCGTACAGATCTCAGCTTCTGTATCAACAGCATGTCGCACTGCAACTTCAGTCACTGGATTGCAATATACCGCGTTAACTATTTGCTGGAGCTGCATATGCAGAACAAGTCGAAACCGCTTGACACCTTTATCGGCGAGGCGGGATTCTCATCGCGCTCGTCGTTCTACCGCCAGTTCAAGATGGTGACGGGACTTACTCCGGCACAGTTCAGAAATTTCTCAAATAAGTAAGCGGATAAAATCAATAGTGCATAAAGTCTGTCCTGTTGTTACTTCTTACTGGCAAATCTGAATGCTGCCCGGAAAACAAACCAGAAGTGCATGGACAGAGTGACGATAAGTCCGTAATGAGAGCGCATCACGGCAAAGCGCTCCATGAGAGAGGCACGGCGGAACCTGGTGGTTTGTCCCTCACGGGTGTAACATGCCACAGTGGCATGCACATTGACAAGGGCAAGAGCACGGCTGTCGGCTTCCCTCATCACCCTTATACACCAGTCAACATCGGCAGAATGGCGGTAACGGGTATTGTAAGAATAACATTTTGCAATATCCGTGCGGACATAGAATGCCTGATGGCATACAAGCATGCCGTGACGGAATGACCGCCATGTGAGATGCTCTGGAGGCAGCAGATGGCGGCGGCCTATATACATGCCGGTGTTGTCGACAATGTCGGTGTCGCCGTAAATCACCGCCGGAAGATTGTTAACCCGGGCACAGCGAGCTATCGTGGAAAGAGTGTCTGGTGACGGGAAAAAGTCGCCGGCATTCATGTAGATGATGTAATCGCCGGTGACAAGACGCAGTCCCTTGTTCATGGCGTCATAGAGTCCGGCATCGGGCTCCGACAGGATGTTTACAATATGACTGTTGCCAGCCTCAGCAGACTGTTTCCTATAATGCTCTGCCATTGCCACAGTGCCGTCGGATGACTTCCCATCGACAATCCAATGCTCCACCCAAGGGTAGTCCTGAGCCAGCACACTGTCAAGCGTGCGCCGCAGACACGAGGCGGCATTAAAGGTTATCGTAACAACGGAGATTTTCATAGTTTATAATGTTTTATGGCTATGGCATGATTATAGACCTCAACATAGCGCATGGCAACGCTCTGTAACGAATAGCTGTCGACAATCTTGCGGCGCGCGCACTTAGAGAGCGCATCGTAATCGGCATCGAACAGTATCCAGCGTATGCCTTTTGCCAAGTCAGCACTGTCACGGAAACGCGCCACGTAACCGCTCTTGCCATGGTCTATCATCTCTGGTATTCCGCCGACATTAAAACCTATGCAGGGCACACCGCATGCCATTGCCTCCATGATGGTATTTGGAAGATTTTCGGAAAGTGACGGAAGAACGAACACGTCGCTGGCATTGTAGACATCAATGATGCGCGCGGTGTCGGAAGTATAACCAAGTGGAAAGGCGGCAAAAGGAATCTCGTCCATCACCTCGCCGGCATGGCCGCCAAGAACAGCCACACAAATTTTCTCGCGCATGTCGGGATACTCCTGTGCCAGCATCTTACAGGCATCGATGAGATAAGCCATCCCCTTGTTCACATTTGTGGCACGCTGCGCCACAAAAAGAACCACCCGCTTGTCAAGAGGCAGCCCCACCCTGCGGCGGGCATCCTCCATGGAGGACTGGCAGAACACTCCTGTGTCAATAGGATTGGGGATTGACGCTACGGTTTGCCCTCTCAGCAACGCACTCTTACGTGCCTCGCCCGCAAGCCAGCGGCTGCAAGCCACAAAGTGCAGGTGCTGCCCCTTCAACATCCTCTGCTTGCGTTGCCACGCGGCATGTGCAAGGTCACCATATCCAGAATTGCCGCACAGATATTGGCACTCACGGCAAACAGACTTAAAATTGTTACATCCATGAGTGATGTGACAGATGGCTGTGGCAGGCCAGATGTCGTGCATGGTCCACACCACAGGCTTACCGCTGTTCAGAATCTTCCGTATTCCGTTGAGCGACAGCATTCCCTGGTTTATCCAGTGCAGATGTATCACGTCTGCTTCTTTGAACACCTTCAGCCCGGTGATATCAGCCCCTGTATTTGCAATGTCTATGTCGAACAGATGCCGGCGAGAGAAACTACACCTTATATATATATATAGGCGTTCCCAGAGAAATCGCCAACGCTGCAGCCACTTGTTATTAAGCGCCACAACGTTGGGATTGTCGGTGTCCTTATCACGCACAAGCATTGTAGCGTGCTCTCCGCTTTGGTTGAGGGCACACATAAGCCGGTGTGCGGCAACTGCCGCACCGCCAGCATTCTCGCTTGTGTTTACTATCAGAATATTCATTTATTAGAATTCCAGCACGAGCGACTGGCGTGGCTTCAGCTCCAGCTTGTCGCCGCCTATGTTGTATTTTCTGCCAGTGAGCACGTCCTTGGCACTGGTGGCAGCACCAATCACCTCGGCATAACGCTTCAGGTTCATACTGGCGGGCTTGCCTGTGCCGTTGATTACGGTCATCACAGTCTTGCCTTTATACTGACGGGCAATTACATACACACCATCAATAGGGATGAACTGAGTTTGGCTGCCCTTAATAATCACGTCATTGCCCTGACGCCAGTGCAGCAGACGGCTTGTCCAGCGGAACATGGCATTCTCGGCTGCCGTGCGTCCCTCGGCTGTGAAGGCATTATGCTTGTCACCAGGGAATCCTCCGGGGAAATCCTTGCGCACATTGCCATCGGTCACGGCTTTTGTGCCGTTCATAAGAATCTCTGTACCATAGTATAGCTGAGGTATGCGGTTGATGGTGAGCAGCAGGGCAAGTGCCTGCTTCAATGCCAGTGTGTCGCGGCCTTCGCCAAGGAAACGGTCGGTGTCGTGGTTCTCGATAAACGCCATCACGTTTGAGGGATTGGCATAGAGGTAGTCGTAAACCAGACTGTTGTATATGCGGTTCATGCCGTTCCACCATGCATCGGTGTCCTCGCGCTTTGCCTGGTTAATCTTGTCGTAGAACGAGAAGTCCATCACGGTCTTCAGATAGCTGTTCTGACGTGCTATCTTCGAGTCCTTCTGCCATGCCGCGGTGTAGGCAGGCTCAGTCACCCATGTCTCGCCCACAGTGTTGTAGTTGGGATATTCCTCGTTGATTTCTTTCATCCAGCGTGCCATTCCCGCAGCGTCGGCATAAGGATAGGTATCCATGCGTATTCCGTCGATGCCCACGGTCTCTATCCACCACTTTGAGTTCTGTATGAGGTAGGTCATGAGGTGCGGATTGCGCTGGTTGAGGTCGGGCATTGAGGGAACAAACCAGCCGTCTACGGTCTCATGGAGGTCAATCTTGCTTGCGTAGGGGTCAACCACGGGAGTCAGCTTGTAACTTGTCTGAAGATACTTGTCGTTCAGCCCTCCGTTGTATGTTGTCGACTGTCCATTGGTGGTCTTCGTTGCAGTTTCCTTTGGCTCACTGAGCCATTCTGGAGTGTTTAACCAGTCCTTCGACGGCAGGTCCTTAAGCCATGGATGGTCGATGCCACAGTGGTTGAAAATCATGTCCATAACAACTTTCAGACCTTTTGCGTGAGCCTCATCGATGAGCTGTTTGTATTCTTCGTTAGTGCCGAAACGCGGGTCAACCTTATAATAATCAGTTGTGGCGTAGCCGTGGTAAGTGCTTTGGGTGCCGTTGTCTGGCGAGTCGTTCTCAAGCACAGGCGTAAACCACAGGGCTGTCACTCCGAGGTCGCAGAAATAGTCGAGATGCTGGCGTATGCCCTCGATGTTTCCGCCGTGGCGCAATGAAGGCTCGTTGCGGTCGACAGTGTACTTGGTCTTCATCTGAACAGGCTTGCCGTTCGACTTCTTCGTTGGAGCCACAGCCGATGCAAAACGGTCGGGCATGAGCATATAGAGCACGTCGGCATTTGAGAAACCTATGCGCTCATAGCCCTTCTTCTCACGTTCTTTCAGCTCATACTTGACTTTCTTTCCCGAGAAATTGAGCGTCATGACTCCAGCCTTGGCTTCCCTGATGTTGAGATACACAAACAGGTAGTTAGGACTGTCGAGCCTCACAATACTGTCGACCTCCACGCCGGGATAGTCGGTTGTCACATCGGCATTAGCAATGTCCTTGCCGTAAACCATAAGCTGCAGCGAGGGATTTTTCATACCCACATACCAGTTGGCAGGCTCAATACGGTCTACCTTTACCGCAGCGTTAATCATCATCGTTTGCATAAGCAGCAACACTGTTAAAAGTCTTTTCATAGTTATTTTGTAGTTTTTAGAATAGTCTTACCACATTATTCCCAGCCAGCGCAGCACGTCGTTGGCGTTGGCAAACACCAGCAGAGCTATCAGGAATACGAATCCAGCGTATTCGGCATACACGAGGAACTTCTCGCTTGGCTTGCGGCGGGTTATAATCTCATAGAGCAGGAACAGCACGTGGCCGCCGTCGAGCACGGGGATGGGCAGGATGTTCATGAATGCGAGGATGATGCTGAGGAAGGCTGTCATCTTCCAGAACATATACCAGTCCCACTCAGCGGGGAACATGCTGGCAATGGCTCCGAAGCCGCCCACTGACTTTGCTCCATCGGCTGTCATCACGTACTTCATGTCGTCAACATATCCGCGAAGCACATCAACTCCGTATCTCACTCCTGCGGGGAAGCTCTCGAAGAAACCGTAGTTGACGGTTGTCACCTTGTATAATGCAGCCGACTGCTGCACAACAATGCCCAGCATAAGGTCAGGCGAGAGCACCACGGCGGCAGTGTCGGTCTTCTGGTTGTTTGCAAACACCACAGTAGCCTTGCGCACCTTCATGCTGTCGGCACTGGTTTTGCTGTCGGCAAGCACATCGCCGAGACAGCGCAGCTGATATGACAGCTCGTTCCATGAGTCGATAGGCTTGCCGTTGAGGGCAATAATCTTGTCGCCCTTCTTCATTCCTGCCTTCTCTGCTGCTCCTCCTTTTTGCACATCAGATATCACTGCAGGGATGAGCGGACGCATGAACGACGGGTCGTTCTTCAGCATGTTAAGCAGGTTGAGGTCGCCAGGCAGTGATATGCTCATAGGCTTGCCGCCACGGACAATGTCAACGCGGGTGGCAGTGGACACATCGCGGAAGAGGTCGACGCCAAAGTCCTTGAACTCGCCCTTGTCGCTGCCAATGAGGATGTCGCCATCCTTGAATCCTAATGCCTTAGCCTCGCTGTTGAACTTCATACCCAGCTTCATGTCCTTGGTGGCAACATAGCTGTCGCCCCAGGTGAAGAGTATCATCGAGTAGATGAATAGTGCCAGCAGGAAGTTCATGAGCACGCCGCCAATCATCACCAGCAGGCGCTGCCATGCCGGTTTGGTGCGGAACTCCCACGGTTGCGCCGGCTGTTTCATCTGCTCCAGGTCGAAGCTCTCATCGATCATTCCCGAAATCTTGCAGTAACCGCCCAGAGGCAGCCAGCCCACACCGTATGTGGTGTCGCTCTTCTTGGGCTTAAACTCAAAGAGATGAAACCAAGGGTCGAAGAAAAGATAGAATTTCTCTACACGTATGCCAAAGAGCTTGGCAAAGAAAAAATGTCCTCCCTCATGAATCAGCACCAGCAACGATATTGCCAGCATGAACTGTATGAGGCGAATTAAAAATATTTCCATTTATTATTTATTGTTATGAGTTTTATTAATTTTATGAGTGTTAGGAATTGTAGGAGCTGTAGGAGGGGTGCCCTGACACTTGCGGGGGAAGTCCTTCAATACCTGCGGGGGAAGTCCTCTGACACTTGGCGGCTAAGTTCTTTTTACCCTAAAAGCTCCTTTGCGATGCGGCGCGCCTCGAGGTCGGTGGCGACGTAGGTGTCGTAGCTCGGGTTGGCGTCGAAGGCGCACTTTTCCATAGTCTTCTCTATTATCTCGCCCATCTGCAGGAATCTGCAACGATCTTCGAGGAAAGCCCGGTTGACAATCTCGTTGGCGGCATTGACTATGCAGGGCATGTTGCCTCCGCGGCGCAGCGACTCAAACGCCAGCGCCAGACAGTGGAACTTGTCAAGGTCGGGCTCGAAGAACTCAAGCGGCTGCTTAAACAGGTCGAGGCGTGCCGACGACAGCGGCAGGCGCTTGGGGAACGAGAAGGCATACTGTATGGGCAGGCGCATGTCGGGCACGCCGAGCTGTGCCTTCACTGCTCCGTCGGCAAACTGCACAGCACTGTGGACAATGCTCTGCGGATGCACTAATACCTGTATCTTATCAGGCTCCACGCCGAAAAGCCATTTTGCCTCAATCACCTCAAAGCCCTTGTTCATCATCGAGGCACTGTCGATGGTTATCTTTGCTCCCATCTCCCATGTGGGATGTCGCAGGGCATCAGCCTTGGTCACCGTTGCAAGCTGCTCCATCGTGAACTTGCGGAACGGACCTCCGCTGGCTGTGAGCAGTATCTTCTCTATGGCGTTGTCGCCTTCGCCCACAATGCTCTGGAATATTGCCGAATGCTCGCTATCTACGGGAAGTATTGACACATGATACTGTGCCGCCAACTGGCATATCAGCTCGCCCGCCACCACAAGCGTCTCCTTGTTGGCAAGGCAGATGGTCTTGCGTGCCTTGATGGCGTGTATGGTGGGCGATAGTCCAGCAAAGCCCACCATTGCCGTGAGCACCATGTTCACCGGCTCTGCCTCAACAATCTCGTCTATTGCCTTGGCTCCGCAATACACTTTTATGTCGGGACGGTCGGCAAGGAGCGACTGCAGCAGTTCGTATTTTTCCTCATTGCCAATCACCACAGCTGCGGGGTTGAACTTCCGCGCCTGTTCGGCAAGCAGCTCTGCCCTATTGCCCGCAACGAGCGCATAAACTTCATACAAGTCGCTGTGCTCCTCAATCACCTGCAGGGCCTGTGTGCCTATGCTGCCAGTGGATCCGAGTATGGCTATTTGTCTTTTAGTCATCATTCTTTTTGTTTTATATTGATTTCCCCTTGCACTGCCTGTCAGTCAAGCTCCAGCAGTCCTTCGGGTATCTCCATGGTTATCTCTCTCTGTTTGGTATCAATGTTAGTTATAAGTTCCTCGTGAGCAGGAATCAGCCTTCCGTCCTCAAGCTCAAACAGCAGGTTGATGGTCTGGTCGTCCACCGAGGCAATCCTGCCCACCACCTTATTATATATATAGTCGCGGAGAGTGTAGCCCACAATCTGCGCCCACGAAACGCTATCGTGATTCTCTCCGCTGTTGCTTTCTGCTATGCTCCTTGGAAAATAGACATCACAGCCGGTAAGCTCTGCCGCCCGTTCCTGAGTATCGATGTCGCAGAACTTGGCGAGCACCGTCTCATCATTCTTCCAGCGGTATTCCTCGAAAAAGAACGGTACGAGTATGCCGTCGATCATCAGCACCACATACTCCGCCTCAATGTCGTAAAGCGTGTCGTCAATGGTCTGGATGTTGATTTCGCCCTTCACTCCATGCGGCTTGCCCAAGCGACCTATCTTGAATACCTCTTCCTGCTTTATCATAGCTTCATTTATTTTATCCCGGATATCTCAATTCACGCGCTGAATCCTTGCGCCCAGCATCCGCAGGCGCTCCTCAATGTTTTCATAGCCACGGTCAATCTGCTCGATGTTGTCAATGCGGCTGGTGCCTTTTGCACTCATTGCCGCAATAAGCAGAGCTATGCCAGCACGGATATCAGGGCTTGCCATCCTGCCTGCACGAAGACGCACACGGCGGTCGTGCCCCACGACCACTGCACGATGAGGGTCGCAGAGTATTATCTGCGCTCCCATGTCGATGAGCTTGTCAACAAAGAACAGGCGGCTCTCAAACATCTTCTGATGGAAGAGCACACTGCCCTGAGCCTGCGTGGCAACGACAATGAGCACCGAGAGCAGGTCGGGAGTGAGTCCCGGCCACGGCGCATCGGCAAGAGTCATGATAGTGCCGTCGATGAAAGAGTCTATCTGATAATGCTCCTGCTGCGGTATTACAAGGTCGTCGCCCTCTTCATTTATTATAATGCCAAGACGGCGGAAGGCATCAGGGATGATTCCAAGATTGCGCAGCGACACATTCTTTATACGTATGCCATTGCCCACCATTGCTGCCATGCCTATGAACGAGCCAACCTCGATCATGTCGGGCAGAAGGCGGTGCTCCGTGCCGTGAAGGCTGTCCACGCCAACGATTGTGAGCAGATTGCTTGCTATTCCGCTTATCTGCGCTCCCATGGCGTTGAGCATGTGGCACAGCTGCTGCAGATAAGGCTCGCAGGCTGCATTATAGATGGTTGTGGTGCCCTTGGCAAATACTGCTGCCATGATGATGTTGGCAGTACCCGTCACCGAAGCCTCGTCAAGCAGCATATAACAGCCTTTCAGTTCCTTTGCTGCAATTTCGTAGACGTTGCGGTTATCGACATGATGGAAGTCTGCACCGAGATATTTGAATCCGAGGAAATGGGTGTCAAGACGGCGGCGGCCAATCTTGTCGCCACCGGGCTTTGTGATTACAGCCTTGCCGAAGCGTGCAAGCAGCGGACCGATCATAAGCACGCTGCCACGCAGTGCGGCGCACTTCTTGACAAATTCATCGCTTTCAAGGTAGTCGAGGTTTATATCGTCTGCCTGAAACGAATAGTCGTTGTCGGAAAGCCTGCGCACCTTCACGCCAATGTCTTTCAACAGCCGTATGAGGTTGTTCACATCGAGAATGTCGGGAATATTCCGTATTACAACTTCCTCAGGAGTAAGCAGTGTGGCACAAATAACTTCAAGAGCCTCGTTCTTTGCTCCTTGTGGCGTGATGGTTCCGCTCAGCGGATGCCCTCCTTCAATGACGAATGCAGACATAGTAATTTATAAAGAAGTTATAAACGATTATTTTTTCCTTTTCTTTCTGTTGCCGGCAGCTTCTTCTGGAGATATGATGATGGGATCAAACTTAAAGTTGCTGCTGTCAATGATAATTCTGCCATCAGTATATGTCCTCATGTCGGAAAATACACGGTCGTCCTCAGCCGAACCGTGTCCCCACAGCATCAGGTTGCGCTTCATCTGATGGGCGGTGAGACGGATAAGCTCGTCAAGTTCCTCACCTTCGGGCATGGTCTTCAGTTTCTCAAACAGTTTCTCCACCAAATGTCCGTAATGGCGCACCCTTACATGCTCATTGTGTGGCACCATAGCTATAGGTTGAGGCTTGCCAGTTATCTTTTCTGCATTCGACACATCGTATGGCCAGTCAATATCGAGCTGCTGATTGCTCATAATATAGAGATGATCCCATATAGCCTGCCGCGAGTTTTCATCATTCACCGGCTGAATGGATTTTGCAATCATCAGCTTTACTATGGTCTCGGCGCAACATTGACGCTCTTCTTTCGTGGGCAGTGTCACAGCATGGTCAACCATTTTTTGTATCTCACGGCCATATTCCGGCATAATCATTGCCGGACGTTCCGTGTTATAGTCAAGTCCTTGTTGGTTCATGTATTTATTTTCGTTCAAACAGTTGTTATTCACTTTTAATTTAAAGCATCTTTGAAGGCATCTTTGCCACAAAATCCTTGAGATAGAAGGGTACGAAGTATGCCACGTCCTCGGTCTCACCTTTTGCCATCTTCTTCTCTGCCAGAGGGAACATCCACTTGGCAAGCGGCACTATGTCTTTAATTAAATGTGCATTAGGGTGATTGATGGTCTCCATACACTTTGCCGCCCCATTGCCAAAGAAATACACAGGATGTCTGTCGAGCCATTCCTTGTATGTGTCAGCGTCAACCACATCAGCTTGAATTGGTCTCACTGGCTGAAGCGCCCTATTGTACACAGCGGCATACACCTCCATACGGCGTGCGTCAAGCATTGGGCAGATAAGCGCATCGTCCTCTATCTCATCATGCCCGAGCAGTACGGGTACTGACAGCAGTTCTAATGTAGGTACACTGAGCAGAGGTATGTTTCTTCCATAACATATTCCCTTTGCCATTGAAACACCAATACGTAATCCTGTATAACTGCCGGGACCACTGCTCACCGCCACGGCATCCACAGGAATGGCATGACTGTCGGCAAAAGACAGAGCTTCGTCCACATATTCACCAAGACGCTCTGCATGATTGGGACCGCTGAAATCCTCTTTATCAAAAATGCACTCACCATCCTGGCTTACCGCCACAGAACAGACATTAGTGCTGGTTTCTATATGTAATATACATGACATAAATATTCAACATTTGGTAAAATCAATGTGCAAAGTTACTAATTTTTATCCATATTACACATCTTATTATAAGAATTTAACAAGAAAACAGTGTGCAACAACAAAATTCCGCAAAAAGTTTTGCAACATTAAAAATAAAGCACTACCTTTGCATAATATTTAAACAAACAACAATTATGATACAATCTATGACAGGCTACGGCAGGGCCGTAGTGGAATTTGAAGGTAAAAAAATAAACGTTGAAGTTAAAAGTCTGAACAGTAAGGCTCTCGATCTACAAACACGAATCGCTCCGCTTTACAGAGAAAAAGAGATGGAGATACGGCAGATGATAGCCGCCGCACTTGAGCGTGGAAAGGTGGATTTTTGCATCTGGATAGAGAAGGATGCTGCTGATGAGGCGCTACCCATAAATGGCAAATTGATAAACAGTTATTATAAACAGATACAGACAATTTCACAAGAGACAGGTATTCCCGTACCTGAAGACATTTTCTGCTCATTACTGCGTATGCCCGATGTGATGAGTAAAGTGGAAGTTGAAAAACTCACTGATGAGGAATGGAATGAGGTGAAACGTGGTGTGGAGCTTGCCCTTCGTTCCCTCATAGAATACCGTATACAGGAAGGCAAGGCGCTGCAGAAGAAATTTGAGGAGAAGATTGACAATATAGCCGCTCTGATGAACGAAATAGAGCCCTACGAGAAAAGCCGTGTGGAGAAAATACGTGCAAGAATAACCGAAGGTCTAAAGAGTATTCCAGAGGTGGAATACGACAAGAACCGTCTGGAGCAGGAGTTGATTTACTACATTGAAAAGCTTGACATCAGCGAAGAGAAGCAGCGTCTTGCCAACCATCTGAAATATTTCCGCGAAACAATGGAGGAGGAGTCGCGCGGACAGGGCAAGAAGCTTGGTTTCATCGCTCAGGAAATGGGTCGCGAGATCAACACTACGGGGTCGAAGAGCAACCAGGCTGAGATGCAGAACATCGTGGTGAAAATGAAGGACGAGCTGGAACAAATTAAGGAACAGGTGCTGAACGCGCTTTAACTCTCATAAAAACAAACAACAACTAAATGGGCAAACTGATAATATTCTCCGCACCAAGCGGAACGGGCAAGAGCACAATCATCAGCTGGTTGATGGAAAACCACAAGGAGCTTGCCATGGCTTTTTCCATATCGTGCACCAGCCGGCAGCCACGCGGCACCGAGCAACACGGAGTGGAATACTTCTTCCTAAGCCCCGAAGAATTTCGTGAGCGTATTGCCAACAATGAGTTTCTGGAGTACGAGGAGGTTTACACCGACCGCTTCTACGGCACGCTGAAAAGTCAGGTTGAGCGCCAGAGTGAGGCAGGACAAAACGTTGTGTTCGACGTTGACGTGAAGGGTGGCTGCAACATCAAAAACTATTATGGTGACCGTGCCCTCAGCATCTTCATCATGCCACCGTCGGTTGACGAGCTGCGCCGCCGTCTTGAAGGCAGAAACACTGATGCCCCGGAAGTTATCGACCAGCGCATTGCAAGGGCGGAGTTTGAGATTGGCTTTGCCGACAAGTTCGACAAGGTGATTGTGAATGACAATCTGGAAAAGGCGGAACAGGAAGCCTTGAAAACCATCAGCGAGTTCTTGGGCTTATGATGACAGGGGTGTTCGGAGGCTCTTTCAATCCCATTCACAATGCCCATATTGCGTTGGGACGCCATCTCTTGAAGGAGACGGGACTTGACGAGATATGGTTTGTCGTGTCGCCGCAGAATCCTTTGAAGCGGCAGGAGGGACTGATGCCCGACGACTTCCGCATGGACATGGCGCGCAAGGCGTTGGAGAATGAAGACGGGCTTAAAGCCTGTGACTACGAGATGCACCTGCCAAAGCCGTCTTACATGTGGGTTACTCTGCAGAATATGAGCCGTGACTGGCGCGACCGTGAGTTCGTTCTCATCATTGGCAGTGACAACTGGCTGGATTTCAGCAGATGGCACCGTGCCGGCGACATCATCCGCCACTATAGAATCATTATCTATCCACGTCCCGGCTATCCTGTAGACAAAGCCGCGCTGCCGCCTACGGTGACGCTTGCCGACACACCGTTTATTGACATCAGCAGCACAGAGATAAGGCGCAGGATGTCAGCGGGAGAGGATTATTCACAGCTTGTGCCGCCCGTAGTGGCAAAGATGCTGGAAGAGAACCGGGAAAGACTCTGAAACACGGAGAACTATGAACAAAAGATTTTTGAATATTCAGATAACAGCCTACAAGGCATTAAGCCTGATAACAAAACCCATTGAGCGCAACGGAGCACTGATGGTGTTTCTTTTCACATTATTATATATATGCAGCCAGCTGGAGATTCCCGACATCAAGGGCTATAAGCCATACACTTACGCCGGTGTGGAGATTTTCACCGACCTATATATAATATGTGTAATCCTTACGCTGCTGCCCAAGAAGGCAAGACCGTGGCTGCGGGCGATGCTCTATCTCATAATCTATCCGATAGTGATTGTCGACATGTTTTGTTTTGTGAAGTTCGACTCCACTATCTCTCCCACAATGTTGCTTCTGCTCAGTGAGACCAACGCTAATGAGGCTACGGAGTTTTTTGAATCCTATCTCTCTGCCGACGTGCTTATGTCACCCGTGGGGCTGACGCTCCTCGTTGCCTTGCTGCACATTCTGTGGAACGTGCTGAAGCGCCATCATAGCTTCAAATGGACAAAGACAGTAAGGAAAAAGTTATCTGCCTTTGCCGACAAACACGCCTTTGCGCTAAAGATTTACGGCGGAGCATGCCGTGTGTTTGGTGCTCTGATGATTATATATTACATTGTTGCCAACTTCGAGCCGATGATGGCAAATAAGACCGCCATGCACCGCCTGTTCACACGTGACACCATTGGAGAGGTGGAACATGAGCTGACCAGACGTGACAAGGCACAGCTATACAGTGCTCCACAGCGGCTTGTCTTCAGCATCTACAGCAACGAACTTGCCTCGGTGCAGGTGGAAAGGCTCATCAGCGGCATCAACGATGTAAAAGTTGACAGTTGCTCGTTCCGCAGCCCAAACATTGTGCTGATAATCGGTGAGAGCTGCAACCGCCGTCACTTCCAGCTTTACGGCTACGGCAAGCCGACCACGCCGCTGCAGGTGAAACTGGCAAAACAGGGACGGCTCATCCCGTTCTCCGATGTGGTGTCGCCATGGAATCTCACAAGCTTTGTGTTCAAGCATATCCTCTCGCTCTATGCCGTGGGCGACAAAGGCGAGTGGTGCGACTATCCGCTGTTCCCCGAACTGTTCCGCAAGGCAGGCTATCAGGTGGCGTTCATCACCAACCAGTTCTTGCCGCAGGCTGGTGAGCAGGTCTACGACTTCAGCGGAGGCTTTTTCCTTAACAATCCCAAGCTGTCTGCCGCACAGTTTGACATACGCAACGCCAGTCTTCACCGCTTCGACGACGGAGTACTTGCCGACTATGACAGTCTTGTGGCAAAAACTCACGACAAGATTGAGGCTGAGGGGCGCGGCACGCTCACCATCCTTCATCTCAAGGGGCAGCACACTCTGTATGGCGAGCGTTATCCTCTGAAAACCCGCCGCAAGTTCCGCTACAAGGAATATACCGACAAACTCTCCAAGCGTCACCGTTTCATTCAGGCTGACTACGACAACGCCACGGCATACAACGACTCCATCGTACATCAGGTGACTGAGCGTTTCAAAGACCGCGATGCCATCGTAATCTATATGCCCGACCACGGCGAGGAGTGCTATCTCAATGATAAACCGATATTGGGTCGCAACCATTCTGCGCAAGTGACCTACGACCTTGCCCAAGAGGAATTTCACATACCTTTCTGGATATGGTGTTCAAAGAAATACGTAAAGGCGCATCCCGGGATATTCAGGCAGATAAGGCAGGCGAAGGACAAGCCGTTTATGACCGACAACATTTCGCAGCTCTTGCTCTATCTTGCAGGCATCGACTGTCCGTGGAACCGTCCGTCAGCCAATCCGCTGAGCGATGACTATGACGAAAAGCGTCCACGGGTGATAAAGAACACAGTGGACTACAATACACTGAAACCATCAAAAGAACCAAATTATGACAGAGACTTCAAAATTGTTAAGTAGGACAGAGTGTTCCGCCATGCGCGGCATCGCCATCCTTGCGATAATGCTCCATAACTTCTGCCACTGGATTAACGGTCCTATCGTGAAGGAGAACGAGTTCCGTTTCCGCATTGATAGAGCCGACGGGCTGTTCGAGGCACTTAGAAACATTGATTTGTATCTGCCTGTTCAGCTCATATCATTCTTCGGACATTACGGCGTACCCGTGTTCCTGTTTCTCAGCGGCTGGGGGCTGGTGATGAAGTATGAGAACTCCACACCCCACACTCAAAATTCTTCACTCTTCACTCTTCACTCTTCGCTAAACTTCATCCGCTACAACTACCTGAAGCTGCTGCGCATCATGATTATAGGTTTTGCGGCATATATCGCTATTGACCGCATGACCCCCGGGGCGCACAACTATACTGTTGATGTAATTGTGGAGCATCTGCTCATGGTTGTAAACTTTGTGCCCGACCCCGACCACACAATACATCCAGGACCATTCTGGTTTTTCGGCATTATGATGCAGCTCTACGTTGCCTACATTGTTGTGTTCCACCGTTTCCGCCACTGGTCGGTGGTTGTGGCAGCAATCGTTGTGGCTTTTGCAATACAGCTTCCCAAGGACCCTGACAGCCTTGACCTTGAATGGACACGCTATAACCTCTTCGGCAGCCTGCTGCCCTTTGGTGCAGGACTTCTGCTGGCACGCGCCAATCTCAGCAAAGTCATGAAACACATCGGTGAGCCTGTATTCTGGCCCCTTGCCCTTCTCATCTCGCTGAAGCTTGTCTTTGCAATGAGCTTCTTCTATGTCTCATGGTATCTGGTTCCGATATTCGTGTGCATCGCCTCCATTGCGTTCGTAAAACTTCTGCCTGCCGGCGTGCTGCGCTATGCCGTATGGCTGGGCGGCATTTCCTCAGCACTGTTTGTCACCCATCCCATAGCCCGCAAGCTGTTTATCGGCATCTCCCGTCGCGGCGACATCTACAGCGGCATACTTCAGTATGTCTTTGTGGCTGTGCTGATTGCGTGGATTGTAAAGATGCTCACAGACAAGATTCCGCACCCCAAACTAAACTCTGAACACTAAAATGATTCTTCATTGGCTTTCCCTTCGGTTGCCGACCGTTGGTTCTTCACTCTTTACTCTTCACTCCCTTAGCCGTTACCGCAGCCATCTCATGGGCTTTGCCATGATTGCCGTGATGCTGTTCCATGTAGGTGGCAGCCGCCACGACACCATTCCTTTCTGCATCAGCCGTTGCGGCAACATTGGTGTGGATATGTTCTTGTTTCTCAGCGGCATCGGACTGTGGTTCTCGTGGACCAAGAGCATAGCGCAGGCTTCGCTTGCGGCATCGCTCCGAAATTTCTTCCGCAACCGCTATGTCCGCATCTATCCCACGTGGCTTCTTGTTGCCTGCATCTTCTATATACCTATATATATAAGAGGTGGCGATGACCTTTGGGGCACCATCCTCAACATCACCGTCAACTGGGACTTCTGGGAGCACGACGCATGGCAGTTCTGGTTCATACCGTCAATAATGATGCTCTACACCGTGGCTCCGTTCTACATGGAGCTTATCCGCCGTCACGAAGAATACCGCTGGCTGCCCGTTGCCGCCATGCTGCTGTGCGTACTCATACAATACTGGCAGCCGCTTCATGCCGCCGTGGGACATATCGAGATATTCTTCAGCCGCATACCAATATTCCTTATAGGCATCAATGCAGGCAGGGCGGTGAAAGAAGGCAAGACACTTCCCGCTTCATCACTCTGGCTCATCCTGCTGATATTCCTCATGAGTGCTTTCATCTGCATCAACTTCGAGAACGGACTGCGCGGCCGCTTCCCGCTGTTTCTCGAGCGTATGGTCTACATCCCCCTCAGCATCACCATGATGCTGCTTCTGTGCCGTCTGTTTGCCGTACTGCCCCGTCAGGTTAACACCATTTTCGTATTCCTCGGCGGCATCAGCCTCGAGCTCTATATGGTTCACATCCACTGGGGACTCAACTATATACGTCCCCATCATCTCGGCTATTGGCTCAGTGCTGCCTGGATGTTCGCCATCGCCGTGCCCATGTCGTGGCTGCTCCATAAAATAATGGAAAAGGTGACAAAAGCAATATTTTTTTGAATTCATAAATCGTTTGTATTATCACGAATCTATCGCAGAAATGGCAACCTCATCTTACAGTCCAAATCAACGGACATTCCTATACACTCTGATACATTAAGGTAAAAAGTCCGTTGTTCGGTAATTTTAACTTATTGTTGTAATAATTGATGTTATAATGGCTCGGATTATAGAATAAAATAAAAAAAACATAAAAAAGAACGTTTTATTTTGCAGCGCGGTCATTTATTTGTATTTTTGCAGCAGATAAATCGTATTATCTTTGAAAAATAAAGTATATAGTGTATAATAAATAAAAAATTGAGATTATGTTAAGTAAAAAAGTAGAAGAGGCAATCAATGCCCAGATTAACGCCGAGATGTGGTCGGCTTATTTGTATCTTGCAATGGCAGCATACTGTCACGCCATCGGCCGTCCAGGTACAGCCAACTGGTTTGAGGTGCAGTTTAAGGAGGAGCAGGATCATGCCAAGATTCTGTATAACTTTGTGGTAGCCCGTGGCGGCCGCGTAGTGCTGGCACCCATTGATGCCGTTCCAGCAGAGTGGAACTCACTGCTTGAGGTGTTTGAGGAGACTCTGAAGCATGAGCAGAAAGTGACATCGCTCATCAACAACCTCTATGCCATCGCTCTCGACGAGAAGGATTTCGCCACACAGAGCATGCTGAAGTGGTTTATTGACGAGCAGGTGGAGGAAGAGGAGACCGCACAGGGTATTATCGACAACCTGAAGATGATTGCCGACAATGGCTACGGTCAGTATATGCTCGACAAAGAGCTTGCCGCAAGGGCATACACTCAGGCTTCACCCCTGAATGCAGAATAATGTTTTTTGAGGAATAGTGAAAAAGAGAAAGAGTCAACTTTTAAAAGCTGACTCTTTTTTATTATATCGTAGATTTAAACACCAAGACTGCCTATGGGGACAACTATAACACCGTCTTTGCGGGGATAGGCATATTGTCCCAGACCTGTGAGAACCATCATAAACGATGGTTTCTCCATCTTATCTGTATCAATCTTTGTTGCCAGCCGCTTCAATGTGTCAGCTCCAGACTCAATGAGGGAATCACCGCCCAACTTTATTTCAATAAGACCGTATTTACCGTTACGCAGATGTATGACGGAATCACATTCCAGACCGTTCTTGTCACGATAATGATATACATGCCCACCCAAGGCTTCGGCATATACACGCAAATCTCTTACTGCCATGGTTTCAAAAATAAGCCCCATGGTATTGAGGTCTTTTATTAAATCCTCCGGACCTACACCCATGGAAGAAGTGGCAATGGAAGAATCCACTAAATATCTCGTATCAGACGACCTTATTGCCGTCTTCGACCGTAGATTGGGCGACCACGCTTCCATGTCTTCTATAACAAATATCTTTTTAAGTGCATTTATATAATCGTATATAGTGTCATGACTAAAGGAGTTACTGTCGGTGGCTACCAAATCATCATATATCTTGCTTACAGATACTTGGGTGCCTTGATGGCGTGAGTAGGAGCGCAGCAATTTGCGTGTAAAAGTTGCGTTACGAGATATACCGTCTACGCGCAACATGTCACTGTTGACCACTGCATCAACATAGTTGTCTGCCTGACGCAGGGCTGCCTTTTCTGACAATGAAAGTGAACCGGGCCACCCGCCACGGCACATGATATAAGCCAATCGCCGTATATCTATTGGCGTTGCCGCACCTGCCGCCTTTTCTCCGTGGAAGAGCGATGACAGTTTTATTGCGCCTGTGGATTCTCCAGATTCCAAAAGACTCATAGGACGCATCGTAAGCCAGGCAAAACGTCCAGTACCGGAATGGGTAATGGAAGATTTGTCGGGCGGAACGGCAGAGCCTGTGAATATAAACTGACCGGGAAGTCCCCTGCGGCTAACTTCATACCGTGCAGCATCCCAAAGAGAGGGTGCTAATTGCCATTCGTCTATCAGACGTGGATTTTCACCCTGTAATATTATATCTGGGTTTGTTTCTGCCAACATAAGATTGGCTTGCATGATGCTTGGATTGTCCATAAACAAGGTACTGGCTGCAGCTTGCTGGGCTGTGGTGGTCTTGCCGCACCATTTGGGGCCTTGTATCAATACCACGCCAGCTGCTTCAAGCTGTTCCTGAAGCATAATGTCGGCAATTCTTTTCTTGTATGTTTTCTTCATATATTCCCCGTCTTTTTACGGGTGCAAAAATAATACAAAATTATCTAATAGCCAAACAATTAACCTTTTTTAATCCTAAAGTTGGCTATTTCCTGTTCCTAAAGTTGGCTATTTCCTGTTCCTGAAGTTGGCTATTTTCTGTTCCTAAAATTGGCGTTTGATTTCATAAATTCTTTTGGCTTTTTCCCATTTTTATTTGCAATATTGATGAAAAATGTGTAATTTTGCAGAACCTAAGTTTTTTGTTTACGAATTATGAGAATATTATTATTGGGCGAGGCAAGCTTTGTATATAAAAAATTGTGCAGGGAATTTTTGTCTTGTGCAAATTTTAAATTGTGGCAATTTTGTCTTTGCATCACGCTTTTATATGGCATTACATTTCTTTTTGCCGAATTTTACGACAATCCGTTCTCAAACTTTCGTGACCTTGCCTTATTGTCATTTCAATGGCTGGTAATAGAAGTAGCCATATTTGGACTTATTTATTTTATAAGTATAAAGAAGTGTGTATTTTGCATCATATTCCCCATTATAACGTTATTATGCACAATAATAGCCTATTATCGTTGTACACTCCATGTAACTCTGATGCCTGAGGTAATAGAACTGTTAATAGAGAATGATGTCCGTACAAGTATGGATATTGCGACATGGCAGCTTGTCTTTTGGGGAATTCTTTCGTTGACTGTGTCTTTTTTAATATCAAAGAAACGTCTTCACATGGAACATATTCCATGTCAGTGGCTACATTTTCTGCTTGCCCTAATATTCATATCCATACCGCTTAATGCCGGAACAGCTTATAATGCCATTGTAAAACGTATACCTTATTCTATATTTTTTACTGTAGCCGAATATATTGACAACCGTGTAAGTGTAGATACCGTCCGCCCGGATTTTAACGGTGAGGTATCATGTGATACCGATTCCTTGACTGTAGTATTAATAATCGGAGAATCATTGCGGGCATCCAGCATGCAGATTAACGGATATGAAAGAGCCACTACACCATTATTGTGTGAGGAAAGAAATGTTGTTTCCATGTCAAACATATATAGTGATTATAACCTAACGCATCTCAGCATACCTCATTTTATGACCCGTTCCGATGAAAAACATCCGGACAGGGCATATACCGAACGCTCATTCATATCATTGATGAAACGGGCTGGATACACGTCGGCGTGGCTTGCAAATCAGGAAGGCATAAAGAGTTTCTTGTATTTTATGAAAGAATGCGACCGACTGAAATATGTCAGCAGTGGAAAAGTATCATATATATATGACAAGTGGCTTGATACAGACCTGTTGCCTGCCTATGATGAAGAACTGGCACGGGCTGGAGCACGTAAATTGATAATACTTCACACTATAGGCTCACATTGGTATTATAATACGCATTTTTCGGATAAATTTGAAAAATACAAACCTGTTACAGACAGTAAGATATTATCGTCAAACACATTTGAAAAAATACGTAATTCGTATGATAATACCATCCTATATTCTGATTACTTTTGGAATAAAGTGATAAAGAGATTAAGAAAAAGAAATGCCATATTGATTTATCTTTCTGACCATGGTGAGTGCATGTGTGAGGACGGATATTTCATACACGGCAGTGTTGACAATGAACCACAGCATCTGCCAGGATGCTATGTATGGTATTCATATGAGTATGCAAGTCGGTATCCACAAAAAATAAAAGCCTTGCGTTCCAATAAAAATAAAAGATTTAAGTCTTATTTCTTATTTCATAGTATTCTTGACGCAGCTGATATAAAGAGCGGCTATATAGATGAAGGGTTGAATATATTCAGAACACAAGAGCACTTATAAAAGCATAAAAGGATTATGAGAATATTGTTATTGGGCGAGGCAAGCTTTGTACATAGTACACTGCGTAAGGGATTTGAGGCATTGGGACACGATGTGGTGCTCGTGTCGGCAGGCTGTATATGGGACTGTCCGAGAGATATAGACGTGAGCAGGAACATGCGTTGGGGAAAGTTGAGCGGCTTGAAAGTGATATGGAAGATACTGACAAATCTGCGGGTGTTCACAGGCAACGATATTGTGCAGATGAATGACTTTCACACAATACCATTGAAGGTGAGATGGAACGAGCTGTTCTTCAAGTTTCTGAAACGATTTAACAAGAAAGTGGTGAGAGGCTGCTGGGGCGATGACATTGTGGTGCTCGATGCTCAGGCACGCGGCGTGCTTGCCTATTCCGACACTCACATCGGCACAAAGCCAATAAATGCGGAGCTGCATAAGTGGCGTATCGCCGAACAGAACCTACCGGAATTTGTAAGTTGCTGCCGATATGTGAACAATCATGCCGATGCCTTTGTTGCGTGTCTGTATGAGTATTATGTATATTATAATACAGAGGAATACAAGGCGAGACTGCATTATATGCCTTTACCAATGGAAATACCGGAAACACTCCACACTCCTCACTCCACACTCCACACTCCTATAAAGGTTCTTGTGGGTATTCAGTCGAAAAGGGATTATCTGAAAGGTGCTGCGATAATTGGTGACCTCGTGGAGCGAGTGGCTGCTGAGAATCCTGGAAAGATAGATGTGAAAAGGGTATATGATGTTCCCTACGATGACTATCTGAGGATGCTCGACGAGGCGGATGTGCTCGTTGACCAGCTTTACAGCTATACCCCCTCGATGAACTCACTTGCGGCTATGGCTCACGGCACGGTCGTGATAGGCGGCGGCGAGGAGGAATATTATGAGTTTATAGGTGAGAAGACACTGCGGCCGATTATAAACGTTCGTCCAGAGGATGATGAGTATAATTTGAAGATGCTCCGTGACACACTGCTTTATCCCGACAAGATAGAGCGGATGAAGCGTGAGGGACTGGAGTTTGTGCATATGCACCACGATTATGTAAAGGTAGCGAAGGGTCTGATTGAGATATATGAAAAACTATCTTAAGATACTTCATCATTTGTCTTAGGATACTTGACCATTTATCTTAGTAGTACTTGCCAGATAAAGTAAGACACACTTCATTGCTCAAGTATGTAGTACTTCAATTATATAGCAGCTGATTCAATCAGCTCAAGCCATTTTTTGAAAATATTGTCCTTTGAGTAGCGTTTGCCGACGGCAAGAGCGTTGCTGCCATATTCTTTTCTTAGTGCTTCCGATGACAGCATATTAATGACAGACTCAGTAAACAGCTTGTGGTTACCCTGTTCCACTATTAGTCCGTTGTGTCCGTTGGTCACAATGTCACTTGCACCATATTGGAAGTTGAACACCACTGACGGCAATCCGCAGGTTTGTGCCTCGATGAGTGTCATGGGCAGTCCTTCATAGCGTGAAGTCATAAGGTGCAGACTGTATCGTGGATATACTTCCATAATGTTGTCATGTCTGCCGCAAAGCCTCACTTTGTCTTCCAGATGCAGTGTGTCAATCTGTTGCTGCAGTTCCTCACGGCATGCGCCTATGCCGTAGATGTCGAGCTGCCAGTCGGGGTATATCTTTGCCACCTCCTGCCAGCAGTTAATAAGTATGTCGAATCCTTTTTGCCGTACCAGTCTGCCTACGGCGATAGCTTTCTTAATGCCGTAGTCATCAATGCGCGATGAGGCTTCAGGGATGAAATTTGGTATTATGTCAACATGTCTTGCATGACGGAACTCCTTTGCGTCTCCGCTTGTGAGGCATACCACTCTCTCTGCACTCCGCTCAGTGAGGAAGAACATGCTGTTGAATGGGTTGAACTTTCTTGCCAGATGCGACTCGTAAATCTTTCGTGCCTTCGTGCGGCAGAAAGGCAGGAGGATTGCACCGAGTGTAGTGGTGAAGAATATTATGTCGGGATTGAGCGGCTTTATTGCCTTGTTCAAACGTATGCTTGCTGTAAGCATTGTGTCCAGTCGGCTAAACAGCCGGCTGACGGAATTGCTCGTATGTTTTGCAAAAGGCACGTCAAGCAGTATGAACTTTATGCTCTTGTTAAGTCTGTAACGCTGGGGACGGTCATCGTGATATACCGAAATGAGAGTAACATTGTGGTGATATTGTGTGGAAAGGGTGTTAGCCTTCTCACTCACAATGCGCTCCACTCCTCCGTTTTCCGAGAAATCCTCTACTACATATATAATGTTCATGCCTGCTACTTATTTTTGTTGATGATTATTTTAAACAACATACAGGATAACCTGACACCAAGAATATTGAGTGCTAATGATTTTACAAGTCCCTGAATGTCTCCATACCGCCGTGGCACCACCTTTTGCGGAGCAATGATGATAATGCCAGTCTGAATGTAGGCATATAACTGGATGTTGTACATATCCATATACAGGCTGTGCCATTGGCGTTGCCGTGTGTTGATGCCGAGTTTGCGCACTGTGTCCATTTGGATGTTTATCAAATCGGCATATTGCCATGATGTTGCCATCAGTCCGTTGCCGTTCCAGTGATAAAGATATGTCCCTTGTGATGTCGTGGCGATTTTGGGATTATCCTTCAACAGCTCGCCCATCATCCAAAGGTCTTCAAATCTGTGAAGATGCTGTGGAAACCGGAGATTGCTGAACAGCTCCCGCTTGAAAATCTTGTTCCACATCCAGCAGTGCTGAAACCCGCTGGCGGCAAGCCAGTCCAAGGAATTTGTGTAAACATTGTCGCAAAGGCTGACATACCGACTGTCGTGATAGCCCACATGTTCATGAAACGAATATTCGAGAATGTCGTATTCGGGATGGTTGTGGAGAATGTCGATTAGTGGCTGTAGGGTGTTGGGCTTTAGCTCATCATCGCTGTCGACGAATGTCACATAATCGCCTTTAGCCCTGTCAAGTCCGTAGTTTCTTGCATCAGATGGCCCTCCGTTTTGCTTGTGATACACTTTTATTCTGTTGTCTTTCGCAGCCTGTCTGTCAGCAATCATTCCGCTCTTGTCGGTCGACCCGTCGTCAACGAGCAGTATCTCGCAGTCGCTGATGTTCTGCGAGAGAATGCTGTCAAGACATCTCTTTAAAGTGTCTCTGGCATTATATATGGGTATGATTATGCTCAGCGTCATAGTATAGCTTTGATGTTTTTAACCGTGTGCCATCTGAATTTCATTTTTTGCCACAATGTGAACTTGCTTTCCTTACCGTTGCATGATGCCGCATCTCCATGACGACGGAAACTTATCAGTTTATCGCTTATAAACTTTACGCTGAATTTATATGCCGCCACGTTTCCTATCCATATGTCGTGCATCGGAATGTCTTTGGGAAAGGGCAGGGCGGTATCAATCACATCGCGGTTGAATGCCATGCAGCACCCTGTATATCCGTTTTTCCATAGCAGGTTGTATAATTTGTTTTTCTTTACCTTCAACATTGAGAACAATGACGGGTTGATTACATTCAGCTCGCTGTCGGTCACTTCGGCATCGCTAACTACACAGTCGTATTCCGCAAGCCATTTCATATACACAGCCATTTTGTCGGGTTTCCACACATCATCCTGATCGGCAAGAAAGATATAGTCGCCGTTGGCATGTCGCAGCGCGTTCTCGAAGTTTAGGGTAGGAGAGTGGCGGCGGGGACCGTCAACCACAGTGATTCTATCATCGTTTATCTCTCGGATTACTGCCAAAGTGTTGTCTGTAGACCCGTCATCGGATATTATCACCTCATCGTTAACTGCCAGTTGGCAAAGTATCGACTGTAGTTGTTCACGGATGTACTTCTCTCCGTTATAAGTGGCAATGCATACTGAAACCATAGGCTATTGTTTTTGAGGAAATAAATTCCTGATTATACGATTCTCTATATAGAAAGTGAAATAACTCAGGGATGTTGCTACAATGATGGCTGCAATAAACAGTATGATGAACATTGCGAAGTCGTTATGGATGTATCCTTTCAGGTGCTCGGTTATTTTATACACAATAAAAAGGCTTATGCTTTGATATAGGAATATATTGTAGCCCCGTACATTCCACAGTTTTATTATGTAGCAGTATGGAATTTTAACGTAGCTGAGGATAATGGCTAATATACATATCGCCCCTAAGTTGTAGAAGAGAAAAAACATGTCGGGAGGGAACTTGATGAACATTCTCCCGTTAGCAAACAGATATGCCGATATCATGATGGGCAGTAGGGCGGCGAGGCTTATCTGCTTTTTCTTCAGCTGTTTGTAAAACACATATCCAAAAATATAGAATACGTTATAGCAAAGCACGTTTTCAAGTATGTTTTCGGGCGAATGAGTATTTAAAATGCAGCATGCCGTGAACACAAAGAAGCAAAGGGCTGCGTACACTTTTTCAGATATTCTTTTCATTATTGCTCTTTGCAAGGGCAGTGAGCATGATACAATCATGTAGCATGAGATGAACCATGTGTAGCCCAAATATGGAATCTTTTCACTGCCACCCGTGGCAAGCAGTTTTATTATGTCAGTGGCAGTAAGCTGCGTAATGTCAATTGTCTCACCCTCGAAGCTTATACCCAGCAATGTGCAGGCATAAAACCATAGGAAAAGGATGCCGAGAAATATGTAATATGGAAGGAGAACCCTTTTAGACCTGTTGATAATGGTCTGCCTGAAGCTGCCCACTTTTTTAAACGACTGTGATGCCCCTGCAATGAAAAATATTACAGGCATTTCGATAAGAAGCAGTGTCTTGTCGAAATGAAAGTCGAGATAAAACCAAAAAGACGTATGTATCACACACACGATATACATCATCGTGAGTGAGCGGTAGCAGTCTAATTGAATGTCTCTCTCCATAGAACTATTATGTTATCTTATAATGTCGACATTGTCTTTTTCCACAAGCCATACATTCTCATATCCTTCAGCTATGGCGCGGTTGGCTATACTGTCTATCTTGTCTTTCTCGCTTTCATCAATATGGTTACGTTCTATGTCACGTGGCCATTCGTAATTATTGTATGCAAGTGCAGCCTTGCCGTAACCGAAGGCATCACGTGGGATAACACAGAAAGATGAGTATTTAGGAGCATCATCCTCAACAACTATAACATATACGCGGTCGATGCGTCTGCCTGTTTTCTTTATCACATCCTCCGCCATTCTCTTGCCCATCAGTCCCGACTCATAAGATTTCTGCCAATGATGCCAGTCGATGAATGCACACGACAGAACGAACAGTGGCAGGAGCCTTTTCAGCAGTGTGACGTGTTCCGACTTGTCTGTCATATACCCCATAATAAGTGCCGCCATTCCAAGTCCGGCGTAGGGATGCATTGCCGTGAAGAGTGTCACGAGGTGAGGAGATGCCGCTGCAATAAGACACAGCACGAGGGCGGCGAACTGAAGATTTAGCCAATGCTCCTTTTTGTTTGCAAACGTTGCAATCATAAACGGGAACGACAATAACACGGTAACAAGTGTTACTGGAATGTTTCTGCACGGCGGATGCACAATACTCACAAAGTCGAGCGGCAGCCATGTCATTCCGAGAAACACGCATACGTTCTTGAACTTTCTTGCAAATGTGTTTTCAAAATACTCGTCGTTGATGTATACAACATCGGTAGTCAGCAGTTTACGGGCAGAGAAATAAACGGCAACGATCATTATTGCCCATAGGGTGTCCTTTATTGCCTCACGCAGAGTAATGCGCCTGAAGCCAAAGGCAATAATCTGTGGTATGGCAAAGAATACAATACCGTTTTCCTTTGCCAACGTTCCTATTGTGGCAAACGTGAGCCAGAGTATTATATTAATAGGTTTGCGCGCGCGAAGGTAAACAAGTGTGGACAGCAATCCCCAAAACGAAGAATATGCCTGATTGGGCGAGTCTATTCCGAGCACAGTCCCGAGCATGGCAGGCGAGATGAAGAAATAGAGTGCAGCCATGTTGCAGGCAAAACTCTTGAATTTCAGCTCCCTGGCAATATTAAGAATTATGAATGTTCCGCCCAAATGCGCCAGATATACAATGATGTGGTTGAATGCGGGAAACCATGAAGGCTTTATGCTTAGTATATATCCTATCATGCCGTCCCATGGGCGCCAGTATGTATAGCGCGGTATAAGACGGTCATAGAAGTTTTCACCATAGTCGTAGTCTGGAGTGGTGAAATATCCCCAGTCGTCGAACGTCGGCAGAAGGAGTGTTAGCCAGTATGCGATGAAAGGAGACAGAAGCAGTATAGCCGTAAATAAAGGATTTTTCTTGATTTGTTTCATGTAGTTGTCGGGTATTATTTAATGACGGCAATTTTGCATACAGTGCCTTTACTTCCATCTTCCGTTGCTGTATTGACCATATATATACCCGAAGCCACGCGGTTGCCGTTAAGGTCCTTGCCGTCCCATTGGAATGAACCTGCAGTGCTGCGCCCTTGGGCAACGAGTACGCCGTTTGATGTGGTGATTTTCACATCGGCGTTTAATGAGAGTCCCGTGACGGTTATCATTCCCTGATACTCTGGAGTTACAGGATTAGGGTAAGCCCAAACGTTGTCCTTGGTCATCTCATCGTTTACTTGGCTTGCCTCGCTCTGGTATGAGCACAGTCCCTTGTCGGTGCCGATATACACGATGCCCGTGGTGTTGTCTATTACAATACTATATATTTTGTCCGACAGCAATGCGCTGTTTGCCGCTGTGAAGTGTTTTTCTTCCACCATATTGTCTGCACTAATCAGGTAGAGTCCGCTGTTGTTTGTCCCTATCCATTTGCGGTTGGCATTGTCTATGGCAATGGCACTGATGTCCACTCCCGACAGCAGATAGTCGGCATAGTTTGTCCCGTCGTTGCGCGGCACTTTCACCTGATAGAATCCTTTGGCCGGGTCGTTTAGATATTCAGGTGTCAACACAAACAGTCCTTCGGATATTCCCACCCAGATGTTGCCGTCCTTGTCTTCTGCCAAAGCCCTGCATCCTGCAATGTTAGAATAGGTCACCCCGTCTTCATTCGTAAAATTGGAATATTCTGTGATCGTTTCCGTTGTTGTGTCATAACGGTATGCGGCAGCAGCTCCGTATGCGTTGTTGTGTATCCATAATGAGCCCTTGCTGTCAAAGCCCATGAATTTCAGATAGTCAGAGTTCTCAGCACTTATGGCATTGCCGGGTATCGCCCATGTGTTGTCGGCTGTGAGTTTTAATAGGGTGCTTTTTGTACTTCCGGTATTGGCAACCCACAGATTTCCGTCTTTGTCGAATAATACAGATGTTACGACTTCGTAGTTCCTGTCTGGTTTCGGTATGTTGTAATGGTAATATATCGGACTGTTTTCATCGTTCCAGTGCCTGGTCAGCTCTCCGTTGTGAAATTCAAACAGCCCGGCCTGTGTGCCTGCCACTACATGACGCAGGTCACGCGGGTCTATATCGACTGACATTACATCCTGATAGCGAATGCCGAGTTTTTCGGCTATGCCCTCATTGCTGAATGTGGTCCATGTATCGTTTTCAATGTCAAATATCTGTATTGATGCTTTCTGTTGGAAATCCCATCCTATGCCGTTGCACGAATACAGTTTGTTGTCGTGTATTTTCAAGAATCCGAAATAGTTGTATTTCGGTCCGCCTGGGGTTATGTCCTGCGCAATGATGGTCTTTGTATTTCCGTCATCCAGCTTATATCCCTGCAGTTTCCCGTCCTTTTGGTTGCTCCAGTAACATTTGTTGGTGTTGTCGTAGGCAATGTATTCGGTGTAGCCGTTGGCGGTGCTGACGGTGATGTCGTTGGCATCGTTGAATGAAACGGAGGCTGATGTGATTTTCCAGTTGTTCCTGTCGGACAGGTTGGCAGCCGTGCTGCCGGCATATATACCGTTGGAGGTCTGGGCGTATATCGTGTTGCTGTTTACGGCGCAGTCGGTCACTTTCATTCCCAGATTGTAGGTGTCGCTTATCTCTGCATCTTTAATGTTCACTTTCAGGATTCCGAATCCTGTGCAGAGATAAGCATGGTTGCCGCTGACGGTGATGTTGTAAACGGTCTTGTCGTCGGTCATTGACTTGTTGTAGTAATCGTTTATGTTTGTCACTTCGCCATTGTTGCCGAGCAGGTCAATGTTTTGGTTGTTGTATATGATTACAAGCCTTTTTGAACTGTTGCACCATGCTGTGTGTGCTATGCCTGTGTCGTTAAGCGGATACACCTTATTATATATAGTTACATTCTGGTCGTTTACATTGTATGAGAACAACGAACCGCTGCTTAATACATATATGGTGTTGCCTGCCGGCTCAATGTCGGTTATGTCACCGTAAGCCATATAGGCAGTCCATTCGCCAATGGCTGCCTTTGCCATTGTGAACGACATGCAAAGCAGTATTATAACAGTGGTCGCAATTCTTCTCATTTCAGTAAGTACTCAGCAAGTTTTTTTACAGCCATGGCGCGGTGGCTGATTTTGTTTTTCACATCATTGCCGAGCTCGGCAAACGATTTGTCGTAGCCGTCGGGCATGAATATCGGATCATAGCCGAATCCCTCGTCTCCGTGCTTCTCGGTGAGGATAGTACCGTCAACCTTTCCTATAAAATATCGGATATCTACCGTGTATTCTGTCTTCTCCTCTATCATGGTGATGACGGTGCTGAAGTGTGCCTTGCGGTTGTCGCAGCCTTCAAGGTTCTTAAGCAGCAGACGCATGTTAGCCTCGCTGTCGTGACCGTCGCCTCCGGCATATCGTGCTGTGTGTACTCCCGGCTCACCGTTGAGGGCATCAACCATCAGTCCCGTGTCGTCGGCAATCACCGCATAAGGGTGCGGATAGTCCTGATTGTCGAGATATTGTGCCACATACCCAGCCTTGAGGTGTGAGTTTTCCATGAGCGTCTCCCCTGTTTCCTCAATGTCGGCATCCAGATTGATGTCCTTCAGCGACAGCACCTCTATCTTTTCGCCAAGTATTGCGCGTATTTCGCTGAGCTTGTGCTCATTGTTTGTTGCTACTATCAGTTTCATCTTTCTTTTTCACTTTTATCTTTATTGTGTCAAATCCCTCGCCGTAGACACCGATTACACGGCTTTGGCTAACAAAGGCGTCGGGGTCGATCATCTTGATGAGTCGGAACACCGTCACGCTATTGCGTTTGCGGGTGAGTGTACAGAGTACCTTCACCTCCTTGCCTGTGTACCAGCCGTGTCCGTCGAGAATGGTAACGCCTGTGTCCACTGTCCGCGCCACAGCATCGGCTATCTCCTGGTATTTCTTTGAGAAAATCATAAACTGTACCGACTCGCGGCGGGCATTCATGATATAGTCCAGTGATACGGTCTCGATGACTATGGTGCAGAGACCGAATACAATCTTCGAGAAGTCATCGAAGATGAAGTAGCTTGAACTCACAATGCAGATGTCCACCATCTGTATCACGGTGCCAAGCGACATGTCGCGGTATTTGTTTACACTGGCTGCGATGATGTCCACGCCACCTGTGCTTCCGTTGTGCAGGAACACAATGGCAAGACCTGCTCCATTGATGAAACTGCCAATGATTACCGCCATGAACTCGTTGCCGTCACCAAGCGACTTTATCAGATTGCCGTCGGCGGTGTGGGGTGCTATCTCCTGTGCTGCCCACAGAAAGAATGACAGCACCACAGTGGCGTAAATGGTTTTGATAAGAAATTTGAAGCCAAGGATTTTCAGGGCACCTATAAGCAGAACCACGTTCACCGCGAAAAAGGTGTCCTCAATAGGCAGACGGACTGCATAATAGAACAGCGAGGCAAGACCGGCAAGTCCGCCAGTAACAATTTCGTAGGGCAAAAGGAATGCCGTGTACGAAAATGCGATCAACGAGAGTGCAAGGGTTATATAAAAATAATCCTTGACCTCGTTGCGCAATATTTGGCTGTCTATACTTTTCATTTACATACAATGTTAATAAGCCTGCCTTTCACCACGATGACTTTCATCACCTTCTTGCCGTCGATATATTTCTGCGACCTTTCGTCGGCAAGTACAGTCTGCTCAATAGTGGCATTGTCGGCATCGGCAGGGAACTCCATGTCGAAGCGTGTCTTGCCGTTGAACGACACACCGAGTCTCACACTGCTTTCCACCAGATATTCCTCGTTGTGCTTGGGCCACTGTGCATCGCAAACGGTGTTCCCGTTGCCGAGCGCATGCCATAGTTCCTCAGCAATGTGCGGGGCAAACGGCGCGATGAGCACCACAATCTGACCGAGCAGTTCCTTGTTGCGGCACTTCAGCTGCTGAAGCTCACTCACGCAGATCATGAATGCCGATATGCTGGTGTTGTATGAGAAGTTCTCAATGTCCTGTGTCACCTTCTTTATCAGCTTGTGCACGCTCTTGAGCTGTTCCTTTGTCGCAGCCTCATCATTAGGCAGCCACTCTCCGTCGCGGCTGTAGAACAGGCTCCAGAACTTTTTGAGGAAACGGTGGCAGCCGTCAATGCCGTTGGTGTCCCAGGGCTTCGACTGCTCCACGGGACCGAGGAACATCTCATACAGACGCAGGGTGTCGGCACCGTATTTCTCTACAATCATATCGGGGTTGACAACATTGAACATCGACTTCGACATCTTCTCCACAGCCCAGCCGCAGATGTATTTGCCGTCTTCGAGGATAAACTCTGCATTGTTGTATTCCGGACGCCACTGCTTGAACGCCTCCACGTCGAGCACGTCGCCGCTCACAATGTTTACGTCAACGTGGATTGGAGTCACCTCGTACTGGTCCTTCAGTCCGAGTGAAACGAATACTGGAGCCTTTGAGTGGTCGTCGCTGTTGATGCGGTAAACAAAGTTTGAACGGCCTTGTATCATTCCCTGGTTTACTAACTTCTGGAACGGCTCTTCCACGGTGCTGTAGCCGATGTCGTGGAGGAACTTGTTCCAGAACCGTGAATATATAAGGTGTCCCGTGGCGTGCTCGGTGCCGCCCACATACAGGTCTACGTTCTTCCAGTACAGGTCGGCAAACTTGCTCACCAGAGCCTTGTCGTTGTGCGGGTCCATGTAGCGCAGATAGTAGGCGGAGCTGCCTGCAAAGCCCGGCATGGTGTTTAGCTCCAGTGGGAATATCTTCACGTTGTCTATCAGCTTCTTGTCTACCACCTGATTGTTCTCGGTGTCCCAAGCCCATTTCTCGGCGTGGCCCAATGGCGGCTCGCCGCTCTCCGTCGGCTTATACTGGCTCACCTCGGGCAGCTCAAGCGGCAGGCACTCTTCTGGAATCATATATGGCATGCCGTCCTTGTAATACACTGGGAACGGCTCGCCCCAGTAGCGCTGGCGGCTGAAGATGGCATCGCGCAGACGGAAGTTCACCTTTACGCGACCGATGTTGTGCGACTGTACATACGACTTGGTGGCGGCAATAGCCTCCTTCACGCTCAGTCCGTTGAGCGAGAAGTCGATATATGGCTTCTTGCCCGGTGCAGGCGAATTTATCACCGTGCCTTCCTTGGCATCGTAGCTCTCCTCGCTCACGTCGGCACCCTCAATCAGCGGAACTATCGGCAAACCAAAGTGCTTTGCAAAGGCATAGTCGCGACTGTCATGGGCAGGCACTGCCATGATGGCTCCCGTGCCGTAGCCGGCAAGCACATAGTCGCTCACCCACACGGGGATTGCATCGCCCGTGAACGGATTGATGGCATAGGCACCTGTAAACACGCCTGTCACCTTGCGATCGGCGATGCGTTCGCGCTCGGTGCGCTTTTTGGTGGCTGCCACATAGTCGTCAACAGCCTGCTTCTGCTCGGCAGTGGTTATCTGACTTACATATTCGCTTTCGGGTGCCAGCACCATGAAGGTCACGCCAAACATTGTGTCGGCACGGGTGGTGAAGATTGTGAACTTCACGTCGCTGTCCTTCACGCTGAACTCCACTTCGGTACCCTCCGAGCGTCCTATCCAGTTGCGCTGTGTCTCTTTCAAAGAGTCGGTCCAGTCTATCTTGTTAAGTCCGTCGAGCAGGCGCTGTGCGTATGCCGACACTCTCAGACACCACTGCTTCATCTTCTTCTGTACCACGGGATAGCCGCCGCGCTCACTCACGCCGTCCACCACCTCGTCATTGGCAAGCACTGTGCCAAGTCCGGCACACCAGTTCACCATTGTCTCGCCGAGGTAGGCTATACGGTAGTTCATCAGCACCTCCTGCTTCTCCTTCTCGCTCATCTTATACCACTGCTCGGCGGTGAAGTGCAGTTCCTCGCCCATTGCCACGTTCAGGTTGGCGGTGCCTTCATGCTCAAAGTGCTCTATGAGCTTTTCTATGGGCAGTGCCTTCAAGCAGTTTATGCAGTAGAACGAGTTGAACATTTTCTGGAATGCCCACTGTGTCCAGTGGTAATATCCAGGGTCGCAGGTGCGCACCTCACGGTCCCAGTCAAACGAGAATCCAATCTTGTCCAACTGCTCGCGGTAGCGTGCAATGTTAGCCTCGGTGGTCTTTGCCGGATGCTGTCCTGTCTGTATTGCGTATTGCTCCGCAGGCAGTCCGTAGGCATCGTAGCCCATGGGATTGAGCACGTTGAAGCCCTGCAGCCGCTTGTATCTTGCATAGATGTCGCTGGCTATATATCCCAGCGGGTGTCCCACATGCAGACCTGCGCCTGACGGATAGGGGAACATGTTGAGCACATAGAATTTCTCTTTGTTCTTGTCTTCGGCAACCTTATAGGTCTTGTCGTCAACCCATTTCTGCTGCCATTTCTTCTCGATTTCTCTAAAGTTGTATTCCATATCTTGATTTTGTTTTTTGCATATTTTTGCCAATAACAAGGCTTTTAGCGTACAAAATTACACATTATTTATAATATAGCCAAATTTATGGGTGTTTTTTTATTGTTAGAGAATGATATTCCCTTAACAATTAAGGGAGATGTGTCAATAATGAATACAAAGTAATCATAATTACATGAATTAGGCACGGATTACACGGAATACACAGATTAGCGAAAAGAAAAAATTCTGTGAAATCCGTGTAATCCGTGCCTAAAAATAAGTGGAGGTTGGTTTTTACGCACCTCCTTCTTGGGTAATCAGGGACATACCGTTATTCTGCAATCTCTCCCTTCCAGAGACCGTGCAGGTTGCAATATTCGCGGGCGCTGACTTCCTTTTCGTCGGTGAGGAATGTTGCCTCGGGCTTGTCGCCGGGCTTCAGTTCGCGCCTCAGCACCGATGTTGGCGTCAGCAGCTCTATCCACTGGATGTAGTGCTCTTCGAGCATAGGATGCTCCACGCTTCCCACCTTCACACGGTAGCCGCCTTCAATTTTCTCTACTACAGGCACATGCTTCTCCTGTGCCGCATCTGTTGTGTTCTCCTCGAGCAGCATCATCGGTTTGCCGCAGCATACCAGCTGACCTGCTCCTGCATTCACCACTTCAACCACATTGCCGCAAATGGGGCAGCGGTAGATTTCTCTTAGTTTTCTCATAATTACTCCATTCTTTAATTATTGAGCGCAACAGGATGCGCCCATGGTTAATAATGTCTTTCTTTTGCTGGTGCAAAGATAGTGGAAAATATTTCTGTCACCAAGCTTTTTATGCAATATTTTTGTATGTTAACCAAATTTCAAACGGCAGTTTTTATGCTTAGGTGCCAAAAAAATACGATTTTAACAATTCTTAGATGCCAAAAAAATACTTTTTTCGCCATTTTATGGTGTCAAAAAAATACTTTTTTGTATCTTTGCACCTGAAAACCAACAGTTTGACGCTATGAGACAATATTTCAAAAGAAAAATAGATGATGAACTGCTGCTTTGGGCAGAAAAAATCAGACCGTAAACCACTGCTTTTACGTGGTGCAAGACAAGTGGGAAAAACCACTGCCGTGCGAAATCTCGGCAGGCACTTCCAGTATTATGCGGAGGTGGATTTCAACGAGCGTTCAGATGTACATTATCTGTTCGAGGGCAGCTATTCTCCGCAGGAAATTTGCCAGCAGTTGTCCATCCTGGTTCAAACGCCGATAATCGCAGGCAAGACATTGCTGTTCTTTGACGAGATACAGGCATGTCCCCAAGCCATTCCAGATTTGATTTATTATTAAAAACCAGTAACGTCCAACGTCACACCCCAAACTGTCTGAAACGCCGATAAACACGGGGATTCTTCGGGGTGTGACCTCAGTGCGGAGGTCACACCCTATGTGGCACCCCACGTCCCACCCAAAAAGCTCCGTTGCTTCCATGCAAAACACTTGAGTTTGTCGGTTTTCACGAAAATAATGTCGTGAAAAGACAAAAAACTGACAAAATATTTGTCAGTATAATATTTTTTTCTTACTTTTGCACCGTCTTTCCGTGAGTGGCTGCCTCGGCGGCAATGAGTGGGTTGACATACTTTTTATACATTAAGGCGTTTGCAGAACGCTTTGGTTTTGACGGTGTAAGAATCTCGCAAATTCAAACAGTGTGTCAAGAACAAAGCAGCGTGAACGCCCCATTAGGGTGTATATATGTATTCCCTTTGCTTTCTGTTTTGTCGGACTTGTCTGACAGAACGGTTTGTCGGGATAATTATATATATTCATCTTCCGTGGGGCTTTTGGCGTTGCTCGTTTCAGACATACTGGGCAATGCGAGAGCCTTTACACCGTGGAACGAGCAAGCGGACCGGCTCCACGATTCTTTTTGTATAATGTGAGATAAT
>ENA-OYXU01000021-OYXU01000021.1-human-gut-metagenome-genome-assembly--contig:-NODE-21-length-88340-cov-43.632678_pt1 | contig 88340 bp, 75 predicted proteins | sample MGYA00243243_ERZ653435 | MGnify/ENA primary metagenome ERZ653435 (study PRJEB26926, sample SAMN06165113) | human gut metagenome | biome: ENVO:00009003; feature: ENVO:2100002; material: ENVO:00002003... | reverse complement strand
CCGCAGCCCAAAGCTAAACCGCATGGCAAGCGTACATTGACATTCTTCCATCCCCTCAATTGACCGACCGCGGGCTGTTGCCAGGTCCCTATCGGTCAATGGCGCAACCCATCCGGAAACTCCACCTCGGCTCGTAGGCTTCGCAACCTCGGCTGGCTCTCCGTGTGTCGCTACCACAACATCGGCTCTCCGAGCCTCCCGTGTTGTGTGCGTTCCTCCTGTCCCCATGCTCGCCCCTGCGGACCATCACATGGGGTTGGAAACGACCACGGCCCTCCGGGCCTCCGCCGCTGCCGTCTCTATGCAGGTAAAATTTTTGTTCCTGCTCCAAGCTTTAGCGAGGCTTTCCCTAAGAGAGTTCTGGGATTTCCCGAACCAACAATTTTCCGACAAAACTGTAGGGACGCACGGCTCGTGCGTCCGCGTTAACAATTGAAAAAATCAGGCGTTAAATTCGGACGCACGAGCCGTGCGTCCCTACATTTCAGTGGTTCTGTGAGCGAGCTTCAGCTCGCCGTTCCGGCCAAACAACAGCTTTTCTTCCTGGTGGCCGAGCCCTGGCTCGGCGCGATATGGGTATGCGAGGTAGACCTCGCCGCGCCAAGGTCTTAAGTCTTATTCCCGCACATAAGCGGACCGCCTGCGCCCCGTTATGGAAGCATGTTCAGGATCCATGCCCCATAGCGGGGCGTCGTGTATAAATAAGTGAGCGTTAATAATATTCAATACAAAATTTGGAAAAATGAATAGCTATCGTTACTTTTGCGAATCATACTATGAAACCAAAACCAATCATCATGAAGCATTTCATTTATTTGGGTCTGTTGGCCGTATGTCTGACAGCCTGTAGCAACGATGAGAGTCTGATTTCCGAAATGCCGGAGAACCCGGTTCCCGAATCCCAAAATCCCAATATGAGGACACCCGACGAGGCGGTTGAGGCTGCTGAAAGGGGGCTTAACCTGTTGGACTGGAAATCGGAAAATTCGCGAAGTGCGACGAGTTTCCGACGGAAAGTCAACAAACGGGAGGGCGCCATCGTGTTGCGCGATTCAAAATCCCGGTCGGCTGATGATTCCGAATATCCTCTTTATGTTGTGAATTATGAAGATGAGAGCGGCTTCGCGTTGATTTCCTCCAATAAATCGACCGAGGAACTGCTTGCAGTGTCTCTCGCCGGCAATCTCCACAACATGAGCGAGGTAGACAATCCGGGTTTCCTCATGTTTGTCGAAGCTGCAAAGGAATATATCAATTTACCAGGACATCAGGATGTACAATCCAGAGCATTAGAAGACCGCCCTTTATTAAAGTTTGAAACGATTTTATATTACGAAACCGATACTATTTGGCATAGTAGGATTGCGCCCCGAACGCCAAATTATTGGGGGCAAATAGAACCAGAGGGGAGATTTTGCATAAACCTTCGATCAGGATGCTCAAACACTGCTATGATGTTCGCCCTATCGTATTATGAATATCCACAAGACCTTCCATTGACATATTCCGATGATGTTAATGGGCAGGTACTTCATCTTGACTGGAAAGAAATCAAAAAACATTGTCATTTCAGTATGCAATATTCATATAAGGTCTTTCCGGAGGGATGTGCTGAGAGTGATATGAGCTCTGTGCATACTCAAATCGCACACTTATGCAGACAATTAGGCGAACTCAATGAAAGTGAATATAAAATTCCGGAGAAAGCGACATCTACCAATCGTAACAAATGGAAGAAAACAATGGAGAAATGGGGGTATGAAGTCATTTTCCGAGATTATAAATTCGGAGCAATTTCGAGCGTACTCAAATATTCACCCATTGTAATTTTGGTTGGAGAAAGTGATACCGGGGGAGGACATATGTGGATATGTGATGGCGCTCAGGATTATCATCTCAGGCGTAGATTGTGTGAATTTGATCCTATGCTGGGTAAAGTAAAGATATTAAGCGACTGGGAAGAGATTGACGGGTCTTGCTATAACTTCTATAACTGGGGGTGGGGTCATTCGGAAGAATTTAGTTGTAATGGATGGTATCTTGACGGGGTGTTTAGTCCTCGAACGCCAGCCAATGATAATCCATATTCAACAGAAATTGGGAAAAATTACACAGATATAAAATTTGCAACAATATTACGATAAATGCTATGAAGCAATATTTTGGAATTTGGATAAGTACATTATTCTTGGGTATGCTCGCGGTTTTTGCCTCGGCGTGCAAAGAAGATGAAATAATTGGTGGTCAAGTGCCCGGATATCCGGATGATACTCAGGAAATTCTCAGGGTTATTGTGGAGAATGAAAATGGAGAGAATCTTCTGAACCCTGATACCGAAGGCCATTGGCTTCCTGGTGTGTCCTGGATGGAGGGTAGTTTTTATATGTCTGACCTAAAGCATGAAATGTGTGATTTAAATTGGAAAGAGTATAAGTCGGGTGAGCGGCTGAATCGTTACGACTATACATCAATTTTTATTGTCAGGAGTCTAAAATTGCAGACGGAGCCATGGCAGACATGGGATGTTTCCACATATAGCGATAAAGACTATTCTCTGGCTATCTGCGCTTTTTGTAAACGGGAAGTCCTGCAGAGCTTATATAGTTTTAAAACGAAGTTTTCGCTGTATGTACCGATGCGGGAGGAGCCTTTCGTATTCGAGATATCTGGGAAATACAATGATTCAACGCATCTTTATTCCGACCTCAAGATTCTGATGGATTCGCAGGAACAGGAGAACCAGCTGATACACCTGGTGATTCCCAGCCGCCCTCCGCAGCCTTAGGGCGCATTCATCCTATAGGTACGGGAGTTCTGTTAATGCGTGAGGTGCGAAATGATTCGCACCTCCTGTTTAGACCATCTTCTGTCGGGTGGCGGGGTGGTTATTTGACGGCGGAGGCGGCGGAGGCGATGTAGGAGCGGAGGGCGGGGCGGTTGCCGGAGGCTACGGCGTCGCGAAGCGACTGGAGGCTGGCGATGAGGGCGTCGAGGCGTGTGGCGCTGTGTGGGTTCATCAGGATTTCAACCAGCAGGTTCTCGTCTTCGGAGGTTACGCCGCGCGCTATGGCTATATGGCGCCCGAAGGTGGTTCCGGGGGCTTCCTGGCGCCCCGCGATGTTTGCGAATGCCATTGTGGCGGCCATGGGGACGGTGAGCGAATAGCTCATCATCCGGTCGTGGGTGGCGAAGTCGGCTTCGGCAATGTTGAGATGCAACGAGCTGTAGAGGTCGCGGAAAAACGCTTTGCCGAGGTCCGACCCCTCGCTGATTACTATGGCGTTCTGGTGGCTCAGATTGTCGAGCGACGCGAACGTCGGGCCGAACATGGGGTGGGTGCTCACAAACGGATGCCCGGCTGAGGCGTAGAATTCCGGCAAGCCTGATTTTACGGAGGCTATGTCGCTGAGTATGCAGGTGGCCGCCAGATGCGGGAGCGCCTGGCGGAATGCCTCAATGGTATGGCTGACGGTAGCGGCGTTGATAAGCAATTCCGGGGCGAACTCGTCGGTCTCGTCGAGACTGAGCATGCGCCGGGCATTGAAAATGAACCGCATACGCTTCGGGTCCGGGTCGTAGAGTGCGACATCGTGGCTGAACGACAGGAGGTCGCAGAAGAAAGTGCCCATTTTTCCGGCACCGAGTATCAGGATTTTCATAGGAACTGGCGGTTGACTGAATGAACTGAATGGCTGGCGGTAAAAACACCGGCAAGGGAGCCGGCGCAATGTCGACTCCCTTGCAAAGGTAATGATTTATCGCGAAAAACTCAGATAAAGTCGCGCACCATGTGCTCGAGTTCACCCAGAGGCTTCGATCCGTAGTCGCGCCATGCCAGTTTGCCGTCCTTAAAGAGGAGCCAGCAGGGATAGGCGGCTATTTTATATTCGTGCATAATATCCTGGTCGATGGTGCCGTCGATTTGAATCACGTTGGCCTTGTCGGCCAGTCGGGTGCGGAGCTCGGCTACTACCGGCTCCATATCCACGCAATGCGAGCATCGGGGCGAGAACACTTCGACGAGTGTCGGCTTGGCTTCGGCCAATGCGTTTTTCAATGTATCCATAGTTTGTAAATTTTTAAAACCGTTTCCGCTGACGGGTCGTGATGACACTTCTTCAGTTGAACTTTTCGTCGGATTTTTCGGGAATATACTCCCTGATTTTGCTTTCGAGCAGCCCCTGCTGCTGCACCCCGACGGTGCGCCATACGGGTTCGCCGTTCTTGAACAGAATGAGGGTGGGCACCGACTGTACGCGGTAGCGCATGGCGAGTTCCTGATTCTTGTCGATGTCGATTTTCACGATGTTGGCTGTGTCGCCTACGGTTTTCTTGACTGCTTCGAGAATGGGAGCCTGCATTTTGCATGGGCCGCACCAGGTTGCGAAAAAGTCGACCAAAGTGGGTTTCGATTCGCCGATTATGTTGCTGAATTCGCTCATAATGATATATGTTTTTAGTTTGTTGTTTTCTTGTCGTATTGTCTATAGACTATAACGTTTTATCCCCTGCCGATGTTCTGGCTTCGGCGGCGCGTCGGGCAGCCATCTGCTCGAGCAGTTGGGGGTGAGCAGGGTGCGCTTGTCGGCCAGGTGGAGCGCATTGAGCTGCAGGGGAGTGAGTTCGGTGAACTTCACCGAGGGGTCGGGCGGAGGTATCTGTCGTGGTTTCATTGCTGTCGGTTTTCAAAACGTGGCATTACGCTGTTGAGGGCCAGGAGAACGCCTGCGTAGGTGAATCCAAGCACGAAAAACTGGATGCGGAGCGGAAACACATGGCTGAGCCATCCGCCGGCAAGATAGAAGCCGAACAGCCCCCACAGTGAAGCCTGCACCGTAAGGCAGAGCGTGCACCACGCTTTGGCGCGGAACTTCTGATACCATACGCTCCAGAATGAATACGGAAGGCAGCATACATTTATTGCGGCCAGATAGGGTGTATATTCCGGAAAAATCAGCAGGCAGAGCAGGCTCACCGAGAAATAGGTGAAGCCGACCTCGCTCCATGAGAATAGGCCGAAGAATTTGGAGGCTGCGCTGTGGACCACGTCGTCGCATCCTCCGGCCTCGATTACGCCGCAAACCCTGTCGGCGGCGCGGCTATGGATTTTCAGCGTTTTCTGCAGGAGCAGCCAGCTTATATATATGCCCGCAAGGTCGATGGCAGCGATGCCCCACATCGACCAATGGCGCCACTGGCCTCCGCTCACGAAGAGGTAGATTCCCAGCCCTACGGCGATAGCAATCAGAATCCATCGCTTGGCGCCCTGGGCTATCTCCAGCCGCTTGTGGAGGCCGTAGCCCGGTTCGCGCGCGTCGCGACGCGGATAGGCGAGCAGCGCGGTGCCGCACCAGGCCGGTGTGAAATCCTCCACGGCGATGGTTTCAGGCTGTCCGCTCGATATGTAGTCGAGCTTATGGCCGTCGCAGGCGGTCACGATGATGAATCCGCCTACCGTCCTGGCCAGAAACGGGGTGGGGAGGCTCACGATGTCGGCCGGATTCTCCAGCCGGATACCGCGGCTTTCCACACCATATTCCTCCAGCAGTTTCTTCAGGCCGAACAGCGTGGGAAAGGGCATCGACACGTAGCGCTCCGACGTGTAGCCGCGCGTGTGGGCTACGCCGAGCTGGCCGAGAAAATCGCTCAGAAGGGTCGATGAACTGTCCATGACGTAGGTAGCTCAGTGGATTTTTCAGGCGTATTTCTGCACGTGGCTCAGAAGTACCTCGCCTTCGATTTCGCCGCTGTGGCGCCATACTTCCTTACCGTCCTTGTAGACGATAAATGTCGGAATCGATTCGGCTCCGGCGGCTTCGGCGGCTTCCTGGTTGGCGTCGATGTCGAGCTGATATACTTCGGCGGTTCCGGCGAGGAGTTCCTTTACCTGTGCCACTACGGGCATCATACGCTGGCAATGGGGACACCAACTTGCATAAAACTCGATGAGTACAAGGGGACTTTTGTCGGTAAGGTCTGTGTAGGTCATAATGGTAGATTTTTTTAAGATCGGTGAGTTTTCCGGAGCTGTGTCTCCGGTATGGCAAGAGTATAACGCTGTTCGGCCCCGATTGGTTTGCCCCCGGAGGGGCGGGGGGACGCCCGTTTAATGAATGCTTAAGAATTGTGCAATAAAAATGAAACAACTTTTCGGTTGCTTTGCATCGGAGAAAATTGTTATTGACATATAGAAGTCATTATAAATTAACGTTACCCATTTACTGTTTCCAATGGATTTCTTATTTATCGGAGTAGTTATCTTTCTTTTCATGCTCGCCGTATTCGACCTCTGGGTGGGCGTGAGCAATGATGCCGTTAACTTCCTTACGTCGGCGCTCGGATCGAAAGCCGCGCCGCTGAAGCGTGTTCTGCTTGTTGCGTCGGTGGGCGTCTTCGTGGGAGCCGCCATGAGCAACGGCATGATGGATATAGCCCGCCACGGCATTTTCCGTCCGGAGAATTTCTCGTTCTACGAAATCATCTGCATTTTCATGGCCGTGATGGTTACGGACATTATTCTTCTGGATGTGTTCAATACGCTCGGAATGCCTACGTCGACTACTGTGTCGATGGTTTTCGAACTTCTGGGAGCCACATTTGTCGTGGCGCTGATCAAGATGGCCGCAGGTGCCGGTGTGGGGTTCAGCGAACTCCTCAACACTGAAAAAGCCCTTTCGGTGATTCTGGGCATTTTCCTTTCGGTAGCCATAGCATTCTTTTTCGGAACACTGGTGCAGTTTCTTGCAAGAACAGTGTTTACCTTCAACTACCGGAGCCGCCTGAAGTGGAAAATCGGCATTTTTGGTGGTGTCTGCACTACGGCGATAGTTTATTTTCTGCTGCTGAAGGGTGTATCCAATATGGCGTTTATGACTCCGGCCGTGAAGGCGTGGATAAACTCCCATACGGCGGTAATCATTCTGGGTTCGCTCGGGGTTTTCACCGTCGTGATGCAGGCGCTCCACGCGCTGAAGGTTAATGTACTGAAGGTGATTGTGCTGATGGGCACGTTTGCTCTGGCCATGGCCTTCGCGGGCAACGACCTTGTGAATTTCATAGGTGTGCCTCTCAGCGGACTGTCGGCGTGGCAGGATTTCGCAGCCAACGGCTCGGGCGATGCACACGGGTTTCTTATGGACTCGCTCAACGGCCCTGCCGATACGCCGGTCTACTTCCTTATCGGTGCGGGTATGATCATGGTGGTGTCGCTTGCCACCTCGAAAAAAGCTCATAACGTAACCCGCACGGAAATAGGGCTGGGCTCGCAGCAGGGTGGCGACGAGATGTTCGGATCCTCGCGCATAGCTCGCCGGCTGGTGCGCTGGACGCTCTCGCTGCTCGCATGGGTGCGTCGGGTAACGCCCGCGCGCGTGCGCGGATGGTTCAACCGGCGTTTCAATGTGGATGAGACCATAATGGAGAGCGGGGCGGCGTTCGATCTGGTGCGCGGGTCGATAAACCTCGTGCTTGCCGGTGGCCTTATCGCTCTGGGTACTTCCATGAAACTGCCTCTCAGCACTACCTTCGTAACCTTCATGGTGGCCATGGGCACTTCGCTGGCCGACCGCGCATGGGGTCGCGAGAGCGCGGTGTTCCGCATTACGGGCGTGATATCCGTGATCGGCGGATGGTTTCTTACGGCCGGTGTCGCCTTTATCGGTGCCGGTATTATCGTGGCCATCATGCACTTCGGCAGCTACTGGGCAATGATTGCTCTCGGATTGGCCACAATAGGGCTGCTGATACGCAGCAACCGGCGTTTCAAGGAGCGCTGCAAGGAGGAGCGCGGCGACGTTCTTTTCCAGACCATACTCGCCGAGAAGGATCCGGCCGAGGCGTGGCATCTGCTGCGGATGTATATCACCGGGCGTCAGGAGAGCTTCATCGGCCTGGCCGCTCAGTGCTACGATGAGCTGACACGCGCATTCCTGGCCGACAATCCCCGGCCGCTCGGAAAGACCGAGCGGGCACTTCGGCAGACGAAGACCGTATTGAAAAACGACCGCCGTAAGCAGACTCTCTGTCTCCGTCAGGTGGACCGCCCTACGGCCATGGAAATGAATACGTGGTTCTATCTCGGCAACAACTGCTGCATGAGCATCCTCTACAATCTGCGACGTATGGCCGAGGCATGCCGCGAGCATGTCGACAATAATTTCCGTCCGCTTCCTCAGGCATATGTGGATGAGTTCGAATTGCTGCGCACTCGTATCGGGGTGCTTTTCAACGATGTGCTCACCATGATGAATCAGGAGGCCATTCCTGCAGTGCCACTGTTGCGTCGCCATTGCGACGAGCTTAAGGGCGCGCTCTCAGCCAATTATCACCGTCTGCGTCAGCACCTCCACGAGGAAGACCCCGAATCCATGAGTGTGCTGTATGTTTACCTCAATCTGCTTCAGGAGAGCCGCGAGATGGTATCGTCGCTCCGCAAATACCTCCGCGCCTACGCCAAACTCTACACGCCCGACTTCTGACCGCCTCCGCGGCCATTTGTATGAGCCTGATTCATTAACAATCGAGAGGTGTTGCAGATTTACCGAAATGTAGGGACGCACGGTCTGTGCGTCCTGATGTGATATGTGATTTTCAGCCAGTTGCGCGGACGCACGAGCCGTGCGTCCCTACAATAATAGGCGCAAATTGGTGGTCTGCAACATGCTTCCTGCTTTTTGTAGCCATCAAGTATATGGATAAAAAATGCCGGCTTGCGGGCCGGCATTTTTATGGTTGGAAGTTGGTCGGTGGCTTGGATTAGCCGTTGACTTTCTTCATGTGGGCGATGAGGTCGAGCACCTTGTTGGAGTAGCCGATTTCGTTGTCGTACCACGAAACGACCTTAACGAAGGTGGGGGTCAGCTGGATGCCAGCCTTTGCGTCGAAGATCGAGGTGAGGGGGCAGCCGAGGAAGTCGCTCGAAACAACTGCGTCTTCGGTGTAGCCGAGGATGCCTTTGAGTTCGCCTTCGGAAGCTTCCTTCATGGCGTTGCAGATTTCCTCGTAGGTAGCGGGCTTGGCGAGGTTGACGGTGAGGTCAACAACGGAAACGTCGAGGGTGGGAACACGCATCGACATGCCGGTGAGCTTGCCGTTGAGTTCGGGGATAACTTTACCTACAGCCTTGGCAGCGCCGGTGCTCGAGGGGATGATGTTGCCGGAAGCGGCACGGCCACCGCGCCAGTCCTTCATCGAGGGACCGTCGACGGTCTTCTGGGTAGCTGTGGTGGAGTGAACGGTGGTCATGAGGCCTTCAACCACGCCGAACTTGTCGTTGAGCACCTTGGTGATGGGTGCGAGGCAGTTGGTGGTGCAGGAAGCGTTGGAAACGAACTGAGTGCCCTTAACGTAGGTCTTTTCGTTTACGCCGCATACGAACATGGGGGTGTCGTCCTTGGAAGGAGCGGACATAACCACGTATTTTGCGCCGGCTTCGATGTGAGCCTGAGCTTTTTCTTTGGTGAGGAACAGACCGGTGGATTCAACCACGTATTCAGCGCCTACTTCGCCCCAGCCGATTTCAGCGGGATTCTTGCATGCGGTAACGCGGATGGGCTTGCCATTGACGATAAGGAGGCTCTTTTCCATGTCGGCTTCAACAGTGCCTTCGAAACGACCGTGCATTGTGTCGTACTTGAGCATGTAAGCCATGTAGTCAACGGGAAGAAGGTCGTTGATGGCAACAACCTCGATGTCGTCGCGCTTGGTTGATGCGCGGAAAACGAAACGGCCGATGCGGCCGAAGCCGTTAATACCAATCTTTGTCATAGTTGGAAATAATTATAAAAGAAGAGTTTTTTGGTTTTGTAGTTGTCTGTATGATGTGTGCCGGATGGCCTATGTATCAGTGGCGTATGTTTCTGGTTCTCAGGCCTCCGGTTTGCCTCGGGGCGCCCTCTGGAGCCGTCGGGGTGTTTTGAGCATTGCAAAGTTACTAAATTTTCCAATAAAACATCCTGCCCCGCTCCTGTTTTTTTGCAAATTAACTTAATTACGCAGATTTTCAGGTTTAAAGGTGAGGGGAGGGAAAACAAGCCGGCGGTACGGATTTTTGGGAACCCGAACCGCCGCCTGGGGATATTATGTCTAATTAATCGTGTTTGGGAGTATTGGGAATATCGTGAGAAGATGGGAAGTGAGTTGGAATCAGAGGCGTTTGGCGTCGAAGCGCTCTTGGGCTGATTTGCCCTGGAGGGTAAGATCCTGGAGGGTGAAAGTTCCGGTGAATATCACGATATTGAGTTCGCCGCCGTCCTCAGGGTCGTAGTCGTAGACCACACATTCGCTGCGGCCGTTGCCGAGCTTCCGGAAGAGGATTTCGGAAACCTCGCCTTCGTCGCGGTTGCGCAGAAGGAGGTCGTAGCCACCTTTGTCGAGTATGGGACGTGCTTTGTCGCGCAGGGCTGTTGCGGCTTTTTTCTCTCCTTCGAGCACCTGGATTCCGTCGAGCTTACCGACAATATGGTTAAGGTTCATCCCTTGGGGATACATATACACTTGGTTCTGCGCCGCTCCGAGTAAAACTTTTGAAACGTAGGTTGTCGAGATGCCGGGAATATTCTCGCATGCGTCGTAGAGTGATTCGGCTTTTGCGCCGAGGGCGGCCAAGCAGAGCATAATGCCGATTAACAGGTGTTTCATGTCGGTTCGTTATTTAGTGGTCATTATAGCTTAATTTATTGTATATAGGGTTGTTACTGCAGTTTGTTGAGCTTACGCATGGTCTGCTCGATGGCGTGGGTGGTGGTGGAGTCGCTTTTGGCGATGGCGGTTTCACCTTTGGCCATTACCTGGCAGAGGAGGTTGAGGGCACGCTGGGTGGTGGCATGTGCCTCATCGGCGGTCAGCTCGGTAGGCATCGGGGCGTCGGGCGTATGTGGAACCGAAAGATATGTTGTGGTTCCGACGGCAAATGTTATTGCGACCGCCGCGGCAACCCTTTGCCAGAACGGGTTTATGCGCTTTATGAAACGCTCGGATGCTTCCTTGCGGTCGATTTCTGTGTAAATTCCTTGTTTCAGCTGCTCGGGAGCTGCCACAGGGGCGTTGATGGCGCCGAACATCCTCTTGTCGGCGGTAAAAGCCGGGTCGGCGTCGGGCGAAGCGAGATATTCGCGGAGTGTCTGCTCGTCGGCGAGTGTCGACTGGCCCGTATAGTACAGGTCGAGCAGTCGGGCGATTTCTTCGTAAGTATGTGTATTGTTGTTCATTTCGTGAAGTGTTTGCGGATAGTGGCCCGGGCCCTGCATAGCAGTACGCGGATATTCTGTGCAGTCAGGCCGGTGAGCTTCTCGATTTCGTTCATTTCAAGTCCTTCCACGTCGCGCATGGCGAGCACGGTGCGCTGCCGCGCGGGGAGGGTGTCCATGAGTGCTACCACGAGGTTGGCGGCGTCGGCGTTTTCGAGGCGGCTCTCAGGGGTGGTGTAGTCGGGCGGAGGGGGAGCTGTGTCGATGCTGTCGGCGGGATGGCGGCGTGCAATGAGCGTCAGGGCAGCGTTGCGGGCTGCGCCCACGCAGTAGGCCTGAATGTTGGCCACACCGTCGAGCCGCTGGCGTTTTTCCCACAGGTTGATGGCTGCATTCTGGACGGCGTCGGCCGCGTCGGCGCCGTCGCCGCACAGGGCGAGCGCCACGCGATACATCGCGTCGAGATGTACGCATACTGTGGATTTAAACACTTCGGCCGTCATTGTTTTTCCGCGAGTTTCCGGAGGTCGTCGGTTGAGAAAGTGCCGCCAAGCCTTATAAACGAGGTCTCGCCGGGCTCGGAGGTGAGGATATACAGATCGTGAAGCTTCTTTCCGTCGGTCCGCGAGAACATGCGTACGAGGCTGCCGTCGTCGTCGCGCGTGCGGAGCACTTCCTCCCATCCTTCCGTCTCCTCAGCGAGTCGGCGGTCGAACCGATTCTGAGTGTCAGGTGTAATGCTGTCGAAATTCAGCACCTTGATTCCGGTGATATTGCCCACTGCCGGAACATCCTTGAGCATACCGGTGGCGCGGAACGCCCAGAGGAAGGCGCGCCTTACGCGCACATATTCCGTATTTTCGACCTTCTTGAACTCGTCGAAAAGTTTTTCGGGATTTCCGGCCGAGGCTCCGAGGGCAGCTGCGGCCATAAGTATTGCGAGGATTAACTTTTTCATCATAGCGTAGCTTCTGAAGTTGTTACACTATGTAGACTTCCCCACATCCCCGAACGTTACACCAGGGAGTGAATTTTGTCGAAAAAATTGGGTGTCGGATCAGAAGGGGTAGCCGATGGCGAGGTGGAAGGCGAGGGATTTGCCGAAGGATTCCATGTTGTAGTAGCCGGAGCGGCCGGTGTCGTAGGGGGCGTGGATGCCGATGCCGAGGTCGCCGCGCACCACGAGCATGCCGATGTCGAAGCGCAGGCCGGCGCCGGTGCCGAGGGCGATGTCGCGCAGGAAGGTGGAGGCCTTGAGCTGGCCGCCGGGACGCAGGGGGTCGTTTTTCAGCAGCCAGACGTTGCCGGCGTCGATGAATAGGGCGCCGTGGAGCGGGCCGATGATGGGGAAGCGGTATTCGACGTTTGCCTCGAACTTGAATGTACCGGTCTGGTCGAAATAGCTGTCGCGCACGTTCTCGGGCGGCCGGTAGCTGCCCGGGCCGAGCGAACGCACGGTGAAGGCGCGGATGGAGTTGGCGCCTCCGGCGTAGAACTGCTCGGCATAGGGAACTTCCTTGGCATTGCCGTAGGCGTGGGCCGCTCCCACCAACACACGGCTCACGAGCCAGTTGTCGCCCCATAGGCGGCGGTTGTAGATTAGCTGGGTCTGACCCTTTACGAACTGCGAGAACGGTGTGCCGAAGAGCTCTTTCTCGCCGTGTTTGCCGAAGGCTTCGTAGATACTCCAGAAGAGGTTGCCGGCCTCCTGCACGGTGAAGGTCCAGTTAAGCGAGTTGTAGGAGTCGAACGCGCGGTCGTAGGTGTAGGTGTAGGCCAGCTGCGGGATATACTGCGAGCGGAAGCTGAGGGCGATGGCGGGATTGGCTCCGGTTATGGAGTCGAAGGCCTCGGTGGTATGGAGCAGGTTGGTGTAGGTAAGCTTGAAGGGGGTGAGGGTATGCGAGGAATAGCGCGACGACTGCCAGTCGTAGTTGAACGAGAAGTTGAACTGCGCCATCTTGAAGTAGTGCGGCCGGTTGAGGAAGTCGAAATCGAGTGTGAAGCGCGTCCAGTTTAGGTTCCGGTTGCGCCGCTTTATGAATCCGGGCGCCAGCAGGCGTGGCACGGCCAGCGACGTGGAGATGCCGAGTTCATAAGAGTTGAACACCGACGAGCGGCTTTTGCCGGTCTGCCATTCGTAGCTTCCGGTGAGTTGCACGCTGAATTGCTCGCCGCCCCCGAAGATGTTGCGGTTCATTATTCCGAGGAGCACGCCCGGGCCGATGTAGCTGTTGCTCTTCGACGAGGCGTTGAGCTCGATTGTTGCCTCAAGAGGGGTGTCGAATGTGCATGAAATCAATACGTTGAGGGTATGGTCGGCTATGGAGACCGAGTCGGGCATGGCCTCGATGTTGATGGCGTTGAATATGCCGAGACGCGACAGACGTGTCTGGGTGTTGTTCATGTCGCGTACGGAGAAGTACCGGCCTTTGCGGAAGGTGACGCATTCCGGCATGAGCTGGTGGCGCAGACGCGAGGGCTGCATCTGAATCAGTGTGCCGCGTGGTGTGGCGATGGTGTCGGGGGTGCCTCCGCCTTTGTTGCGGTAAGCTATCATCGTTACGTCGCCTACCTTGTAGCGCGCCAGCAGCGGAGCGGCGATGTTACCGGCAAGCATCATGCGCAGGTCGATTTTCAGCGGACTGGCCACGGAGTCGGCAAGATACTCGATGAAGTCGGGGCGGAAGAAATAATAGCCGCGGTTGCGCAGTTTGTTGGTTATGCGGATGCGCACAGCCGAGAGAGAGTCGGTGCTGTAGCGCTCGCCGGTCTGCAGATAGGGCTCGCGCCGGGCAAGCGAGTCAATCATGTGGTTGAGCACCGATGTGTCGGGAAGAAGCTCGATGCGGTTGAGTGTGAATGCAGGCCCGGTCGACACGTTGTAGCGGATTTTCGCTTTTTTCGGATTTTTCTGTGTGAGCACCTCGTAGGTGGCGTTGCCGCGGAAGTAGCCGTTGTTGTCGAGGGTTTCGTCGATCATCTTCGAGCGAAGCTCGGGGCGCACGTCGCTTACGAGCACAGGCTCCGCCACGAGCTTTTCGTAGAGCTTGTGCTTGAGGCCTTTCGGCGGGTTGTTCCAGTTGTTGTACACCCATAGTCCGAGCGGGAAAGGCCAGCGGTATTTAGGCGATTTGAATATGGCGTTGTTGGGAGGCACGGCCACGGCTTCCTCAATCTGCGAGCTCACGCCGCGTGGCACTTTCTGCCCCTCGGGCGCGTGGATGTCGACGTCTTTGAGTCCTACATACAGCTGCTCCCCCTCGGGTATGCGGCGGGTGGTCGAGCATGCCGCCATGAGCAAAGCCATGGCTCCGAAGGCCAACAGGCGGAATATGTGTTTGCTTGGCATCTTCATTGTTGTGGCTTTGATTCGTTTTCGCTTTCTGTGGTATCGGGGCGGAGAGCCTCCTTTCCGGTTGTGGAAGGGGCCGGAGCCGGAGCTGCGGGTGGTACGGACCCTTGCGGCAGCTGGGCCTGCGGCTCTCTGGAGCGCCGGAATATATCGGACAGGCGGCTGATTTTCTTCTTGTAGACGAAGCCCACGCCCGTCTGGGTTATCTCGCCTTCGAGTATGCTTTCGTAGCCCGTGTGGCGGAACAGACGCACATACATCGTGCCGGCTTTATTGAGCATATATTCAAACGAGATGTCGGCTATCAGATTCTGTGCGAAATTCTCGTCGGCGTTGGCGTCGGTGGTGTAGTTGCCTCCGACCACGATTTTAAACCGGTCGTCGAACAGCGATTTGCTCACGCGGTAGCTGTAGTTCATCGCCGAGGTGTTGGCGCCGTCGACGGTCTTGTCGTACTGATTGATGCCGAACGAGATGTCCACACCTTTGATTGCCGAGGCTGCCCAGGTGTTGAGCTGCGACTGAAGGAAGCTGTAGAGGGCGTTGGTGCCCATGTTGCCGCCGGTTATGGTTTGGGTGCCTCCGCTGCGGTATGTGCCGTAGAGCAGGAGGTTCATGGCCTGGTTGGCGCGCTGCTCGGGACTCATGGATTTTATCTCGTTGGCTATGGTGAGGTCGTCGGGACATTCGAGGTCGAACACCACGTTCATTTCATCGAGGGTGCCGTCCACGCGCAAGAGCACATTGAAGTTCACCACGCGCGAATTGCCGGATTCATCCGATACGTTGGCGCGGATGTCGTCGTAGGCGCTGACGTGGAGAATGGGGTTCATCATGTTGCCGTTGAACTCGACGTAGCTGCCCTGGTTGAACGAGAACGACTTCTCGCCGATGAGCGGCACGGCGTAGCGTACGAAGCCACCCGTTAGGTTTATGCGACCCGACATGCGCTGGTCGCCCATATAGTCCTGGGTGAAGTTCACAGTGCCGTTGCTCTGCAGCTGCACTTTGGAGTTGCCCGACGGGTCGAGCTCCACGGTGACTGTGGTGCCGGTCGATACGGTGAGCTTTGCGTCGATGTTCATCATCATCGACGGCGCGGCGATTGTATCGGCGGGTGCTGTCGAGGCGGTGTCGGCGAAGTTCACAAAGCGCACCATATCCTGGTTTGAACGGCTCTTGAGCTCGGTGGCGGCGTCGGCCATCACGTATGTAACGTTGGTGGAGGGGAGGAGATTGAGGTCGGCCGATACGTTGAGCATGCTCATGTTGCCGCGCACCAGGGCGTCGAGGTCGATGAACGCCTTTCCGTAGGCCTGGGAGTTGCGTTTTTTCTGCGAGCCTACGATCTGCATGTCGCGGGCTTTGAGGGCCAGGTCGAGTTGTGGCGAACTCAGATGGGTAAGGTCGACCGTTCCGTTGATGGTGAGCGGTTTGGAGTTCACTCCGTTGATGGCGAAATCGTTGAAGCGCACCACGCTGTTCTCCACCGGTATCGGGGTGGAGGCGAAGCGCAGGGGAGTGCCGAGCATCTCGACGTCGACTGTGGTGCTGTCGAAGCTCAGGTTGCCGTTGAGCACCGGAGCTGTCATCTCGCCGGTTATGTCGAGCTCGCCGTTGAGGGTGCCGCTCAGCCGGGCCGTTCCGGCGGGGAGGAACGGATTGACTACACTCAGCGGGAAATGAATCATACGGAAGTCGAGCAGGAACGGGTTGGCGGCTGTGGAGTCGTTGAGGTTGCCGGAGGCGGTGATGGCCTTGTGGCCGTCGACCATCAGCGATGTCGTGGCGCGCAGCGTGCCGGCGGCGTTGGTGGTCAGGTCGAGGGCCAGATCGAAATCGCCCACTTTCTGCTTGCCGTAGTTGAAGTTGTGGAGGCTTACAGTACCGCTGCCGTTGAGGTCGGGCTTCAGCCATGAAATCTTCATGTCGGCCGAGAGATCGCCGGTGACCGGCGGTGCGAAGGGATTGATGGCCAGCCAGTCGGCCAGCTTGATGTCTTTCACACGGAGCACGACGTCGTTGGCCGTCGAATCGGCGTGGTTGTGCTCAGTGAAGAGTCGCAGCGAGCTTACATTGTTGTGCAGGTCGAGGTTCGCGTCGATATGCTGGGTTGCAAGATCGTAGTCGATGAAGTTGTCGCGGTTTATGTCCCAGTCCTTATAGCCGATTACGGGGTGGAATGGCACGAACTGGATGCGCAGGTGGGTCATGTCGTGAATGGCGGCGAGCATACCGAGGCTGTAGCCCGTTTCGCCGGCTATGTTCTGCTGCGAGAGACTTATGGAAACACGGTCGGCGTTGATGTAGCCGCGGGCCTCCACGTGGGCGAACTGGTCCATCGTGCCCGGACGATTGTTCATACGCGCGCTGTAGAGCAGGTAGGAGCCGCGTTGCAGCATGTCGACGTTGAGACTGTCGATTTCGGTTTTTCCCGAGGTGAGGCCGAGAATGGCGGTTGAGAGCGAAAATGCCGAATCGTTGCGGGCGTGCAGCCTCAGGTCGGCGAAACTCATGTCGCGTCCGGCCAGATAGTTGGTCAGGATGTTGTCGGCGCCCGCGCGTATATCGAGCGAGAAGCGCGGCATGGCACGCTGGATTGTGTCGATGGCCAGCCGGCGGCGCTTCAGGTCGCGGTCGAGAGCCAGAGAGGTCCATCCGAGCCGCTTGGTTATGCTGTCGAGCGGTTCGGGCGACGAGAAGTCGATGGTCAAATCGTGGTTGATGAGGCGTGCGGTTGTCGCTGAGTCGGCCGTGGCGAAGTTCAGGCGCAGCGAGTCGGCGTTTATGGCGTCGCCGGGCATGTGCCAGTACAGACGGCTGACGTCTACGTCGGCCTGCAGGCGCATGGGGTGCCCGGGCTTGCGGCGCGTGGATGCCACCGCCGGAGTGAATGAGGCTCGTCCGGCGAGAGTTACCGCGCCGTCGGCAACGCTGTCGGTGAGCCCGAGGGCGCGCAGGTCGATGTTGCGCACGTCGGTCGCGAAAGTCCAGTCCATGGTCTGGCCGGCGATGTTGCCGTCGGCCAGCAGGGAGAAGTCGGCGCGGCGGTTGGCGGAGGTAGCATCAACATGGGCTTTGCCGTCGGCCAGACTGGCCTTAAGGCTTATGTCGCTCAGTTGCTGTCCTTTCACTACGGCATTGTGGAGCGTTATTTCGGCCTCGGCTGCTGTGGAGGTGGCGAAGGGGTCGAGTCCGTGGCCCGAGAGTGTGGCCGAAGCGTCGATGTCGCGCAGACCGCTCAGCGGGAGGATAGTCTGGATGGGGAAGCGGTTGAGGTCGAGAGCGATGTCGTAGGCTGTGGCACGGTTGTTCCACATGGCGTCGAGCACCACGTCGCCGCCGCCCGTGGTGGCGCGCAGCGTTCCGTCGGCGGTGCCGCCGCGGAGATTCACATGTCCGGCCAGGGCAATCGGGGGGATATTGACCTGTCGCTGCATTTTGGCGTCGAGCAGGCGCGGCTTGATATAGTTTCCGTCGGTAAGTTTTCCCTTTATTATGAGTTCGCCCGAGGCGCGGTTGAAATCGGCGTAGTCGGCTATGGCGCCGCTTGCCGAAAGCGAGATGTAGCGCGGGATTTCGGCGGTGAGGGTATTGACGCGCAGCGAGTTCATCCGGCCGTCGATGTCGGCTGTGAGCAGCAGAGGAGCGTATGGTGGCAGCATCCCTACGATTTCGGCGGCGGGAGCCGGTGCGAGCGCGCGTAGGTCGGTGTTGGCAATGGAGGCGTTGAGAGTGGCGCTGACGGGCGGATTCCCGCCTATCAGGCCCATCATGGCGCTCAGGCCGATGGTAGAGGAAGGTGTGGTGATGGAAAATCCGTCGGCGTGCATTGCCGTAGAATCCATGGCGAATGTGCCGGTGGCTTTCAGGGGGAGGTTCCCGCACAACGGGAGCGTGGCGGCGAGTTCACGCAGGGGTACTCTGATCTCGCTGCCCCGGTTCCGAAGCGAGTCGATGGCAATGCCGATTTCCGAAGCCTCGATATATGCAGGGTCGAAACCTTTGGCGGGTCGGGCGCCCTCGGTGGCGTAGACGGCATGGCCTTGGCGCAGGCGCAGTCCGCGCGCCGTCACGAGCCATGGCGTGGAAGCCGCGGTGTCGGTTTCGGCCGGTTTAGCCTCGGGAACTTTGTCGGTGGACGTTGCGGCGATGTAGCGGATGTCGGGACGGTCGATTGTCAGTGAATCGAGCGAAACGGTGCTCTTGCCGAGGTCGACGCGGCCGTTGAGGAGGGTGGCAGCCGGCAGGGCGCATTGAAGCGATGCGATTGTACCCTCCATGCTCATACGGTAGTATACGCCGAGAAGTTCCACCTTCCGCAGGGAGATGGCCCAGGGGGTCGGCTCCGATTTTTTTTCAGGCTTTGCAATGGTGTCCGGACGCATGTCGAGCAAAATGCGGCCGTTGCGGCCCGAAAGCAGCCCGACGTCAACCTGTTTGCTCAGCAGATGAATCGAGGCGTCGCGCAGCGATGCCTGCCCGAGGGTGGCACGCATGTACATCGCCGAATCGGGTGTGCCGATGTCCACACGGGCCTTCCGGAGCGTCAGGCGCTCCACATCCACGCTTCCGGCCAGCAGGGGCATGAATGCTATCTCGCCGCGCGCCGATGCGGCGTCGACGGTCATTCCCGGGGTGCGCATCGCCATGGAGTCGACGCTCAGCCGCAGGGGAAAGCTCAGCCGTGCGCGCTTCACTTCGATGTGGGTTGTGCCTCCGGCATTGATCTTGTCGAGGACCGTATGGATGGCGAAATCCTGCACCGGCGGGAGGTAGATGAGAAATGCCGTAAGCGCTATCAGGGCCACCACGGATATGACGGTCCATTTGAGTATCAGCAACGGGTATTTCAGTATCTTCTTCACGGAGCGTGGAATAAATAGCGGAAACGTCGGGCAGGTTGTCGGCCCTTGGATTGAAACGTGGAGGAGAGAGGTGGCGCGCGAGGCGCCGCGGCGATGAATGAGTATCGATAATATAACGCCGGGGCGGCACCGATTGTTCCGCCCCGCGTAAGGTAAGTTCAGAAAGAATAATGGAAGTCGTTTAAACTTTTTCTTACAATGGCTTCAAAAGACGTATTCTTCAAGAATTTGGCCTCTTTTTGGCTGATTTTACCCTCATTCTCGGTCACGATGCCCGCATCGCTCCCTCAATTTCGGGTTAAATCCGCTCAAAAACAGTCTCAAATTCTTTTCGAAGAAAAAGTTTAAATGACTTTATGCGCCGTAAAGGTGCCTGCCAAAATTATTTCTTTGCGGCGTAGAGCACCGGATTGGTGTCGGCGTCGTTATACATTTTCATCTGGCGGTATACCTTCATGTATTTGCGGCCGGCGGCGATGTCGTCGAGGAGTGTATCGATGGCGTCGGTGAGATCGGTGCGCTGCTCGAGCAGCACGGCCAGTTTGGCGGCGCATTTCTCGCGGTGGCCGTCGGTGGCGTCCTCGCGTTCTGCCTCGGCGCGCATGTGGTAGATTTTCACAGCTAAGATCGAGAGGCGGTCGATGGCCCATGCGGGGCTTTCGGTGTTGATGGTAGCACCTTCCAGAGGCTTCACATCCTTATATTTCTCGCGGAACCATGTGTCGATGTCCTCGACCATGTCGGTGCGTTCCTGGTTTGAGGCATCGATGCGGCGCTTGATTTTCACGGCGTCTTCCGGCTTGATTTCCGGGTCGCGGATAATATCTTCCATATGCCACTGGTTTACGTCGATCCAGTTCTTGTCGAAGAGGATGGCCTCGATCGAGCCTTTGGGGTAGGGATTTTCGTAGGGGGCGTCAACGCGGTCGGCGATATGGTATGTGGCGGTTGCGCGGTCGAATATTTCGTTGCAGGTTTCGGCGAATTTCATGTGGGGTGTCTGGTTTAGGGTGAATCTGAGTTTAGAATTTTCACAAAGATAAATGAAATCCCGCGTCATTTCCAAATCTCAGGTGCCAACTTATCGAAAAATGGGCATCTGTAGGCGTCGGCGAGCTAAAAAGAGAGCCGCATACCGGCGGTGCGATATGCGGCTCTCTGCTGTAAGAGTATGGATTGGATGAAAAGGATTATTTCAGGACTACTTTTTCGACTTTGGTACCCTGACGGCGGATTACGAGCTGACCCTCGGTGGGATTGGCCACGCGTACACCCTGCAGGTTGAAGAACTCGACAGGAGCGTTTACGTCGGCGTCGGCATCAGACAGTACATTGTTGATTGCGGAATAGCCCGACATATCGAAAGTAATTACATCGCTGCCACGAAGGAAGTTGCCGCCGCTGTAATCTTCTTCACCGAGATACATGTCATTCTCAGGGAATGTGATTTTCTTGGTGGCCGTATCGTATTTGCCTCCGTAGCCATTGGCTTTACCTTCTTCTATCTGGCCGTTTTGAGCAAGACGCCAGCCGAAGCTGAGGATGGCGCCATGACCCCACGAAGTTCCTACTCCGAGAGTAGAAGGTTCGATGTATACAAAATCCGGGTCGGTTGCATCGAAATAAATATAATGACTGTGAGTTGTATGCGTCAGAGCGGAGAGCTCTGTATGCTGCGAATAGGCATCCTTGATACGGAAATATCCGGGTTTACTGATGCTTTCCTGCAGGGGGGCCGTGAGTGTGAGGGCAGGCATGCCGTCGCCATAATTGGAGGTATAAATACCTTCGTTAAAGCTTACTGTTCCGCAGTCTACCCAATCGCTGTCGTCTGTTTCGTTCCAGAAAGCATATGCCTGACCGCTGCCAACTATAGTGCCTTCGGCGTCGAGTGCTACAAGCAGGAAGGAATAGAGTCCTTTTTCAGACGGTGTAAATGTAAGAGTAGTTATTGTAGAAGATACTTCCTGACCATATGTGTTTACCACAGCCTCGTTACCATTGATGGGATAGAAGCCAGGTATGATGTAAACTTTGATTGACGCTACATCCGCTCCGCTTGTTAAGCGGCATTCGGCATATCCTTTGTCAGAACAGTAAACGGAAGAAGCTTTGAACGCATAATCTTTTACTTCAGCACCTGGGAGAAAAAGTTTACAGCCGGTATTTTTTGTTGTCACCGACCATCCGTTGTTTGCATAAAGATAGAATGAGCCTACGGGGAAGGAAATGACATTGTCGGAAAGAGTGCCATAATTGTCGTCTGGAGCATCGGTCCATTCGTTTTCTACGACCACCTGAGAAGCTAACCAGCTGTTGAATATAACAAGATCTTCTGCAATTACTTTCTGGGGGTCGGTGGCGTTGATATACATATAAGTGTTGTCGGCAGACCCCAGAAGTTCGGCTATAGGGCCGGAAGCATATGGCTGAAAGCGATACCAACCGGGATTGGAGGCGGAGGTCTCAACAGTTACTTTCCACATCTGATTCGCGTCTACGTCGCTGTAGATGGTCAGAAAATCTTCGAGGTAGGTGCCTTCGCCGATGGAAGTCCAGTCGGTAGCTTCGGGGGCTTTTGCAGGAGCTGCCTTCCGCTGAGTGGTTGCGCCTTTGGCTGCAAAACTTTCAGTAAGGGTGGTATTACGCAGAGCTGTGCGGCTGATTGAGGTCTCAGTCTCGGCGATGGTTTTCAGGCCATCGGCGTTTGAGAGCTGGAGACTTACGGTTTCTGTGGCGGCCGAGGCGCCGAGGGCAACGGCGGCTGAAAGAAGAATGGTGTAGAGTTTCTTCATGCTTGTTCGGGTTTATGATGAATATTATTAATGTAGAAATTTTTTTAGTCGGAGTGATTTGGCAGGCAAAGCGAACCGGAGATGGGGGGAGTGCGTAGGTCGAAGGGCTTAAAAAAGAAAATCCACCGGCTGGAGGCGCGGCCGTGGCTCTCGCCCGACCTTACGCCTTTTACGGTGATTACATGAACAACTTTCTAAACTTTCTTTCTTACCTTTCTAACAATCTGATTGATATTGAACGTAACTCTTGAACAAATGCGATGAATTGTCTTACCTTTCTCTTTTTCTCTTTTTGCGTTTGCTAAATCTGTTGAATGAATTTGCTGACGATTTTCTTGAATGCTGATAGACTGAATGAATCGATCAATTAACCGGCATTGCAAAACGACCGTAAGCGTTTTACCTATTGTAGAGAGTTTTTGTTTCCAACCCGCTTGCGCGTCGGAGGCTCGCTTGCCTTGTCCGGGAATGTCCCCCAGCTGTTTTAAAAATGTGCTTTAGAACATTGTTGTTGGATATGCTGCAAAGTTATATATCATTTTTCATTTTGCAAATATTTTGGCAAATTTTTTTTCATTTTTCCAAAAAAATCTTTTTAATGGCCGCAGAACGCCACGGAAAGGTGCTTTTTAGGCCTCATTCGGGCCTTATTTTATGCATTGTGAAAATCGGAGAGGCCGGTAGCCCCGATTGCGGGTGCCGGAGCAATTCGTTACCTTTGCTGCCAAAGCAGGCTCAAATTCTTTTCGAGGAAAAAGTTTAAATGACTTCTATGTGTAGAATAATAGATATTAAAAGTCTTGATTATCCGGGCCTTGAGCTGTTCGCGTCGCTAACCGAGGCGCAACTGCGCCGCAGCGTCGAGGCTCGCCACGGGGTGTTTATCGCCGAGAGTCCGAAGGTGATCGCCGTGGCTCTCGACCGCGGGTATCGGCCTGTGGCGATGCTTTGCGAGCGACGCCATATAGAGGGCGACGCAGCTACGCTGCTGGCTCGTCTGGACGAAGATACGCCCGTATATGTGGGCGACAGAGACGTGCTCGCCTCGCTGACGGGCTATACACTCACACGCGGGGTGCTCTGCGCTATGGAGCGTCCGGCCGAGCCCGACGTGGCAGCTTTGGTGGAGGGAGCCCGACGCGTGGTGATAATCGACGGTGTGACGGATACCACAAACATCGGCGCCATATTCCGTTCGGCGGCTGCTCTGGGCATCGACGCTGTGCTTCTTACGGCCACAAGCTGCGACCCGCTCAACCGGCGCAGTATCCGGGTGAGCATGGGGTCGGTGTTTCTCGTTCCCTGGGGATGGCTCCGGCAGCCGGTAGCTTCGCTCTCCGGGATGGGCCTGAAAACCGTGGCCATGGCGCTGACCGACGATTCCGTGTCGATCGACGATCCACGCCTGCTCGCCGAGCCACGTCTGGCCATAGTGATGGGTACCGAGGGCGACGGCCTCGCCCGCGAGGTAATCGCCTCGACCGACTATGTGGCCCGCATCCCGATGAGCCACTGTGTGGATTCGCTCAATGTGGCGGCCGCGGCCGCCGTGGCGTTCTGGCAGCTGCGCGCACATTAATGTAACTATACCTGTGGCTATCAAAAAGCAGGGGGCGTTGCAATATTCCTCGCAAGTAGGGACGCACGGTTCGTGCGTCCGTATAACCGATTGGAATCCAATTGTTAAGCTCGGACGCACGAACCGTGCGTCCCTACAATATGGGCGAAATTTGTTAGTTCTGCAACACCATCCGATTATCAGAAAGTCAGGCGCATAGGGATGGCGGATGCACCAGGGTGCATCCCTACAATCTGATGGACATTAATTTAGGTGAAATCAGTGCCAACAAGTATATCATAGACATAAATATTAGACGTGCAACTTAATTATTGCTAATTGCGACGTCTAACAATGTCGATTTTTCCGTGGATTTGCTAACTTTGCAATACTTATGAAGATTGCAGACAACAACGACGTACGGATTTCGCGCCGCCAATGGCTCAAAAGAGTTGGCGCCGGCGCCGCCGCGCTTGCCGTGGCCCGTCTGGCGGGCGACGCTCCCGACGTCGAGGCGTCAGCGGCTCCGGCGCGCAGGCCCTCGGCTCAGACGGCACCTGGCGCCTCCGGCCCTGAGCGCCCGAAGGGGAGAGTAGCAAGTCTGGAGCCTGTGGAATGCGTGGAGTGCGACGCCTGCATGCCATGCGGCTATGGTGTCGATATTCCCGGCAACTTCAAGGTCTACAAGGATCTGCTTGCCCAGGACAACGTGCCCGACATCTACGCCGACGACCCCGAAAGCCCGGCATTCGCCCGAAAGGCCCGGCGCTTCCTGCGTGTCTACGACCGCCGCGTGGCCGACGCCCATCAGTCGCAGCGCTGTATACGCTGTTTCCACTGCGTCAGCGAATGCCAGCAGCACATTTTCATAGTCAACGAGCTTGCCGCGCTTACCGAGCTTGCCGACCGGCTCCGCGACTGGGAGTGCAACCACTGACACATCGCCTCTCTTCCGCTGAATTCAATTGTATTCAACAGACTAACAGTAGTTTAAAGTTATCGCAAAGACAACGACATATTCCGCCAGGAGGCGCCGCCGATTCAATGCCGGGCGCCTGCTCCGCCGCTTCCGCGTGGCGGTGAGCATCGTCATGCTCGCACTGGCAACAACGCTTTTCACCACGCTTAGCGCCGAGCTGGCCATCGACCTCCACTGGGTGGCGCATATTCAGATTTTCCCGCTTGCTTTGGCCGGGTCGATTGCCGGCATACTGGCGTGGCTCGCGCTCACGCTTGTGTTCGGCCGCATCTACTGCTCTACGGTCTGCCCGATGGGGATACTTCAGGACGTATTCGCCCGTGTGCCCCGGCTGGGGCGCAGGCGCCGTTTCCGCAACGGCTATCGCTACGAGGAGCCACGCAATAAATTCCGTTACACGTGGCTCACGGTGGTTGTAGGCTGTTCGGTGGCCGGCATCGCTCTGGCCGCAACGCTTTTCGACCCCTACAGCGCCTTCGGGCGTATATGCTCCGAGATTCTGCTCCCCGCGTGGGAGTGGGTATGCGGTGCCCCCGTGCTGGTGGCTTCATGGCTCGCCTTCGGCATAGCGGCCGCCACGCTGGTGGCTGTGGCTGCGGTGGCGTGGCGCTCGGGTCGCCTGGTATGCAATACGATATGCCCCGTTGGGAGCACTCTCTCGCTGGTGAGCCGATATGCTCTGATGCATTTCGACATCGATACCGACGTATGCGTGAACTGCGGTCAGTGTGGTCGCGTGTGCAAAAGCAAATGTATCAATATGGCAGACCATGTGGTGGATGCTTCGCGCTGCGTGGTATGTTTCGATTGTGTCGATACATGCCATGAGGGCGCCATCCGATATACCTACCGCCGGAAGCGGCTTTCGGTGCCGATGATGCAGCCTGTCACGCCAGCATCCACGGCCATGTCGCGGCCATCCTCCCCGGCCTCTCCTGCGCCGAAGGCCGCCGTCAAGCCTGAAAAACCGCAAGCGGAGTCAGGCATGGCCCTGCTCGACCGCCGCCAGTTTCTTGCCACAGGCCTGGTTATCGCCGCTACGCCCGCGATAGCGGCCGCTTCACGTCAGCGCAAACGCATCGAGGCTATCGCAGCCAAGCGCCGTCCGCTCGAGGGGCTGAAGCCTGTGGTGCCTCCGGGGCGCCGCTCGCTGGGCAACTTCCTCCAGAAATGCACGGGTTGCGGCCTCTGTGTGGCCCACTGCCCGGCCAAGGTGCTCCGGCCGTCGGCCGGACAGCTCGGCATCGCCAATATGCTCCATCCGGTGCTCGATCTCGACGCATCCTATTGCCGGTATAACTGCACGCGGTGTACCGACGTCTGTCCCACCGGGGCTCTGACTCCGCTGTCGACCGAGGAAAAGCATATCTTCGTAATCGGGAAAGCCAGGGTGGAGACTGCAAACTGCATAGGGTGCGGCCTCTGCGTGCGCCGCTGTCCGCGCGAGGCCATTTCGATGAAGGCGCGCAAAGCCGACCAGCCGGGTCCGAGCGTGCTTATCGCATCGGTCGACTCCGACGAATGTATCGGTTGCGGGGCCTGCCAGTATATCTGTCCGGCCACGCCGGTTAAAGCCATCGGCGTGAGCGGCACGGATTTCAGACAATGAAGCCATTTAAATTTCTTTCATCGAAAAGAAAAAGTTTAAATGACGTCAATAACTTTCCTTATCTCATAATATTCCTTTCAGTGAAACAATACCTCGACCTGCTGCAGCACATCATGGAGCATGGTGTGCAGAAAACCGACCGCACCGGCACGGGCACGCGCAGCGTGTTCGGCTATCAGATGCGCTTCGACCTCGCCGACGGCTTCCCGCTGCTCACCACCAAGAAGCTGCATCTGAAATCAATCATCCACGAACTGCTGTGGTTTCTGCGAGGCGACACCAATGTGCGCTACCTTCAGGAAAACGGCGTGCGCATCTGGAACGAGTGGGCCGACCCCGACGGCGAACTCGGCCACATCTACGGCTACCAGTGGCGGTCGTGGCCCGACTACGACGGCGGATTCATCGACCAGATTTCGGAGGCGGTGAAAGCCATAAAGGAGACACCGGATTCGCGCCGCATCATAGTGAGTGCATGGAACGTTGCCGACCTCAAGCGCATGAATCTCCCTCCATGCCATGCCTTTTTCCAGTTCTATGTGGCGGAGGGGCGCCTGTCGCTCCAGCTCTATCAGCGGAGCGCCGACTGCTTTCTGGGCGTTCCCTTCAATATCGCAAGCTACGCTCTGCTGCTGATGATGATGGCGCAGGTGTGCGGCCTCAAGCCCGGCGAGTTTATCCACACCACGGGCGATACACATATATATAACAACCATTTCGACCAGGTGAAGGAGCAGCTGCAGCGCACCCCGCGTCGACTCCCCGTAATGAAACTCAACCCCGAGGTGAAAAGCATCTTTGATTTCACCTACGACGACTTCTCTCTCGAGGGCTACGACCCGCTGCCTCACATCAAGGCGCAGGTGTCAGTCTGATTCAAAACCACTTTACCGATGATTTCGATTATAGCAGCCATAACGGCCGACCGCGCCGCCATCGGGCGCCGCGGTGATCTGCTTTTCCATATTTCCGCCGACTTGCGCCATTTCAAGCAGCTGACGTCGGGCCACACCGTGGTGATGGGCCGCAAAACCTTCGAATCGCTCCCCAAGGGGGCGCTTCCCGACCGACGTAACATAGTGGTGACACGCAACGCAGCCTGGAGCGCTCCGGGTGTGGAGACCGCCGCCTCGGTAGAGGAAGCTATGGCCCTTGCCTCGCAGACGGATTCGACTTCCGAGCCTGAAATCTTTATAATAGGAGGCGGCCAGCTCTACGCCGCAGCTCTTCCGCTGGCAGGGCGTATGGACCTCACCATCGTCGACGAGCCCACCCCATCCGACGCCGATACCTTTTTCCCGGAAATCGACCCTGACCAATGGCAGATTTCCGAGCTTGGCGAACCGCAGACCGACGAGCGCTCGGGCGTCCGTTTCCGCTTCATCACCTTCGCCAGGAAATAAGAGATTGTCTAAAAAATTTTAGACAATCTCTAAAAATGACCTCCGGCGTTGGGCGATGCTGCAAAAATCGCTAACTTTGTAGCCGTGTCTGCCTCTTCGGCAGCCAATGGCCCGGTAGTTCAACGGATAGAATAGAAGTTTCCTAAACTTTAGATAGCAGTTCGATTCTGCTCCGGGCTACAATACTGTTCAGATACTCCCGCCGCTGTGCGGGAATTGCATATTTACCCCCTCAATCAATGAAAGCTGCCCTATGGATGCGCACTGTGATAATCGGAGCCATGGCTTCGGTGGTCGCAGCGTGTGCCTCGATAGGCAGGCCCGAAGGTGGCCCGCGCGACGAGACTCCCCCCGAGTTCGTGCGCTCTACCCCCGCGCCAGGCTCGACCGGTGTAGACCGTAACCGCATCGATATCTTCTTCAACGAAAACGTAAAGCTTGAGGATATTCAGAACAAGCTCGTGGTATCTCCGGCCCAGATGCAGCAGCCGGTTGCCCGCGCCAACGGCCGCAGGGTTACTCTCGAACTGCGCGACTCGCTGCGCGACAGCACTACCTACACCATTGATTTCTCCGACGCCGTGCGCGACCTCAACGAGGGCAATATTCTCGACGGATTCGCCATGGATTTTTCCACCGGCTCCACAATCGATACCCTCCGCATTTCCGGCATGGTGTTTCAGGCCGAGAATCTCGAGCCGGCTCAGGGAATGGTGGTCGGCGTCTACAGCAACCTCACCGATTCGGCCATCCGCACCCTGCCGCTCGAACGCGTGGCCAAGACCAACCAGCTCGGGCAGTTTACAATCCGCGGCCTCAAGCCCGGCACATATCAGATTTTCGCCATCGACGACCGTAACCGCGACTGGCACTGGGACCGCTCCGAAGCCGTTGCTTTCTCCAGCGTAACACTCTCGCCGGGCGTAGAGCCGGTCGAGGTGGCCGACACGCTTCAAGGCTCGGAACATCAGGATTCCATCGTATTCCGCACGGCCTACCACTATATGCCCGACGACGTGCTGCTCACGTGGTTCAACGAGAAGTTCCGTCCGCAGTATCTGCGCGACTACGAGCGCACGGACCGCCGGCGCGTCACGCTTAAGTTCGGTTCCCCTTCCGATACTTTGCCGGAAATCACCGTGCTCAACGGGCCGGCCGCTAACCGTCGCCTCTCCGACATCTCCGTGCTCGAGGCCCGTGAGGGGCTCGACTCGCTCGTCTATTGGATTTCCGACACCGCTGTGGTGGCGCAGGATTCGCTTCTCGTGGCCGCCCGCTATCAGAAGACTGACACGCTCGACCGCCTGGTATGGACTTCCGACACACTGAAACTCTTCGTGCGCGGCACTACCCGCCAGCAGGAGAAGGACGCCGCCAAGGCGTGGGAAGAGCAGCTCAAAAAGCGCGAGAAAGATCAGAAGGAATTTCCCGACAGCGTGTTCCCGCCGCTTGTTCCGAAGGTCGAGAAGGTGGAGTTCAAACTGAAGTCGGGTGGCTCGCAACATCTGCATAAGCCGGCTCAGTTCGAAGTAAACATCCCTATCGGCGCTATCGACTCTGCCATGTGGCGGCTCGAGATGGCGGTAGATACACTCTGGAACCCGGTGGAAGCTACGCTGGCAGTCGATAGTGCCAATATACGTCTGTATAACCTCTCGGCCAAATGGGCCGAAGGTGCCAAATACCGCTTTGTGGCCGATTCAGCAGCTATTTCCGATATTTACGGCCACGTAAATCCTCCGGTTAAGTCCGAATTTACCGCTAAACTCGGCGAGGACTACGGAAACATATTCTTCGACATTACCGACATAGCGCAGATTCCCGACTCGGCGCAACTTGTGGTGGAACTGCTCGACAATTCCGATAAGCCTGTGGCGTCGACCGTCGTAAGAGATGGCAGAGCCACTTTCAATTTCGTTGATCCGGCCACATACTATGCCCGCGCCTACATCGACCTGAACCGCAACGGCGAGTGGGATACCGGCGAACTGGCCTCGCACCGGCAACCGGAGGATGTGTTCTACTTCTCCAAGAAAATCCAGCTGCGCAAAAACTGGGACATCGACCAGGATTGGGCTCTCTTCGAACTTCCCGTCGACGCCCAGAAGCCCGACGACGTGAAGCGCAACAAGCCCAAGACCAAGGGCCGCAACTCGGAATCCGACGACTACGACGAAGACGAGTACTACGACGAAAGCGGATTCGGCAACACCGGTTTCGACGTGGAGAACTCCTGGGGCAACGGCGCGCAGTATAACAACGCCCGCCGCAACTCCAACCGTCGGGCGCGTCCGGGAATGCGCGGCGCCGGCTCCGACCAGCTTGCCCGCTGAGCGCTTCCATAATCTTATACGGAAATACCCCTGCAAGTGCTACATAAAGACCTCATCGATCAGCCCTCAATATGGCAGCTTGTGCTCGAGATTTCGGCGCAGGCCATCGAGGTCGTGGCCTTTTCTCCGTATGAGAACCATTCGCTGATTCATGAAAGCATTCCCCTTGCTCCCGATGCCGAAAGCCATCTCCGGGCAGTGGAGGATGCCGTCTACGATAATCCGTTGCTTCTTGCGGATTTCGCCAAAGTGACGGTACTCTTCGATACCCAGCGCTTCCTCCCGCTGCCGTCAGGCCTTGGGAAGGCGGCACAGAAGCTCCTCCGGAAGGCCTTTCCACCGCAGCCGGATATACCCGCCTCGGTTATAGCCGTCGGGATGCCTTCGCTCGGGATGACGCTTGCCATGGAGTTGCCCGACGATATGCTCGGGTTCCTTCGGCGTACGTTTCATCGCGCAGTGATTATTCATCCGCTTGTACCCCAGGCTGTATGGCTTCGCTCGAAATATCCCGCGCGCCATCGCGGCAAGACGCTCGTCAACCTTCGGCCCGACCGTACGGACGTGGTGATTCTTGGCGACGAAGAGCCATTGATTCTGAATACTTTCCGCGTGTCTGATCCGATGGATTCGCTCTATTATATACTTGCCGGACGGCAGGTGAACGGCCTCGAACCGACCGACGAGATATTCATTGCCGGCAATCGCCGGCTCCGCAACGAAGTGGGGGCGCTTCTGCGCCGATATGTGAGTTTTGTAATGCCGGCGATTTTTCCGTCGGTAATGTTCCGGGCAGGCAAAGCGTCGCTCGGTGCGCCGTTCGAGATGATTCTCGCTCCTGTAGTGGCGGATCTGATTGAACCGGAGGAATGAGCGGACACGTATGTTCGATATTTAAAACCTAAAGGAAACACCATGCGTATAATCCGAGGAAAATTCGGGCGTCGCCGTTTCGACGTGCCCACCAACATAACCGCACGGCCCACCACCGATTTTGCACGCGAAAACATATTCAATGTGCTTGAGAATCTGGTGGATTTCGAAGGGGATGCCCCCTCGGCGCTCGACCTCTTTGCCGGCACAGGCGCTGTATCGTTCGAGTTCCTGTCGCGCGGGTGCTCACGGGTCACGTCGGTTGAGAAAGCCGCCACACAGTCCGGCTTCATCCGCAAGGTGGCGGCGCAACTCGGTGTGGAGAATGAGCATACGCTCGTGCGCGGCGATGCCCTGAAGTTCATAGAGTCGGCCGGTGCTCCCTACGACATCGTTTTTGCCGATCCTCCCTACGATATGCCGGGATTTGCAGAAATTCCGGCTAAAGTGCTTGGCTCAAAGCTCCTTGCCCCGGGTTCGATATTCATTATCGAGCACTCGAAGGCCCACGATTTCTCGCAACTGCCTCATTTTTATGAGCATCGGGCCTATGGGTCGGTGAATTTCTCCATTTTCCGTATTCCCGACGAAGAATCCGCCGCTGAAACAGTATCAGACGAAGATTCGGAATGAGCAGTTATTCGCTGATTGAAGCCCTGGGGAGCGGTCGGCCTCTGCTGCTCGACGGAGGTATGGGAACAACCATGCGCGAGCAATCGCTGACTGCCTCTGAGGCTCATGAAGCCTTCCTTGCGGCCGGAGCCGAAATAATTACTGCTGATACTGTCGCTTTTGCCTCTGCCTTGACCGGGGAGCAGACCCGGCAGATGCTTGCGGAGGTACGAGGACGTGTGCAGGCTGCCCTTGATGCCAGAAGTAGTTATTTGACGAGTCATCCGGGGCGCCCTATCCGGGTGGCAGGCAGCCTCGGGCCGCTTCCGGCCGGATTTGAGAGTCGTCTTCCTGATGCACTGTCGATTTACAGGCGTATGGCAGATGCGCTGGCCTCGGCCGGCGCCGACATCATTCTGATTGAGACCGCTACAAATCCCGAAGTAGCGCGTATGGCTCTGCGTGCTGCCCGCGAAGTGGCCCCCGGTCTGCCCGCCATTCTTTCCGCATGGCTCCCGGCTGAGTCTTTGTTCTCTTCTCCGGTGCGGACTTGTGCAGATTCCTGCGGTTTCTCCCCGGCACTTTATGGTGCGGTTGCCTGTGAGGAGGGAGCCGTTGCCGCCGGTCTGAACTGCGTCCCGCCGACGCCAGCAATGCTTGAGGCTCTTACGCTTCTGCAGGCTCAGAGCGGTCTTCCCGGGGTGTTTTATCCCTCGATTCCCGCCGGTTTCTCTCCGGAGGCGTTCTCGGAATTTATCTCATCCGCATTCCATCGGCTGCCGACCCCTCCAGCCATTCTCGGCGGCTGCTGTGGCGCCTCTCCGGCCCACATTTCCTCCTTGCATGCTTTGCCGTTTTTTTATAAAGGAATCCAGGCGCTTTAAGGAAGTTAAGGACTCGAGGGGCTCGAAGGACTCTAAGGACATTAAGGACTCTAAGGTCGTTAAGATCACCAAAGCCCTTGAAAAGCCGAAGGAAGGCGATATACATGATACTTTTAAATTGGGGTTTCGATTATCGGTGAATATTTTGTATCTTTGCACATATGTGTGAGCTTTTTTCTGAAATATGATTGGCAACAGATTCATAACAGCAAAGATATATTCCATAGCCATCTCAACAGCAATCGTTTGCATGGCCGCAATCCTGACCTCCTGCGGCGGCATGTCGAAGCAGGAGAAGGCGATGGTGGGAAAATATTATATCCCGGCTATTTCCGATACGCGTCCGCTTATCGAACTCAACGCCGACAACCGCTCGGTAATCCGTGCGATACGTCCGGGCGAGATTTCTTTCTTCGTGGAGGGCGAATGGCATGTGGAGGGCGATTCACTGATTTTTCATAACGACGCTTCCTCAATCACCATCGAGGAAGGCGATCCCGGACTTGTGGGCAATGTGGCTCCCAGAGTGGCCTATCCCATATTGAATTTCGACGAGACTACCCTGCGCATAGAGCGTCAGGGAGCCATCTACGATTATCATCGTAGGCTTGAATAACATTGGTTCAATAGCTGTATTGACGCCGAAACACACTGAATTCTACTCTATGTTACGAAATATTTATCGCATGTTCGTTGTCGTCGGGCTTGTTCTGGCGGCTGCGGCATGCCGTTCCGAACGCTCGACGCCTGATTTCGAGACGACATTCGACGATGCCACGGTAGCTCTGGAAGCCAACCGGGTGGAGCAGTCGCAGGAACTGGCCGACCGTCTGCGAGACCTGACGCTCGGCGCCGATTCCGATCTCGTGGACGAACATCAGGCCGCCCGGCTGGCCATCTTCTACATGAAACTTTCGGAGCGAAATGGCGAAGACGAGAATATAGCCGACGCCACTCAGCTATTCCGACGTGCATTCCGTCTGTCGAAGGATTCGTTGAGAACATTCTATGAAAATCTGCCGCTTGAGGATACACCCCACTACGTGCTTCTGCGTCGTCTGGGCCTCTCAATCGACAATCCCGTAGACCTCACCGACCGCGATATCGCCGAGGAGGAAGCCCTTCCCGCCATTGCTGATTCAACCTCCACACTGCATTGAGTCTTATGGATTGGAAGGATGTACTCGACCGCATGAAGAGCGACCTCGGCAACGAGGACGCCATCAGCGAGAATTCGATGGAGACGGCTCCCGAACAAATCTCGGCTCCCGCGTATACCGACAGCCTGCGAGTGCTTCTTGACCGCAAGGGTCGCAAGGGAAAAGATGCCACAATAGTCGAGGGGTTCACCATCGCCGATACCGATGTAGCGGCGATTGCCTCGCGCCTCAAGCAGCGTCTGGGCTGTGGGGGCTCTTCCCGTGGCGGAGAAATTCTTATTCAGGGCGACAAGCGCAAGGCAGTGGCCGCAGCTTTGCTTGCCATGGGATTTAAATGTAAGGTTATAGGATGAAAAGCTACCGGATGTATGCCTCGAGCATCAACGACCGCTATATAGACGAAATAGTGGAGACCCTGCGACGGGGTGGAGTGGTTGTATACCCGACCGATTCCACCTATGCGATAGGGTGCGATGCGTTGAGCAACCGCGCCGTAGAGCGCGTATGCCGTATGCGTGGCATCAATCCGGCCAAGCAGCGGCTTTCGATGGTGTGTGCCGACATCTCGCAGGCCAGCGATTTTGCCAGCATCGACAACAAGGCCTTCCGCCTGCTTCGCGATAATCTTCCGGGACCATTCACGTTCATTCTCCCGGCCTCTCCGCGTCTGGCAAAGGCATTCAAGGGTCGACGTGAGGTTGGAGTGCGGGTGTCCGGCAATGAAATAGCTCGTCGTCTGGCCTCCGAGCTGGGGAACCCTCTGCTAAGCGCCAGCGCCATATGGGAGGATGCAGACCCTGAAGCGCTCGGACATGCCGAAGAGGTGAAGATGCGTATGGAGCCGCTCGGCCCCGACGCCTTCATCGATGCCGGCGACGTTCCCGGTGTGGAGACCGCCGTAGTCTCCCTGATTGATTCCAACGCACCAGAAATGCTTCGTGAAGGCCCTGAGCCTTTGCGGGGCTTATGACAACCTGTTCTTAATCCATTACTATCTGCCGATTTGAAAGCCACGAACCGCAACATATTGAAGATTACGGGGATGTTTGGAGGCCAGCAGGCCGTGAGCATCCTCTGCTCCATTGTGCGCACCAAGCTTGTGGCCATGTGGATCGGCCCCGTAGGCGTCGGGCTGTTCGGTATATTCAATTCAGCGATTGCCACTTTCGGAAATTTCGCGCAGCTCAATCTGCGCCAGACGGCTGTCCGGGAGATGGCTTCGGCCGAGCCTGATGCTGTGGCGAATCTGGGGCATGCCGTTCGTCGCATCTCCTTGTGGCTCGGTCTGGCAGGTGGATTGCTCATGCTGATATTGTCGCCATGGCTTGCCGAGGCTTCGCTTGGTTCGCGGCAGGGGTGGCCTTCGTTCGCGTGGCTTGCCGTTACAATCGCTCTGATTACCGTGAACAATGGCGAGGCGGCTATTTTTCAGGGGTTGAAGCAGTTCCGGCGGCTTACGGTCTGCCTTACGCTCGGGGCGATAGGTGGGCTTGTGGTATCTGTACCGCTTTTTTACTATTGGCGCGTCGATTCCATCATCCCCTCGATAATAGCTTTCCATTTCGTCAGCTGGATTTGTCTGGGCCTATACCGTCGCAAACTTCCGGCTCCCGACCGCACCATGGGTGTGAAGGAGACGTTCCGCCTGGGGCGCAGGTTCCTTCAGCTCGGACTTTACATGACGCTCTCAGAGCTTGCTGTCAACGCCATAAACTATATTTTTCTCGCCTATCTGGCCCATACATCCGATCTCGATACGATAGGTATCTACAATGCGGGGTTCACTCTGATCAACCGCTACGCCGGATTGATTTTCGCAGCCATATCGATGGAGTATTTCCCACGTCTGGCTGCAGTAGAGGGGAAGCCCAGGCGCGAAAGCTCGTTTGTAGCCAATCAGGCGATTATCGCTTTGGCGATTCTGGTGCCGGTGGCCACAACGTTTGTGGCGTGCCTCCAGCCGGTGGTGGCGCTTCTTTACAGCCATGAGTTTCTTCCGGTTATCCCGATGGCGGCGTTTGCCATGACGGGAACGGCACTTCGTGCCGTGGCATGGTGTATGGCCTACGTGATTGTGGCGCGGGGCGACGGACGGATTTTCCTTATCACCGAGAGTCTTTCGGCGGTTGTTGCGCTCGTTCTCAATATCGTTGGTTTCCGTCTGGCCGGATTCCTGGGTCTCGGACTGGCATACACGCTTTGGTACGCCGCCTATATCGGAATAATTTCATATGTATATTTCCGGCGCTACAGGCTTAGGCTCAGTACAATGGTATGGCGGATGCTCGGCTATGCCGTGGTGATGACCGGTGCCTCCGGGCTTCTGGCTGTGGTAGGATCCGCCTGGTGGGCGACTCCGATAGCTCTCGTCTCGCTCGTTGTAGGTTGGAAATCTCTCCGACGAGAATAGTCTCCTTCCCAACTCTCCCGTCCAACCATTTTGGCACGAAATTTGTTATTATTTATTGTGGGGAATGGCACTTTCGCGGAGGCTCGTAAAGCCGATGCCATGGCAGAAAGCCATTATTAATTAATAATATGATAATCAATTACAAAACAACGATATAATTATGGAAAGAATCGAACCCGGAAAATATGTTGAACTTGGCTACGACCTCTATGCAGTCGAGGCCGACGGCAAGGAGCAGCTCGTGCATCAGACAGACAAGTCCGACCCCGAGAAGATTATCTTCGGGGTAACGCGCGGTATGATTGCCCCACTCGAAAAAGCTATCGAAGGCCTTGAAGTTGGCGGTAAATTCAATGTCACCGCTACAGCCGATGAGGCTTTCGGTCCCTACGATCCGGAGCAGGTTGTCAGCCTTGAGCGTGACCTTTTCGTAGTCGACGGCAAATTTGACGAAAAAATGATTCGTGTAGGTGCGCTCGTGCCGATGATGACTGCCGACGGCTTCCGTATCAACGGTCTTGTAAAGGAAGTTACTCCTACTCATGTGCGTATGGACTTTAACCATCCTCTGGCAGGCAAGTCGGTTCGTTTCGACGGCAAGATTCTTGCCGTTCGCGACGCTACTCCCGAGGAGCTACAGCCTGTTCACGGTTGTGGGTGCGGATGCGATCACGACCATTGCGGCGACCATGACGATTGCGGTTGCGGCGACCATGACCATGACCACTGCGGCTGTGGCGACGGCTGCTGCCACTGATTCGTATAGATCAGTTACTAACGAAAAAAGACAGTATATCAGGTTTGAGCCTGATGTACTGTCTTATTTTTTTGAATGGGGGAGAGATGTGTAGATGCAGTTTTGCACATACTCGACCGGTTAACGGTCTTTCTGATACAGAGGTGCCGATGGCGGTTCTGATCCTTTGATTACGTTGTGGTAATAGGAATATGTCATTGGCTTTCCGCTGCCTTCAACTGTGTCGATCAGCCGGGCCAGCACGAGCATATGCGTGCCGCAGTCGACTGTATCGACTTTTTCCAGTATCAGCCGGCCGGCAAACGATCCCTTTACGCAGGGCACATAGTCAACTACATCGTAGCCGATGCCGTCGTATTTATCGGTGTCCCTTGAACTGAAGAATCCGAATTTTCCTATCAGCATAGGGTCGGTTTCCTCCGAGAGGATTGAGACTGAAAAACGGCCGGTTTCCTTTATGGCTTCAAGTGTGAAATTGTTTTTATTGAGCGAGATGGCCAATACGGGATTCTGGGCGGTTATCTGAAAGCAGGTGTTTATGGTGCAGCCCACCGGACGTCCGTCCTTAAACGCTCCGACGATATAGACCCCGTAGGAGAGATTATATAGAACTTTTGGATCCATGATTATCAGACGTCAATAGTTTTTAGCCTCAATCTCGAAGAAGCTGCGGGAGTGCTGGCACACGGGGCATACTTCAGGGGCTTTTTTACCAACCACGATGTGGCCGCAGTTGCGGCAGATCCAGATAGCATCGTTATCGCGGGAGAATACTATGCCGTCCTCGATGTTGGCCAGCAGACGGCGATAACGCTCTTCGTGGTGGCGTTCGATGGCTGCTACTGCCCGGAAACGCCATGCAATTTCCTTAAAGCCTTCTTCTTCGGCCTCGCGAGCCATGCGCTCATACATGTCCGTCCATTCGAAATTCTCACCGTCGGCGGCATCGCGGAGATTTGTCATGGTGTCGGGAATCTCGCCACCGTGGAGATATTTGAACCAGAGCTTGGCGTGTTCTTTCTCGTTGGCGGCGGTCTCTTCGAAGAGGGCTGCAATCTGTTCGTAGCCGTCCTTGCGAGCTTTCGACGCATAATAGGTATACTTATTGCGTGCCTGCGATTCGCCTGCGAAGGCTTCCATCAGGTTGCGTTCGGTCTTTGTTCCTTTGAGTTTGTTCATGTTGTAAAGTTTTGTTTGAGTTATTGGGTGAATATATTGATTATTTATCGGTTTTGTATGGCTCCTTATGGCTGCAGGCCGGGCAGAGTCCGTGGAAGAATATGTCGACGCTGTTGATGTGAAATCCTTGAGCGACTGGCAGCCGTAACCCTTCGGGAAGCGCCATGTCGAAAATGCGTCCGCATCGACTGCACCGCAGATGGCCGTGGGGCGGCTGGGGCTTGAAATCATACCGGCGGTTGCCGCTTTCCACTTCAAGCTCTCTGAGAAGACCCGCGTCTGTAAGAACGCGCAGCGAGTTGTATACCGTTGTTCGCGACATTGTGGGGTATTCTGTGTGCAGGTCACGAAAAATCTCGTCGGCGGTGGGATGTTGCCGTTTGTCAACTATATTGCGGAGAATCGCAAGGCGTTGCACCGATGGGCGGACGCCTGCCGTATGCATCATTTCTGCAAGGTCTGCAGGGTTTGGTGTGCGGTTCTGTTGCATTTTGTAGTTTTAACTATGTTGTAACGATTGCAAAGTTAGTATTAATTACAATTCAATCCAAATAATTTCTCTCCTTTTGCAGAAATTTAAATGTAATAAAGATAAATGGCGTGAAATCTGGCCACTGAGATCAGTGGGGAGGTTTTGACACGAAGTGATTGCGTGAGTGTGGGGGATTTTGCTTAAATTAGCAAGATGAAACCAATTCAACGTATTATCGCAATTATTTTCTCGGCTGTCTGGGCCATCCTGCCCATGGCGGCCGTGGAGCCGACGTGGAGCGTCGACTTCGGGTCGGTGTTCGACAACCGCGAGGGCGACAATAAGTATGCCGAGGCAAAAACCTTCTTTTTTACCAACCTGGCTGTAGAAGGGGGTATAAAATTTACGAAGCACGACCGCATCTCGGCCGGAGCGGTGTGGAATCAGCCCGTGGCCAACGACATCGACGACGCTACCGTACGCCCGATAGTCTATTACCGCCACTCCGAGAGTCTCTGGAGCCTCTCGCTGGGTATGTTTCCGCGCGCCCAGCTGCGCGAGCAGCTCCCCGGATTCCTCTGGAGTGACTCTCTGACCTATTTCCAGCACAACATCCGCGGCGCCCTGGTGCAATACCACAGCGACAAGGCATTTATCGACTTCTACCTCGACTGGCGCCAGCGTCAGACCGAGACTAAACGCGAGCAGTTCAACATCGTGTTCCATGGCGAGTGGCGTCCCCGCGCCTCGACATTCCTTGTCGGCGGACATCTTATGATGAATCATTACGCGCTGACAAAGAACGCCCCCGACGATATGCACATCGTCGACAATTTTATGGTCAACCCCTATGTAGGACTGGATTTCAGCCGCCATACCTTCCTCGATTCGCTCGTGGTGAAAGCCGGTGCGCTCGCCACTGTAGAGCGCAACCGCGCCAATGGCAACGGATGGAAAACGCCCGTCGGCGGTTGGGTCGAACTGCTCGGCGAGTGGAAATGGCTCGGTCTGAAGAACTCATTCTATGCCGGCGGACGACTCATGCCCAGCTACGGCGAATTCGGAGCCTCGCTCTATCAGGGTGAACCCTACTACCAGTCGAAATTCTATAACCGCACGGACGTCTATGCCCACATCGTGCTCAACAAATGGGTTGACCTCCAGGCCTCACTCGACTTCAACGTCGCCCAGTCGAGCTTCATCTTCTATCAGCGCCTCTCCGTCCGCGTTCTCCTCGACTGGACCAACCTCAAATTCCGAAAATAGCCCAGCAATCACGCGCAAGTTTGTCTGTTCTCAATTACACATTAGTAGTGGTGCGATAGAAATCTAACCACGAATAATATCAAAATGTAACTAACAATATTATTACCCACTAATGAAATCTATAAGTTGTTCTTGTTGATGAGATTGACGATGACTTTGACAATCGTGTCTTTTTCCTCGGTGCGACTTTCTGCTATCATGAGGGTGAGAGCAACGAGGGTGTTGTCTGCTATGCGCTTGGTGCCGTCTTCATTATAAAGGATACCGTTACCATTGAGGAACCATAGGAAGAGTGTGGCGGCAATGCGTTTGTTGCCATCGCTGAAAGAGTGGTTTTTTGTGACGAGATATAATAGCATGGCGGCCTTCTCTTCCACTGATGGGTAAAGATCAACTCCTCCGAAGGTCTGGTAAATCTGACCGATAGAGCTTTTGAAAGAGTCGTCTTTTTCGTTGCCGAATAGAGTGCTTCCACCAAATTTTTCGTGTAGTTCGCGGATTACAGCCATTGCGTTTTCATAGGTGGCATGGAATGCTTCGGATTCGGTGGTTTCCTCGATTTTAAGTTTTTGATAGTCATAGCGGTCGAGCGTGTCGAGGGCATAAGCGTAGTCTACAACCACTTCAAGTAGTGGGCGGCTGTCTTCCGAGAGTTTTTCCTGGTTGCGGATGGTGCGTCCGAGGACCTTTACGAGCTGGCTAAGTTCGTCGAATTTCTGCGCGGCAACTCGCTCGTTGATGGCATATCCTTGCAGTAGATACTGCTTCAAGACATTATTGGCCCAGATGCGGAAGGCGGTAGCGTTCTTGGAATTAACGCGATATCCGACCGAAAGAATGGCATCCAGGTTGTAAAATCTTGTTTCTGAAGTCTGGGTTTTCCCGATTATTGCACCGTGATGAGTGGTTGTTTCCATTTTGGAAATAACCAGTTCTTCATTAAGCTCGCCGGATGCAAAAATGTTTTTAAGATGCTTGGAGATAGCAGGAACTTTAGTTCCGAATAGGTCGGCAATCTGGCGTTGGGTAAGCCAAATTGATTCGCCTTTTACGGTGACATCAATTCGAGTCTCTCCCTGGGGTGTCTGATATATTACGAGCTGAGAATTATTGGTTTCCATGGTGCAAAGATGAGTGGTGGAGGGCGGCAGTGCGGTCGAGGGAAAGCTGGGCCTGCAGGGCATCGAGGGAGGGGAATTTGCGCTCGGGGCGCATATAGGCGATGAAGTCCAGGGCGAGCTGCGTCCCGTAAAGGTCGCCGTCGAAGCCGATGAGGTTGGCTTCGATAGTGGGGATGGCGCCGTCGGGACAGATTGTGGGGCGCGCACCGATGTTGACCATCGCGGGGTAGAGGTGTCCGTCGGCAGTCAGTGCCTCGACGGCATAGACTCCACCGGGGGGAATGAGTTTACGGCCAAATGCGGGGACGACATTAGCCGTGGGAAACCCGATTGTGCGGCCGATGGCCTGCCCGTGAGCCACCTTGCCCACCAGGCTGTAGCGGCGCCCGAGCAACGCGTTGGCCTCCGGAATGTCGTGGTTTAGAATCAGGCGGCGGATTTCCGAAGAGCTTACGGTTTGCGAAGCTGCGGATAAGAACTCCGTGCCACGCTCGATTTCGATGTCGCATTTGCGGCCGATTTGCTGATATTCGGCGAAATCTGATGGTGCATCGTGGCCGAAGCGGTTGTTGAATCCAAGAAGCATGCGCCTTACGTTCCAGCGGTCGCGGAGCATTCGGAGAAAGCCTTCGGTGGATGTGTTGCGCAGCGCCTCGGTGAAGGTAAGCATCTCCACTTCCACACCCTCGCGGGCCAGAAGCAGAAGCTTTTCGTCGGGAGAGCTGAGCAGAGCCGGTGCCTTTGCAGGGGCGATTAGTTCCAACGGATGGTTGGCAAACGTAACGACAAGCGGCCTAAGCCCATAGTCGGCAGCTTCGCGCCGTAGATGCACGAGCAGGTGGCGGTGTCCGGCGTGGACGCCGTCGAACATTCCAACCACTGCTATAGAGCCTGTATCTGATACCGTTGCCATTGGAGATTATGGGTGGATATACTTTTAAATCAGCTGAGTATGCGTATGAGCGTGAGGCCGTCGCGCACGGGGAGAATCACCTTTTCAAGCGTGGGATCGGCCGCCACGGCGTCGTTGAACTCGGCTATACCGAGTGTCTGCGGGTCGTGGGAAGCGCTCAGGTCTGTTATCTTACCGTCCCAGAGGGTATTGTCTGCAAGGACGAATCCTCCCGGGCGCACAAGGCGGCGCACTTTGCGGAACGTTTCGAGATACGTGCGCTTGTTGCCGTCGATGTAGGCCAAGTCGTAGCCTGTGGTAAGGTTATGTGCTACTTCATCGAAGTCGCCGATAATCAGGTTGATGCGGTGGCCGAAAGGGGAGTGGTCGAACTGGCGCCGGATAAACGGCTCCATTTCGTCGTTGATCTCAACGGTGTCGACTGTCGCGCCCTCAGGGAGGCCCTCGGCGATGCATAGGGCGGAGTAACCGGCGTAGGTGCCCACTTCGAGCACACGCCGCGGAGCGACCATCGCGGTCAGCATCTTGAGCAGACGCCCCTGATAGCGGCCGGAACACATGCGCGGGTAGAGCAGCCGCAGGTTAACGTCGCGCTCCAGCCGGCGCAGACTTTCGGGCTCGGCGTCGGAATGGTCGATTATATAGGATTCGAGCTCTTCTGTCATTGCATCAGACTGTTAAGTAACTGTTCAAAATTATTTAATACTATCCTGCTCTAATTATTTTCAATATTTCCGCGGTAAAATTTTCGAATCTTTTCCTCTCTTCATCAGTCGTTTAGACATCTACACTCCTTCTTCATCGAGAAAAATCTCCTGAAAATTTTCCTCCCGGAAATATTTAAATAATTTCGACCAGTTACTTACGACGCCCCTTCGAGCAGGGCCTCGATGCCGAGGCGGTAGGAGTCCATACCGAATCCGGCGATGGTGCCGCGGCAGGCCGGAGCGATGAGCGACTGGTGGCGGATTGACTCCGGGCGCGCCGCCACGTTGGAGATATGCACTTCAACCACAGGCGTTTCAATCGAGCGGATGGCATCGGCCAGGGCGAGCGACGTGTGGGTATATGCGCCGGCATTGAACACGATACCAGCCAGACTGCTGTCGAAACCTGCCTCGTGGAGGCGGTCGATCAGGTCGCCCTCGTGGTTGCTCTGGTAGTAGTCGATCTCCACATGGGGATAGTCCACGGCGAGAGCCTTCAGATAGTCGTCCATCGAGATGCGGCCGTAGACATCCGGCTCGCGCACGCCGAGCAGATTGAGGTTCGGCCCGTTGATAATGAGAATTTTGGCCATATAAGTAACATTAAAATAATTACGACCGGTTACTTAGTGCGGGCTATTTGGTCTTTATTTCCACCTTCTGCGTAGGCGGCAGCGAATTGTTGCGCTCATCCACGGCGTCGACCACCTCGTGGGCGAGATGGAGGAATTCATGGCCCATCACCGAGTCCTTCAGGGCGATGGGCGTTCCGGCATCGCCGTCGTCGCATACGTCGACTACCAGCGGGATTTGAGCAAGAAGTTTCACGCCCAGTTCCTGAGCGAGCTTTACGCCGCCTTCGCGGCCGAAAATATAGTAGCGTTCGTCGGGATGCTTTTCGGGTGTAAACCAGGCCATATTCTCGACAAGGCCGAGAATAGGCACGTTCACCTTCTCGCCGGTGAACATAGAAATTCCCTTGCGGGCATCGGCCAGCGCCACCTGCTGCGGAGTGCTGACGATGACCACACCGGTAATTGCAAGCTGCTGCACGAGGGTGAGGTGGATGTCGCTCGTGCCCGGAGGCATGTCGATTACGAAGTAGTCGAGCTCGCCCCAGTCAGCGTCGGAGATAAGCTGGCGGAGAGCGTTGGAAGCCATCGAGCCGCGCCAGAGCACCGGGGCGTTCTTATCGACGAGGAAGCCGATGGAGAGAATCTTCACGCCGTATTTCTCGATGGGGATTATGAGCTGGCGGCCGTCGACCTCATGGATGTAAAGTTCCTCATCCTCTACGCCGAACATCTTGGGGATGGACGGCCCGAAAATATCGGCGTCGAGCAGGCCGACGCGATAGCCTTCGCGGGCGAGCGCCACGGCCAGATTGCTGGCCACGGTCGATTTGCCCACGCCACCCTTGCCGGAGCTTACGCCGATAATGTTTTTTACCTGTTTCAGAGGTTTTTCGGCAGGCTGGGGCATCGCTGCGGTGGTTTTCACCGCGATATTGCCCTTGATGTCGACTTCGGGCGAGATATAGGTCTGGATGGCGGTCTCGGCGGCGCGCACGATTGATTTGATGAAGGGGTCGGTGGGTTTCTCGAAGATGAGCGAGAAGCTCACCTTGTTGCCGTCGATACGGATGTCGTCCTCCACCATTCCGGCGTCGACAATGTTCTTGCCGGAGGCGGGATAACGCACGTTTTTAAGCGCGTCGAGTATGAGTTTGGGGTATAGTTGCATAGTCGGTCAGTATAGTTGGTTGTAGGAGAATCAGAAGCCCTGGAGGGTTCCGCGGGCGAAACTGCGGTAGGTGTCGAAGGGGATTTCGTCCGTAGGCTCCTCAAGCGCCCCATCCATCGGAAGAGGGAAGGCTATATATTTGATAGTCAAACCGCGGTCGAGCCATTGTTGTTCATAGAAAGTGCGAATCTGGAGTATATCGTCGGCCGTGCCGCTGTGGTATAGGTCGTCGGTAATCGTCTCGGGTACGATGCCGTTGAGCTCCGCCATCAGGCGCGTATAGGTGAAAAGAAACGGTGAGTCGGTTTTCAGCCTTATCATGCCGCCGGGAGCCATCACCTGCCGGTAGGTGTTGAGGAATGTGGTGGAGGTCAGGCGCTTGCGCACCTTCTTCATCTGCGGGTCCGGGAAGGTAATCCAGATTTCGCTTACTTCGCCGGGGGCGAAAAAGTGGGGGAGAAGCTCGATGCTGGTGCGGAGGAATGCTGCGTTGGCGAGCCCCTCCTCGGTGGCGGCGCGTGCGCCGGTCCACATTCGTGCTCCCTTTATGTCGATACCGATGAAGTTCTTTTCCGGATACCGCCGGGCGAGCCCCACGGTGTATTCACCTTTGCCACAGCCGAGTTCGAGCACGATAGGACCGCTGTTGTGGAAATACTCCTCGTTCCAGCGGCCGCGTAGCGGGAACCCCGATTCGCGGAGCACCCCGAAAGGATACTGAAACACGCAGCTCATCTGCTCCATGTCGGCGAACTTTTTCAGTTTGTTTTTCCCCATAGAAAAATATTACGGTTGATTTCTGCAAAGTTACATAAATCTCCGCTTTTTTCCATCCGTTATTCTTCGACACTTCATGCAATATAGACAGTAGGGAGGTCCGTGGAATCAGAAGCGGGATTTTTCGTTGTTGCCGGCGCCGGTGCCACGGTAACGGTCGCGGGTGGTGTTGAAGCGGTACTGGAGGGTGAACATTACCGATCTACCGGGCGAGAAATTCTTCTGGACAAGCTTCACGGCATCGTTGTACATCATGGCATTGTTGCCGGATGTGTTGAACAAGTCTTTTGCCTCAAGGGTGATGCTGAAGGCATTGTTGAAGAATCCTTTGTAAATCTTGGCATTGACATACCATGGAGTGTTCGAGACTTTCATATTATTATCCCACATATGTGTCATCAGCTGAGCGTCGACATTAAGCCAGATGTCGAAAGGGAGGTGAATTGCGTTTTGCCACTGGAACAGTAAGCCCGGAGTATTCATTTTCATAGGCTTGCCGTCGACCGGCAGCGTGAGCCACTGCTTCATCATGCTGACATTCACGCGAGGCTGCCATACACCGACTTTGAACTGACCGCCGACAAATGCCTGAAGATAATGGCGGTGGTCAAGATTTGCCGTGCGAATGATGGTTGCCTCTCCATCAACTCCGTAGGGCTCTGTGATGTGATATACACCGTCCTTGAAATATGTATAAGACAACTGAGCGAAGAGCTGACGCCACTGTATCATATATTCCACAGTCTGAATTTCTGTGGGTTTAAGATATGGGTTGCCAGTCTCATAAGTGAGGCGGTTGATATAGCTGACGGCTCCGTCGAGCTGACCGTAGCCGGGTCGGACAGTTTTGCCTGAGTAGTTCAGCCCCATACGGACATTACCTATCTGAGTGGAGACATTCAGCGAGGGAAACAGATTGTTGTAGGTCTTGCTTTGACCGTCACGATGCTCTCCCATCTCATAATAATCAAATTTCACATGCTCAAAGCGGAGTCCGACGCCGATATTGAAGCGTCCGAACTGCCGCCCAAACTCAACAAAAGCGGCGATATTGCTTTCATCCACACGGTTGTCGGCATCCGGCACTTCAGGAATGTTTGCGGCAAAAAGATTTGTAGTGCGCGTGTTAGTATATTCCTCACCAAACCTAATCTGTCCCTGCCAGAGAGGATGACTGACGACTAATTTCTCGGCAAACATTCGGTTGCGGTTGGTCGATTCAGTGCTTACATTGCGGTTATCCCCTGTTTCGCTGAGTTCATCACTCAATGAAAGCTCACGGTTTTTATACCAAAGAAAATCCGCATTAAAGTCGAAAGTGAATTTGCCGACAATGCCGTTATAGTATAGGTTGACATTATGGCGCGGGAGTGCTGTCGATCTATTGTTTACGTCAGAATTATAGCGGTCAAGTAACGCTCCGTTCTGCCAGACTTCACTCGGAATAGTTCCGGTTGTATGGTGGCGGTTCCAGCTGTTCTGATAATAAGCGCCGATGCTGTGCTTATCATTGAACATGAAGGAAAAGCCGACTTTGCCTGTCATATCGTTGTAATTCTGCCGCCATATTGTGCGGATTGACTGGTTATATCTTCCTGCCGGTGTCGTGGTCGTCATGTCGTTAAGACGATCATTGCGGTTATTACCGTACCACCAGCCGTAGTTGGCGAACACTTCAAGTCCTCTGGTGCGGTATTTCAGGTCGATTGAGTTACCTGTACGGAAATAGTGTTGAAAACCGTTGTCGGAGCGGAAAGTGCCACTGAATCCGTCGCCTTTGGGCGGTTTAGTGCGGATAATGACGACGGATTTCACATTGGCTGCGTAGGTGGCTCCGGGATTGGTTATTACCGAAACATTCTTTATGTCGTTGGAATTGAGCTGCTGGAGTTCCAGAAGGTCGTTGATCTTGCGACCGTTGATGTATATTGCTGGCGCTCCTTTACCGAACACTTCCAGAGTGCCGTCGTTGTTTACTACCATCGGTACGCGTGTCAGTACATCGGTGGCCGTTCCCGCGATGGCGAGGGAGGTCCCTTCCACATCCGTTACGAGGGCGTTGCCTTTCATCGTCGTGGAGGGTCGGGTGGCGCGTACCACTACTTCTCCCAGCTCCAGTGAGGCCGGCGTGAGGTTGATTGTTCCCACATAGCCTGAAGCGGGAACTGAAACTTCGGCGGTCTCATAACCTACAAAGGAACACTTTGCGGTGAGGTTTCCGGTTACGTCCGTTGTAATGGCGAACATACCGGCATGGTCGGTAACAGTGCCGGTGAGATAGGTCGAGTCGCGGTACACTATTACGTTGACATATCCGAGCGGAGCGTCGTTTTCTCCAATTACTTTGCCGGAAATCTCACGACCATAGCCCGCAGCCACGGCCATAAATGCAATTATGAGTGCAAGTATTTTCTTCATATAACGTCAGTATTTATCTTTTTCTAAGTTCAATAAGAGCATCTATAAGGCTGCCGTCCATGTCGATGCCTTTTTCTTCCATCGTGTCGGTCACTTTTTGTTTGACATCACTAAGGATATGGGTATTCAGTTCCTCCCAGGAATAAATCTCTGAGCAGTCATCATTGGTGGTGACACGCGCATTATATTCGGTGCGGTTACCGACAGAATCAGTGATATAGCATATAATCACTGTCTGGAATTTGTCATCATCAAGTTCACGTGCATATGACTTGCCTACGTATTGGATGCCGGGAACGGAGTCAAGACGGGCAAGAGTCGCCTGTTCAAGATTCCTGTCACGCAGCTCTCCTTTCCTTGGAGAACATGAAGCGATGGCGAATGACACCATCAGAAAGAGTAGCGGGAGAATGAAGCATTTCGTTTTCATTTTACATCAGGTTTAAATGGTTTTTCTTTGATTGAAGACAAAGCGTCTTACGACGATTACTGATGCAAAATTACGTCCAACGGGATTTTAACTCCCAATATAAAGGTCTTAATATGCGGGATGCAACCTGCTGAAAATCAGAGGTTGCATCCTGAAAAAGTCTTAATTAAGCGTTGGCCGGTCTTAACGGGCTCTTAATCCTTACCCCGGTTTTTAAGGAATGCCACAATATCTTCCTTTTCGGGCACTCCGAGCTTCTTTCTTATCGAAGATTTACGGACATAAATTGTGGCGGTGGTCTGCCCGGTTAGCACGCTTATCTCCTTTGTCGAGAATCCGGCTACCATGAGAACGATTATCTGCTGCTCTTTCGAACTGAGCAGGTCGCCGTATTTACGGTGAAGCTTGCTGTAAAATCCGGAGTAGAGGCTGTCGATCATCCCGAATACCTTTTCCCAGTCCACCAGCTCGCCGTTGGTTTCGCCGTCGATGGCTGAGATTTTACGCAGCATCTCGCGATTCTGCTCGGTCGGAGTCTCTGCCACCATCTTGATTATGCCGAGCTGCTTCAGCATTATGGCGCGTACGGCGGGGGAATCGCCTTGTTCGGTGGTTTGCGCCGGAGCAGATTTATATTCGTCAACCATTTTCTGCAACGCCTCGATGCGCTCCTCGTTGTCGCGTTCCCGCTGACGTCGCATTATGATTATCCAGACGCTGCCGCCAAGTATCAGAAGTGCCGCAAGACTTATGATAAGAATAAGTACCGTCTTGTGTTCGCTTTCGGCTTTCAGCGTCAGTGCACGGTTCTGCTGAAATAGTGCTCCCCGTTCCGACTCCCATTGCGAAGCCTTCATGCGGTTGAACCGCTCGCTCTGACGGTTGTTCAGACCATTTATGTGCATCAGTTTTATACGCCCTGTATGCTTGAAATCGATCATTGCATGGAGCAGATTGCTGTAACTGCGGAAATAAGCATTGTCATCACCTCTCAGTCTGTCAGCAATGCTGTCGGCGATTGCAAGATGGTGCGCCGCACGGTTCACATTTCCTCCGTTCAGAGCATTAATGGCATATTGAAAGTGGAGAATATCGGCGGCACCGTTGTCAGGACCGGCTTTGTGGAATATTTCGCTGACAAGTCTGTCGCTTTCTTCATCCCGTCCGGCTTCGGTAAGAAGCTGTGCCTTTTCAACCATAAACAGAAACTGCTTGTCACCCCAGTGGCCGCAGCGGGCATAGTCAATAAGCTCGTTAACGAGATATAAGGCAGAGTCAATTTCTTCGGCATACTCATATCCAGCCAAGAGCATATACTTTGCCTCCATCTTTCTCAGCGTATCGTTTTCGAGTATATGAAGCCTTTTTGCCAATGGTATAATTTGACGACCTTGATACTCGGATGTACCGAGCAAGACTCGGATTCTCAATACCTCAGTCATCAGAGAATCGGGCACGTTCGGCAGTCTCGTAAGAGAATCAAGCATTGTGATTGATCCCGGAATGTCGCCAACCCAAAACTTGTACCATGCAAGCGCCAAGCCGCTGCGCATATCTTTCAGAATGTCTTTACCTCGATAATAATTGTGAGCAAAGGAAATCAGCGAGTCCGCAATCATGGAGCGGTTGCGCTTCATATGGCCGAACGCCTTGAGGTAATGGAATTTTGCTTTCAGTGAGTCCGTTTTCAGGTCGGAGGGGTCAATCGCCTCCAGAATAGCCAGTGCGCTGTCCGCGTTGCTCTCCATCAGTTGCTCTGCAAGACTGATTTCCTTGTCAGGCCCTGACGACGGTTTCGAGCACGAAGCAAGTACCACAATGACCGATAAAAGATATATTATTTTTCTCATTTGAACTCAGATAGAACGAAAAACAAAGGTAGATAAAAATCTGTAAAACGGAAGAAATCGAGAGTATAAAAGGGAAATATGGAGGGCGGGGATTTCGAGGAAAGTTTTGTAAATTTGCGGCGAATAAAAGAGAAGGAATATGTATTACGTGAGGAAGCGACTGGAGATTTCGGCGTCGCATAGGCTGGAGCTGTCGTATGAAAGCAAGTGCACGGCGCTGCATGGCCACAACTGGATTATTACGGTGTTCTGCCGGGCTGAGGAGCTCGACGGGAACGGTATGGTAGCCGATTTTACGCACATCAAGCGGGCTATAGCCGACCGGCTCGACCACGCGTGCCTCAACGACGTTCTGCCTTTCAACCCGACGGCCGAGAACATCGCCCGCTGGGTGGTGGACCAGACGCCTGGTTGCTATAAATGTACGGTGCAGGAAAGTGAGGGGAATGTAGCGGCGTATGTGGCGCCCGGCGCGGAAGGGGCGCCGTTCTGATTAAATCGCCGTTCTGATTGAAAAATGAGATGAAGGTCAACGAGATTTTTTATTCGCTGCAGGGGGAGGGGAGGTTTACGGGCCGTCCGGCGGTGTTTCTGCGACTATCGGGATGCAATCTGCGCTGCCCGTTCTGCGATACGCGCCACGAATCCTTCGTCGAGATGACCGAGAAGGAAATTGTCGGTGAGATGGCGGCGTTTCCGGCGCGTCACGCCGTAGTAACCGGTGGGGAGCCGGGGCTTCAGCTTACGGCATCGCTTGTGGAGGCCCTTCACGCCGAGGGCTTTTACGTGCAGGTGGAGACCAACGGGTCTCGGCGTCTGCCCGATTCAGTCGACTGGATCACCTGCTCTCCCAAGGAGGCCGAGGTGGTGCTCGGGCGTATCGATGAGTTGAAAGTCGTGATGGATACCGCGACCGACATGAGCCGCTACGACCGGCTCCAGGCCATTGCCGGAGAGCTGCGTGTGCAGCCCTGCCATGAAGCTGACGCAGAAGCTACCCGGCGCAACACGCAGGCTGCCATAGCTTTCGCGCTCGCCCATCCGGAGTGGAGTCTGTCGCTCCAGACGCATCTGATGCTGGATATACGCTGAAAGCTTAAAACTTACCCCATAAAACTATAGATACCGGTCGTCGACGGGCTGAAGCCGCTCGTCGAGGGTGAACACACGCGGCGATCCGGTGGGAATCTCCTCTTTTAGGATTTCGTCGGGTGTGAGTTTCTTGAGCATCATCACCAGTCCCCTCAGGGAGTTGCCGTGGGCGGCTACAAGAACCGAACCGTAAAGCCGGATTGCCGGGGCGACAAGTTCCTCCCAGCATGGGCGCACGCGTCCGATGGTAGTCTGCAGCGATTCTGTGAGCGGGAGTTCATCGTCTGTGAGTGCCGCGTAGCGCGGATCGTTGCCCGGGAACCGAGGGTCGTCGGGAGTGAGCGCCGGTGGCGCCACATCGTAGCTGCGACGCCAGATGTGCACCTGCTCGTCGCCGAATTTCGCAGCTGTGTCGGCCTTGTTGAGGCCCTGGAGTGCTCCGTAATGTCGCTCGTTGAGGTGCCAGTCCTTCACCACGGGGAGCCATACGCGGTCCATTGCGTCGAGCGCAATCTGCAGCGTATGGATGGCCCGTTTCTGAAACGAAGTGAAGCAATATCGCGGCTCGAGACCTGCGGCCGCGATTTTTCGTCCGGCTGCGGCGGCCTCGTCGCGCCCTTTTTCGGTAAGGTCGACATCTGTCCAGCCCGTGAAGCGGTTTTCGAGATTCCACTGGCTCTGGCCGTGGCGCAGAAGAATAAGATGATACATAATCGACAAAGAGTTTTCTTGGAAAACGCTTTGCCGGAGGGGGAGGTTCAAGCCGGGGAGATTAGCTGCACCGGTGGATTCGGCGGTACGGTCACGGAATTGCCGAAGGTGATGGTAGGTTGCAGGAGGATGGCCGGCTGGGCGATTTCCTTGCCGAGAATCGAATCCATAAGCATCTTTACGGCCACGATGCCGAGATAGTCGATTGGCTGACACACGCGGGTGACGGGAGGGTTGAGGTAGTCGAGAAACACGTTGTTGTCGAACGAGACGATCGACATATCCTGCGGCACCGAAAGGTTCTGCTCCTGCACGGCCTTGATGGAGCCGAGCAGAATGGTGGAGGAAAGCGCGAAGATAGCCGAGATGGGGTTGCCGCTCATCAGGGCGAGCTTGGTCTCGATATAGCCGTTCTGGGTGGAGAAGTCGTTGCCGCGCACGTTGATATTCTCCTGCAGACCGGCTTTTGTCATGGCGTCGCAGTAGCCCTCCACGCGTTTGCGCGATGTGATCGAGAAGGGTGATCCCTGGATGCAGAGGATATTGCGGTGGCCGTTGGCGATAAGAAGGTTGGTGGCCTCGAAGGCTCCCGCATAGTTGTCGGTTGCCACATAGGGGAGCTGGGAGTCGCCCTGCTCCTCGTAGTAGCGGTCGATCAGCACCACCGGAATCTGCTCGGCCACCTGGAGAATGCGCTGGGGTGTGTCGGAGCATGGGGCCATGATGATGCCGTCGACGTTGCGGGCCATCAGCGTATCGAGCGCGCGGTCTTCGTCGAGCGGATTCTCGCATGTGTCGATTACCATCACGGGATAAGTGAATTTGTTGGCCTCCTGGATTATGATGCTCGCGATGTTGGCGAAAAACGGGTTTTCGATACGCGGAATCAGCAGCGCGATAGTATGGGTGGAAGAGCTGCGCAAACTTTGCGCAACATGGTTGGGGTGGTAATTCAGCTCCTTAATCGCATTATACACAACGGCTTGCGAAGCCTTTGAGATGCGATATTCATCGGATTTGCCGTTGAGAACTCGCGATATGGTAGTGATGGAGAGTCCGGTGAGGCGTGCTACATCGGCCAATGTGCTCTTTTTCATTGCTGGAAACGGCTGGAATTTGGTTAAATAGCTTCGAAATTTGTAGCGGGATTGGCAAATTTTGTCGTTTTTTGCGCAGATGTGCGACAAAAAATCCCCGTATAGCCTAAGCTTTTTGCAAAGATAAATAAATTTTTCGTAAAAAAATATTGAAAAATATTTTGAGATGCCAAATACTCTACATATGCGCAAACGTTTGAGCATTCGCGCTCAGATGTCGCCCACACGCCCCACAGAGGGTATCGCAGAACTGGAACATCAAAACATCAACCAATATATACCTTAAATTACCATGAACTCCAAACCGAAGAGAATCGTCGTGGTCGGCAGCAGCAATACCGACATGGTGATCCGCACAAATCGTATGCCGCGGCCGGGCGAAACCGTGCTTGGCGGCAATTTCATGATGAATCAGGGAGGAAAGGGTGCCAATCAGGCGGTTGCCGCCGCAAAACTCGGAGGCGACACGACCTTCGTGGCGAAAGTGGGCGACGATATTTTCGGGCGCCAGACCGTTGAGCTCCTGCGCAAGGTCGGAATCGACCCCACATATGTAGGCGTGTCGGCCAACTGTCCCTCCGGCGTAGCCCTTATCAACGTCGACGCCTCCGGCGAAAACTCCATCGCCGTGGCTTCGGGGGCCAATGCCGACCTTCTCCCCGCCGATATCGACGCCGCCGAGGAAGCCATAGCGTCGGCCTCGCTCATCATCATGCAGCTCGAAACGCCTGTAGAGACTGTGGCGCATGCCGCCCGCATAGCCAGAAAGCACGGGGTGAAGGTGATACTCAATCCGGCCCCTGCGCCGCGCGAGCCGCTGCCTGCATCGCTTCTGGCCGATGTTGACATCATCATTCCCAACAAGACCGAGGCAGAGCTGATTTCGGGCGTCGAAATCACCGACAGCGAATCGGAGCTGCGTGCAATCAACGCCATCCATGCCATGGGCGTGCCCACGGTGATATTCACCCTCGGAAGCAAAGGCGCACTGATATGCGAGAACGGCGACTGCGAGCTTATCCCCTCGTTCAAGGTAGCGCCTGTGGACACTACCGCCGCCGGCGACACTTTCTGCGGCGCTCTCTGCGTGGCTCTTTCCGAGGATATGCCCATGCGCCGTGCAATCGAGTTCGCCAACAAGGCCGCATCCATCACGGTGACCCGCATGGGAGCCCAGCAATCCATCCCCACCCGCGACGAGGTGGACTTTTAAGAGAATCCTTTTCCCAAAACCAACATTCTAATACCAATAATTGATGAAACCAACTGCAATCAGATTTGCAATGGCCTGCTGCATTTTCGCACTCGCCATACTCATAGCCCCCGCAGCCATCGCCCAGAATATGGTTAGCGGTACGGTTGTGGACGGGCAGAACGAGCCAGTAATCGGCGCGAGCGTAATGGTGAAAGGCACCACCTCGGGCGTGGCAACCGGCATCGACGGTGATTTCTCCATCGCCGCAAAGCCCTCCGACGTACTGAAGGTATCGGCCGTAGGATATAAGACGGCTGAAGTGAAGGTGGAAGGCTCCGCTCCCATCCGCATAACGCTTGAGGAGAGCTCCGAAGTGCTCGACGAAGTGGTCGTAATCGGCTACGGCACTTCTACCAAGAAAGAACTTACAGGCTCTGTGGCCAGCATGAAGAAGGAGGAACTGAATCCGGGAACATTCCCCAATGCCATGGGCATGCTCCAGGGCAAGGTGGCCGGCCTTCAGATTGTGAATCCTTCGGGCGCCGACCCAACTGCCAAGTATGAGATACTTCTGCGCGGCACCAACACTCTTGCCGCCGGCCAGGGTCCGCTCGTGATTATCGACGGCGTGGCCGGAGCCGACATCCGCAACATCAACCCGCAGGATATCGAGAGCATCGACGTGCTGAAGGACGGCTCGGCAGCCGCCATCTATGGTACGCGCGGCACCAACGGCGTAATCATCGTAACCACCCGCCGTGCCCGCGAAGGCCGCGCCGAGGTGACCTACGAGGGCCAGTTCACCGTAGGTAAGGTTACGCGCCGCGCAGTTCCGCTGACGGCAAGCGAATTCAATTATGTGATCGACACCTACCGCCCCGAACTCTCAGGCTCCAAATATGGCGCCGATACCGACTGGTTCGACGAAATCACCCGTACCCCCATCAGCCACAAGCACACACTCTCGCTTAGCGGCGGTACCGAGAAATTCTCCCACTTCACTTCGCTCAACTACGAGAAGGCCGAGGGCGTTCAGCGCGGCAACGACTTCGAAAAGATTGCCGGACGCACCAACATCCGCCAGAGCCTGCTCGAGGGATGGGTCGACGTCGACGTGAACCTCTTCATCACCCACCGCAAATACAATCCATCGAACACCTCCGCATTCCAGCAGGCATTCATCCATAATCCCACGGAGCCGGTCTACGACCCCTCCAACACCACATCGGGAGGCTACTACCGCATCGAGGCTATGGAATACTACAATCCCGTGGCCATGATCAACGAGCGCACCAGCACTACCGTTAACGACAATTTCGGCGGTAATGCCCGCGTTACCCTCAACATCAAGCCGGTCAAAGGGTTGAAATGGGATGCTTTCCTGGCTCTCTCGCGTGAGTCCAACGAGTCGAAGACCTACAGCACACATTATTATCCCAGCATAATCGGCACCGACGGCTCGGCTGAAATCAGCAACTACAAGAACAACGACACCCAATTCGAGACAACCCTCAACTATATCCGTTCGTTCGGCCCCCACTCGCTTCAGGCTCTTCTGGGCTACACCTATCAGAAAGGTACCGAGAATTCGGCCGGCATGAGCAACGTGGGCTTCGACTTCGACGACACCGAGACCAACGACATCGGCTCCGGCACCGGACTGCTCAACGGCAAGGCCGACCTGAGTTCCTACAAGGAGTCTCACACCTATATCGGCTTCTTCGGCCGCGTGCTCTACAACTACGACCAGCGCTACCTGGCATCCGTATCGCTACGCCGCGACGGTTCCTCGCGCTTCGGCAAAAACAACAAGTGGGGATGGTTCCCTGCCGTATCGCTCGGCTGGCGCATCAGCCGCGAGGCCTTCCTGCGCGATGTGGAATGGCTTAACGAACTGAAAATCCGCGGCGGCTACGGTGTGACCGGCAACCAGGACTTCTCCAACTATAAGTCGCTCATCCTGATGACTACTGCCGGCAAGTTCTGGTACAACGGCGAGTGGATCAACACCTATCAGCCTGCATCCAACCCCAACCCCGACCTGCAGTGGGAAAAGAAGAAAGAATTCAACATCGGCCTTGACGCACAGCTCTTCAACAGCCGCCTGAACGTTACATTCGACTACTACCACCGCACAACCGACAACCTGCTCTACAACTACACCGTTCCTACTCCTCCCTACATCTTTAATACGCTGTTTACCAACGTTGGCAAGGTGACCAACCAGGGTGTGGAACTGACGATTTCGGCAATCCCCGTGAAGACCAAGGACTTCACCTGGAGCACCACATATCTGATCGCACACAACACCAACAAGCTCGACAAATTCACCAACGAGGAATTCACCAACGGTACCTATAAGGTAGGATGGTCGGCTCCCGGCAAATGCTACACCCAGCGCCTTATCGAGGGCGAATCGCTCGGCACATTCTACGGTCCGATTTTCCTCGGCACCGACACCGACGGTAAGGACGTGCTCCTTGGCCAGAACGACGACGGCACCGTGCCAGAAGAAAAATGGGAAAAACTCGGATGCGCCTATCCGAAGGTTACAATGAGCTGGAGCAACACACTGCTCTGGCGCAAATGGGACCTCAGCTTCTCGCTGCGCGCATCGCTCGGCGGCAAGGTTCTCAACGACATGGCAATGCGCTACGCCAACCTCGACCGTCTCGGCCTGAACAACATCTCCTCCGACTTCCTCGACGATCAGGGCCATACCGAGCTCGGCACGAAATATTCCTCCAAATATGTGGAGGATGGCTCCTTCCTGAAGATGGACAACCTTACACTGGGCTATACCTTCACTTTCCCCTCGAAGTTCATCCAGACTCTTCGCCTGAACTTCACGGCCCAGAACGTATTCACCATCACCAAATACAAGGGCATCGACCCCGAAGTCGGCATCACCGGCCTCGAACCCGGACTTGAGGGCCTTACATACTATCCCCGCACCACCGAGTTCACTTTCGGCGTCACCGCAAAATTCTAAAAGAGTGTAAATCTCCATAAAAGAAATCACGCAATGAAAAGCATAATCAAATACATCGCCCTGGGCATGGCCGGCCTCGCCGCAGCAAGCGCCTGCACCGACCTCGACGAAGAGGTATACAGCCAGATTCCGATGGACAACTTTTTCAAGAACGAAAAAGAGCTCGTGGCCAACGCCGGACGCGCCTACACCAAGATGCAGGGCTACAACGCCGAGCAGAGCCTCTGGACGCTGCTTCTTCAGGCTTCCGACGAGTGTGCCGTGCCGGCTACCAATACCGGCAGCTGGTATAGCGGCGGACGCTATCAGGAAGTGCAGAACAATATCATTCCCCCGTCGAACCGCCTGCTGAAAAAAGGGTGGGACTGGATTTTCAACGGCATAGCCGCCTGCAACGAAATCATCTACGAGACTGAAATCTCTGAAGTGGATTTCGAGGGTAAGGACAAGATTCTGGCCGAAATGAAGACCCTCCGCGCTTTCTTCTATTACGAAGCCATGGCCAACTGGGGCAACATACCCTTCACCATCAACTATACCGATACGGGCTATCCCGAGCAGAAAGACCGCCGGTTTGTGTTCGATTTCCTGACCAAGGAACTCTCGCCAGAGTTGATTTCCAAACTCGACCGCCATCCGGCATCGACCAACTACGGGCGCGCCAATCAGGCCACAGCCTACTGCATTCTCGCCAAGATGTATCTCAACGCCGAGAAGTGGTTCGGAACACCCATGTATCACGAGGCCGAGCAGGCCGCCAAAAATGTGATGGACATCGGCGATTATCAGATTGAGGACACCTACGGCATCAACTTCGCCGTCAACAACGAGCCTTCCCGCGAAAATATCTTCGTGATAGTCTACGACCACGTGGCCATCCCCTCGGGGAGCCGTTCGTTCTACCTCTATACGCTCACGCTCGAGCCGGAATCGTGCCCCACGTTCAACATCACCGCTTCGCCCTGGTCGGGTTTCATCTGCCAGCCTGACTTCTTCCAGAGCTATGACGCCGCCGATGCGCGCCGTGACCTTACGTGGCTCTACGGCCCGCAGGTCGATGTTAAGGGAAATCCCATCATGGTCGACGGTCAGCAGATGAGCTACAATCCGGTGTTCGACGAGCGCCAGTACTACAACGTGAACGGCGGTCGCCAGAAATTCGACGGCGCGCGCATCTGCAAATGGCCGTATCAGACCGACGGCATGCTCACCTCGGGCGAGACCTGCATGGACAATGATTTCGCCATTTTCCGCTATGCCGACGTAGTGCTGATGTATGTGGAGGCGCTTGTGCGCCAGGGACGTACTGCCGACGCAGTCAACCTCCCCGAGTTCCAGAAAATCCGCACCCGCGTGGGGCTGCAGCCCTACTCGGTGGGCCAGCTCACTCTCGACGAGCTTTATGCCGAACGCGGCCGCGAGCTTGCATGGGAAGGTTGGCGCCACGAGGATATGATTCGTTTCGGCAAATACCTCAAGCAGTACTGGGCTCATCCCGCCCAGGAAGGCGACACTTTCCGCGAACTTTTCCCGATTCCTACCGAAATTCTCAACGCCAACCCCAAACTCCATCAGAATCCCGATTACAACTGATTCCCTCGCGGGTTGGATTGAAAGCAATACACGTTTCATGATGACCGCTCATTCTCCTCTTCTCTCCATTTTTTTCAACACCTTATTCAGAAACTGACAGCAAACAAACCCTCTCCCCCCAATTAATTCCATGAAAACCATAATCAATTGTCTGGTAGCTGCCTCGCTGGCCGTAGGCTGTAGCGCAGACGCAGTGGGCGCCGAAAAAATAAAGGCCGACGTGCTCCGCGACAAAATCGCCGGAGCCTGGATCGGTCAGATGGTAGGCAATATCTACGGCCTTCCGTTTGAAAACAAATTCGTCGACGAGCCGGCGGCAGAGTCGCGTTTCCCCTTCGGGTACACCAAGAATATTGACAAACTCGAGAAATACGACGGAGCTTTTTCCGACGACGATACCGACGTGGAGTACATCTACCTGACGTTGATGGAGAAATACGGCATCGAACCTACCTACGCTCAGATGCGCGAGGGGTGGATGTATCATATCCGCGACCGCGTTTGGCTTGCCAACCGCGCAGCCCTGGGGCTTATGCACCTGGGCTATACGCCTCCCTTCACAGGCTCGGAAGACCTGAACCCCCATTGGTATCAGATCGATCCCCAGCTCATTAACGAAATCTGGGCTTATACCGCCCCGGGAATGCCTGCCTACGCCGTAGGCAAAAGCGACTGGGCGGCCCGTATCACAAGCGATTCCTGGGCCGTGGCTCCCACGGCACTCTACGGCGCCATGTATGCCGAGGCATTTTTCGAGAACAATCTTACCAAACTGATCGAGAAAGGGCTGAAATATCTTCCCGCCGACGACCGCTACGCCATGGGCGTGCGCAAATGTCTCGAACTTCACAAGCAGTATCCCGACGACTGGGTGAAGGCGCGCCAGATTATCGCCGACGAATTCTATGTGAACGAAGACCCGATGACCAAAACCATCTGGAACGCCGACCTTAACGGCCTGATGGGCATTCTGGCGATGCTCTACGGCAACGGCGACTTTCAGCGTACGCTCGACCTCAGCTGCGCCATGGGCTTCGACTGCGACAACCAGGCCGCTACCATCTCCGGTCTGATGGGTATAATTCTCGGCGCATCGAAACTTCCTGCCGACCTGACGATGCCCGTGAAGGGGTGGACAAAACCCTTCAACGACCGATATATCAACATCACGCGCTACGACATGCCCGACGCCTCGATTCAGGACATCATCGACCGGACATACCGTCAGGCCATCGACGTGATTACCGCCAACGGCGGAAAGGTGAAAGGCAACGAGGTGTATATCAATCCGAAGGCCACGTTCAATCCGCCGCTGGAATTCTGCATCGGTCCGATGCCCGACCTCACCGTTGGCATGCCTGCCGACTACGATTTCGCCTGCACGGCCAACCGTGGCTACAAATGGGCCATGACCGGAGGCGCACTTCCCGCCGGACTGACCTTCAACAACGGTCGTCTGGAAGGTACTCCTCAAACTGCCGGCAAATACGACATCACTCTGGCGCTTACGGGCAACGGCAAGGAGCTGACGAAGGATTTCCAGATTCTCGTGAAACCCGAGAACCTGGCCATGCAGGCCGACACCATCTATGCCAACGTCCGTACTCTCAACGAGGCTGTGCTCGACTCCTGCTGGATTACCTTCGGCAAGCCGATGTATGCCAAGAGCGTCGACGTGATTCGCGACGGCGTGAAGAAGGGGGCCGGCTCGGTATTCTATACTTTGGCCGAGAAGTCCAATCGCCCGAAAATCGACTACTTCGGCTACGGATGGGCCGAGCCACGCACCGTCGACATGATTGAACTGAATACAGGCTGCCTCGAAGAGTTCGGCGGATGGTTCACCGACCTCAGCATTCAGTATCTCGACGAAAAAGGGCGCTGGCGCGACGTGGGTCTATACACTTCGAATCCCGCTCTTCCGGAAACCGACATCGTGTTCTTCCAGCCTCATTTCGCCCAGTTCATTCTTGAGTTCGCTCCGGTTACTACCCGCGGCATCCGTGTGCTGGTCGACACCAAGAACCAGGCTCATTGGCATAAGTATACCAAAAACGTTTCCAATTTCACCTCAATAACCGAACTCGGAGTCTATAACCTTTCTAAAGACGGCAAATAAATGAAGCGTATCGCAATAATTTTCTCTATGGCACTTGCGGCATTCGCGGCGTGGGCCGCGCAGCCCCGCAGTGTAGAGATGTCGAAGGCCGAACTGCTCGACAAGATAAAGGGCGGATGGGCCGCACAGACCATAGGCGTGGTGTTCGGCGCTCCGGTGGAATTCAAGTTCACCGGCTCATACACCCAGGACTATCAGCCTATCCCCTGGTCGGAGCACTATGTGAAATACTGGTGGGAAAAGAAGCCCGGCCTCTTCGACGACATCTACAACGACTGCACTTTCGTGGAGACCTTCGAGCGTCTCGGACTCGACTGCTCGCAGCAGGAGCTTGCCAAGGCATTTGCCTTCGCCGACTACCATCTGGCCCACGCCAACCAGGCCGGCCGCTACAACATCCGCAACGGCATCATGCCCCCCGAGTCGGGCAACTGGCTCAATAACCCCCATGCCGACGACCTTGATTTTCAGATTGAGGCCGACTTCATCGGCCTGATGGCCCCCGCAATGGTGCCCGAGGCTCTGCGCATCGCCGACAAGGTGGGCCACATAATGAACTCGGGCGACGGATTCTACGGCGGTGCCTTCGTGGCAGGCCTTTACAGCAGCGCCTTCTATCTCGATAATCCGCGCGATATAGTTGAGACCGCTCTCGCTCCGATTCCACAGGAGAGCACCTTCTACCGCTGCATCCGCGACGTGCTCGACTTTCATCGCCTCAATCCCGACGACTGGAAAGCCTGCTGGGAATACCTGCAGCGCCACTGGAATGTGGACGTAGGTTGCCCGAAGGGTGTTTTCCTCAGCTTCAATATCGACGCCAAACTCAATTCGGCGTTCGTTGCCCTCGCAATGCTCTACGGCAACGGCGACTTCACCGACACGCTCGATATAGCCGCCCGCTGCGGCCAGGACGCCGACTGCAACCCCGCCACCGCCGGAGGTGTGCTCGGTGTGATGAAAGGATATAGCGGAATACCCGCCTTCTGGCTTGATCCGCTCAAGGAGGTGGAGAACCTCAACTTCGAGGGCACCGACATATCGCTTGCAAGCTCATATCAGATGAGCTACAAACAGGCCCTTAAGCTTATCGAGAAAAACGGAGGCCGCGTGGAGGCCGACAAGGTGGTGATTCCAATCGAGAAAGCTTCCGTACTGCCGCTGGAACAGAACTTCACCAACACCTACCCGCTGTTTCGCGAGCGCAAGGACTGCTTCCTCGACAAGGAGTATGAATTCTCGTTCGACGGCAACGGCTTCGTGATCTGGGGCAACATCTGCTCTCTGCGCCACATCAACAAGGATTATATAAACCGCGTCTCCATCCGCCATATCGGTTCGGAGGTGTTCGGTCTCGCCGAGCCCGACGACCCCTATGTGGCCGATGTGCAGGTGTGGATCGACGGCAAGCTCGACCAGACGGTGAAGATGCCGATGCGCAACACCGACCGCCGCGTGGAGCCGGCCTGGAAGTATCTCCTTCCCGAGGGACCGCACACCGTGCGCCTCGTATGGACCAATCCGAACAAAAACTACACGATCCGCATCAACGACATCATGTATTACTCGGAGAAACCTAACAACAACCGCTTTTATTCCAATCTGAAATGAACAGTATACTGAAATACACGGCTATGGCGCTCGTAGGAGCTGCCGCTCTCGCCGGATGCAAGGATGCTGGCAAAGGGTCGGCCTCCATCCCCTACGGCACGACGGTAACCATCGATAAGGCCACACTCCTCGACAAGATAAAGGGCGGCTGGGCCGCGCAGACCATCGGATGTACCTACGGCGGTCCGACCGAGTTCAAATACAAGGGCGGCATGATCAACGACAGCATCCCCATCATATGGTATGACGACTACTGCAAGGACATCTTCGCCGAGGACCCGGGTCTGTACGACGACGTCTACATGGATCTTACCTTTATGGAGGTTATGGCGCGCGAGGGGATTGACGCTCCCGCCGCAAGCTTCGCCGATGCTTTCGCCAATGCCGACTACAAGCTCTGGCACGCCAATCAGGCCGCCCGCTACAATATTCTCAACGGCGTGATGCCGCCCGCTTCGGGCCACTGGAAGAATAATCCCCACGCCGACGATATCGATTTCCAGATCGAGGCTGATTTCATCGGCATGATATGTCCGGGCATGCCCAACGTGTCGAGTGCTTTCGCCGACCGTATCGGCCATATCATGAACTATGGCGACGGCTTCTACGGCGGTGTCTACGTGGCAGCGCTCTATACGCTCGCATATGTGTGCGACGATATTCCCACCGTTGTGGAGCAGGCGTTGCAGACCATCCCTGCCGAGGCAAATTTCCGCCGCTGCATCGAGGATGTAATCTCCTTCTGGCGCAAGAACCCCTCCGACTGGAAACAGTGCTGGCTGGCTATCGACCAGAAATATACCGCTGAGAAAGGTTGTCCCGAAGGTGTCTGGAACGGATTCGACATCGACGCCACAATCAACGCCGCCTATTGCGTGATCGGGCTGCTCTATGGCGAAGGCGATTTCTTCCGCACCCTCGACATTTCCACCCGTTGCGGCCAGGACAGCGACTGCAACCCGGCTACCGCAGGAGGTATTCTCGGCGTGATGATGGGATATGAGGCCCTCCCCGCCAAATGGAAACCCGCTGTGGAGCGTTGTGAGAATATCGATTTCCCGTATACCTCCATCTCGCTTGCCACAAGCTATGGCATTACTCTCGACCTTCTTGAAAAGGTCGTGGTGGCCAATGGCGGTAACGTTACCGACGATGCTGTATCCTTCAGTATCGAGCGCCCGGTGGCTGTGGCTCTGGAGCAGTCGTTCGAGGGAATTAAGCCGGTGGAGCGCCGTGTGGTCAAACTGGACCTCGACCCGGAATATACCTGGGATTTCAACGGCTCGGGCATCGTGCTCCAGGGGCTTGTGCGCCGCGACGACAAATCCGCTCCCGACGACTATGTGGCCCGGATCGAGGCTTCGGTCGACGGCAAGGTGGTCGACACGTTCGCAATGCCTCTCGACTATATAACCCGCAAATACGACATTTTCCACACCTATGATCTGACCGACGGGCCCCATAAGTTGACCGTACGCTGGCTCAACCCCACACGCGGCTATGCCGTGCAGTGCAAGGATATTGTGGTCTATGGAACCGAATGAAGACCTATCGGAGGCCGCCCGTCGGCGTTGAGAAGTTATTTTGCTCTGTTGTTGACTCCAAGCGCATGCAGGGCGGCCTCTTTCAGATTATCAATTACCAATATACTGAAACAAATTCATACCGGTCATCAAAATGAAACGTCTGAAAATTCTTTTCATCTGCTCTTTTCTGGCTTTGGGTGCCGCTCTGACTTCCTGTGGGGGCGACGACGACCCGACACCTGCCCCGACGCCCACCCCCACACCCTCGCCGGGTGGTCGCGTAATCTATACCACACGCTGGAATCCAGGGCAGACTATGCAGAGCGCCAAGCTCGGCCGCCAGGTGAGCTACAGCGTGCTTGTGCCGCAGGAATATCTTAGCGGCAGCGGCGCTACATTTCCCGTTGTCTATCTGCTGCATGGCTATGGCGATACTCCCGAGGCATGGGGTCCCGGTCATTTCGACATACAGAATGTCGACGCCCAGGCCCGCACGGCCGGGCAGACCGGTCCGGTTATCTACGTGATTCCACAGGGTTGGAACTCCTACTATGTAAACCGCTACGACGGCGGATTCAATTATATGGACATGCTGGTGGATGAGCTCGTTCCGATGATCGACCGGATGCTCCCCACTCGTCCTTCGGCACGCTACCGCGCGGTTGCAGGCTATTCGATGGGCGGTTTCGGGGCGCTGGCCATGGCCGGTAAGAACGCCTCGGTGTTCGGCACCTGTATTTCGCTTTCCCCCTCGATGAATACCGACGCGCAATACCGCACGCTCGGCGGCTGGGACAGCCAGTGGGGCGACATTTTCGGCGGCCGTGGCACCACCGGAGACGCACGCCTTACGCCTCACTATCTCAGTCTCTGCCCGTTGCATTTCTTCGCCGACAATCAGCCTTCGGCCTTCGCATCGCAAAAGTGGTATGTAGACTGCGGCGACGACGAGGAGCGCCTCTATGCGGGCAGCGGCGAACTCCACTGCCTGCTGCGCGACAAGGGAATCGACCACGAATTCCGCGTGCGCAACGGTGCACACACCACCTCCTACTGGCGCGAAGGTCTGCGTGAAGGCCTTGCGGTTTTCAAGGCGGCATGCGACGGCGCGTCTTATCCCGACATAACTCCGGTTAATCCTGCCGGGGGCGCAACTCCGGAATTTATTAATGTGTCCGACGCTCCCTGCCAGATTAGTCTTTTCAAGGGCAACGGCCTGAAATCAAACTCGAATACTCACATCGTATATGTTGAGATCGGCGAAGGTGTGCCGGCTCCCGATGCTGCCGGGGTAGCGTCGCTGCTGGCTCAGTCGCTTCAGGTAAAAAATGCTGCCGTTGCGGTAGTAAATTCGGCAGATGTTGCCGTGGTCGGCGCCGATGCTGTTTTCGCCGCCGTGGAGGGAACGCTCGGAGTCTCTGTTGCCGACGCAAACCGCCATCTGATGGGTTTGGGCGACAATCTTCGGGTAGTCGGGCCGCTTGCCGTCTCCGGGCGTCCGTTTGCAGGGGTATATCTGTATGACTCAAATCTCGCAGCCGCTTCCGGCGACACATTCGGGGCTGCGCAGTATGTTCTTGATATATCGGATATGGGAGCCAACCATCGGGCTATGTTCAATCTCTTCTGCGCGCTTCGCGATGCGGAAGCAAAGGTTGAATATCGCGTTCGCAACGGTGTTGTCTCCTCCGATTGTACATCCCACGGCATTTCGGCTCTCGGTCAGTTCATCTTCAATACATTGCCAATAAGATAAGATATGAAGATATTACGCCACATAGCACTTCTTCTGCTTGCTCTGGCTTCGGCTCTCGCGGCCATGGCCGCTGTGCCACGACCTGTAGAGACCGAGGGGCTGACGCTGCGCAGCGACCTTCTGGGGCGCGACGTGCGCTACTCGGTCATTGTGCCGCAGGGCGCGGAGGGCGAGCGCTTTCCGGTGCTTTACCTGCTGCATGGAATCGGAGGCGACTGCAGTTCGTGGCTCGAATATACTGACGTGGCCTCGATGATACAGCGCGGCGAGGTCGGCCCGATGGTGGTCGTGATGCCCGACGGGTATCTCAGTTACTATTCCGACGCCGCCGACGGCTCGATGCCCTACGAGCGGATGTTTCTCGAGGAGCTGATGCCTGAAATCGAGCGGAAATATCGCGTGAGCATCGATCCCAGGGATCACCTGATCGGAGGCTTCTCGATGGGTGGCTTCGGGGCGCTTACGCTCGGCCTGCGCAACCGCGACTGCTTCGGCTCGATAATCGCCCTCTCTCCTTCGATGCGCACCGACAGCGTCTATGCTTCCGAAGGCCCTCAGGAAGAGTGGGAGAAGCAGTGGGGACGCACCTTCGACGGCATCGGCCGCAAGGGCACCGACCGAATTACTCCCTATTACCGTGCGCGTTCCCCTTATCATATCATCGATACGATAGCTCCTTCCGAACTCGCCGGCAAGAACCTCATTATTGATATCGGCGACCGCGAGAATTCGCTCGCCGAATCGGCCGAGCAGATTCACCGCCGCATGGCGGAGCGGGGCATCGCCCACACATACCGTGTGCGCGGAGGCGGCCACGACTTCGATTGCTGGAATCCGGCCTTGCTTCAGGCTCTCAGGGAGTTGTATCCGGGCATGGGGCTTTCCGAAGTGAAGCCCGAAATAACCTCTCCAATCCATATGCAGAACTCGGTGCTATATCTGCCGAAGGCGGCAGCCGGGTCCGACCGTCGTTATCCGGTTGTCTACGTGCGCGGTGCGCTAAAAGATTCAGAGCGGGAAGCTTTGGCTCGCCGTGCGGCTGTTCTTACAGCTGAAGGTGCCATACGCCCCATGGCGATATGCTTTCTTGGAGAAAACGACTCCATAGGCATGATAGAGCAGGCCTCCCCGGCGCTCCGCGCCTCGCGCCGCATGCGCGCTCTCGTCGAGGTAGGTACCGATTGCTCCCGGGCAGCGTCAGATATAGCTACTGAACCTACCTATACGGCAATCGTATTGAGTGAGCCTCAAGCCGGAGCCGTGGATGCCGGTGAGTTCGCCCGGCGGCTCAAACAGCATGGTCGCTATCCGCGCCTATGGCTTTCGCAGACGCCCGCGAATCCCGGATACGCCTTCGCCTCCGACCTCCATGTGCTTCTGCGCGAGATGGATCTTTCCCACCGTTACCGTGTAGCCGACACGACTCCCGGCGCTTTGCTTCCGCAATGGGAGGAGTGGCTGAAATATATCGACTCGCGGTTCCATATCTGAAAAATGAATTATCAAATCTTAAATCTTTAATACTTCTATGTTTACAGTAACCAATTATGCTCTGGCCGTGGTGTTCTGCATCGTCACCATGATCTGCTGGGGCTCATGGGGCAACACCCAGAAGCTGGTATCGAAAAACTGGCGCTACGAACTCTTCTACTGGGATTATGTGATAGGCATGGTGCTCTTCACCGTGCTTCTCGGCCTGACCATGGGAAGCCATGGCGCCGAGGGACGCCCCTTCTGCGAGGATCTCGCCCAGGCATCCGGCTCGGCCATCGGCTGGGTGATTCTCGGTGGTGTGATTTTCAATGCATCCAACATCCTGCTTTCTGCTTCCATATCGCTGGCCGGCATGGCTGTGGCCTTCCCGCTCGGTGTGGGTCTGGCCCTTGTGCTCGGCGTGATAGTGAACTATATCGGAGTGCCCGCAGGCAATCCCTATCTGCTGTTCGGCGGAGTGGCATTGGTGGTTATCGCCATAATCTGCAACGGCGTGGCTTCAGGCAAGATGCCGCGTTCGGGCGAGGGCGACTCGCAGAGCGTTCGCCGCAAAGGCATCATCATTGCCCTCATCGCCGGTGTGCTCATGTCGCTCTTCTACCGCTTTGTGGTGATGGGTATGGACGTGACTGATTTCGCTAATCCTCAGCCCGGTATGCTTACCCCCTACGGCGCCATCTTCATCTTCTCCATCGGCGTGCTGCTGAGCAACTTCGTGTTCAATACGCTTGCCATGCGTTTCCCCTTCACGGGGCAGCCCGTGGGCTACGGAGCATATTTCAAGGGTTCGGTTTCCACCCACCTCTGCGGCATGCTCGGGGGCGCCATCTGGGGGCTGGGAACAGCCTTCAGCTACATCGCCTCCGGCGAAGCCGGTCCGGCCGTAAGCTATGCCCTCGGTCAGGGAGCACCGATGATCGCCGCTATCTGGGGCGTGTTCATCTGGAAAGAATTCAAAGGAGCACCAGCGGTAGTCAGCAAACTGCTCGCTGCCATGTTCGTACTCTTCCTCGCCGGTCTGGCAATGATAGTATGGGCCGGTAACTGAATAATTGCAAATAATCAACTTACTTTAATCTTATAACCTGAATAACATTATGAAAAAATCTGCTCTCTGGCTGGCCATGGCCGCCGCAGTGGCTTTTGGTTTTACGGCCACATCTTGCAGCGACGATCCCGACCATCCCGACAAAAACGTGCTTGAGACCCCGATGATGCAGGCTCCGCAGCTCACTTCGAACTCGGCGACGCTCTCCTGGAAGAAATGCGCCAACGCCAACATGTATGTATACACTGTGAACAACGGTCCTGAAATGATGACCTATGAGCCTACCGTCACTCTCGAAGGGCTCACTCCCGAGACCACCTATACATTCAAGGTGAAGGCTCGTCGCGATTATTCAGAGTATTTCGAGGATTCGGAGTATACGACCATAAAGTTCACCACCCTCGAAAAGGTGCAGGCGCGTGCCGTCTACCATGTTGCTACGTTCGCCGACGACTGGGACCGCTGGTTCTACGAGTATAATCCCGACTGGACCGTGAAACGCATATACCGCACTGTCGACGGTACAGCCGAAGGCGCCCTCGATCGCGAATGGAATTTTGCCTATAGCGGAACCAACCTCCAGGTAACCGGCAAGAACGAGTATACCATAACCCTCAACGACAAGGGTTACGTCGCAACGCTCGTCGACGGCTCCAAGACCTACGACTACATCTACGATGCCGACGGATACCTGATTCAGGTCTACAAGGATGGTAATGTGGTCTGCAACGTTCAGATTGAGAACGGGAATATAATGCAGTGGAGCAAATTCCAGGACGGCAACGAAGTCTGGAAAATCCATACCTACGACAGCAACCTCAACGTTGGCGGCGTGCATGCAATCGCCGCCGAGGGAATCGGAGCCAGCCGCTGGCTGGTGGAGACCGGACTTTTCGGCAAGGCATGCACCAATCTCCATACTTCCAACCAGTGGGATTATTCGTCGACCGGATCGTCGTTTACCTTTGAGTTCGATTCCAACGGTTGCGTAAGCGTGGAGCATAAACTTTACGGATCCGACGAGGAAAAATACTTCTATACATATATAGCCGAATGATTCCAGACCGCTTGCGCCGGAGGCTATAGCCTGCCGGCACGGGCGCCCACACTACTGAGTGTAATTTGTTTTAGGTACGATGGAAGCGGCCGGGGCGAGGCGCCTCGGCCGCTTTTGCCGTATCCCGGTGGTAGATCAACTGCATGACGACTGGAAACCGAAACTACCCAGAACATTTCTTGACCACCCTTCTTCGACAACTTTGTGAGCATAAAAGAGAGCGGTTTCTCTTTCTCCAGCTTCGAAATATTTATCTATCAGAGTACAGTGATGACCCCACGGCACAGAAAAGATAATATCATCATTGATACCCTGAGAAGTGCCAACAGCTTGTTGGCATTTCTCAATTTCAGAATTGCCAACAACTTGTGGGCGATTTACAGAGGCTTCATTATAAAGAAGATACATCTTCTTCATGTATTGCAGGCTCTGCCGGGAAAAGCCCTCGGCTTCCGGTATGGCCACCTTCAAATCCTGACTGAGATTCCGATAAAATCCACTTCCATATACATTCTCGGCATCACGGGCCACGATGTCTCGACCGAGAGACCAGTAGAAGCGTAGCATCTCACGGTTTACTTGCGTCGCAGCCTTAATCTGGCTGTGGCGGTATCGCTCTTTTAACTCCTGTATCCAGCGGGAATATTCGGCATCGGTCTTAATCAGTTTGCTCATATTGGAAATGGTGAATGACGTTTGTTAGCCTGCTATAGTTGTTATCGGGATGTTTTCTTCAGCTCGGAGGGGGCGACGCCGTATTCGCTCTTGAAGCATGTGCGGAAATAGCCGGGGTCGCTGAAGCCGCACGCGTAGGCCGTTTCAGAGACGCTGAAACCCTGGCAAAGCATTTCGTGGCCTTTTCGGAGGCGACATTTCCTGATAAATTCGTTGCCCGACATACCGGTGAGGGCTTTCAGACGGCGGTAGAGTGTGGAATGGCTCATGCCGAGCTCGGCCTGCAGGAATTCCATATCGAGATCCGCGCGCCCCATGTTCTGCTCTACAAGCGAGGTGAAATGGTCGAGAAATTCCCGGTCGACCTGGCTCAAGTCGGGTGCCGTGGCTGTCGTATCATTTCCGGCAGTAACGGTTTCTGCCGTGGTCCCGGTGGACGGGGCCTCTTTTCGTCTGTTGCGGCCATAACGAAGAACCAGACACACAATGGCGCCACCGAGCAGAATATAGACTGCTATGGCCCACCACATGAGCCACCATGGCCGTTTCACCGAAATCTCAAGTTTCAGCTCGCCTGACAGGTCGCCCGATATGCTGTCCGGGAGTCCCGGGCGCACTGCGAGCATATGGGTGCCGGGGGAAAGGTTGGCAAGCATGAGTTCGTGCGACTCCGGCAGCGGCATCCAGCGGTCGGACTCTCCATCAAGGCGGTAGTAATAGGTGGTTTTGCCACGCATGGAAAAGTCGGGAACGGCGAAGAGGATTTTAACCATGCGGCATCCGTAGGGGATATCAATGGTGGCCCCTGGATTGTAGCGTGTTATTTCGGAGTTTTCTTCACCTTTCCCGCTTTCGGAAATCACGTATCCCACAATCTTCAGCTCAGGGTGTTTCTTCCGTCGGTCGATATTCTCGGGATGGAATGCGTATATGCCGTCCAGAGTACCTAAATAGATGGTGCCGTCGTCGCTTCGGGCGGCCTGGCGGTCGAGGAAGGAGCTTTCGGTAAGTTTGAGCCGGCCGCCGAACGATTCAATGCTGTCGCCTGAAGCATTGTAGCGGCAGAGAAGGTTGTTGCTTGCCAGCCAGATATTTCCCTCGGCGTCTTCCACGAGAGAACGGATGGAGATGTCGGGTAGGCCGTTGTCGTAATTGAAATTCCTGATGCCGCCGTGACGCCTGAAGTCGCTGATTACGGAAAGACCATCCTGGGCGGCCACCCACACCCGTTTGTGCGAATCCAGCAGCAGCTGCTTCACAGCATTTGAGGCCAGACCCGTGTCGGTGGTGAGATGTGCGAGCTGTCGGTCGTTTTTGTCGAAAATGAATATGCCGTTGCCGTACGTACCGACCCAAAGGTGGCCGTCAGGGGCGGTCAGTATTCCGTTGGGCACGAGATAACCCGTTGCCGCCGAGATTTTTTCGTTGCGGTGCAACATGCTGTTGCGGTATTCGTAGAGCCCGCGTTGGGTGCCAAGCAGGGCGACGGTGTCGCCTGAGGTGATGATGGTGTTGGCAAAATCCTTTTCATAAGGGGTGGGAATCCTTGACGCCGTACCGGTCTTTTCGTCGATGGAAAATATCCCGTCGTCCGCCACGCTTACAAGTAATTCGCTTCCTATCCTCGCCATGGAGGCAATGCGCGCCGTCTTGTTACGGACCATTGGGAGGATTGCGGCGGGGATACCGGTCTTATCCACAAAGCTCGATCCGACATATCCCGGGCTTGTGCTTGCTTTTTCAAGCAGGGGAGGGGTGGCGGGAATGAATTCCAGTCCTTTACCGTCGGTTCCGATCCATATGTTGCCGAAAGAATCCTGAAACACCACCTCGCTGGTAGAGGCGAGTATCGTTCCGTCGGCGAGTTCTGTCAGCGAAGTGATGTTGCTGTTGCCGGTGCTCCGGCCCCGGACGTCGCTTAGTTCCACAGGTGCAAACGTGCGGTTGGTGCTGTCGAAGCGGGCAGCCCCATGCTCCGTGCCGACATACAGATTTCCGTCGCGGCTTACGAGCAGGCTCCTGACGTTGTTGCCGGGGAGTGAGCCGGGTTGCCCGGGGTTGTGCATATGATTTTCGAACGTCCGCTTTTTAATGTCGATGAGGCTCAGCCCGTAGTTTTCCTGGCCTGCGGCCAGCAGACCGTCGGGGGTTGTGGCGGCGCTGAACATCGACATGACCAGTCCCTTGAAGTCAGCCTCACGGAATATGTGCCAGCACGCCTGTTTGCGGTCGAAGTGAGCTATGAATCCGTATTTGCCCAGGAGATAAATTCCCCCGTCGCCGTCGGGGATGAAGTCTGCGACGCTATAGCGGGCAATCTCTTCAGGTATATGAAGGTCTACGTTGCGAAGCGTGCGGCAGTCGATTATGTTAACACCTTTTTTCGTGCCGACCCAGATGTATCCGGCCACATCATCGTAATAGATTGCATCGATGGAGTTACCCTTGAGGGATTTGTCTTTCTCGTCGAAGACTATAAAACGCTCGCCGTCGAAGCGGTTCAGTCCATTGTCGGTTGCAATCCAGAGAAAGCCGTAGCCATCCTGGGCTATGTCCGTCACGAAGTTGTTCGAAAGTCCGTCGCGAATACCCAGCCGGTCGGTGACGCGGCTCTCCGCCATGCCACAGAACGCAACCGTAAACAGAAATATGAGCAAAAATACAGACCTCATGAGCGACGACAGGATTGTGTTCGTACAAAGATACGAATAACCGTCAAATCAATCCAACTACCATTAAAAATAGTTCATTCTTCGTGAATATCGTTGCGATGAACAATTTTTCACCCATTCAGACCATTATTTTACCGCCTGAGTGTCAATCCTGCAGATAAATTTGCGATGAAAATTTATTAAACCATGAAAATATCGAAGTTATTTCTGATTCTTGTTCTTGCCCTGATGGCTCTTCCGGCTAAAGGGGAGACATCGAAACCGCTCTTCAGCAGCGACAGCGAGGAGCATTGGTATTATATCTATTACGAAAATGTGTCGCGCGTTTTCACTGAAAACGGCGAAGGGAATGCTCTTACCCACACTTCCATCGCCTACGGCAGCAACAACCAGAAGTGGAAGCTTGTGGGCGACTCGAACAGCTTTAAGCTTGTGAGCGCCAACGGCCGTGCAGTATATAAAGATGGTCCGTTCCGCGCTTCGTCAGACCTCTCGAAGGCTCATAATCTTCAGCTCCTGGAGTCGCCGAACCCCGATTTCGCGGGATGCTGGGTAATCAACGATCCGAGCGACGGATGGGGGTGCATGAACCCTTACGGCAACGGCCAGATCGACGGCTATTGGAACGATCCGACCGACTCCAACAACAATGTGTCATTCATCCCTTCCGACCAGGTGTCGGAACCTCTCGACATGAGCGGTATCAAGGAATTCAGCGTTGAGGGCGTCACCGCCTTCACACCTCCTACACGTCAGACGCTCTGGTATACGGCTCCCGTCACTGCGGCGAAGGTGGCCAATCCCTGGATGGAGTACGCGCTGCCTATCGGCAACGGCGAATTCGGTGCCATGGTCTACGGCGGCATTCACTGCGATCAGCTGCAGTTCAACGACAAATCTGTCTGGACAGGTACCTCCAACCGACGCGGCTCGTATCAGAATTTCGGCGATCTCTTCATCGAGGATATTTCGGGCGCTTTCGATTCGGCTCCCGTTAAGGATTATGTGCGCTGGCTCGATATGCGCAATGCCGTGGCCGGGGTCAGCTACTCCGACGGCGAGACCAGCTACACCCGCGAATACATCAGCAGTTTCCCAGCCAAGGTGGTAGCCGTGCGCCTTGCCGCCGACAAGGGAGGTAAGATAAGCGTGCGCCTGCGTCTGCGCAACAATGTGCGCTCGGGCTTCGTGACGCCCGTTTACGCCGATGGAGGTGCTTCCTTCGAGGGAAAGCTCGACCTCGTAGACTTCAAGGCGGCATTCAGGGCTGTTCCCACCGGCGGCACGATGACAACCGTCGGCAACAGCGTTGAAATCAAGGGTGCCGACGAGGTGCTCATCATTCTTGCCGGCGCAACCAATTTCAATCAGCACAGCGCAACCTATACTTCTGACGCCGCCGCCATGCGCACGATGGTAGACTCACGTCTCGACCAGGCCTGCGCGCAGTCGTGGGACGCCCTCGTGGCTGCACATACTCAGGACTTCCGTTCTTACTTCGACCGCGTGGATCTCTCGCTCGGCAACGGCACCAACAATCTGACCACCGAGAAACTTGTCGACAGCTACGCCGCCGGCAACGCCCCCGAAATGGAGCGCCTCCTCGAGGAACTCTACTTCAACTATGGCCGCTACCTGCTCATCAGCTCGTCGCGCGGTATGGACACACCCGCCAACCTTCAGGGCATCTGGAACAACAGCGATAATCCCGCCTGGCAGAGCGATATCCACTCTAATATAAATGTGCAGATGAACTACTGGCTCGCCGAGAACACCAACCTCTCCGAGCTCCATATGCCGTATCTGAACTACATCCACAGCATGGCCCTGGAGCACGAGCAGTGGCCCTCCTACGCCCGTCGCGGTGGCCAGACTGAAGGTTGGACCTGCTTCACGCAGAACAATATCTTCGGCCACTCCGACTATGCCGAGAACTACGTGATTGCCAACGCCTGGTACACCTCCCATCTTTGGCAGCACTATCTCTACACTCTCGACGAGGATTTCCTGCGCGAGAAGGCGCTCCCCGTGATGGTGAGCTGCTGCAAATTCTGGATGCAGCGCCTCAAAGAGGCTTCCGACGGCTCGCTGGTGGCCCCCGACGAGTGGTCGCCCGAGCACGGCCCCTCCAAGGAAGACGGCACCGCCCACGCCCAGCAGCTTGTGGCCGAGCTTTTTGAGTCGACCCTCGCCGCCCTCGACATCGCCGGCGAGGCCTATCCCGCCGATTTCCGCTCCTCGCTGGCGACAAAATACGAAAAGCTCGACAAGGGTCTCGCCGTCGAGCAGTATACCGGCGCATGGGGCGGCAGCCTCAACGGCATCGCCTCCGGCACGGATATTCTGCGCGAGTGGAAATACAGCGGCTACTCCAATGGCCAGAACGGCCATCGGCACCAGTCGCACCTGATGGCAATGTATCCTTTCGGCAAGATTACGCCCGAAAGCGAGTTCTTCGCTCCGGCAGTCAACTCGCTGACGCTGCGCGGCGACAAATCCACCGGCTGGTCGCTCGCCTGGCGAGTAAACCTCTGGGCGCGTGCCCTTGACGGCAACCATGCCCTCCGCATTATGCGCAATGCCCTCAAGCATTCCACAAGCTACGAAATCAAGGAGGATAAGGGCGGCGTCTACTACAACCTGCTCGACTCCCACGCCCCCTTCCAGATCGACGGTAACTTCGGCTTCTCGGCAGGCGTGGCAGAAATGCTCCTCCAGGGCTACGACGGAACGCTCCGCCTTCTCCCCGCCCTCCCCGACGCATGGAAGGAAGGCCATGCCAACGGCCTCCGCGCCGTCGGCAACTTCGAGGTCGACCAGCGCTGGACTAACGGCCGACTCACCGAGGCCGTCGTTAAATCCGGTTCGGGCCGCGACGCTTCCGTAAGCTACAAGGGTATCGCCAAGGCCAAGGTGACCGATGCCTCCGGCAACGCCGTGACCGTCACCGCCGACGGCGAGGACCGAATCTCGTTCCCCACCACTGCAGGTGGCCGCTACACCATCGACCTCTCCGCCAACAGCGGCATCAGCGCCGTAGCATCCGACGCCACCGCCGCCGGTCCCGAGGAATACTTCGACCTCCAGGGGCGCCGCGTGGCCGCCGACACCCTCTCTGCCGGCATCTACATCCGCCGCGCCGGTTCCGTCGCCGAAAAAGTAGCCCTCCGCTAAAATATTTGCCTGTCTTACTTCGGAGGCCGGGAATCGGACGTGATTCCCGGCCTCCTTGCCGCCATTCCGGAAAAATTGCGTACCTTTGCGGTGCATCACACTACAGCCGCACGAACCGCAATGAAGATTTCTGTTATCACCGCCACCTTCAACTCAGCTGCCACGCTGGCCGATACGCTTGCCTCTGTGGTGGCGCAGACCTATCCCGACGTTGAGCACATCATAGTCGACGGAGCGTCGACCGACTCGACGCTTACCATCGTCGAGCATTACCGCAGTGCCTACGAGCGCGGCGGCAAGACCCTTCGCGTGGTCTCTGAGCGCGACCGCGGAATCTACGACGCCATGAACAAAGGAATTTCCATGGCAACCGGCACTCTGGTGGGACTCCTTAATTCCGATGATTACTTTACATCGCCCGACGTGCTCGCCCGGGTGGCTGATGCCTTCAGCACCGACACCACGCCCGATGCCAGTTTGGATGCCGTGTATGGCGATGTTCACTACGTCGACCAGCATCAGACCACACGCGTGGTGCGTCACTACAGCTCCGCTTTCTTCCGTCCCTGGATGATGCGCATGGGCTTCATGCCCGCCCACCCCTCGTTTTATTGCCGCCGCCGGCTTTATGCCGAGCATGGGGGCTTCGACCTCGATTTCCGCGTCGCCGCCGACTTCGAGCAACTCCTGCGCATGATTTTCGTCGGCCGCATCAATACCCGCTATCTGCCCATGGATTTTGTGACGATGCGCACCGGGGGCGCCTCATCGTCGGGTATGACCTCCCATAAACGCATCTACCGCGACCATCGCGCAGCCTATCGTAAAAACGGGGTCTACTCCAACTTCTTGTTTGAGGGTTGCCGCTACCTCTATAAAATCTTCGAGCTTGTGCGCTCCTGATCTTCGGTATATATAATTGTTCAGGAGTCCCGGCCTCCTGAACCCGCTGCAATAATCTGCCTTGGACTCTTCACCTTGGCCTCTGCGCAAAAAAACTGAAAAATGTTTCCCTGAAAATTTGGCGGTTTCATCCGGAATCCTTAACTTTGCATCCGAAATCCATGGGGTACTAGCTCATCTGGCTAGAGCGCGACACTGGCAGTGTCGAGGTGAGCGGTTCGAGTCCGCTGTACTCCACCATAATTTTCCGAGCGAACCGACCATTCCGGTTCGCTTTTTTTATATAACTTTGATTATGAATCTACAGAAAAAATGCGCCGCAGCTTGCAATGAAGCCGCGGCGCTTTAAAAACGTTTTTAACTTGACGATTACTGTTTTATCAGGCGGTAGTCGCTGCCGTCAAACGATATAATCAATACGTTGTCGTTGAGGTAGAATGGAGTTGGCTCAATGTCGTCATCATAATATTCATCCTCGTCGGCGAAATAGCCACCGATTGAAATAAGGTTCACCGCTCCGTCGTGGGCGGTAGTTATCTGATAAGTGCCGGTAAACGACCAGTTCCATGAAGAATGGGTTTCGCTTACGCTTTTAGCGGTCATCTTGCCGTCGGGAGTGAAAGTCATCGTTACCACCTCATCATCGTTGCCGTTGTAACCGCCTTCATGATTCATTGCTCCGACCCAGGCGCCGACAAGCATGTTGTTTACAGCGTCGTCTTCGTCATCGTCGTCGCCACACGAAGAAAAGCCCACACAAAAGATTGTCGCGGCAATCATCATTGCGAGAAACTTAATCTGTTTCATTATAGTTGTTAATTTATTATATTAACTCGGCAAGACGGGACTCCGAAAAATTATAATGATAAGATAAAAGAATGGGAAGAAGAGCCGTCCCATCACTTTCGCCCGGTTTCATCTAAGATGATAGCGGGAGAATTGCCAAGGTGATGTAATCTTCCCGTCGCGCCATAAGCTCGTTTTAACAGGCTTGCCGCGATTTGCGCTGCAAAGGTAGAAAGAATTGACGAATGATATTTCAGACAATATCGTTAAAGGACGTTAAAAGCCGCAAGCACCTCCTATAATAACGAAAAAGCGAAGACGGCCATTCGCGCCGTCTTCGCTTTTTTGTGTTGAACTCAAAATAGTGCAACCCTACATGCGGGTGCCCGTCCACCCGTTTTTTCACCCGCAGCCTCCATCGTCTGACCCCGTAGGGGTGGCATTGCTGTAGCCAGGGGTGCCAACCCCTGGTGGGTGTCAACCCCGTGGTCAATGACCGAACCCGCATCCCTGCGGCGACGCCGCATATGGGCCGTTATGGCGCGCCCGCCTATAGGCGGATGCCGTAGCGCTCCGCCAGGAAGGCGCGGATGCGCCCGGGGTCGGCGGCGCAGGCGCGCTCCACCTCCATCACCTTGGCGTCGACCAGTGTGCGATACCACCATCCCTGCAGGAAATGCCATAGGAAGCCCTCCTTCCCCTCCAGAAATCCCAACTTAAAAAAATAGCGGTACACGAAATACGCTGTCGACCGCCAGAACAGCGGCTGCCGCGCATACTTCAGCTTCTTCCGCCGCTTGGCCAGTGCCTGCTCTGAGAGCGTTCCCTCTTCGGCGTGGCGCCCAGAAATATTATATTTCAAATCGAGTAATTCCGCGGCCTCACGCACGGCGTAGTCCACGTGCTTCTTGCAGAACCAGCTCAGGTCGTTGAGATTATGGTCGTAGAAATCGTTGTCGAACTCCACCTCTCGGCCCTCGGCCATTACGATGTGCTCGTCCATCAGCCGCTGCTCGTAGCGGCCAGCGCCCGTGCGGAACATCCGCAGAAGTTTCACCGGATACGTGCCCCGGCGCATCCACCGCCCCAAGAAGATGTGCCGCCGCTTGAATACCAGCGCGCTGACGTCGGCCGGCATCGTCGGCAGCTTCGCGCGGATCTCTTCCGTCAGCTCCGGCGAAAGATACTCGTCGGCGTCAAGTCGGAGCACCCACGCCGACCGGATGTCGAGCGCGTCGAGCGCCCAGTTGAACTGCGCCGCCTGATTCCCCGGCCACGGGTGCACCATCACCTCCGCTCCTTCCCGTCGCGCAATCTCCGCCGTAGCGTCGGTCGACTCCGAGTCTACCACCACCACGCGCCTCGGCTCCAGCGCCCGCAGCCTCGCGAGGCACCGCCCCAAGTGCAGCTCCTCGTTCTTCGTCAGAATGATAACCGTAACGTCAACCATCTCTCAGAACTTGAACCATGGCATTGCTATCCGGATTGAATTTCCCACGAATCGTTTGGCTTTGGATTTTAATCCGTCGTTCTTCTGCGAAAAGGAGGCCGCGTCGATAATATGTCCTGCAAGTCCGCCGAAATGTGGTTCTCGCCTGAATCTCAGCGAATTACCCCCCCATATGTATGCTCTTTCAGAGCCTCAAAATATACTTTTTCAAGCAGCCTCCCTTCATAGTCGTTACACTCCGGAAGCCGGCTGTAGAACACATTTTCAAAAAAGTCGTTACTGCATGCAAACAGGCGTGTTTCAAATGAGTGTCCTGTCCAGCCCGTTCCGAGCCAGTCATACAGCTTATGGTCTTTGATGTCGCAGTAGATTTCGCATCCTTTTGCCAGGGCTTTTTCTGCCTTGCAAAGGAAATATCCCAGATTGTAGATCGGATATCGGCCTGTTACTTTGAAGAATTGCCCTGCCTCGCCGATGAATTTTGAGCGTAGAACCGCCTCATGCATTATGATAGTCTCATTGTAGCCTTTGCCACGGCTGTTGTCGAAAAGATCTATCGGCAGACTGATAAACTCCACGTCACCGAGCCTTCTGCGGCACTCTTCCGGAAGTTTCCGCGCAAAACCCTCGAGGTTCCATCCTGAATTCTCGGCGAAAACAATTTTGGCATCCGGCAATGCCAATAGATAATAGGAAAGCGCGTTGAGATACATTCTTTCGCGCTCGTCGTCGGTGAAGCATGCTCCTTTCATTCCGCGCGTGCTCACCGATGCAGTCATAAGAATGGGTAACATCTTGACTTATTTATTTTACTTGAGAACTCGTTTTTTTATCGGTCTGGCAGGGTTTCCGCCCACAATAGTCCATGGCTCAACATCCTTGAACACGGCCGCGCGCGCACCGACCACGGCCCCCTGCCCGATGGTCACCCCCATTCCGACGAAAGCATCGGCAGCCACCCAGGCCTGGTCTTCAATCACTATAGGCGCCGTAATCAGCGGATTAAGCGGATTTGTAACGTCGTGCGACGCCGTGCAGAGATAAGCACCCTGGCTGACGGTGGAATTTGCCCCTACTACCACAGGGGCTACGTTATAGCAGTCAACTTCCGACGCCAGACAGCTGTGCGCCTCCATCCGGAGGTTCGCAGGATAGTAGACGCGCGTCGACGAATAGACCACGGCCGTAGGATGAATCTTCGCACCGAACATCCGCAGAAGCGTCCGTTTCCACCCCGAAGCCATCGAGCGCGGAATCCAACTGGCTCCCACGCCCCAGACAAATCCCCAGATTAGCCTGACAATCTGATGCTTGCGCGACAACGCATTGCGGTATTGCGAAAGGTCTATCTTTGGCATCGTTTAGGTCTATTTTTGAGATGAAATCTTTTCGATAGCCATGTCGCTAAGCGTTTTCGGGTTAGTGACGCCAAGGAACAAAGCCAATACTACTGCAAGAAATAAAAATACAGAACCGGCAATTTTGAGGCTATTGTATTTGCATAAAAGTAGTATTGGAATGGCAAATATTCCTAAAATTATTACACCGAATAGGATTCTATAAGCTATAGGGTTACTGATGAATCCTAAAGCAATCAAGAGTATACCCGTTACAATGCTAACTGCCCAAATCAATTTTCCGCTGATCGCATCCGACAGTTTCGGAGTGGTCAGATTAGGCGCCGTCTGCCCGCTGCAGCGAAAATAATCGGCCAGTTCCTGAGGAGATCCAGAAATTTTATTAGGTGTGATTTCCATCAGTCAACGGCTAATTTTGGGGTGCGGCGAAGGCGTGGACGCTCCATTCGCTTCTTGGCGGAATTTATCATATCTGCGATGGCCTTGACCACTTTATCAGCCCGTTCAGTGGTCCAGTTTGCAGGTTCGTAGCTTTTAAGACTCACAATGCTTGAAGCGCTTACGCCGATTCTGTGGCTGTATTCGTCCGACTCCGGGAGCAGGTCGGGATCTACACCGGCCCTCTGAAAAGCCTCTTCGGTCGAGGCGCACTCATGGCGGAACTCCGTACCCCCCTGATTGTTGCGGTTGAGGGTAATAACCAGAAGCACCTGGTCGCTTGTCGGATAGACCGTGGCGCGGATTGCAACGTCGGGGAGTATATGGCGTGCAAGAAAATTCTTGAATGCCGTAATATACGTTGCAATCATATCCTTTTGTTCGTTTGTCATGTCGAGAAAACGTACTTATGAATTCTATTTGGAGAGAAGAGATTTGTATAGTCTGATTGTCTCATCGGCGATGTGTGGCCATGAGAATTGCCTCTCAACCAGTCGGCGCCCCTTTAGTCCTATTTCTGTTCTTTGATTTGCCGACATGGAGAAAAGAGATATCAGGGAGTCGGCAATACTTTCCGGTTTTGGCTCGCATAGCAATGCTGCGTCTGCTTCGCCCCCCTCCGGTAAATTGCAATGTGGAGTAATCACCACCGGAAGGGCATATGCCCAGGCTTCGAGCACGCTCATCGGCAGCCCTTCACTGAAACTCGGCAGAATGAAGGCAGATGCCTCGGTTAGCAGACGTTCTTTTTCATCGCCGAACGCAGGCCCTATAAGTGTTATGCAGTCACTCAGATTCTTTGAATCAATGAGCATTTTTAGTTCTGCTGTATGATTGAGCTGATCCCACCCAGCTATTTTCACATGCCATTCATTGACTAAATCAGGTAGTCGGCGTTTTAAAATTGCCAATGCTTCAATAAGTTCGCGGAGACCCTTTTTGGGGTGGATTCGTCCGATGAAAAGCAGCGTTTTGCGTCCGCCGGTATTTTGACGTCGGGCAATAATCTCGTCGAGCGAACAGCCGGGGAGGTCAATTCCGTTCGGAATTATTGCGATTTGATTTTTAAGTCCGAACTCCCTGATGGCATCCGCCTCGCTCTGGCATAGAGCATGTATACAGTCGGCCCGACGAAGATTTTGATACTCATACCAATATCCTACGATGCGCTTTTTCCATCCGGAATTCCGTACCGCCCAAGGGTCGAGCATCCCGTGGGGCTGAACAATCACCTTGACTTCCGGATGCCGCTTCTTGTAGCGGAGCACAGCCGCCGAATGATACATCCACAGTCCTTGCGAATGGATTATATCAGGCTGATACTCTTCTATCAGGTTGTGGATGTCGCGTGAATATCCAAGCGTAGAAAGCAGCGGCACATCGACCCGGTGATAACATAGTTGAGGAACCTCGCCGTAAGCTTTAGCATCCTCACGAGAGTGGGAGTCGTTGAAAGCGAGCAGGGCGACCTCAATATCCTTTGCCAACAACGCCTTTGTCGTGGCGCTGATTGTGGCATACAGACCACCGGCACCTCTGGAATTGGAGTCGCCTATAAATAAAACTCTCATAATATTTTTATTCGGAGAGAGTTTGTTTCAGAGTAGAAATGAATGTTGTTTTAGAATCATTTCTTAAGAGGTTAATTTTATCAGCAACATTGGGATAATTCCCCATTTCATTACATAATGAGCAAAGAGTTTTAGAGTCGATGTGTTCAATATTTATTACATATTTGGACAATCCTAGCGACTGCATGATATAAGCAGTTTTTGGTTGATATGATATGGCAATTACCGGTGTATTACATGAGAGCGCGAAGATATTGGAATGCATTCTGCTTCCAATAAAATAATTTGCTTTGGAAATTATTCCTCTCATTTCATCCGGTGATAGGAATTCATGAATGTAATGAATTCTATGTTTGATAATTGGATTTATATAAGAATCAATTTCATCGAATAGAATATCGTCACCCCTATCCTCTCCGAAATCTTCAATTTGCTTAAGTATAATGATGTCGTTATTACTGGTTAAAACAATGTGTTCAAATGCTTTCGCGATAGCTGTAAGATACTGATGATATTTATGCCCTGGTTTTTCTTCTTTAGGATAAAGCCAATGAATTAAAGTGGTCGCTACATAATTTGAAGGAAGTGGGTTCTGTAATTTAGGGATTGACGTAGTATTGAAATAGAACGCCATATCCATTATTGTTCTGACTTTTTCTGGAGGAATTGCTAAGTCGGAGATACAATATTCATACGAATACTTTTCTCTGGTAAATATTGCATCGGCTTTTTTTAATATATATGCAATACATTTCCGAAATATAGGGTTGTAGATAGGTCCGATACTTTGGGGTGCGTAGATAAGTTTTTTTTTCGAACGTAGACATAGTAAGAAATTAAAGATAAGGGTAACAATGCTGTAATTTGCATCATGGAGGTAGCCTCCAGGACACGCGATAATAATATCGCTGTTTTTTAAGGCTTTTACGTATTTATGATTTGAAATAGGGTAGAATAATAATAAGTATAAGGCGGTACAGTATCCGGATATTATATTGAGCATTCGGCGTATTCCCTTTTTATTTGAACTCCCCATTTGCTCAATCCATTCAACTCCTTTAATTTTAGTGGCTTGAATAGACGCATTTTTACATACTCCATAGAATTTACAAGGCCCGTATGATTCCTCAATTGTACGTTTAAGGGAATTGAAAAGTTCCCAATCTCCTTTATTAGCAAATCCAAAAACAGTAGAAACAAAAAGAGTTTTCATCAGCTTAAGATGCAATAGAACGAATATTCGGATCCAAATTCAGGAGGGAGAATAAAACCTTCATGATTAAAAGAAATACTATAAACATTAGTATTCCAGAGATGAAAAGAGAAGTACGGTGAGTGACGGCGTGTAAAGCATCAACCAGGACGCACAGATAGAAAATCATATTGAATGTGTCACCGTTCATAGCCTTTCTATATAGAGCTGACATGAACCATCCGATAAGGAAAAAAACCATGCAACCAAGATATCCGAAAGCCATAAAGGAATCATAAAAACCAGTCATAGTTGAACCTTTAAGGACTTTGTAATCAGAAATTGGGGCATTTTTTGTTTGAATTTTTAAGCTTGCTTTAAATTCCCCGCCTACGATTTGTGCAGGAACAAAATCCTGAATGAAAGCATTCCAATATCCAGCTCCGTAGTCGTAAGCATTATTCTGAGATATAGCCCTCATTCCATAAATGCAAGCATTTAGCTCTGGAGAATGAATATCATATTTATTGAGCTTCTTCTGAGCTGTTTGGATTTGTTGGATTGATGGAAACGTGTTGCCCGCTAAAATACTACCAAAACCTGCACCATTAAGTGTCGCGGTTCTGACAGCAACTAACAGAGAGAGAACTTCAAATGCAAGAATAATGGCAGGTATAATAAATACTAGTTTGATTTTTGCCTTTGTATAATATATATAGGGGATGCCAAGACCAATGGCAAGGTATACTAGGTCTGTTCGTCGTCCGGCAATAAAAATACGGTCTATAAAAAAAAGAACAGACAGAATAATTAAGAATTTGTATATTTTTCTTCGAGTCTTAAAATATCCAACGCTTGCAAATATTAGGGCATAGCGATATGTTGTAAATAAGAAGTTATACATCACATCTTTCCCGGAAAATTGAGAACTGGACGACGTATCTGATCCCCATAATTTAATTAAGCCTACTGACGCAAGAATGATAAAACAGATTGAATATAAAGCTAAATTTTGCTCATTAAAAATTGATTGTATGGGGTTTTTAAAAGTTCCTCCCTTCAGATGAATATTACACCCTGCCAGTAGCATCACCATGCATAAGGTAATGTACAAAATTGTTGGGGTTAAAACTTCATGATTTACTAAATAATAGCATTCGTAAATCTGAGGACCAATAAATACTGTCGTTGACATGATAAAAATAAAGGGAAACGACGTCAACGGCAAAGTACGCGTAACAAGTGCTCGCCATAGTGTTATGAGTACTATAAGGGCAAGTATACTAAGACAGAGTATGAGGATGTTGGAGGACATGCTATTTTATAATCTGATTGAAAATACTGAAATGGCGCTGAGCCATATTTTCAATGGTATAATTTTGAATTTTGGATAAGTTGTTTATCCTCATTTTTTTTCGAAGATTATGGTCTGTTGCAAGCTTTATAAGGTGTGAATTAAGTGTAGTGAAATCATCTGGCTCAATGAGAAAACCATTCTTACCATTTTCAATCAATTCCGTTCCACTTAAACAATTAGTGGTGGTTATCACTGGCAAACCATAGGCCATTGCTTCATTGATTACCAGCCCCCAGATGTCTTCACGCGTAGGCAGTACATAAATATCGGCAGCTTGGTAGTAATTGGATAGCTCAATAGGAGTTTTAAAATCTATGAAATGGATATTTTTCAATTGGAGTTCATCTACTAATGATAAGTATTCCAAACATGGTTTCCCTCCCACGATATATACCCCTACGTTTTCCGGTAAATTTGTAGACCCTTTTAGAAGAATGTCAATCCCTTTCCGTGGGATAAATTGTCCACTAAAAAGTATGACGATATCCTCGGTGATATTAAGTTCCTTTTTAATAAAAAGTTTGTTAGCTTGTTTCCCTGCAATGTCAATGTCGCTTTTTTTTGCAGACGTAAATGGATAAATATAACAAGGTGCTTTAGCGCCATAGAATTGTAGATATTTAGATGTCCTTTCACTGCTTGAAAGATATCCTGATGCACCACCTATGAATTTATGTTTTATCCAGTTGCCTAGTTTAGAATCCTGTTTGATAAAGCCGCCATCCGAATTTAAGATGTAGGGAATTCTAAGTAGTTTAAATAGGAAAATTAGTAACATCTGAGTTGGAGTACTATACATTCCTAGAACTATAATGTCCGATTTCCGTAAATATGGAAGTTTAAAAATAATGCTTGGACAAAACCAAAGTCTGTGAAAGAAGCGTTTGCCATTGAGATAAGATGCTTTGAAATTGGTATAGTCCTCGTGAAACCATGTAATGTTTTTGTCTGAAATATCCCGAGGTCGCATCTCGAAGAAAACTTCAAGATCGCATAACTTACCTAATTCATTAAAAAAATCAACACGATATGGTGATGGCCCTCGCCAGATAAACGTAATTTTCATAGCTTAGTATCGCCGACGCATTCTTTAATGGCGTTGATCACATTTTGATGGTAAATATCCCAAGTATATTTAAGAGACGTTTCCCGTGCGGATTGTGACATTGATTCGAGTTTATCAGGATTATCTTTGAACCAACTAATATATTCTCTCAGCGCATTATCATCCTCTGGGTTATATACAAACCCATTTATGCCGTTGACAACTACATCATTGACACCGGTATTGGTTGTACAGATTATTGGAAGTCCTGCTGACATTGCCTCCAGTCCTACCATGGCCATTCCTTCACAAAAAGAAGGAAGTACAAAAATATGACTGTCATTATATATTTGATTAAGGCGATCACGTGTAATAAACCCTAAAAAAAGTATGTTCGGAGCATTACGGTAATTATTCACAATTTCAGAATTCGGGTCATAACTCCCGGCCAATGTTAGCTCTACATCGTTCATGGTTGAAACTACTTTAAGTAATCTGTGAATACCTTTCCGATATGAAATGGAACCAACATAAAGAAGTCGGATTTTTTCTCCGGTATGTAATTGTTTTGCTCGGGACGGTTTGAAAATGTCAGTATTGACACCGTATGGCACTAATTTGATTTGTTCTTCTTTTATACCATTGGCAATAAGGCTTTTCTTTACGAAATTTGATGGAACAAGAAAATAATCCGTATAGCGACATCCTTCTAAGTCCGACGCAATCATCTTTGAATCCCAATAGCTTAGGTGATCATGTTGGATTTGAGAAAGCCCAGTGCGTTGAATCTCTTTTTCAAGAATATCTTTTAGATAAAGCCGATGAGCTATAGATACATCCATTATTTTTGTAATGGAAGAGTCTGAGAGTAAGTCTAGATGTTTACGTGCATACCCGTTATAGTAAATAATTGCATTGGGTTGGTGTCGCTTAGCAAACTTCATCACTTTTTTATAGAAGGAGGATTCTGTAAAGAAATTCCATTGTTCTGCAAATTTTTGTGATATATGCAATCGATTAATCAATAACGTCAGAATAACTCGAAACTCATTGTATTGAAGAACCAAATTGTCAGGGATTGCATTGCAACGCCTTGTGCCAATTTTTTTATGTAAGTCCCCTTTGGCATTATCATAAAGAATCTTCGTCCACGATCTTTTTTTTAGGTATACAGATGTAATATATGAAAGGAGCACGCCAGCTTTTTGGGCTGCTGTGGCGAGTTGAAAGGAATGCTGTTTCCCGGGATGACATACTATTATCTTCATATATAGATATGTTTTTATGCTATCAGGGAGATGGAGAACTAATAAGTATTGTTATGAATGAGATATCGCAAGGATTATTTTTTGGAAGTGTTTATGGACAAAAAATATGAGGACGATATCGATAATTAGTGTGCAGTAGACTATTGCTGCAATATTATGGGTGTATTGAGCAACAAAAATGGCAGCTACAATAGATAGAGCAGCAGTCGCTACATTGAGAATGCCCAGAGTAATGTGGTTGTTGGTTGCGATAAGGGCAATATATCCGGAATTCCAGAATGTATTGGTAATTAGCACTATGAGGAATGCAATCATCAAGCTGTAGTTAAACGGAATCTGACCGTGAGTCCATACGGAATATACCCATGGCCCAAAAATGAGAAGTCCGATACTTATCACAATTGCTCCTAAAACCGAGACTTTGATGGATTTATAGTATAGCGACGACATCCGGGCTGTGTTTCGCTCTCCGTAGGCGATAGAAAATTCCGGCCATGCGGAGTTAAGTACAGTTGCGAGAAGTGTCTTTATGAAATTACACATTGTGCGTGTAGTATTGTAAAGCACCACGATATCGGCACCGAAAAATTTATTGACTACCAGGGTAAATCCCTGCAGAACAATTGCGTTGCTGACAGGGAAGGAAAGAAAGCCGATTGCCTGAACAAAAATTGTTCGCATTAACCCCCAATCGCGAATGCGTAGTGAGGGAACCCATTTGAATAATCGTTGAGTTGCATAGCATTTATATGCAAGTGCCATGAGCGGAGGTGCCACAAGGAGAATGCACATTGTAGTAATGGAGATACTCATCAGAAGGCACGTAAATGTTATTGCCACAGTAAGAAGTTTGGCAAATTGGTCAATCAGGACGGCTTTACTATTAAGGTGTTTCCCCCGGAATATTGCGTTCGGAATGCCGCTGTACATATTTAGGAATATGTTGACCAAAAGTAGTATGAAGATTAAAGATGCATCGCCGCGGGATAGGAGATGCAAGTCGAGGTTTCGGCTTATGTCGGTTGTCGCAACATAAATAGTGGCACCCCCAATACTTAGTACTGTGACAATTGAAATTATTATAAAATTGAAAGACAGTAAAGTATTGCACTCGGAAAGATTGCCTTCAGCATATTTTATTGAGAAACGGTTCTGAATTACGGAATTAATTCCGATATCAGACATTCCGAAAATTACAGTAATCGCTGAAAGTACAATCCAGTCGCTGTATAGATTATTCCCCCAATACAGGATATAGAAAGGCACCAATACTATCTGGTAAAGCAACTGAACGCCGATACCAAATAGATTGGCAAGGAAATTTTTACGAATGGGTGAATTGAATAAGGCTCTAATATTGGGCATTTCAGAGCTTATCGGATTGTGGAATCAGGGGCGCTGGCCGGAGGCGGGCGTCAGATAGGGGTGTCCTCGGTGGGAACTATAGCAAAATCATTCTTGGAGGTAGGGGTGGAGGCTGTCTCTTATACACATCTGACGCT
>ENA-OYXU01000020-OYXU01000020.1-human-gut-metagenome-genome-assembly--contig:-NODE-20-length-88414-cov-9.548241_pt1 | contig 88414 bp, 78 predicted proteins | sample MGYA00243243_ERZ653435 | MGnify/ENA primary metagenome ERZ653435 (study PRJEB26926, sample SAMN06165113) | human gut metagenome | biome: ENVO:00009003; feature: ENVO:2100002; material: ENVO:00002003... | reverse complement strand
GAATCATACGTCTTGCATTACAGTCATTTTCATATTCTTTCATCTTTATAATTTCCTTATTTATTATTAACTAAAGAATTTAGAATTTAGAAATTCAAATCTCCAAGCAAGCGATGCCGCCTCAAAAAGATTCTTCATTCTTCACTCTTCATTCTTCATTTACTATATTTTACATATTACATCCAATATCGGAGCCACGCCGTTCTCGATAACCTTGCTTGCCCAGAGCGGGGCGCAACCGAGGGCGGCAACGCAGAACACGAGGCAGCACACGGCGAAACGCTCGTCCCAGGTGGCATCGGTGAGCTCCTCGTAGTGAGGATTGGTGACTTTCTCGAAAAGAATCATTCCAACGGTGCGGAGGATGTAGACAGCCGTAATCACGATAGAGCAGCATGCGATGATGGTGCAGACGCGACGGAAGGTGTCGGCATTCTCAAACGAGCCCACGAAAATGGTCATCTCAGCCACGAAGCCCGAGAAGCCCGGCAAACCGAGGTTGGCAAGACCTGCAATGACGTAGCCCACGGAGAGGAACGGCATGATCTTCATCAGTCCGCCAAGCTTGTGGATGTCACGGGTGTGGGTACGACCGTAGATCATACCGATGAGCGCAAAGAAGAGTGCGGTCATGAGTCCGTGAGAAAGCATCTGGAGAATGGCTCCCGTGCAAGACGTCTTAGTCATCATGAGCAGCGCGAAGAGCACCAGACCGCAGTGTGACACCGACGAGTAGGCGTTGATGTACTTGAGGTCGGTCTGCACGCAGGCAGAGAAGGCACCGTAAACCACCGAGCATGTGGTGAGAACAAGGAATACCCACGACAGCTCCTGTGCAGCCTCGGGCAGCAGATACATAGCAATGCGGAAACAGCCATAGCCTCCCAGCTTCATGAGCACTCCAGCGTGGAGCATCGACACAGCTGTAGGCGCGCTGGCGTGACCGTCGGGGCTCCATGTGTGGAATGGGAACAGGGCTCCCAGCACTCCGAAACCGATGAAGATGAAGGGGAAGAATACCTTCTGCACCTCAACAGGGATGGCGTGCATGGCTGCGATGGCATTGACGTTCATGGTGGTTGCGCCGCTGAAGAAGTAGATGCCGAGGATGCCGATAATCAGCAGTGCCGAACCGCCCATGAGCATGAGCGTAAGCTTCATTGCGGCATACTCCTTCTGACCCGAACCCCACACGCCGATGAGCAGATACATGGGGATGAGCGCCACCTCATAGAACATGAACATTGTGAAAAGGTCGGTGCTGATGAAGAAACCATAAACACCCGACGAAAGGAGAGTGAACCAGAGGAAATACTCCTTGGTCAGAGGCTTGAGCTGCCAGGAGGCGAATGTTCCGGTGAACACGATGATGCTCGAAAGCAGCAACATAACCACCGAAATGCCGTCGACGCCCACTGAATATGCTATATTGAGCGGAGCAAACCAAGGTGTGCTGTAAGTAAGCAGCATCTCGGCTGTGTTGCCCGCCGCGCGCTCCTGTATGAAATACACTGTCAGCCACGCCGACAATGCCAACAGGCAGGTGGAACCAACCACCATCACCCCACGCACCTGATTGAGGTTGCGGGCAATCCAAAGACCCAGCAACATCACCACGGGGATTACTACGAATAGACTTAATATACTCATTGTTTTTATCTTTCTTTATTGTTTATGAGTAGCCGGCATTTATACCAATGCCAACAGTATTAACGTAAGGGCAATAACACCGGTGAGGAACCAGCCGGCATACTTGCGCACATCGCCGCTCTGCCATGGGCGCAGCGACTCTGCTCCCTCGTTGGCACCCCATGCCATGAAGTCGAACGTGCCGTCGATGACGTGGCGGTCGAACCATGCAATAGGAGTGGACACGCAGCGGAAGATAATCTTGTGGGTGACAAACATCCAAACCTCGTCGAGATAGAAACGACGGTAAGCCGCACGATGCAGGGTTGGGAAAGTCTTCGCCAGCTTGTCGGCAAGCGGAGTCTCCTCACCTTTATACATATATGTGGCGGCGGCAATGCCTATCAGAGCCAGCACGGTGCTGCTCGCAGCCACTGCCCAGTTGGTGTGGGTGTGGAAACCAATACCGTTGCCGCTCACGAGAGTACCGAACTCGAAGATGTGGAGCGTGCCGAGAATACCCACCACCATTGTGATGGCGCTCAGGAACACCAGCGGACCGGTCATCACGAGCGGAGCCTCTTCGGGAGCGCACTTGCACTTGTCCTTATTGTTCTCGTAGTAGCTCTTGCCCCAGAATATCACGTAGTAGAGGCGGAACATATAGAATGCCGTCATCATGGCGATGCCGCTCATAATCACTCCCATCACGGGCGAGAAGTTGTAGCATGCCACAAGAATCTCGTCCTTGGAGCAGAATCCCGAGAAGAACGGAATGCCGGCAATAGCAAGACACGAGATGAGGAAGGTGGCGTTGGTCACAGGCATGTACTTGCGCAGACCTCCCATGTAGCGCTTCTCGTTGGCGTCGTGGGTGTTGGCATAGTGATGCACGGCGTGGATGATGCAGCCTGCGCCGAGGAACAGACAAGCCTTGAACATGGCGTGGGTGAACAGGTGGAACATTCCAGCCATATAGCCCAGTGCACCTGCGTCGGCATACTCCTCGGTCATAAACTCAGAAACTCCAGAGGCAGGTGTGCACACGCCGAGTGCAACAAACATAAAGCCGATCTGAGAGATGGTAGAGAATGCCAGCACGCGCTTGATGTCGCTCTGGCAGCAGGCAACAGCCGCTGCATAGAATGCGGTGAACGCTGCGATGTAGGCAATCCAGTGAATCTGCTCAGGAGCATACATCATGAAAATCGGGAACAGGCTTGCCACCTGATAAACACCGGCAACCACCATGGTTGCAGCATGGATGAGGGCTGACACCGGGGTCGGACCTTCCATGGCATCGGGCAGCCAGATGTGCAGAGGGAACATTGCCGACTTACCTGCACCACCGATGAACATGAGGAACAGCGATGTGGGAAGAATCCAGCCCAGCTGCGGCAGGCGCATGATGCTCTCGGCAGGCATGAGCGAACCGTCAACGGCTCCGGGCACGAAGTAAGAGGTGCAGTCGAAGTTGAAGGTTCCCACATAGAAGCTGAACATCAGGATACCGATGAGGAAGAACAGGTCGGCAAAACGTGTGGTGATGAACGCCTTCTTGCTGGCTGCCACTGCCGCATGGAGCGGATAGTAGAAGCCGATGAGCAGGTAGGACGACACACCCACAAGCTCCCAGAACAGATACATCTGGAAGATGTTGGTGGCAACCACCAGTCCGAGCATCGACAGGGTGAAGAGGCTCAGGAACGCATAGTAGCGCTGGAAGCCCTTCTCGCCGTGCATGTAACCGAAAGAGTAGATGTGAACCATGAGGCTCACGGTAGAGATAACGATAAGCATCATCACCGAGATAGGCTTCAGCACGAAGCCGAGGTTGAAGGTGAGGTGCATGCCGTTGATGATTCCGAAATCAAGCCAGGTGAAGTTGAACGCCGAGATAATCGGGTAAATCTCACCCGCCCTGCCGTTTACAACAAAATATTGTATGGCAGTGTAATAACACAAGATGGTGACAACCGACAGCACCGCAGTGCCGATGAGTCCCGCCGCCTTGTGCGACATCTTCATGCCCGCCAGTCCCAGCACGAGGAACGAAAGCAACGGCAGAAGTAGTATCAAAAATACATAACTATAATCCATAACCAATTATTACATTTTCATGTTTTCAATACTGCTTACCTGGTCACTCTTGAAATGGCGGTAAACATTAATAATAATAGCGATAGCCACGGCGCTCTCGGCTGCGCTCACTCCGATGGAGAACAGGCTCATGAACATGCCTTCGAGCTGTCCGGGGAAGAGCATGCGGTTGATTGCCGCAAAGTTGATGTCGACGGCATTGAGCACCAGCTCCACGCTGATAAGCATCGCAATGAGGTTGCGACGGGTCACGAAACCGTAGACACCGATGAAGAACAGCAGTGCGCTGAGCACCATATAACATTCTACTGGTACCATATTACTTTGCCTCCTTATCTTTACGTGAAACAACAAGCGCTCCGATGATGCAAGCCAACAGGAACACCGAAATAAACTCGAAAGGCAGCACATACTGATACTTGTCGCTGCCGAGCAGGGCTGTACCTATTTCCTTCATAGGCACCTCCTTGTCCTCAACGCACACAGCCGAGCGGAGCAGGCTGTTCTTCATCATCACTGCCACCGTAACCACAAGGCCGAGGGCTGCGAGCAGCGCTCCCTTGACTGCCAGCGAACCGCTCACACGCACGGTGAGTCCCTGCAGCGTGCGCTTGCTTACGAGCTGGATGGCGAAGATGTAAATCATAGTGATACCACCGGCATAGACGCTGATCTGAGCAGCTCCAAGGAACGTATAGTCCATGAGGAAATACAAGCCCGCCACTCCGAAGAGCACCACCAGCAGGAATGTGGCGGCACGCATGATGCGCGTTGTCATGACACACATCAGGGCAGACCCAAGGATTACTACAGCCAGGATGCCAAACATAACTAAATTTGCCATATCTTTGTCTCCTCCTTATTTCTTTGCTGTGTTAAACTTGCCGATGGTCTGCTCCGCACCTCCGTCGAGGATGTTTGGCAGAGAGCTCTCGTAGTGCTCCTTGTCAAGATGCAGCTTGAGCTGCCCGCGGTCGAACACGGCGTTTTCAAAATCGTTAGTAAACTCGATGGCGCCAAAGTTGCAGGCATTCACGCACAACTGGCAGAACATGCAGTCGCCAAGGTCGTACTGATAGTCCACAAGCTTGCGCTTCTTCTTGCCGTCCTCGGTGGTCACCATCTCGGTGAGAATCTTGATGGTGCCGTTGGGGCACGCCTTTTCGCAGAGTGTACATGCGGTACACTTCACCTGGTCGTTCTCATCGCGGAGCATGACAAGACGTCCGCGGTGGCGCTTTGCCACATGGAGCGTGGTCTTGCGGTTTTCAGGATACTGCTCTGTGCTCTTGGGTATGAAGTACTCCTTGAGAGTTACCTTCATTCCCGTGGCAAGAGTCTTCAGTCCTGCTGCGATACCGCCGAAATATGATTTGTTTTCCATATTTGCTATTTACTTTTTTACCTTAGTTTATTACAATGTGAGGCCCAGTGCCACAACCACTGTCATAAGCACTAAGTTGATGAGACACAAAGGCATGAGATACTTCCATTCAAGTTTCAGTATCTGGTCGATACGCAGACGGGGGAAGGTCCAGCGAATCCACATCAGCAGCCACACCACGGCAAATGCCTTGCCGAGGAACCAAACGATGCCGGGAATGTAGTTCATCACGGTGTCGAATGCCTCGATGCCGATGTTCACCGGCGCCCAGCCTCCGAGGAAGATGGTGGTGGCGATGCCCGAAATCACAAACAGGTTGAGGTACTCAGCCAGATAGTAGAAGCCGAATCCCATACCCGAATACTCGGTGTGGTAGCCGGCGGTAAGCTCGCTCTCTGCCTCGGCAAGGTCGAACGGTCCGCGGTTTGCCTCGGCGTTACCAGCCACGAGGAACACGAGGAAGGCAATCACTGCAGGGATATGTCCCTGGAAGATGAGCCAGTTCCACGGTCCTGTCTGGAAGTTGACAATCTCGCTCACCTGCATCGAGCCTGTAAGAATCACGGCTGTGATGAGGCACAGTCCGAGCGACATCTCGTAGGAAATCATCTGCACCGCGCCACGCATTGCCGACACTACAGAATATTTGTTGTTACTACCCCATCCGGCGAGGAACATACCCACAACGCCGATGCTCGACACGGCTGTGATGAGGAACACGCCCACGTTGAAGTCGAGCACGTTGGCACCGTTGTTCCACGGCAGGAACGAGAACGTGCCCACCGAGGCGATAATCACAAGGAACGGAGCGATGTAATAGAGCACCTTGTCCGCCTTGTCAACGGCGAAGATCTCCTTGATGAGCATCTTCAGCACGTCGGCAAACACCTGAAGCAATCCCCAGGGGCCCACACGCATAGGGCCAAGGCGGCACTGGAAATAGGCACACACCTTACGCTCCATGAATATCAAGATGATGGCGAGCACGGCGTAGCCCACAAGCAGGCCCAGCCCCACAAGCACACACTCGATAAGAATCGACAGAAAGTCGCCGAGACCGAGAGTCTCGCGCAACAAAGCGTCAATCCATGTTGTTACTATACTAAAATCAAACATGTTGTTTAAAATTTTCTTGAAAATTTTAAAAATGAAGAATGAAGAATGAAGAATGAAGAATAGCTTGCGCCGTTTGTCTTCCCATATTTCTTTCTTTACCCGTCATCTTCCTTTTTATCTTTTCATATTTCAACTCTTATTTTTCCCTGAGAACTCCGAATTCAGAACTCTAAACCAAAAAGATTCTTCATTCTTCACTCTTCATTCTTCATTTCCCTTTATCTGTCAATATCAGGAATCACGAAGTCGAGAGCAGCACCCACGGTGATTACGTCGGCAACCTTGAGTCCGCGGCACATCTCGTCCATTGCCGCAACATGGTTCAGTCCCATCGGACGGAACTTCAGGCGGTACGGACTCTTATCACCACGGCTGTCGAGGTATACGCCAATCTCTCCGCGGCTACCCTCTGTGGAGAAGTACCACTGTCCCTCGGGCACCTTGATGATGGCTTTCTGCTTAACATAGAAGTCGCCTGCAGGAATGTTGTCGATGAGCTGCTCGATTATGCGTATGCTCTGGCGGATTTCCTCCACACGATTGTAGTAGCGTGCCATTGAGTCGCACGTTGTGGCTGTAATCTCGTCGAACTCCACCTTGCCGTACATGGCGTAGGGATGATTCTTGCGCACGTCGTTGTGCCAATTGCTGGCGCGTCCGCTTGCTCCAGTGACACCATAGCTGATGGCGTCTTCCTTTGAGAGCACTCCCACGTTCTCGAAACGGTTGTGGGTGATAACGTTGTCGCCAAACACGTCGGTGTATTCCTTCACCATCGGCTTGAGATAAGCGCAGAGCGCCTTAACGTTCTTCACGAAGTTGGGGTCGATGTCGTCCTGCACACCGCCGATGCGGTAGTAGTTCTGAATCAATCGGCCGCCGGTGGTCTCCTCCATGCAGTTGAGCACATGCTCACGGTCGCGCATAGAGTAGAGGAATGCGGTGAGGGCTCCGAGGTCCTGGGCGCAGCAGCCAAGATAAAGCAGGTGGCTGTCGATACGCTGCAGCTCATCCATGATGGTACGGATGTACTGTATGCGGTCGGTAAGCTCCACTCCCATTGCCTCCTCGATTACTCCCACGAGGGCGTGGCGGTTCATCATTGCCGACAGATAGTCGAGACGGTCGGTGAGCGCAAGTGTCTGAGGATAGGTGTAGCTCTCGCACATCTTCTCAATACCGCGGTGGATATATCCGAAGTGAGGATAAATCTTCTTCACGGTCTCGCCGTCGAGTATGGTCTGCAGACGGAGCACACCGTGGGTTGACGGGTGCTGCGGTCCGATGTTCACCACAAAGTCGTCGTCGGTAAACAGGCGGTTCTTCTTCACAGCCAGCTTGCCCTCCTTGTCGATGTAATACTCGTTGGTGTAGTCGTCCTGTGGCTCATCGTCCATGCTGTAGCCCTCCTGTGCCTTGAAGTCCTTGCGCAGCGGATAGCCTGCGAAGTCGCTTCTGAGGTAAAGACGGCGCATGTCGGGATGCCCGAGGAACTTTATGCCGAGAAAGTCGAACACCTCGCGCTCCAGCAGGTTGGCGTCCTTCCAAAGGCTGCACACTGAGGGGATGACGAAATCATTCCCAACTTTGTCGGCAATCATCTTCACCGAGGTGCGCTCATTGGTGGCGGTGTTCTCAAGAATGTAGATACATCCCAGACCCTCCTCGCCGAAGTCTTCGCCAACGATAGTCACAAGGTAGTCGAAATTCTTCTTTGTGCGCAACTCCTGCATCTGCTGCTCGAAGTTGGCATTAGTAAGTACTATATTTTCTAATTTCATATTCCTTTATACCTTTACTATATTAGTCCTCTTTAAGACCTTCTTTGGGATTGAAGTCCTCGGGAACGTTCCTAACTACTATCGGCTCCATTGCCTGACGGCGCTCCTCGGCGGTCATCTTGTGGTTGCGTCCGCCAAGGAACTTCTCAACCTTAACCTTGCGCTGGAGCTGCATCATACCATACATGATTGCCTCTGGGCGCGGAGGACAGCCGGGAATGAACACGTCGACGGGCACAATTTCCTCGATGCCCTTCACCACGTGGTAGCTCGACTTGAACGGACCGCCGCTGATGGCGCAGCCGCCCACTGCTATCACATACTTTGGCTCTGCCATCTCGTCGTAAAGACGCTTCATCACAGGAGCCATCTTGTGGGTGATGGTGCCGGCGCACATTATGAGGTCTGCCTGACGTGGAGAGTTACGCGTAACCTCGAAGCCGAAGCGGGCAAAGTCGTAGCGGGCGCAGCCCACTGCCATGAACTCGATACCGCAGCAGCTGGTGGCAAACGTAAGCGACCACAGCGAGTTGCTGCGGCCCCAGTTGATGAGCTGGTCAAGACTGCCGCAAACCACGTTCACGCCGCCCTCGTGCAGCTCCTCCACAATCTTTTCGAGAGTCTCATTGTCCTTAAACTCAGCGTAAGGAATGCTCTTGATAACTGGTTTCTTTACTTCCATTCCAACGCTCCTTTCCGCCATGCGTAAGCAAGGCCAAATACCAATACCAACAGGAAGAATCCGATGCTACAGAGTGCCATAGCGCCGAAGTCCTTCACAACCACAGCCCAGGGGTAGAGAAACACGGTCTCGATGTCGAACATCAGGAAGAGGATAGCAAAGAGATAATATCCCACGCTTACAGGCATCCATGCGCTGCCGCGTGTGGGAATACCACACTCAAAAGGCTGTCCCTTCACCGGATTGTACGTGCGCGGACCGATGAGTTTGGCAACAACGTATGCGCCAACCACCAATACTGCAGCCGTCAGAATAACGGTGATAAACAAAATAAAATCCATAAAAAAATTTATAATTATAATTACGTTTTTGCAAATGCGCTGCAAAGTTACTATTTTTTTTTCAATTATTAAAACGTTTTTATGGATTTTTTGAGGATTATTATTATCGGCAGCAGATTTTAGGACACGTCCAACACATACGGATGGCTTCCGTATGCGGATTGCTGTGTGACAATGCTCCGGTCAGACTTGAAAAAGTCTTTTTTCTCACGTAAGTGTAGTCAATTGCGCCAGTTAAGGACGAAATCAAGCGGATGATGACCATCAAACAGAAAATTGACACTACAGGAACACTCTCACTACACAGATTTACGAATGAAGTTCCACTCTATGAATAAAGTAGGCTAAAAAACTTTTTTATGTAAGGGTATGCCGGACGATTTATCAGAATCTGTAACCTAAACCCAACATCAGGTTGTTGGGCTTGCTGAAATCATGCAGCTGATAGCCAATGTTTAGGAACATTCTGGAGGTGACGTAGGTCTTGAGGGTTAGGGTCTGATAAAGGCGGCGGTATTCAGAAGGTCCGATGAAGTTGTGCCCCACCCCCACAGCTACGCTGAAAATTGGCATCACAAACTCGGCACGCGCCGATATGCCGCCTGATATGCACTTATAGAAATCAGGACGTATATATTTGTGGTCTAAGTTTTCTATCTTGTATTTGGCTATGTCGCCGCTCTCATCGTACTGAAAGTCGAGCGACACTCCGGCACGAAACAGGCGATGAAAGTCGTACATAGGTGCAAAGCTCAATCCAGCAATGCCAAAAGAGCCCGGAAGAACATCGCCACTCTCATAGATGACTTTGCTGCGCGTTGCACCATAGATTACAAGGTCGTAGCTCAGTCCTGACTTGAATTCGTTGCTTTTGTTGTATCCACGGCTGAAACGTGTGTCAGCGGCATCTCCGTTACCGACGGTATAGGTTCCCCCGACACGCAGTCCAAGAGTGTTTACACCCGAATTGGGCATGTGAGTGTTGCCGTTTGAATAATGTGTCCCCTCAAGGGCTGCCGTGATCCGCCACGACGGCGACACTTGATAGCCGAGTTTCAATCCGAGATTAATGTAGGCGTTAATGTCGGACCCCACGATGCTGATGAAATCATCGGTGTCCTCCTTCCATCCGAACGATGCGCCAAAGTTCCATTCATACCCCAGCGTCAAGCGTTGCGATAGCCGCGCTATCGGTGCCCCCTGAAAGACATACACTGACACGGGATGCCCCAAAATTCCCTCGGAATGAAATCCCGCACAGCTCACTCCCAATCCCTGATAGGCTCCGGGATAATGTCGCCACTGGCGGGAATTCTCAGGAAAGCTGAACGCATATTTCAGATGTGCAGTATAGGCTGATGTGACGTCCTTTAAGTCTTGGTTGACACCACGGAAGAAACAGCTTGTGGCAGGCACATATGCCTCAGACACTTCCAGTGAAAAATAGTGTCGGAAATGCCTGAATGCAATATCAGATTGCGCAAAATCGGTTCCAAACCGCACGTTGACGGTGTCATGCTGCGCCACACTGTCAGGAAAAGCCTCGGCAGAAAAATAACCTGCTGACGCCGATGCCGGCAACACCACCAACATTGCAGCCACGACTACCCCGACACTGGCAAAAACATTGTCGCCACACAGCATAACCGGCAACGACAATGTTTTTGTTTTCAACAGTTCGCGGATGTTTTTAATCATATTATTTCACTTCAATATCACGCCGCACGTTGTCCCTAATCTTAGTAAGATAGGCTTTCATGCCGTCGGCATCCTTGCGCTCAATGATGCCGAGCAACTCTTTCAGCTCCTCGCGTATCTGGCTCACCTGTCCTGCGGTATAGGGATTGAAGAGTATCTCCTGCAACAGATAGTCGTCTTCGTTGAGCACACCCTTGGCAATGTTCATGTGACGCTTAAAGGTGGTGCCTGGCGCATCCTGATGCTTCATCACGGCAGCAAAAGTGAAGGTGCTCACAAACGGAATGCTCAGCGAGTAAGCCACCGTCTTGTCGTGCTCCTCGAAGGTGTATTCATAGATGTTAAGCCCCAGCTTGCTGTAGAGGTCCTTAAAGAAAATCTTGCCCATGTAGTCGCCCTCCTGAATGATGATGGCATTCTCGTGGCTAAGCTGGTTGAGATTGGCAAAGGTGGGTCCGAACATAGGGTGAGTGCTCACATAGCGGCGCCCCGCTGTCTCATAAAAATCCTTCAGTCCGGTCTTCACGCTGGCAATGTCACTTATTATGCAGTTTTGCGGTAGATACGGCATAACTTCCTCAAATGCCGGTATGGTGTACTTCACCGTCACGGCATTGATTACGAGCTCGGGCTCAAACTCCCTAACCTCGTCGAGCGATGTGAAGCGCTGGCAGTTGTATGTGAACCTCATGCGCTTGGGGTCCTTCTCAAACACCGCCATTTCGTGGTCGAAGCTGAGCAGGTCGAGAAAGAAACTTCCCATTTTTCCTGCTCCAAGAATCAGTATTTTCATTTTTATTTATTAATAATCTCTATCTGCTGGCGCACACTCTCCTCGTGAATCATCTCAAACACCTGTTTCACGAACTCTGCCGACATGCCGCAGAGCGCTCCCTGTGCACCTCGCTTATCAAGAATCTCGTTGTAACGACCTGTCTGCACCACAGTCATATTGTGCTCCTTTTTATATTGACCGATCTCGCGGCAAACCCTCATGCGCTTTGCCAGCAGGTCCATTAGCTGGTTGTCAAGATCGTCAATCTGCGAGCGCAGCTGGCTTATGCCCTCAGTGGTGATAGTTCCGTCTCTCACCACGAGCAGTGAGAGGATATAGTCGAGCACATCGGGAGTAACCTGCTGCTTAGCATCGCTCCAAGCCTTGTCGGGCTCGCAGTGGCTCTCCACAATCAATCCCTCGAAGCCCATGTCCATAGCCTGCTGGCACAACGGGGCGATAAGCTCACGGCAACCGCCGATGTGGCTCGGGTCACACAGTATGGGCAGTTCTGGTATGCGGCGCTTCAGTTCTATGGGAATCTGCCACATGGGCAGGTTGCGGTAGATCTTCTTATCATAGCTTGAGAAACCGCGGTGGATGGCTCCAAGGCGCTTTACTCCGGCACCGTTGATGCGCTCCAGTGCTCCTATCCACAGTTCAAGGTCGGGGTTAACGGGGTTTTTCACCAGTACCGGCACATCTACACCCTTCAGCGAGTCGGCAAGCGCCTGCATGGCAAACGGATTGGCAGAAGTGCGCGCTCCCACCCACAAGATATCCACGCCATACTTCAATGCTATTTCAACGTGCTCTGGAGTAGCAACCTCGGTGCTCACCAGCATTCCAGTCTCCTTCTTCACTTCCTGAAGCCACGGCATAGCCTTCTCGCCGTTGCCCTCAAAGCCCCCCGGCTTGGTGCGCGGCTTCCATACACCGGCACGGAAGTTATGGCAGCCCTTCGATGCCAGTTCCTTAGCTGTTTTCATCACTTGCTCCTCGGTCTCGGCGCTGCATGGGCCTGCAATCACGAAGGGGCGTTCACTGTCACTCGGAATATTCAATGGTTTAAGTTCAAGTTCCATGTTTCAATTTTATTTAAATATTTTCTTTATTCTCTCCAACGCCTCGCCCAGCTTTTCCTCCTTTGCACAAAGCGAGATGCGTATGTATCTCTCACCGCGGCTGCCGAAGATAAATCCCGGGGTGATGAACACCCTTGCCTCGTGGAGCACCTTCTCGGTGAGCTGCTCCACATCGCCGTAGCTGTCGGGGATGCGTCCCCAAAGGAACATACCCACCTGACTGCGGTCATATTCACAGCCCAGCACGTCCATTATCTCCTCGGCATAACGGCGGCGGCGACGGTAGCGGTCAACGTTTGCCTCGCGGTGCCACTCGGCAGTGTTTTCTGTCAGTGCCTTTGCGGCAGCCAGCTGCAGTCCGCGGAAAGTTCCGCTGTCGATGTTGCTCTTCACCTTGAGAATCCATGAGATGAATGTGGCGTTGGTAATGCACATTCCCACACGCCATCCGGGCATGTTGTGGCTTTTCGACATTGAGTTGAACTCAATGCAGCAGTCCTTGGCGCCAGGCACCTGAAGCAGCGATATGGGCTTTTCGTTGAGAATGAACGAGTAAGGGTTGTCGTTGACCACCACGATGTTCTTTCTGTGTGCGAAATCCACCAGCCGCTCGTATGTCTCCATGCGGGCATTGGCTCCCGTGGGCATGTTGGGATAGTTGGTCCACATCAGCCTCACTCCGCTCAAGTCCATCGCCTCCAGCTGCTGCCAGTCGGGCTGCCAGCCGTTTGCCTCGTCAAGGCTATAGTTAACCACATGCGCTCCCAGCAGCTTGCTGAGCGAGGTGTAGGTAGGATATCCGGGATTGGGCACCAGCACCTTGTCGCCGGGATTCACGAATGCGAGCGTTACATGCAGTATGCCCTCCTTGCTGCCTATGAGCGGCAGCACCTCGGCAGCGGCATTCACCTCAACGCCATACCAGCGGCGGTAAAATCCAGCCATCGCCTCTCTCAGCTCCGGCGTTCCCATTGTTGGCTGATAGCCGTGGGCGTCGGGTCTGCGTGCCACCTCGCACAGTGTCTCCACCGTCTGCTCCGACGGCGGCATGTCAGGGCTTCCTATCGCCAGGCTCACTATGTCCCTACCCTCTGCATTAAGGCGCGCCACTTCCTTCAACTTACGGCTGAAGTAGTATTCCTGCACCTCGTCAAGCCGCTGTGCCGGCTTGATGCTAAACTGACTGTTTTCCATCTTTATAGTCTCCTAAAATTTTTAATTCCTTTGTCAACGGTGTAATCGCGTCGATGCTCTGACGGTAACGCGTGATATCACTGTAGCTCACGTCAACATAAAACATATATTCCCACTCATGACCCACAATTGGCAGCGACTGTATCTTAGTGAGGCTCATCTTGTAGAACGAGAGGATGCTCAGAACCATCGACAGCGACCCCTCCTCATGGGGCAGCGAGAACACGAGGCTCGACTTGTTGGTGTCGCTTATCGACCGCAGGAAGTCAGCCTTATGCGGATTGCATGTCACGAGAAACCGTGTATAGTTGTGCTTGTTGTCCTCAATGTTGTTTTCCAATACCTTCAGTCCGTACATCCTGGCAGCATCGGCATGACAGATTGCCGCCCATCCCTTACACTGGTTCTCGGCTATATACATTGCCGAGCCGGCAGTGTCCTCAGCCTCAACAGCCTTCAGTCTGGGATGCTTCGAGAGAAACTCGCGGCACTGCATCAGCGCCACCGGATGCGAGTGTACCTCAGTGATGGTGTCCCAGTCGTCGCCGGGCAGACAGCATATACAATGCGATATGTGGAGCTTGTGCTCTCCCACCACCGTTGTGCCGCTGTCGCGCAGCAGCTCGTAATTATGCAGCAGGCTGCCCGCTATGGTGTTCTCTATCGCCGTCATGCCAATCACCGTGGGGTCCTTCTTGATGTTGTCGAACACCTGCTCGAATGTCTGGCAGCATATCAGCTGTATCTGTTCTCCTTCGAAATACTGGTGGGCGGCAATGTCGTGAAACGACCCACGTACTCCTTGTATTGCAATTCTTCTCATATATTTTTTGTTCTTTATTATTAAAAAAAGAACTGTCCCGCCTTGATATATTCAAGCGGGACAGTTTATTGTTATTTCCTTAACCATTGTCATAAGTTGAATTTTACACGCAACTTCCCGCTCTACAATTCCTTGCAAAGTAAAAGTAATAGTAAAAGAAGTAAGCGTTCAAATTCTTCATTATTCTCTGTTTATTTTGACATTTTGTTATTTAATTCTTAAATCACGCTGCAAAGTTACAGTTTTTTCTTGTAACAGCCAAAAAAAATGCCACTTTTTTTCATTATTCCGCCGATTTTTTACATTCGCGGCAGTCTTTGCCGCCAATTGCAGCCATATTATGCGCATTTGCCATGCCCAAAACCGGCTTCACTTTCTGCTCCACGCCCTCGGCAGTGTACTCGCCGCTCACAGCCTCCATGCAACTTTGGTCCATCTGCAGCGCCTTGCGCACCTCCTGCTCGGCACCCACGGTGTCACCCATGGAATATTTCATCCTGCCGCGTTCCTTGTAAACGGCGGCTATCCGGGTCTTCAATACCGTCAGCGAGTCGGTAGATTCAGCGTGCTCCGTAAGCCACAGGGCATCGGTAGCCGCTCCGTCGGCATCGCCCATTGCCAGCAGAAGTTCACTGCGCATGAGATATGCGTCGGCATAGCCGTCGTCAGCCATAAGGCATTGCGTCAGCTTCACCACCGCTCCAATCGGGTCACCCTTAGCTATGCTCGCCTTGGCTTCATCAAGTAGCGTTTGCGCCATTTCTCTTTGATTGCTCTGCATATCTATATATAATAATAATGTGTTATCTCATTCCTCCAACTTCTTCGGCTTTGTGTTGTCAGCAGAATTTGTCATGTCGCTTACAGTCAGTGTGTCAGCAGCATGCCTTATCTCTTCAGCCTTTTTGTCATACTGCTGCACGGCCTCATCATAATGCATTCCGTCAGGGTGCCCGTTCATATAGCGCTGGTAGCTGTCCTGAGTGTCGGCAAGTGTTGCCACAACCCAGTCGATGGAGTCAATCATAATCTTTGCCTCAGGCTCATGAACCGAGCCGGGGTGCATCTTGAGATATCGCTCCAGTGCAGTGCGGCTGCGCGACACCTTGGCATCGTTCCATTCCTTGTCCATCTCCTTAAAACGGTCAAGGTACACCTCCACCGAGTCTATATGCTCCTGCGGAGCACGCCCGCCATAGATGTCGAGGTAGTTCTGCAACACCGACGGCTCGTTGCTTGCCAAGGCATTGAGATATGCCTCCTCCTCGTTGTGGCGCTCCATGTTCTGATACAGATACAGTCCGCCAAACACCACCGACAGCGTCACCACAAGAGCTACGACAATCACCCACACTGCCGTGCGTTTTTTCTTTCCGCCATTCTTACTTCCATTGGCACCGTCACTATTGTCAAGAGTCTCCTTGGCTGTCATAACATCCTGAGCAACAACAGTATTTCTATTTGCTGTCTGCGTACCGGCAAGCATGGCATGACATACAGGACACATTTCCTGGTCGCTGAACACCGTGGCACCACAGCTCTGACACGTAGTTACGTTTCCGGCTATATCCACCCCACAGCCGGGGCAGGTCTTTGCGCGGTCGCTCACCTGGCGGCCACATTCGGGACATTTTATAATCATCTTCTTCTATTATAATTATGTTTATACCTTATATCTCTAAGTGAATGGGAACCAACAAAACGACTCTTATCCACATAGCCCGAAATTCCGGCTATGCGTCCCTTGCCTGTGTACTGCCACAAAGTGTAGTCGCGATTGTCTGCAAGTATCGGCTCCTCATTGGTATACATGGCAATCATCAGCTGCCAGCCGTCAAGCTTGCCACACAGATGACGGTTGTAGAAATTACGGCCTGTATAGAGCAGCGGCTTTTGGTTGTAGGCTTCCTCCACAAGATTGAGAAAGCGGAACAGCGAGTCGCAAAACTCCTCATTGGGCAGCCCGCCGGTGCTCTCGATGTCAATCATCGGAATAAGATCCTGCTCACCTGGCAGACATTGAGTCATGAAATTTTCAAGCTGCACGTCCTGTGGAGTCTTGGGACGGTAGAAATGATACGACCCCACCATGAGTCCGTGGCGGTGGGCAAGCTGTATGTTGCGCTCGTAAGTGGCGTCAATCCTGTCACCGCCCTCGGTAGCCTTGATGTAAACATAGCGTATATTGGTGTTCTCACCGATAGTTTCCCAAAACACCTCGCCCTGATAGTGACTTATGTCTATGCCATGGATATGCTCGCAGGTATCCTCACACTGAATGTAAGGATTCTGATTCTGTGCGACAGCAGCTGCTGAAAACAGCAAAAATATGTATTTTAATAGTTTTTTCATTGCATTTTGCACTTTTGTGGCGCAAAGTTACAATTTTTTCAGGAAAAAACATTAACTTTGCATCAAAAATATTGCGAAATGAAGTATTTATTAACTATGATTTGCCTTTTGGCAGCATTTTCCTCGTGCGGCAGCGACCACGACGACGAACCGGATATCACCCCGAAGGGACGCACGGTGCTGATGTACGTTTCAGCCGAGAATACACTCAACGATTTCTTTGACACTAACCTCGCCATGATGGTAAAGGGAGCGCGGAGCCTGTCAAAAGACGACCACCTGATAGCCTTCGTCGACAGGGCAAGCACCACAGAGATGCCGTATATAGCCGAGATTACAGACGGTACGATTACCAAGGTAAAGGAATTTGCAACCGACATCACGGCATCTGACCCGCGAGAGATGCGCGACATAATAAAATGGACAGCTGCAAACTATCCTGCACAAGACTACGGGCTGGTGCTTTGGGGGCACGCCTCGGGATGGCTAATCGAGGACTCCGTGACCACACGTTCCGGCGGTCCCAAAAGGGCATTTGGAATTGACAACGGCACAAACTCACCAGGCAGCGACCGAGGAAAATGGATGAACACTCCGTCAATGGCGAAATATATTACCGAAACCGGCATAAAGTTCAAATTCATTTTTGCCGACATCTGCTGTTTCCAGTGCGTGGAGAACGCCTACGAACTGAGAAATGCAACAGAATGGCTCATTGGCTCGCCTGCAGAGATTCCTGCATACGGTGCTCCATACGATGCCGTTGTGCCCCACTTCTTCAGCCGCAGCACCGACTTCTATAAAGGCATTATTGACGAATATGAAAAGGCATACGCCAACCAACAATACGGTGGCACCACTTACTCTGTTCCTCTGTCGGCTGTGCGCACTGCCGAAATGGAACCTCTTGCACAGGCAGCACGGCAGATGTGGACGGCAATGCCCCAGCCATGGCCCTCAGCCGACGACGTGATTTACTACTTCGGGCGCTACACTCCCGCCGGAGCCGGATATGACAGAAACCCGATATTCTATGATGCGCTCGACATTGTGAAAGCCAACACCCCGGAGACCGTTGCCGACGAATGGCAAAGGGCACTCAGCAACGCTGTGGCTTACAGCAGTTTCAACACATCGCGTGAATGGATGTCGGCAGGTCACGTAAATTTCAACGCATTCACCCTCGACTCCAGACGTATGGCTGTGATAAGCATGTTCGTGCCGTTGGAATGTTACGAGAGTGGCGGCGCCCAATACAACAAGATGATAAGCCACATGGCATGGCACACAGCCTCTGGTCTTGCAAGCGTTTATAAGTAAATTTAGAAGTCGGGCATATTTTCATGCCCGACATTTTTAATCCCTACCATTTTTACTAATATTCCACCATCAGAAAATTATATTAGCTGAATAATTATGCAATCGAACCATTTAGATTAAAAAACATTAAAATCAGTTTTTTCATCGCAAAAAGTTATGGGGATTGACTTTTTATTTGTACTTTTGCCAGACAACGAATAAAAACAAACCTAAACAAACTGTAAATATGAACAAAGCTATCGAACTGAACCCAAACTGCATAATGGCATATTTGGGCAAGACAAGTGACGAATTTACAAAAGAGGACATCATACGCTATATCAGCGAGAACGGAATACGTATGGTGAACTTCATGTATCCCGCCGGCGACGGCAGACTGAAAACCCTCAACTTTGCAATCAACGACCTGGAATATCTGGAGTCGATACTCACCTGCGGTGAGCGGGTCGACGGCTCAAGCCTGTTCAGCTTCATTGAGGCTGGCAGCAGCGACCTGTATGTGCTTCCGAGATTCCGCACAGCATTCCTCGACCCCTTTGCCGAGATTCCCACACTTACCATGCTGTGCTCTTATTTCAATAAGGACGGAGAGCCGCTGGAGAGCGCACCCGAATACACCCTGCACAAGGCATGCAAGGCATTCAAAGAGGTTACGGGCATGGACTTCCAGGCAATGGGCGAACTGGAATATTATGTGATTGACGTTGACGGCGGCGAGTTTCCTGCCACCGACCAAAAAGGCTATCACGAATCGGCGCCCTATGCCAAGTTCAACGACTTCCGCACCAAGTGCATGGCTTACATCGCACAGGCTGGTGGACGCATAAAGTACGGACACTCGGAGGTGGGCAACTTCACGCTCGACAACATGATTTACGAGCAGAATGAGATTGAGTTCCTGCCTGTGAATGCCGAGGATGCCGCCGACCAGCTGATGATAGCAAAATGGATAATCCGCAACTTAGCTTATCAAAACGGCTACGACATAACATTTGCCCCGAAAATCACCACCGGCAAAGCCGGGTCGGGACTGCACATCCACATGAGAATGATGAAGGACGGCAAAAACATGATGACTGAAAACGGCATGCTGTCAGCCACAGCCCGGCGCGCCATTGCAGGCATGATGGAGCTTGCACCGGCAATAACAGCCTTCGGCAACACCAACCCAATATCGTATTTCCGCCTTGTGCCACACCAGGAGGCACCCACAAACATCTGCTGGGGCGACCGCAACCGCTCGGTGCTGGTGAGAGTGCCGTTGGGATGGTCGGCAAAGACCGACATGTGCGCGGCCGCCAATCCGCTGGAGAAAGCCACAGTCTACGACACATCGCACAAGCAGACAGTAGAGATGCGCTCGCCCGACGGCTCGGCAAACATTTACCTGCTCATGGCTGGACTCGCCGTGGCATGCCGTCACGGATTTGAGATTGGCAACGCCCTGGAGATAGCGGAAAAGACATACGTGAACGTGAACATACACCAGAAAGAGAACGAGGCAAAGCTCAACTCACTGGCACAGCTGCCCGACAGCTGCGCTGCATCTGCCGACTGCCTGAACAGCCTGCGCGAGGTGTTTGAGCGCCACGACGTGTTCAGTCCGGCTATGATTGACGGACTTATTGACGGACTGCGGAAATACGATGACCGCACACTGCGTCAGGACATTGAGGGCAACGACGAGGAAATACAGAAATTAGTGGAGCAGTTCTTCCACTGCGGATAAAACTACAATTAAACAAGAAAATCCACTGCGCATGACACTGGAGCATGCGCAGTGGAAAATAAAAAAAAGTTAAGTTTCACGCATTTTGTCTGCTTATTCATTTTTTTAATGTAATTTTGCATCTACATTATTATCTTTACAAGAAAAAACAATGCACACAAGAGAAGAAAAGATAGAAGCGTTCGGACGATTTCTCGACACGCTCGACACACTGCGTGAGAAATGCCCGTGGGACAGGAAACAAACCAACGAAAGCCTACGCCCCAACACTATAGAGGAGACCTACGAACTGTGCGAGGCACTAATGAACAACGACCAGAATAACATCTGCAAGGAACTGGGCGATGTACTTCTACATATTGGATTTTATGCACGCATAGGCGAGGAGACTGAGGATTTTGACATTGCCGATGTATGCAACAAACTCACAGACAAACTGATATTCCGCCATCCCCACGTCTACCATCCGTCGCAGGTGGGAGCGCCCCACCCCCGTCCGCTGCCATACGGCACGGAGAACGACGGAAAGACCGACGAGTATGGCACCGAACAGTTCAGCACAGCAAAGACCAGCGGCGAGGTGAAGCAGAACTGGGAGCAGATAAAGCAGAAAGAAAAGGACGGCAACAAAAGCGTGCTGAGCGGAGTACCCACGGCACTGCCGGCGCTCATCAAGGCATACCGCATACAGGAGAAGGCACGCAATGTAGGCTTCGACTGGCAGGACCGCGGCGATGTGTGGGCAAAGGTGCATGAGGAAATCGACGAGCTGCGCGCCGAACTGGAAAAAGACAGCGACAAGGACAGCAAGAACGGTGAGTTGGGCGACGTGCTGTTCAGCATCGTAAATGCCGCACGTCTGTATAAACTTAATCCCGACACTGCCCTTGAAATGACAAACCGCAAGTTTATAAGCCGCTTCAACTATATAGAGGAGCGGTGCAAGCATCAAGGCAAAGATATGAAAGAAATGACCCTCGGAGAGCTCGACGCTCTGTGGAACGAGGCAAAGGAAAAGGAAAACAATAAGAAACCATAGGGCAAATCAGGCTTATTAGCCCTATCAGCCACATTTCCCCTATAAGACTTATAATTAATTCAAAAAAAATAATAAAAACAGTTATGAGAAAAACAGCAATTTGCGCACTCATTGCGCTTGCCATGACCACACTGGTGAACTGCGGAAACAAAACCCAGCAAGGTCCGGCAATGGATTCAGACACCGTGGTGATAGAGAACAACAATCCTGTGACACTGTTTGGAGTGTGCGCCGACGGCACAGCCATGAACACCCTGCAGATGATTACCGACAACAACGACACCCTGAGCCTGAGCATCGACAAAGCTATGGAGTCCGGACAGGTGTTTGGAGGACTGCTTGCAGGCGACAGAATGGCAGTGGTGGCAAACAGCGACAGAACAGAAGCTTCATTTGTACTCAACATCAACACCCTTCTGGGACAATGGTTCATGCCTAATCCGCTCGACGGAAGTTCGATTGTGGGAATAGACCTTAAAGACGGAGGCATTGCCGAAAGCATAGAGCAGAGCAACATCATCTACAAGACCTGGCGCATAGACGACGGCAAGCTAAACATAACATTGGTAAGAGAGGGCGGCAGTGAAGAGGAAGAAACAGAGGTGTACAACCTGCTGCAGCTCAACAGCGACTCACTGGTGTATGCAAACCCGGAAGACACTCTGAGATATTCGCGTGAGGCAAAGCTCGACCAATAAACTCGATCTATAAATTCATAGAAGATAACTGATGGAACCATTCAGAGTCCACATTCTTGGATGCGGCAGTGCACACCCCACCCTGCACCACTTCTCATCGGCGCAGGTGGTGGAGTTGCGCGGTAAACTAATGATTGTAGACTGCGGCGAGGGTACACAGATACAGCTGCGCCGCAGTCATCTGAAGTTTACATCGGTGAACCAGATATACATCTCACACATTCACGGCGACCACTGCCTGGGACTTATGGGACTGATATCAACATTCGGAATGCTTGGCAGGACCGCACCGCTGCATGTCTATGCCACCAGTGAGCTGGAGCGTCTGCTCAACGACCAGATTGCCGTATTCTGCTCAAGACTGGAATACCCTGTGGTGTTTCACGCCATAGACACACGTAAGGAGGCTGTGATATACGAGGACCGGAGCATGACCGTCACCACACTGCCACTTAGGCACCGTGTGCCCTGCTGCGGTTTCCTGTTCAGGGAAAAGCCTACCCTGCCCCATATCAACCGAAAGATGATTGATTTCTATGATATTCCGATATCGCAGATAAACAACATAAAAAACGGCATGGATTGGACAACGCCCGACGGAGAGGTGATAGCCAACAGCCGGCTCACACTGCCCGCCGAGGAGCCAAGAGCGTACGCATACTGCTCAGACACCGTGTACCTGCCGCAGCTGCACGAACGGCTGAAAGGGGTTACCACCATCTATCACGAAGCTACATATGCCAGCGACAAGGAACTAAATGCCCAAAAGTATTTCCACTCCACAGCACGCCAGGCTGCAACGGTGGCACGTGATGCCGGAGCACGCCAGCTGATAATCGGGCATTACTCGGCACGCTACGACGATGAGACTGTGCTGCTTGATGAGGCGCGTACAGTGTTTGAAAACACGCAATTGAGCGATGAAATGAAAGTATTTGACGTATAAATTGAGTAAAAAGCGCCTTAGTGCGCTTTTTTTTGTTATAATATTTTGCTATTATATTATTTTTTTGTATCTTTGCAGCGTACAAAACAAATTGAAGTATTTTTATATGAAGAAGATTTACATACTTTCGGCAATATTATGCGCCATGACCTTCCTGCCTGTAGAAGTGTCGGCAAAAGCAGCGGCCGAACCTATAATGAATTATATGCCCGATGACACAAATATCCGAATAGAGATGGAGAACAGAGCTGTGTCTGTATACGGTGCGCAAAACATGATTCTCGAAATTGTATCGGTTACAGGCAAGCCTATACAGAAGATAAAAATAGAGAGCACTTCACAACGTATAGAATTAAACTTACCAAAAGGGTGTTACATTCTGAAAGTCGGTTCAGTGGTAAGAAAAGTTTTTATACGCTGACAATAACATTGGTTTTTGCTTTGGCGCTTGCATCATGTAAACAAGGCAACCGCCACAAGAACTTGACAACAGAGGCTTTTTCAGAAATAAAAGAGCCTCTCTTTGTCATTAATAGCTCTAATGTCAGGCGTTTGCTTATTGGCAAATGCGAGAGCATACACACAGGACTTCTCGCCGACAACAGAGTGAAGCAATATTATACTGACGGCGGTAAGATGATGTGGGTAAACAAATTTGGAGTGAGCAACGGAGCGTATAGGCTGTTGGAACACCTCAAAGCCAATGTAGGAGCAATGAAGCTGAGCGAAGATGCCTTTTTCATCACTCTCATCGAAGAAGACATGAAGCGAATGCATCAGCTCGACTTCGACACCGAAAACAACACCATCAATCACGTGCTGGCACGCTTAGAGTACCACCTCATGAGAGCCTACACACGCTACGCCGTGGGACAACGCTACGGATTCACTAATCCAAACTACACCTTCAACCGTCTTGACAGCATCCTCACCAACGACTCTACACGCAGGTTCCGCGGATACAGGTTGCTCTACGACCTGAAGTCAGAACGTCCCGATGACAGTTTCCTAAACACACTTATTGTCAAGATTGCTGCCGACAGCGTAGCGCAATATCTTGAGGAGATACAGCCTGACGACGGTCTGTACAAGTCACTGCTCGCCATGCTGCCCACAGCCACGGAGAAACAGCGGATGCGGATAATCGCCAACATGGAGCGTTGCCGCTGGCGTTACGATAAAGCCGACCTTAAAAATGGCAAGACGGTGGTGGTGAACATCCCAGAGTTCCGACTGTATGCCTACGACAACGGACGCTGCGTAGACAACATGAAGGTGGGCTGCGGAGCCACGAAGACCAAGACTCCGATACTCCACAGCATGATTGAGCGCATTGAACTGAACCCGCAGTGGCACATTCCCATGAGCATCATCACTCACGACATTGTGCGTCACGCCGGTGACACGGCATACTTCAACCGCAACAACTATTACATCGTAGACCGTGAGACAGGCGAGGAACTTAGTCCCACCCGCGTATCGGCATCGATGCTGCGCAGCGGCAACTACCGTGTAAGCCAGCGCGGCGGAGAGGGCAACTCTCTGGGGCGCATCATCTTCCGTTTCAAGAATAATATGTCGGTGTATCTGCACGACACCAACAGCCGCGGATTTTTTAACCGCGACATAAGAGCCATTTCCCACGGCTGCGTGAGAGTGGAGCGTCCGTTCGACCTTGCCAAGTTTGTGCTTGGCGACAGTGCTGACGAATGGACATACGACAAGATAAGAATATCAATGGACCTGCCACCCGAGACCGACAGGGGCAAACGCTACGTAAAAGCTAATCCCGACGGCGAGCGACGGCTGATATCCAACAAAGCGGTAAGTCCCGCAATTCCAGTACACATACTGTACTTCACGATGTTTCCCGATGCCGGCGGCAACATTGTCTCACATCCCGACATCTACGGCTACGACGATGTGATTATGCGGGGAATGCGACCTTATTTATAAAGGAGTTATCACTCCCTTTCACAACTAAAAAAAATATATAACCAACAATAAAAACAAAACAACACAAAAAATGGTAACATTCGTAATCAGCCTCATAGCACTCATTGCAGGCTACTTCATCTACGGACGCATTGTGGAGCGCATAATGGCTCCAACCGACCGCCCAACTCCAGCCGTGACCAAGGCCGACGGCATCGACTTCATGGTTCTGCCACGATGGAAGATATTCATGATTCAGTTTCTCAACATCGCCGGCACAGGTCCCATCTTCGGAGCCATCATGGGCGCAAAGTTCGGTCCCGTGGCATATCTGTGGATTGTGCTCGGCTGCATCTTCGCCGGAGCAATGCACGACTATATGAGCGGTATGCTTAGCCTGCGTAACGGCGGTGCCGGACTGCCCGAGCTCATCGGCAAGTTCCTGGGTCAGGGCACCAAGAAGGTGATGCTAGTGTTCACCGTCTTTCTGCTCATCATGGTGGGCGCAGTGTTCGTGTCGAGCCCGGCAGGAATCTTGAAGGACATCTGGGGCAGCGGCACCATGTGGATAATCGTGATATTCATCTATTATATCATCGCCACGATGCTGCCCGTCGACAAGATTATAGGAAAGATTTATCCGCTCTTCGCTTTCTCGCTGCTGTTCATGGCGTTTGCGCTGATGATAATGCTGTTTGTCAAGATGCCCGACGTGCCCGAGCTGTGGAGCGACTTCGGCAATCTCGGTGCAGCCACCCACCCCGACACATTCAAGGACAGCATCTTCCCTGCCCTCTTCATAACCATAGCCTGCGGAGCCATCAGCGGCTTCCACGCCACACAGTCGCCACTCATGGCGCGCTGCATGGAGAGCGAGAAAATGGGGCGCCCTATATTCTACGGAGCAATGATAACCGAAGGAATCGTGGCGCTCATCTGGGCAACCGTATCGGCATACTTCTTCTATGGCATTCCTGCGCCAGGTTACGAGATTCTGGCGGCAGTGGCTCCCGACGGCTACTCAACGGCAGCCCCTTCGGTGGTCAACATCATCTGCAAGGAGTGGCTCGGAGTGGCAGGCGGCATACTGGCGCTGCTTGGCGTGGTGGCAGCCCCGATAACCAGCGGCGACACAGCCCTGCGTTCTGCCCGACTCATCATCGCTGAGTTTCTCGGCATGGAGCAGAAGAGCCTTCGCAAGCGTCTCTACATCTGCGTGCCGTTGTTTGGCGCCACCGTTGCGCTGCTGCTCTGGCAGATAAACAACAAGGACGGCTTCAACGTACTGTGGCAGTATTTCGGATGGGCAAACCAGGCGCTCTCGGTGTTCACCCTGTGGGCGCTCACCGTATATCTCGTGCGCGAGAAGAAACCCTATATCATCACGCTCATCCCGGCACTGTTTATGACCACAGTCTGCTCCACATTCATCTTTGTGAGCAAGCAGGCGCTCAACCTGCCGCCTGCCACGGGATATTCGCTTGGAGTGGTTTGCCTTGTGGTGGCGATAATATGGTTCTGCCTTTGGAAAAAGCGCAACTAAAATATTAGTCTTACCCCTCCTACAACTCTTACCTCTCCTACAGTTCCTACCCCTCTTACAAGAAAAAGCAATGCAAAAAATAATATCAATACACGGCGGCGTGGTGAGAATGCCCGAATGGCGCATGGCGCAGCCCGTTGACTTTGAGGCTCTCGACGGCGAGCACATAGCCATCGTTGGTCCCAACGGCGGCGGAAAGACTATGCTCGTGGATATCATCACCTGCAAGCATCCGCTGCTGATGCACGACCCGGAATACGACTTTGCGCCAAGCACAGCCAAGATGGTGTCGGAAAACATACGTTACATAGCTTTCCGCGACTCCTACGGAGACAGCGACGGCACATACTACCTGCAGCAGCGGTGGAATCAGGCGGAGATTGACGACAACACTCCAGTGGTGGGCGACATCCTGGAGCACATCTACACTATAAGCGGCGACGACACCCCTGAGCGCAGGGCGTGGCAAAAGCATCTCTACGAGTTTTTCCACATGGAGCATCTGCTCGACAAATACATAATACTTCTGTCGAGCGGTGAGCTGCGCAAACTGCAGCTGATAAAGGTGCTATTAGGCAATCCGAGGGTGCTGATAATGGACAATCCCTTCATTGGACTGGATGCCGGCACACGTGACCAGCTGCGTGACATCCTCGCCATGCTGAGCCGCGAGCGCTCACTGCAGATAATGCTGGTGCTGAGCAAGACCGACGACATACCGCCGTTCATCACCCACGTGGTGGAGGTGAAAGACATGGTTGTCGGCAAAAAGGTGACGCTTGAGGAATATCTCAAGACCCGTCCGCAGCGACCGCAGCGAGTGCTAAGCCCCGAGACAGTGCAGGCTATAGAAAACCTGCCCTACAAGGACGGCGACTACAATGCACGCGAGGTGGTGAACATGCAAAAGGTGTGCATACGCTACGGCAGCCGGACAATTCTGAAAGACCTCGACTGGAGGGTGATGAACGGCGAGCGCTGGGCGCTGAGCGGACAGAACGGTGCCGGAAAGTCGACGCTGCTGAGCCTCGTGTGTGCCGACAATCCGCAGAGCTATGCCTGCAACATCGTGCTCTTCGACGACCGGCGCGGCAGCGGCGAGACAATCTGGGACATAAAGAAACATATAGGATATGTATCTCCCGAGATGCACCGCGCCTATCAGCGCGACCTGCCGGCGATACGCATTGTGGCAAGCGGACTGAAAGACTCCGTGGGGCTATACGTGAAGCCGCGCCCCGAGGAATACGACATCTGCCGCTGGTGGCTCGGAGTGTTTGGCATGGCAGACAAGGCTGACACCACATTTCTGAAGCTCTCAAGCGGTGAGCAGCGGCTGGTGCTGCTTGCACGCGCTTTTGTGAAAGACCCCGAGCTGCTAATCCTCGATGAGCCACTGCACGGACTGGACGACCGCAACCGTCAGCTGGTGAAAGATGTTACCGAGGCTTTTTGCAGGCGGCGCAACAAGACACTGATAATGGTGACACACTATAAAGAGGAACTTCCGAACTGCATAGACCATTCGATATTCCTCACAAGGCACGCATAAACTCAACATTCCACACTTCACACTCAACACTGAAAGATGAACGAGACCGAAAGAATATATGAACTGCGGCAGGAACTGCACCGCCACAACCACAACTACTATGTGCTGAACGCCCCGGAGATAACCGACCAGGAGTTTGACGCACTGATGAAGGAATTGCAGACGCTGGAAGACAGACATCCCGAGATGTACGACGCCAACTCGCCGACACAGCGCGTGGGAAGCGACCTCGGAGGCGAGTTTCAGCAGGTGACACACCGCTATCCGATGCTGTCGCTCGCCAACACCTACAGCGAGGGCGACGTGGCGGAATGGTACGACCAGGTAAGCCGCGGACTGGAGGGCGAGCCTTTTGAAATATGCTGTGAGATGAAGTTCGACGGTCTGTCGATAAGTCTCATATATGAGGAGGGACGGCTCGTGCGTGCCGTAACCCGCGGCGACGGAGTACACGGCGATGACGTGACCGCCAACGTGCGCACCATCAAGAGCATACCGCTGGTGATGCAAGGCTCTGACTGGCCCAATGACTTCGAGATTCGCGGCGAGGTGCTCATGCCGTGGAGCGTGTTTGAGCGGCTCAACGCCGAGCGCGAGGCTGCCGAGGAACCGCTCTTCGCCAATCCGCGCAATGCCGCCAGCGGCACACTGAAGAGTCTCAACCCAGAACTGGTGGCAAGCCGGGGACTCGACGCATACCTATATTATATACCTGGCGACAGCGCTCCCGACAGTGGTCACTACGAGAGTCTGATGGCGGCACGCCGCTGGGGATTCAAGATAAGCGACACAACACGCAAAGTAAGAACCCTGCAGGAGGTCTACGACTTCATAAACTACTGGGACGAGGAGCGCAAGAAGCTGCCCGTAGCCACCGACGGCGTGGTGCTCAAGGTTAACTCGCTGCGCCAGCAGCGCTCGCTTGGCTACACGGCAAAGAGTCCGCGCTGGGCGATTGCCTATAAGTTTAAGGCTGAGCGGGCACGCACGCGGCTGCTGCAGGTCACCTATCAGGTGGGGCGCACGGGAGCGGTGACCCCCGTGGCAAACATGGAGCCGGTGCAGCTGGCAGGCACCACCGTGAAGCGCGCCACACTGAACAACGAAGACTTCATCCGCTCGCTCAATCTGCATGAGGGCGACTATGTGTATGTGGAGAAGGGCGGCGAGATAATACCCAAGATTGTGGGTGTTGACGAGGATGCCCGCGAGCCGGGCACAGAGCCAGTAAAGTTTGCGGAGGTGTGTCCTGAATGCGGTACTCCGCTTGTCCGCTATGAGGGCGAGGCTGCCCACTACTGTCCAAACGACTCCGCATGTCCGCCGCAGATAAAGGGTAAGATAGAGCATTTCATCTCGCGCAAGGCAATGAATATCGAGAGTCTCGGTCCCGAGACCGTTGACGAATACTTCCGCCGCGGACTCATAAAGAACGTGGCTGACCTCTACGACATACAAGTGCAGCAGATAAACGGCGACGGCAGCCGCACAAAATCAGCACAGAAGATTGTGCAGGGAATAGCAGCCAGCAGACAAGTGCCGTTTGAGCGCGTGGTATTCGCTCTCGGCATACGCTTCGTGGGCGAGACGTCGGCAAAGCTGCTGGCACGCCACTTCAAGAACATGGATGCACTGCAAGGCGCCACTCTCGACCAGCTGTTGCAAATCAACGGCATTGGTGAGGTGATGGCACGCAGCATCATAACCTACTTCCACACTCCTGCCAACATCGACATCCTCGACCGTCTGCGCTGGCAGGGATTGCAGATGCAGCTGAGCCAGGAGCAGATGGCAGCCGCCACCGACAAGCTGAAGGGACTGTCGATAGTGATAAGCGGAGTGTTCACCCACCACAGCCGCGACGAATATAAGCTGATGATTGAGCAGAACGGTGGAAAGAACGTGGGCAGCATCAGCGGCAAGACATCATTCATCCTCGCCGGCGACAACATGGGACCGGCAAAGCTCCAGAAAGCCGAAAAATTAGGAGTGAGGATTATGAGCGAAGAGGAGTTTTTAGAGATGCTGGGAGAATAAAAGGCAAGAATTGTCGGACCTGTAAGACTTGTCAGACAAGTCTTACCAATCCTACAAATCTTACAACTCCTACAAATCTTACAACTCCTACAAATCTTACAACTCCTACCACTCCTACAACAATGATAATTAACAAACAACAATAAAAACAACTACTATGAGAATCAAAGAATTACTTACTGCGGGAGCATTGGCACTGACAGTTGCCACCCCCGCTGCGGCACAACAAGCCGCAGAGAAGACACCTGCGTTCCCGGGAGCCGAGGGTTTCGGACGCTACGTCACCGGCGGTCGCGGCGGAGCAGTGTATCGCGTTACCAACCTCAACGACTCAGGCGATGGTTCACTGCGCTGGGCACTGAGTAAACCGGGACCAAGGACTATTGTCTTCGGAGTGTCGGGAACCATCCATCTTGAATCGGCGCTCAGCATCCCCGGCAACACAACCATTGCCGGACAGTCAGCGCCGGGCGATGGCATCTGCGTGGCAGACTACCCCGTGGCAATAAAAGGCAACAACGTGATTGTACGCTACATGCGTTTCCGCCTGGGAAACAAATATGTGCTTAAGGACGGTGCCGACGGATGGGACGGTTTCGGAGGATTCGACCAGCAGGACTGGATGATTGACCACTGTTCGGTGAGCTGGTCGATTGACGAATGTCTGTCGGTGCTCGGCAACAAGAACACCACAGTGCAGTGGTGCCTCGTGGCGCAGAGCCTCGTGAACTCAGGACACACCAAGGGCGCTCACGGCTACGGCGGCAACTGGGGCGGCAGCGGTGCCTCATTCCACCACAATCTGCTTGCCCATCATGGCAGCCGCACTCCGCGCCTTGGTCCGCGTCCCACAACACAGCTCGATGAGCGGATGGACATGCGTAACAACGTGATCTACAACTTTGGTGGCAACGGATGCTACGGCGGCGAGGCAATGACGGTGAACATTGTGAACAACTACTACAAGCCAGGACCTGGCTCGCCTACAGGAAATAAGGGAAAGCGCATCGCTGGCATTGGCATACGCACCGATGAGTATATCAAGACTTATCCCGCATACGCTCCGGCTCACCACATTTGGGGAAAGTTCTTCGTGGAGGGCAACGTGAACAGCAAATATTCTGACGTGACCGGCGACAACTGGACCTACGGCATCTACAACAATATTGATGCTAACGGATGCGACGGCACCTATACCGCAAAGACCAAAGACACCATCAAGCTGGCCGAGCCAATGCCGTTTATCATAACAACCACCCACACGGCTGCCCAGGCATACGACAAAGTGCTGCAATACGCCGGAGCAAGTCTGCACCGCGACAGTTTTGACGAGCTGATGGTAAGCGACACACGCAACGGTGCTGCCACCTATACTGGAAGCGGACTGAGCAAGGGAATGGTTAACTCGCAGGACGACAACCGCCCGGCAAACGCGCCTGCCGACTGGAGCGCATGGCCAACACTGAGCACTAACGGCAGCATAACCGACACCGACGGCGACGGAATGCCCGACAGCTGGGAGACTGCCAACGGACTGAACCCTAACGACGCAAACGACGGAAACAAAGTGGGCGACGACGGCTACACAATGCTGGAGGTTTATCTCAACAGCCTTGTAGAAGACATAACAACCGGACAGAATGCCGGAGGAGAGTTGATTGGCGATATTAAGGAGGCTGGCGAAGAGCCTGTATCTTCAGAATACGAACTGTCGAAGCAGACTTCTAACAACAACTGGACCTTCAGCAACGGATTCAGGATAAGCTGCAGCAACGGATATGACGATGCCACAAATTGTGGAATAGCAGGAATAAAATATTCACGCAACGCTACATTCAAAATCATCATTCCTGACGGACTGAAGGTGGTGAAGGCAGAATTTAAGGGATACTGCAATGTTGACAACGGCACAGCCTACCTGCAGACGCTTGGCACACAGGAATTTGCCTCGACCACATACGTTTATCCATCAAGAACAGAAAAGAGAACGGAAACCTACACCGTGACGCTGAGCGAGCCGACAGAGGGACAGCTGCCGTTTATATTTAAGGGAGACGGTCAGGTGGTGATGGTAATAAAACTGTTTACCGCATCTGTCACAGGCATAGAAAATGTTTACGAAATCAAAATGCCTTCCGATGACAGGACATACAACCTGCAGGGCATCGAGGTGAAAAATCCGGGCAAAGGCATTTACATCCACGGAGGAAAGAAGGTAATAATAAAATAACTAAAATGATTTATAATATGACAGTAAAAACAGTATTCATGGGTCGTTGCAACACCTCTTGCAAGGGGTATCTCAAAGGGGCTTGCAAGGGGTATTGCGACACCCCTTGCAAGAGGTATTTTCTATACCCATTCATGGTATTGGCAATGCTTGCCTATACCATAGGAATAACGGCAGGCGACGTTTACGACGGAGCGCCATTCAAGATGGAAAAGGCAAAGGAGACATCGTTTCCCGACTACGAGATAACGATAGAGAAAATGGGCGCGGTGAAGGGCGGCACAACCCTCTGCACCGAGGCAATCAACAAGGCAATTGAGCAGACAAGCAAGCGTGGCGGCGGTAAAGTTGTTATTCCTGCAGGACTGTGGCTCTCTGGCCCAATCACGCTGCTGAGCAATGTAAACCTGCATCTGGAGAAGGGAGCCATCGTGGCTTTCACCACCGACATGAGCCAGTACCCGATAGTGGAGACCACCTACGAGGGACAGCCGGCAAGGAAATGTCTCTCGCCGCTCAATGCGAAGAACGCCGAGAACATAGCCATCACAGGCTACGGTATCTTCGACGGACAGGGCGAGCCGTGGCGACAGCTGAAGAGGGACAAGGCAAGTATGGCTGTATGGAAAAAGGTGACAGCAATACCCGGCGGACGCATCGTGGAAGACCGTATGTGGCGACCACAGGAACCGCGCGAGGAACTGCGCCCCAATATGCTGAAACTGGAGAACTGCAGCCGCATACTGCTTGAGGGCTGCACCTTCAAGAACTCGGCGGCATGGTGTCTGCACCCAGTGATGTGTACCGACCTCGTGATTGACGGCATAAAGGTGATGAACCCTTCATACGGCCAGAACGGCGACGCGCTCGACGTGGAGTCGTGCAACCGCGTGGTGATAAAGGACAGCATGTTTGACGCAGGCGACGACGGCATCTGCATGAAGAGCGGCAAGGACAAGGCTGGGCGCGACCGCGGCATGCCCACACAGAACGTAGTGGTGCGCAACTGCCAGGTGATGCACGGTCACGGCGGTTTCGTCATCGGCAGCGAGATGTCGGGCGGCGTGCGCAACGTGTGGGTGAAAAACTGCACCTTCGACGGCACCGACGCAGGATTGCGCTTCAAGAGCACGCGCGGCCGCGGCGGCGTGGTGGAGAAGATTTACGTGGAGGACATTCAGATGCTCAACATCATGGGCAACGCCCTGACCATGGACCTTTACTACTTTGTGAAGGAGACTCCGGGAGCCGCTGTTCCGCAAAAAGATGAAACCACACCTGTGTTCCGCGACATTCACATCAAAAACGTGGCTTGCCTGGGCTGCAAGTACGGCATATACATCAAGGGACTGCCCGAAAGCCCGTTCAGCGATATCACCATTGACAACTTCCACACAAGCGGCAACACCCTGCCCGACGTTATTGAATATGTGAAGAACGTGAAGATAAACGGGGAGAAGTTTACCAAAAATAATTAAGGTACCTATTTAGTTTAATTAAGCCCCATTTGCACAATAAGCCATATAGGCACAATAATAATAAAAAAAAGAATATGACCAAGAGAAAAAATATTTTGGCGGCAATATTTGCCTTGGGAGCAATGAGCGTTTCAGCCCAGACTCTACCCTATCAGAATCCCGACCTGCCGTTTGAGCAGCGTGCCGACGACTTGCTGAAGCGTCTGACGCTCGAAGAGAAGATTAAGCTGATGATGGACAGTTCACCGGCAATAGAACGCCTCGGCATACCGCAGTTTCAGTGGTGGAACGAGGCACTGCACGGACTGGGCCGCAACGGCTTTGCCACAGTGTTCCCCATAACAATGGGCATGGCGGCTTCGTGGAACGACGCACTGCTGGAGCAGGTGTTTACGGCTGTGAGCGACGAGGCACGCGCCAAGAACACACAGGCAAAGAAGAGCGGCTGGATAAACCGCTATCAGTGTCTGTCGTTCTGGACTCCAAACATCAACATCTTCCGCGACCCGCGCTGGGGACGCGGACAGGAGACCTACGGCGAAGACCCTTATCTGACATCGAGGATGGGACTTGCCGTGGTGCGCGGACTGCAAGGTCCTGAGACATCAAAGTACCGCAAGCTCTATGCCTGCGCCAAACACTTTGCCGTTCACTCCGGACCGGAATGGAACCGCCACGAGTTCAACCTCGACAACATCACGCCGCGCGACCTGTGGGAAACCTACATGCCGGCATTCAAGGCTTTGGTGCAGGAAGGCAATGTGCGCGAGGTGATGTGTGCCTATCAGCGTCTCGATGATGAGCCTTGCTGCGGCAACAACCGTCTGCTCAACCAGATTCTCCGTCAGGATTGGGGATTCAAGCACCTCGTTGTCAGCGACTGCGGAGCTGTGAGCGACTTCTGGGTGAAAGGGCGTCATGGAGTTTCTAAGGATGCGGCAGCCGCTTCGGCAAAGGCTGTGCTCAGCGGCACCGACGTGGAGTGTGGCGGCAACTACCATAACCTGCCTGAGGCAATTAAGCGCGGCGAGATAAAGGAGAGCGACATCGACGTGAGCGTCAGGCGTCTGCTCACAGCACGCTTTGAGCTGGGCGACTTTGACCCCGATGAGCTTGTGGAATGGACAAAGATACCACAATCAGTGGTTGCAAGCAGCAAGCACAAGCAACTGGCGCTCGACATGGCGCGTCAGGGCACCGTACTGTTGCAGAACCGCAATAATATCCTGCCGTTGAAGAAAAGCGACAAGATTGTGGTGATAGGTCCAAACGCCAAAGACTCTGTGATGATGTGGGGCAACTACAACGGATTCCCAACCCACACCGTTACTATATATAAGGGTATCACCGACAAGAGTGTAACTGACGTGAAATTCATCGAGGGCTGCGGACTGACACGAAGCGAGGTGAAGCAGAGCCGCTACTCGCTCATAAAGACTCCCGACGGTAAAAAAGGCATGCGTGCCACTTACTGGAACAACCGCAACATGGAGGGCACACCCGTTGCCACACAGATACTCGCAGAGCCTATCAACAAAAGCAACGGCGGCGCAACAGTGTTTGCACCGGGCGTGAATCTCACCGATTTCTCAGCACGCTACGAGGGAGTGTTCATTCCAGAGGAAGACGAGAAGCTCACTATATATGCCGGTGCCGACGACCGTATGACAATCATCATCAACGGCGACACCATAACAGAATCGAAGAAAGGCGGACATCACTTAAACTATAAGAATGTTGAGCACAAGTTCAAAGCCGGAGAGAAATACAACATCGATATCCATTACGTGCAGGAGGACAATATGGCTACTGCCAACTTCGACATTTTCAAGAAGTTCACACCGTCTGATCAGGACATTCTCGCAGCTATTGGCGATGCAGAGACTGTGGTGTTTGCAGGAGGAATTTCGCCACGTCTCGAAGGCGAGGAGATGAAGGTTAGCGAGCCTGGATTCAAGGGCGGCGACCGCACCAATTTCGACCTGCCCGAAGTGCAGCGCAACATGTTGAAGATGCTCCACGAGGCAGGCAAGAAGATTGTGTTCATCAACTGCTCGGGCAGCGCAATGGCTCTGGAGCGCGAGGCTGAATACTGCGACGCCATCGTTCAGGCATGGTATGGCGGCGAACAGGGAGGTACAGCTCTTGCCGAGATTCTCTACGGCGATGTGAACCCGAGCGGCAAGCTGCCCGTGACATTCTACAAGAAGAGCACCGACCTGCCCGACTTCCTCGACTACTCGATGAAGGGACGCACCTACCGCTACTTCAACGGCGAGGCACTCTACCCCTTCGGTCACGGTCTTAGCTACACCACATTCAAGTTTGGCAAGCCGTCGTACAAGAACAACAAGGTGGTTGTGAGCGTGAGCAACACCGGAGCAAAGGACGGCGACGAGGTGGTACAGGTCTACATCAAACGCATCAACGACACCGACGGTCCGATAAAGACTCTGAAGGCATACAAGCGCGTGAGCCTGAAAGCCGGCGAGACCAAGACTGTTGAGATTGACTTCCCGCGCCAGAGCTTCGAGGGTTGGGACGGCAGCACCAACACCATGCGCGTGGTGCCGGGCAAGTATCAGCTGATGGTAGGAAACTCAAGCGATGCGAAGGCACTGAAGACCATCAACGTGAAGATATAAATAATAAATAATGTAATAACAGAATTGTTATGACTCAAGTATGGATTTGTGCTTCGGGGCTGTTCGGCGCAACGGTAATAGGCGCCATCCTCGGATTTACAATAAAGAATCTTTCGCATAAATGCAACGACATGATACTGGGCTTTTGCGCCGGCATCATGTTGTCGGCATCTGTTGTGGGACTCATTATGCCGGCATTCGACCAAAGTCCTGCCGGCAACTGGTGGATTATCGCGGCAAGCGTAATGGGCGGCGCACTGTTCCTGAACATTCTCGACCTCGTCACCCCGCACCTGCACCGTCTCACCGGTCTGGACCCGGAGAAGCACAGCCATAACAGCACCATAAACCGCATTCTGCTGTTTGTCATGGCAATAGCCCTGCACAAATTGCCCGAAGGCATGGCGGCAGGCGTGAGCATAAGCGACAATGCCGACGGCACAGCCTCGTGGGCTGTATCGTTCGGCATTGCACTGCAAAACATTCCCGAAGGCATGGTGGTCATTGCTCCCTTGCTGCTGGCTGGAGTCACCCGCATGCGCACTTTCATCATATCCGTGTGCATCGGTGTGCTTGAGATTGCAGGAGTGCTCACAGGCTACGCTCTCGGCTCGATGTCGTCGGCATTTCTTCCTGCCATGCTCGCCTTTGCGGGAGGTGCCATGCTCTATGTCACTTCCGACGAGATGATACCAGAGACTCATGCCCACGGCTATCAGAAACAAGCCACCTATGCACTGATTCTTGGCTTCATCACCCTTATACTGCTCGACAAGATGTTTCAATAACAAGTATTTACCCCCAAAACAAGCTACAAATAAACAAAACTACATTAACGACATGAAAAAATTTACAGCAAAATCATTTCTTGCATTGGCACTGCTGTTGCCGGCAAGCGCATTCGCCCAACAGCCCGTGGCGGAAAAGCCGCGCATACTGATAAGCACCGACATAGGCGGCACGGACCCCGACGACAACCAGTCGATGATGCACTACCTGCTCTACAGCAACGAATTTGACTGCGAGGGACTTATCTCATCACCGTCGTTTGGCGAAGGAAACAAAAGCGAGATACTGCGCATGATAGACATCTACGAGCAGGACCTGCCAAACCTGAAGAAGCACAACAACGAGGCAAAACTGCCAAATGCCTTCTATCCCTCACCCGAGTATCTGCGCTCCATCACCAAACAGGGACGCCACGGCGCTGTGCCGCTTGCAGGCTATTCCACACCCACGGAAGGCTCGCAATGGATTGTGAGATGTGCCAACAAACAGACCCACCGTCCGCTATATGTACTCGTGTGGGGCGGACTTGACGACGTGGCGCAGGCTCTGCACGATGCACCCGAGATAGCCAAGAAGATACGCATCTACTGGATTGGCGGTCCCAATAAGAAATGGGGCATAAACGCCTACACCTATATCATTGAGAATTTTCCCGATATTTGGATGATAGAAAATAACTCCACATACAGGAGCTTCATTGCAAAATATAAAAAGCCCAACCAATGGAACGGCGGCTTCTATGACCACTATGTAAAGGGAAAGGGGTATCTGGGAGCCGATTTCTACAACTATCTGCAAGGCAAGCCCAAACTGGGCGACACTCCCTCGCTTCTCTACATGATGGATGGCGACCCGTCCAATCCTGAAAAAGAATCGTGGGGCGGCAGCTTCGAGCGCTATTCATACACCCCACGGCGCGTGTTCCACCACACCACTACGGCGAAGGACACGGCACAGATATATTCCATAATAGAGTGGCATGTAAAGGGACCGGTAAGCAAGAAACTGAACGTCGGCGACGAGTGCATCACGCTCAACATTGCCAACCAAAACTGGCGGGGATATTATCTCGGCAACGGCAACTACATGGTGAGATACAGCACCTACAAGACCGGCACCCAGCCCTACACCATCACTTCCGAAATAAAGGGATTCCCAGTGCAGAAAGGATTCATAACCATCGACAATGCCTTCCCCGGAAAGCACCGCGACACCGACTATAAGGTGGGAAGCCATTGGTGGTCGGACAGAACTGACCCAGGTCTGTTCCATGACGGTAATCAGGGGGCAGCCACCATCTTCAAGTTCCGCAAGGAGATTATCGAAGACTGGGGCAAGAGGTGTTCATGGCTTTAATGTCTCTGAATAATGTGGCTCTTTTCAATTTAGTTGAAGAAGAGCAGACAAGTCTGACATATAGCCGCGATGAAGCGGATGCTATGAGTACTTCTCCTTAGACTGACGAGTTTGTGTAAATACAGATATACAATAATACACGGGATATCGGACTATGAATGTCTGATATCCCGTAAGTGTTTTTATGTCACAAGCAATGTTGCTATGAACATCTTCATTGTGTCGTTGTCCTTGAACTTCTCCCTGAGTATGGCAATCATGGCACGCTTGCGCTTGTTGAACAGAGACAGCGATATGCCGAGCGCCCCAGCGGCCTCGGTGTTGCGGAGTCCCTGCTCAAAGTTCAGTTCAAATATCCTTCTGTATTTTTCAGGCAGCTCAGCCACAGCTGCATACAGCATGTCGTAGGTCTCCTGCTCTATCATCATGGCAAGTTTTTCTCTTTCCACATCCTGCGGCAGCTTTTGAATATATTGTTCCCTGTTGCCGGATTTTCTCAGCAGCGACACGCATCTGTTGTGCAGACATGTGAATACAAACGATTTCATGTGCAGCGGCGAGGTGAGCGTGCTCCTTGAATTATACACAGTCACGATGGTTTCCTGCACGCAATCCTCCGCCATCATTGCATGGCAGTCGCCCAGCACACGTGATGCGTATGCCATTAGCGATGCCCATGTTTCAGCATAGAAAGCCTCCAGAGAGCCCTGTCTAAACTGCTCGTATGTATCGTTGCTGATATTCATTGTGGCTGCAAATTTAATATATTTTCTGCAAAAAAGAAAGATTTTTGCAGAAAAAATAGCAAAATTGTTACACTTTCCCGTGTTTTGTGCGTATTAGCAGATAAAAACAGATAATAACCATTAATAAAAACAATGCAAATGAACAAAAAAATTAAGTTTTTGGCACTTGGCGGCATGATAGCCATGTCAGTGCCTTCGGAAGCGCAGTTGCTGAAAGGCGTAGTGAAAGGAATAGAGGCAGGCGATGCCATCGTGACCTATTATCCCGACGGATATGTTATCAACAATCAGGTGTTCGACCTGAAGGTTGACAGCGTGACGGGTGCTTTCACCCTGGATTTCCCCATGGAGACGGCAGCAGCTGACGTAGACATTGTTTTCAATGAAAACGCCTTCTTCGGAGCGCATCTTGAAAAGGGAAAGACTGCAGAACTGTATGTAACCAAGACCGACAAAGGAGTGGACGTTAGGTTCAAGGGCAACGAACCTAAGCTCAACCAGTGGGTGAACCTGTGGAAACAGGCTTTCGACTCGATGAAATATTGGTCGCCTGACCCTTCGGAGGCAAAGTCGAACGCAGAATACCGCCAACTTTTGGAAAAGGAATATGCCAATCTGAAGAAAAACAGCGGACTGATAAAGGGACACAAGGATTACGACTACTATATGCGCCGTGCCGAGGGCGACTACAAATGGACAAAGATAAGGATAATCCTCGACCGCTGTGAAGACGAGAACAGTAATCCCAAGGAAGATGCCGAATATATGGAGATTTTGGGAAAAATAGATGTGAACGACATGGTGAACTACCAGTCGAACCTGTCGCTGTCGGCAATCAACGCCAAGGTGAAGGCAGAGCCGGGAGAAACCTTTGAGCCTATGTGCCGTGAGCAGATGGAGATAGTGAACCGCGAGGTGACACTGGACAACCTGCGCAAGGTGATGATAAAGATGATAGGTCAGAACTATTTCACCTTCGGCAAGGGACATACCGACGAGCAGGACAAGGCATTCATTGCCGACTTCATGGCTTTTGCCGGCAAGGACAGTCTGTTGGCAAAACCCATGGTGGAGCAGTATTATGAGTTGAAGAAATCGGAAGCAAAGACCGCCTCGGGCAAGGCAGCTCCCGACATCACCCTGCAGACCCGCGACGGCAAGGACGTGCTACTGTCGTCGCTGCTCAAAGGCAAGTTCACCTATATCGACGTTTGGGCAACATGGTGCGGACCGTGCTGTGCGCAGATTCCCCACCTCGAAAAACTTGTGGAGAAATTCAAGGACAATCCCAAGGTGCAGTTCATAAGCATCTCTACCGACCGCAACCGTGCAGCATGGGAGAAGAAGCTGGACAACGACAAGCCTATGTGGCAGCAGTACATACTGACTCCCGAAAACGACGCGCAGTTTGCTGCCGACTGGGGCATAACGGGCATACCGCGCTTCATCATGATAGATGCCGATGGCAATATCTATGATGCCAATGCCAGCCGTCCGTCGGAACCAGAGACAGAGGAAACAATAAAGAAGAACATACAATAACCGACGATGATCAGTGACGAACAGATTCCTTATTTGATATGCCGTAAGCTCATCGGCACGATAACTGCCGAAGAGGAGGCATTGCTCGAAAAGTGGCGACAGCTTAACGACAGCAACCGTGACGCATACGGGCGGATGATGCAGAAAGAGCGTGTGGACATGGAGCTGCATCGTCTTAACATCGCCGATTACCGCCGGCCGCTTGCCGACATGCAGCACCGAATTGCCGTTGAGGATAATCAGGCAATACTCGAAGGAAATCCGTCAGCACTCGGAGGAAATCCTGCGCCACCACATCGCTCAGCCGCAGTATATAAGTTGGTTGCCGCCGCGGCAGCCGTCCTGCTCTTTGTTTTCATCGGAACACGGTGGTGGCACAACGCCGAAGACGACAGCGCAGGCGTAACTGCCACGGTGGAGAAAACCGAGATAACTCCGGGCCACACGCAGGCAGTGCTCACCCTCGACAACGGCGAGACCGTAAATCTTGGAGTGGACAGCATGCGCAACAGCAAGATGATAGCCGAGGCGCAGAAAGGCGAGGAGTTTACCTACAGCACCATGCAGACCCCGAGGGGCGGCGAATTTAAGGTGATGCTTGAAGACGGAACGGAGGTGTGGCTCAACGCCGACACCCGTCTGCGCTATCCCGAAAAGTTCTCCGGCAATGAGCGGCGCGTGGAGGTGGATGGCGAAGCCTACTTCAAGGTGGCTCCCGACAGCGAGCGTCCGTTCTACGTAGTGAGCGGCACACAGGAGATAAAGGTTTACGGCACCGAGTTCAACGTGACATCCTACGGCGATGAGCCTGCCGTGTACACCACGCTGGTGAAGGGAAGCATCTCGCTGAAGATTGTCGGCGGCAACGGCAGCGAGCTGATGCTCACGCCCGGCCATCAGGCTGTGGTGGACAAAGGACAGTCGACGGCACGCGTAAAGACAGTCGACACCGAGGTGGTGACAAGCTGGCGCAGCGGCACCTTTGTGTTCGAGGACCAGACCTTAGAGCAAATCATGCGCACGCTTAGCCGCTGGTATGACTTCGACTACGAGTTTGCCGACAAGTCGGTTGCCTCCATAGTGTTCATGGGAAGCATTCCGCGCTACGGCTCGTTTGCCGAAGTTGCTGACATCTTCAAGAAGATGGGCGGCATAAGTCTGAGGCAGCAGGGCGGCAAGGTTGTGATAACGGCAAAATAACACATTTATTAATATATATAGTACAAAAACAATGAAGAGACTGATTAAAATTGCGTCACTTGCACTCATGTTGCTGGTTGCAGTGTCGGCGTCGGTGAAGGCTCAGACCTACGACGTGGACTATAAGAACCAGACCATAGAACAGGTGACAAAGGATTTGAGGAAGAAAACTGGCTACCAGTTTGTCTACAAAAAGGAAACCGTGGAGAACACAGGTACAATAACCTGCCACTACAAGAATGCCACGCTGCAGCAGTTGCTCAACCGCATTTTCTATGAGCATGCCGGACTGGACTATGAGATAAGCAAGGGCACGGTGATTCTGAAGAAGGCTCCCAAGGACCGTCCCTACTATAAGAAGAACATCGTGGGTACAGTGGTTGACAACGACGGCGAGGCGCTGCCAGGAGCCACCGTCAGCCTTGTGGGCACCGACAATGCTGTGGTGACTGACATCGACGGCAATTTCTCCCTCATCGTTGAGGGCAAGAATCCCCGGATTGAGGTGTCGTACATAGGCATGAAGACCAAGACGCTCGACGTTAACCGCAGCACCAAGCAGAAGTTCATGGTGGTGGAGCTGGATGCCGACGCCAACCTGCTGAGCGAGGTGCTTGTGACGGGCTACCAGAATCTGAAGCGCGAGAACGCCACAGGAGCCTATCAGGTGATAAGCTCAAAGGAACTCGATGAGCGTTACACCACCAACCTCGTGAGCCGCCTGGAGGGACAGATACCGGGACTCACCGTCTACAACAACGGATCCAACGACGGCGGCGAGTCGGCAATGACCATCCGCGGTGTCAGCTCGTTCAGGGCAAAGACCTCGCCATTAGTGGTGGTAGACGGGCTGCCAATAGAAGGCTCGATAGAGTCGGTAAACACCTACGACATTGCCAGCATCACCGTGCTCAAGGATGCCGCCGCGGCAGCCATCTACGGTGCGAGGGCATCAAACGGCGTTATCGTAATCACTACAAAACGTGCCAATGCAGAGAAACTGCAGGTGGACTTCAACGCCGACCTCACCATCACCGAGAAGCAAACCTACGACAACCGCCGCTGGGCAAACGCCTCGCAGCTGCTTGCCATCGAAAAGGCGAACTTCGACCTCTGCTCTGCCGACGATGAGCTTTACAACGCCATGCTCGGCGACTATGCCAAGAATCCGCTGAGCTTCGACCCTGCTTCACGTCTGATGCTGGAGCACAAGATGGGACTGAAGAGCGACGCCGACTTCAACGCCGCAATGAGCCGCATGCAGAACAACGACTACCGCAGGGAATGGCGCGACGCCATGCTGCGCACACAGATACAGCACCAGTACAACCTCGCCATACGCACCAAAGGAAAGAAACTGAACTCAAACATTGTACTTAACTACAAAGGCGACAACATGGGAACGGTGAAGGAAGACAATAGCACCCTGCACCTAAGCTACGTGGGCGATCTTGCCGCCACAAAGTGGCTTGACCTCTCAATGGGAATCAACCTTATCAGCGAGCGTGCCAAAACACATATTTCAGATCTCACGACAAGCATCAACGGATTCCGACCTTACCAAAGCATGTACAACGATGACGGCACTGCCGCTGACATGGAGGCGGGAATGTGGCTCGGACTGCCATCGCTAAAAGATGAAAGCCTCGGACTGAAACCTGCGACATTCAACTTCATGGACGAACTGGGCATGAACTTTAACAAGTCGCGCCGCAACAACATCCGCTCCTTCGTGCATGCCAACGTGAAGATTCTGCCCGAGCTGGTGCTCTCAGCACGCTTCCAGTACGAAGATATAAGCTACAGGGGCGAGTCTTTCTATGAAGCTGACTCCTACTATATGCGCAATCTGTATAACCTCTTTACAAGCGGAGGCACACACTACATTCCTGACGGCGGAATGCTGAAATCGTCAAACCAGAACGGCGACTACTACACCTTCCGTACACAGGCTTCCTATGACAAGACGTTTGCCGAGAAGCACGCCGTGGAGGCTATCGCAGGTTTTGAGTACCGTCAGGCACGCACCCGATACACCAACAACCTGCTGTTAGGATACGACGACCAGACACAGACCAACATGAACCACCTCATAAACTTCAACGACCTGCAGTACGTGCAGTCATCGGACCTCGGTATGGGTTACTCTCCTCTCGGCTCTGCCCCGACAGAGGATGATTTCTCTACGTCGGAGACCCTGCACCGCTTCTACTCGCTCTACGCCACGGCAGGCTACACCTATGATAGCCGCTACAGCGCATCGTTCTCCTACCGTGTGGACAAGGCAGACCTCTTCGGTGCCGACCCTGAGTTCCGCGGACGTCCGCTATGGTCGGTGGGCGCAAGCTGGAACATAGGCAACGAGGCGTGGCTGAAGCAATACTCATGGATTGATGCCCTGAAGCTACGTGCAAGCTACGGACAGACGGGTAACATCGACCAAAGCATATCATCATACCTGACCGCCGCCATCACCGTGAACGACGTGAACAGCAAGAAAATGGCTACGCTCAACACTCCGCCAAACGACCAGCTGAGATGGGAAAAGACACAGTCGTGGAACGTGGGCGTTGACTTCTCGTTCTTCGGCAACCGCCTGAGCGGTTCGCTGGACTGGTATCTGAAAAACAGCAGCGACCTGCTGTCGCTCACCGACATCGACCCCACAACGGGCTGGTCGTCGCTCACCATCAACAACGGAAAGGCACGCAACAAGGGTGTGGAGCTGCAACTCAACGGCACCATCATCGAGCCCAAGACCCGCGACGACTTCGGACTGAGCGCAGCATTCAACATAGCCTACAACAAAAACGAGGTGGTGAAGGTGGACCACACTCCCGCCTCGGGCTTTGAGGCTCTGCGCACCCTGCGCGAGGGCGACCCCGTGAACGCCATCTATGCCTACCGCTTTGCAGGCATGCAAACCGATGAAAGCGGCATGCAGTCGTATGGATGGTATGACGCCAAGGGAAATATCCACACCACCGACATCGCATCGGGCGAGTTTGCTCCTGAGGATATCGTGTGCATGGGCGGCAGAGACCCGAAGGTGACTGCCAGCTTCGTGCCCGAGCTCACATGGAAGGGATTCTCACTCTCAGCAATGCTTGCCTACTACGGCGGTCACTACATGAACGCCGCTGCCGAGGACTGGGTGTGCGGAGGAACATACAAAGGCTACAACAGCATGGACGAGCCTGTTCCCGCAGCATTCCTCAACTACTGGCAGGCTGCCGACAAGACTACGGCAATCGCCAACGGCTACCCCGGCATGAACACCATCGGCACATCGAGCTACATAGACCAGACCGTGATGCACGCCGACTATCTAAAAGTGCGCAACATCGTGCTGGGCTACACCTTCTCAAAGATGCTGTGCGGCAAGCTCGGCATCAACGCCCTGCGCATAAGGCTGCAAATGAACAACGTTGCCACATGGAAACGCAATTCAATGGGAATAGACCCGGAGGCTGTAGACCCATTATCGGGATATGCCGTCAACTCGCCTATGAGAAGCTATACAATGAGTGTGAGCGTAAACTTGTAACATGAATAAAGGAACAAAAGATGAAACACAATATATTAAAAGGTATCGTGGCAACAGCAATAGCCACGGCATCGCTGACTGCCTGCGACAGCCAGCTGGACATAATACCCAAGGGTCAGAGCACCCTCTCAACTGTCACTGACCTTGAGATGCTGCTGAACGCAAATTATGACATGGGACTGCCCTACACAGACCTCGGCATCATCTGCAACGAATCGTTGGGAATGGCTGAAAACGTACCCACACAGCTTAAGATGAAGAACACCCTGGCATGCGCCATGCTTTCCTACGACGAGACGGTGGACAGAGCTAACCTCACCCTGCAGGACGAGCGCTATGAGCACGGCTACAAGTATATCAACAACATGAACACCATCATTGCCAAGATGCCCGAGGCTTCTGGCGACGAGGGCAAAAAGAAGGTGCTCATTGCCGAGGCTCACGTGATGAGGGCTTATCTGCACTGGATGCTGGTGAACATCTATGCAAAGCAGTACGACGAGGCGACAGCTGCCAAGGAGGGCGGTATTCCCTACGTTACCGACATAGACGTAACCACTCTGAAGGAGAAGCTATCCCTTAATCAGGTGTATGAGAACATCCTCAACGACTGCAGCGACGAGAACATCAATGCCCTGCCCGTTAGGAACGACGACGTGCTGCGTGCCGACCAGGCATGGGGCAATGCCGTGAGGGCAAAGGTGCTGATGCAGATGAAGCGCTACAAGGATGCCATTCCCTACGCCGAAAAGGCGCTGAAAATAAACGGCAACATTGATGACCGTTCGACTGTGGTGGAGCTGAAAGACTGGTATCTGCAAAAGCAGTCGCCCTGCAACTACATCTATTTCGGCACATCGGCAGCCCCCTTTGCCGAGACCCTTTCAAAAGAAACCGCCATGCTCTTCGAGGAAGGTGACTACGTGAAGGACTACGCCTTTGCCTTCGGTATGGACCCGGGAGAAGGCGGCGGTGATGAGGACGATGACGACTGGGGCGAGGACGATGACTGGGGCGACGATGAGGAATGGCTCTCTCCTACCCGTTGCAGGAAAATGTACGCCTCGCTCAAGAAACGTGCCACTGCCATGAAGCTCCCTGCGAAACGCACTGCCGATGATGAGGAAGACTGGGGCGATGATGACGATTGGGGAGACGAAGACATATACACGGCTCCCAACATTGCAAATCCGGCATGGAGTCCGCTGTTCGGCATGATGCTGTCGGGTGTCATGGGCAGTGCTATGTACTATGGCGCCAACGCATACGCCAATACCTTTGGCATCACAAGCGACAGGATGCACTATACTCTCGCCGAGTGCTACATCCGCACGGGACGCATAGCCGACGGTATGGCACTTGTCAACAAAGTACGCCAATACCGCATACACCCCGACAAGTACACGGAGCTGAGCGCTGACAATGAGACCGAGGCAATGGCTCTGATGCAGAACGCCAAGTGGGTAGAGTGCCTCAGCACCTACGAGAATTTCTTCGACTGCAAGCGGTGGAACACCGAGCCTGACTATCAGCGCACCATCACCCGCACAATCATGGACATGGAGGGCAACATGGAAATGTTCTCCATTGCTCCCGACTCGAAGCTCTGGGTGTTCCCCTTCCCGCTGAGTGCAACGAGAAAGAACCCCACGCTCACCCAAAACTATTAACGGCGATGAAACATAATTTATATATCATGACGCTTCTGCTTGCAGGGATTGCCTTCGGGCAGTCTCTGCGGGCACAGACCGTAAGGCTGGTTGTCAAGGACACCGCCAACGTCAGGAATGCCATGTTCATCAACCACAGGCAATACTTTGAGGTTGCCTTCGATACCAACGGCACATGGACCTACAACGGTAGCTCCGACAAACAGCAGGAAGCTAATATTTTCTTCATGAATATGGGCAAGATTGTACCTTTGCTTCCGTAGCCGGGCTAGTCGTCGACATTTTCCGTCATCTCGATACACTCGCTGAAATAAAATCAGTCCACATCATGCAATAATGTTGCCGGTACCGTGTTTAAAAGATACAAAACTTTAAAACATACGGCTATGAAAAGATTTTTATGTCTGGCTATGACGGCAGTCACCATTGCCATAGAGACTGCAGCACAAACGCAGCAAACAGACACAACACAGAACAGGGAAACAGTGGCAACAAAACATGTGGAGCTGGGAGTAAAAGCAAGCATCGGAAGCAGTCTGATAACGGGGCTGCCGGGCAATAACAGTGGCGGACTGGCATACCGCATCGGCGCAACAATGGACTGGTATGTGAACCGCACAATCTCGATAAATCCTGAATTGCGCCTCAGCCACAGTTCGACAACCGTCAACGGATATTACGGCAAAGAACAGATTGACAAGGCTAAGTTTCCACTGTCGCTCGACTATCTGGAACTGCCCGTACACGCAGCTTTTCACATACCGCTTGGCGACAAATTCAAGCTTGTGCTGAAAGCAGGACCATACGCGGCATACGGACTGATGGGCAAGACTTCTGCAAGGATGCAAAACTCAGACTTCAAACAGAAGATGCCAGGCAGCCTGTTCTCCTGCGGATGCGACTATGGAGGCATTGCCTATAACAGCAACAAAAAAACGTATACATTGCCAAAATTCAAGCGCTGGGATTACGGCATCTCAAACTCCACGGGACTGGAATACAAAAATATTATTGTGACTATCGATATGACCATAGGACTTGCATATCTCACACATACCAGTGTTTCATCCCATTGGGAAGATATCATTGGAAGCATTGTAACATTAAGCCCCAAGCCCCGCCGCATAGACTTTACACTGAGCGTAGGATATAAGTTATAAATGGGAAAAGAAAGGTAGAAAAAGGTTACGTCAAGTTTTTCCAATATTCTTGATTATTGTCAAAAATAAAGCTGTGTTCGCACACAAAATTACAAAAACTCTTGTTCAGATGAAAAAAACGTAGTACCTTTGCACCGTGAACAAGAAACAAAACGAACCGGAAAGATAGAAAATACACGCCGGGGAGTAGAGTTAAAACAAAAAACAGGATAACAAAAAGATTCCTGATGACGGCGGTCATTCGGGAAAAATGAAAAAAGATGTCAAAAAAAGAACGAGCCAAACGCAATAGAGCTTGCTTGGAATTGCTGAGGCGAAGTCTTTATTATGAAAACAAAAACAAAGAAAGGAAAAGAAAGATGAAAAAGATGTTTTTGACAGTAGCAGCAATGTTCTGCATGACAGTGGCATTTGCTGAGAATGAAGAGACTAAGAATGTTGAGGCTTACAACATGAACGTAAACATGAAGAGCCTGAAGCGCACACTCGGACTGACTGCAGAGCAGACAGAGCAGTTCAACGACCTGCACAAGACTTTCTGCGCCGAGATGATGTTCGCAGCCAACGCAAAGGCAGACAAGGTGAACGCTTTGGTTAAGAAGGCTGTAAACAAGGATCTGCAGTATATGAGCTACATCCTCAACAAGGAGCAGTACCGCAAGTACGTGATGTTGCTCAATGCTACAATGAACAACCGTGGACTCCTTAAATAAGTAATCCACGCTTAATTTAGAAGATTTTTATAGTTAAAATTCATATTCAGATTGTTTTATTAAGATTGGTTTTAAAAAGAGCGTCGCTGTGAAGCGACGCTCTTTTACTTTTTATTAGGCGAAGCAGTTTTTAGGCACGGATTACATAGTGCCTAAAAGAAAGTGCGACAGATGTTCCCGTACAATCTGAAGCCAATAGGGATTATTGGGATTTTTCCTCTGCCCCTATTTTCATTTCAGGAAATGCTATCGTAAACCACTTGCATTATTTTTTTGCCCAGTTCGTCGGCAGCCTCCATGGTGCCTGCCTCGCTATAGACACGGATAATTGGCTCGGTGTTGCTCTTGCGCAGATGCACCCAGCCGTCGGCAAAGTCAATCTTCACACCGTCGATGTCGTTTACTTGCTCGTTCTTATACATCTCCTTCACCTTCAGCAGTATAGCGTCAACATCGGTGGTAGGAGTGAGGTCGATGCGGTTTTTGGCTATGAAATACTGCGGGAAGGTGGCACGCAACTCGGATGCCGTGCAGCCTTTCTGTGCCAACGATGAGAGGAACAGACCGATGCCCACAAGGGCGTCGCGACCGTAATGGCTCTCAGGATAGATTACTCCACCGTTGCCTTCGCCGCCTATAACAGCATTCACTTCCTTCATCTTTGTTGTTACGTTGACCTCGCCCACGGCTGCTGCCGAATACTGTCCGCCGTGCTTCTCGGTGACATCGCGCAGGGCGCGGGTCGACGAAAGGTTGCTCACAGTGTTGCCCTTGGTACGAGAGAGCACATAGTCGGCAACGCTCACCAAGGTATATTCCTCACCAAACATCATGCCGTCTTCGCAGATAAACGCCAGACGGTCAACGTCAGGGTCAACAACGATTCCCAGGTCGTATTTGCCTGTGCGCATCTCATCCATAATGCCTTGAAGATTTTTCTCCAACGGCTCCGGATTGTGCGCAAAGTCACCGTTGGGCTCAGCGTTGAGGAAGGTGTAAGTCACTCCCAGACGGTCGAGGAGTTTTGGAAGAATCACGCCGCCCACGCTGTTGATGGAATCGACACACACACGGAAGCTGCGTTTGGCTATCGCCTCGGCGTCCACCAGAGAGAGAGCCAGCACGCTTTCAATGTGGCGGCTGTCCATGGTGTTGTCTTCGGTATATTTTCCAAGCTTGTCTACATCGGCATATTCAAAATCCTCTGCCTCGGCTATACGCAGCACTTCTGCCCCGTCGGCAGCAGTGAGAAACTCGCCCTGATTGTTGAGGAGCTTCAGCGCGTTCCACTGGCGCGGATTATGGCTGGCGGTTATGATAATTCCTCCGTCGGCTTCGTTCATGGTCACGGCGAGCTCGGTTGTCGGGGTTGTGGCAAGTCCGATGTTTATCACATCATAGCCCATGCCCATGAGCGTGCCGCAGACAATGTTTTTCACCATCTCGCCTGAGATTCGCGCATCGCGTCCCACTACAATGCGTCCGTGATTAGACTTGCCGCTCCGGCGGATAAAAGTGGCGTATGCGGTTGTAAACTTTACAATGTCAAGAGGATTGAGAGTGTCTCCGGGACGCCCGCCAATAGTGCCGCGTATGCCGGAGATTGATTTTATAAGTGTCATTATTTCTTTATTTCTTTTGATATGTCAGTTCATAGTGATATGGCAATACCGAGCCGCTGGCTGTCTGGTGCCCCTGGGTGTGAGGAACGATGAGACGTACGTAGGCAATGTTTTCGCCAGGCTTCGACGGACGTCCCACCTTTATATAATATAGAGGTGTTATCCATCCTTTTGGCACTGCAGCACCGTATGACTGGTACATGGCGCCTCCCGTGGCAGTGAACGATGCGGTTATCTCGTTGTCGTTATGATAGACAGACATCTCGTCAGCATAATATGTGAGTACGTCACTACGCAGCGAAATTACCTCCTGCTCGATGTTGTATTCCACGCACCGGCAGATTATTCCCATCTGCTGATTGTTGGGAATGTCGAGAAGCTTCACTCCGCATCCTTCGTCCTCTATCTGCATGTAGATGCCGTAGTCCTGCAGATACACATACTCGTTTTTGTCAACATCGGTCTTATTGCCGTTAGCCTTGAATGTAGCCTCGTCGATGACGTGTATGTTCTCCTGTGAAATGAATTTTGCAATGGCGTTGCGCTCTTTCTTCTTTCTGTCGCCGTAAGTCTCCGAGTTGTCACATGACGTGATGCCCACTGCAATGAGCAGTGCGAGCACTATGTATTTTGTCGCTTTAATCATAATCTTAAATGGTATATTGTTTTGTAATTATAATATAATTCTCGGCAAAATTACTAATTTTAATCCATACCCCAACGCTTGTGTGCCAATTATTAGGAAATATTAATAGAATAGACTCTGTTTGCGCCTCAGCTAAAACGCTTTTCAAAGCAGTCGATGGCAGCCTCGGCTATCTTCACCGCCTCGTCCATAGTGCACATAAGGCGTCCGCCTGCTGCATAATCATGACCGCCCCCGTCGAAGAACTTTGCTGCAATGTCGTTGCATTTGTGTGGCTCTATAGAGCGCAGGCTCACCAGCACCTTATTGTCTTTTTCGGTGTCTTCGCGCAGCGAGATGCTCAGGCGCAGCCCCTTTATCTGCAGCGGCATGTTCACTATGCCTTCAGCATCGCCCTTGATGAAATGATAGTCGGCAAGGTCCTGGCGTGTAAGTGTGAAATAAGCCGAATGGCGGCGTACCACCAGACGGTCTTTCAGCACGTGACCTACAAGACGCAGGCGGTTTTCGCTGAAATTGTTGTAAACATTGCGGTAAATTTTATCCTTGTCGATGCCTTTGGTGAGCAGCAGGCTTATGAGGTAGAATATCTCGGGAGTAGAGCTGTTGTAGGTAAATCCGCCGGTGTCGGTCATCATGCCGCAATATATGGGTACGGCAAACAGACGGTCGAGACTGTCGAATCCGCCCATCTGACAGACAATGCGCATCACCAGTTCGCAGGTGCTGCTCATTTCAGGATGTGATACTGTCAGCACACATGGAATAGTGGGATGTGGATGATGGTCGATGAGCACGCGCTTGGCATGTGCATTCTCAACAGCGCCGGCAAGCTTGTCGAGCCGTGGGTAGCCATTGAAATCCATGCAAAATATCAGGTCGGAATCGCCGATATATGCCTCAGCCTCCTCGCTGCGCTTGTCGTGACGGATAATGGTCTCGGTGCCGGGCAGCCATTGCAGATAGTCGGGATACATGTCGGGAACAATGAGTTTCACTTTGTCCTTGCCCAATGAGCGCAGATATGCTGCCCAACCGAGAATTGAGCCTATGGCATCGCCGTCGGGGCTTACGTGGCAACAAATCACAATGCTCTCAGCCTCGTCTATGAGAGAGCGCAGCTGGGAGCATTGTTGTTGATTTAATATTTTTGTATTCATTCTTTTTCTTAAGGAATTAAAGGGAGTTAAAAGGAGTTAAGGGGAGATAGAGGACAAATGTTATGAGCATATAACACATACGTCCTTTAACTTCTTCTATCTCCCCTTAACTCCTTTTATCTCCCTTTATTAAAACAGTTTTGCTGGGTAAGTGCCGTTGTCAACAAGGCTCTGAATCTTATCCACCACACTCTGGCGATCGGCGGCATAGGTCACGCCAAACCACTTGCTTGTGGTGTCAAGCACCTTCACCGTGGCAGTGCCGTCGTTGATGAGCTTGTCCACCATCAGCGGAATGAAAAACTCTGCCTTGAGGTTCTCCATGTTCTTCGGGTCGCTGAGGAACTCCTTGAAATAGCTTTCGGAGTGCTCGAAATAGTCGGGAGTAAAGCCCCACATGTTCATAGACACTGGCACATTCTCGCCACCCACCGGCTGCCATTCGCCATTTTCGTCCTTATACTTTATCTCGCCGTCGACACGCATAATCTCTGTGCGCTCCACCACATCGGTGAGATTGCCGTTGGCATCTTTGCCGCATACGCCGCGTGCCACGCTGCCGTTATCGCTCAGCGTGTTGCCCACACGGAAGCCCACCATGGCGTAGTCGCCCTTTGCCCCCTCAGGCAGATTGGCGAGAAACTTGCCTATAGCCATGAACGCGTCGCGGTTATAGAAGTCATCGCAGTTGATTACGCAGAAAGGCTCCTTTATCGCATCCTTTGCCATCATCACGGCATGATTGGTTCCCCAGGGCTTTACGCGTCCTTCCGGACAGGTGAATCCCTCGGGCAGTTTGTCCAGTGCCTGGAAGCACAGCTCTGCCGGAATATGACCTTCGTACTTTGAGAGTACCTTGTCGCGGAATTCCTGCTCGAAATCCTTGCGGATTACAAACACTATCTTTCCGAATCCAGCCTGAATGGCATCGTAAATACTGTAGTCCATAATTGTTTCGCCATTAGGTCCCAGACCGTCAAGCTGTTTCAGACCTCCATAGCGGCTGCCCATTCCGGCAGCAAGTAGTAACAATGTTGGTTTCATAAATATTTTATTTGTTTTTGAGTTATATATTTGCAGTATTTTTAATTTTCCGTTACAAAAGTAATAATAATTTTATAAATAATGGACAGCATAACGGTATTTCTGTCCTGTGTTAACTTTTTTTAGTGCCACGCATCACATCACCGTATACTGTATTCCCACAGCCAGGCATATTATATCCTTGAGCGGAATGCTGGAATTGAGAAATTTCTGGCGCACATACAGGTCGCATGTAGACACACCGTAGTAAACCGAGAACTTATCGGCAAGATAGCGTTTTTCCGTTGGGATGTGAATAGTCACTTTCTGCCCTAAGCCTACGTGAAAGCGCATCTTGCTCGAAAATCCGTAATATCCTTTTGGATAGCGGTCGGGCTCCTTAGTCCAAAAATCACTGCTGAGAATGGAGTTTATGAACACGGTGCAATAAAGAGGCTCCACACTCAGCAGACGGTTAAGCCTGATGCTCCATGGGATATAAATCTGTTTCAATGTGAACGACCAATACTCGTCGGGGGTGTGGTTCTTTGGCAGATATCCCATCATCACATGCGTCTCCCACTGCTGGCGTTTGCCATATCCCCACCCCACGCCCACTGACAGCATGCCTATATCGCCGGCATACTGCAGCGTATATTTGTTGGGCACAAGCGAAGCCCACCGTCTCATATATCTGTCTATGCGCTTGTGGTATTTCTCGTTCACCATACGCTCTATCTCACAGCTGTCAGCTTTGGATTTCAATGTCGTGTCGGCAATGCAATCACCTGTCACACAGCAATTTTCTTTAATGTCCTGTGACATTGCCGCGATGCAGCACACAATGAGCCCCATCACGGTCACGCTAATCTTAGTAAACAATTCTGTCATAGCCGTATCCGTCTTTAGTTATGGTGAAAATATAATAAACCCGTTTCGACATGTCTGTACAGCCGTAATACGTCATGCCATTTCCGAATATATCACGAATATCATCGCAGTGATTGTGACCGTTCACACAAAAAGCATGCTTCTTGGCTCCGCTGTCGCCTATGCCCGAGTCGTAGACTTCGGCATTTTCGCCTGCTCCGGGAAACTGCTCAAGATAGTAATTGAACACGTGCGTGAGATTGTTGTTGAACTGCTCGTCACCAGGGCGTGAGTGCATCACCGCCACAGTGTGTACAATCGAGTCGGCGGTCTGCTCATTGAGAACAAGCACGCTGTCTTTGTCTGCCTCTATAAATTTCAAATCGGGCACGGGATTGGAATAATCATACTCCAACGCCACAGTGTTTAGACAGATGAAATGCACAAAACCTGCATTAAACGAAAAGTTGGGATTGCCATACATATATTTAAAAGTGTACTCGCCGCTACCCAGACAGTCGTGGTTGCCGATTACCGCCACATAGGGCAGGCGGGAGGCTTCCAGTATATCGCGGCACCACACAAATTCCTTGGGCAACCCGAAGTCGCTCTGGTCGCCGCCATGAATGATAAAATCGATGTTGCCACGTTTCCTTATGTCGGCAATGGCATCCTTCAGCTCGTCGACGCTGCCCTGAGTATCAGTGACAAAGGCAAAACGTATCACGCTCTTATCCTTGCACTGCCGTTCTATCTGCTTGATACTCTCGGCATGAATGTTGGTCCTGCCGTTGATGTCGGTGCTATAGGGATGATACTCAAACAGGTCACAAGCCGACAGCATCATACAGGCAAAACAACCAACAAAGCCATGCACCACTGCGTTTCTTTCCATACCTTATTATATATTCTTTGTTACATTATCACATTTATATTGTTACGTTGTCACGTACAACGGCCATCTACAAAACTCAGCAGACGCGTTTCAGTTTGCAAAGTTACGCTTTTTTTTTGAGAAAAAGAAATAATCCTCACTTTTTTGGCATTTACAATTGATAATCACCTAAAACAAGATTAAGAATTACCCAAAACAAAAAATGTAAATTGACCTTAAAACAAAAATGCAGATTAACCATTGTTAATCTGCGTTGATATAGTCGAGAATCTGCTCGGCGTGTATTTTAGTCTTTATTTCCTTCGGTGTGAAAATCTTTTGGATAATCCCTTCTTCGTCAACAAGATAAGTGGTACGAAGAGTGCCAATTGTGCGTCGTCCGCATGCCACCTTTTCTCCCCAGCATCCTAATTGTTGCAAGAGTGTAGTCTCAGTGTCGGCTATGAGAGGAAAATCAAGCCCGTTGTTGTCTGCAAATTTTTTCTGCAGGGCAACCTTGTCCTTGCTAACACCTATTATCGAGTAGCCTGCAGCCTCAAGTTCAGCCTTGTGTGCCTGCAATGAACATGCCTCGGCAGTACATCCGCTTGTGTTTGCCTTTGGATAGCTGTAAAGCACGAGCTTTCTGCCACGGTAGTCGCTGCTTTTAATCTCTCTTCCGTCCTGATCGATGCCGAGGACTTCCGGTATTCTGTCTCCTATATTCATAATGTCTGCTATTTATTATTTGTTTTCGTTTTGTTTCTTTGCAAATTCCTCCCACTGCTCATCGGTCCACGTAGCCATTGCGGCAGCCATAGCGTTATCGGTATCTGCCGATTCATCAGCTGCCATTTTCATTGCGTCCTTAGCACGGTCGGCAGCACGCTTTGCCTTCATTGCAGCTATGGTGGCATCATCAAGTATCTGTATTGCGCCACGGTTAATTGCCGCATGAAGTTCCTCTTCGCCAAAAGCCTTTCCCTGAACGTTGAAGTCGGAGATGTTGAACTCGAAATTAACTCTCAGCTGGTGCCTTATCATTTTCTGCTGAAAGCGTGTGCCTGCATTTTTGCGGCGCAGCAGCATGCCTATGATGTCTATCTCGTGTTGCGAAAATTTTGTTCTTCCCATACTTTTTTAGTGTTCAATGTTCAGTGTTTAGTTAAAGGAGTATCAAACCTGTCAGACCAGTCGGACGAGCCTAAACACTGAACACTATTACAGCGCTTCGTCGTCGGGCCGCTCTACCCGGCGTTCCCTTACAGGAGCAAGATGTTTCTTCTTGCGCAGATATGCCTGCTTCCGGCGCTCATAATCCTCGTGGTGGCTTTCCAGAAAACCGTCTGCCATAACACTTATTTATTCACCTTATTATATATAATGCTTATCTTCACAGGGCTGTCAGTACCCGTTCCTTTCACAAGTTTTGTACTTGTGAGGTCAAGACAGTTTTCGATGCCGATGATTCGCGAAGAGCTTACAGTTGTTGCCTCCGTCCGTTTTATTGTTACAGGCACAAGCACCGCCTTGTTCCAGTTTTCAGTTGCCTTTCCGCTGTTCTTCGTGGCTTTCATAGCCATAATCAGATTGGCGATGTTACTGAATGTATATGAATTTGTACTGCTGTTGTATATGGCGGAAAACGATGTCTTATAGTCGGTGAGATTCTTATTCTCGAAGAAGCTGTACAGACTGTCTTTCGGCATTATCAGCAATTCGGTTGGAGCCGCCAGCGCTTCGTCCGACTGCGCATTGTAGTGACGGAACACCACCTTTGCCGAGCTGATGGTATCGTTCTCATGCCCGAATGTAATCTCGTCTACAGGCAATGTCACCTCAGTGAAAATTCCGGCAGGAGTCTTTAGATATGTGCATGAGTTATCCTGTGCCAAGGCATTGATTGACTCACGGTCGTTTTCAATATTCACGATGTGAGCCACATCGTCGGTACTTGACACATAATAGGCGGCATCAATGGTATCCTTGTTTGATATGCCACTGTATACCGACTGTACCTGCACCGACCTTATTTTCATCATTGCACCAAGCCCGTTGGTGGATTTAATGTAAAAACCGGGACAAACATTATGGCTGAATTCGTAAATGTTATCGGCATATTCAGGATGCTCCATAGCCTGACGCAGCAGGTAGGTGCCGTAATTGTTGTATGTGTTGCCGTTTTTGTCGCGGTATTCCTTTGTGAGAGGAATGGTGATGTAGGCGAAATCCTGTCCCGACACAATCCTGTTTCGGATACTGTCGCTGAGATTCAGGTCAAGCGGAGTGAAATTGAACTTCTTCACAATCTCGTTGCCGTTGTCATCCCTGAGCATATTGCTTTCCTCCGGATTGAAGTTCGAGTAGTATGTCTGTGTCTCGTTTAACGGTTGTGCCAGTTCATGCACTGTCAGCTGCATCGGCGCAAGCAAGTCACCTTTTATCTGCTCGAAGAAAATGGTAAGGTTTGCCAATATTGCCTCAATGTTTCCGTTGGCATCTTTTGACACAATACTGTCTTTGTCGAGCAGCATCTTTGTGTCGTCAAACGGACGGTTGGTGTACATATTTGTAGCGAAATGCCCCGTTACGTCGGTATTGGTCTCCATGTCTCTTATCTTTCCGAGATACACGTTACTTCCCGATGCCAATACAGAGTCGATAACAATCGATGATGTCTGCACGCTAAAGGTGTCTGTGGTAATTACGAATTTATCGGCGTCGGATGTAAGCGAGTTGCCGAGAGTGTCGGTGGTTTCATCGCAGGCAGTGAAGGCTGTCAGCGCCATTGCTGCCGCAATCATAGTTATCCTTGTATCCATAGTCTCTTTTGTTTGTTGCCTTTTGGTGAAATATGCCAGTATGTGGCTTACATACTGACATATTCTTAAATTATGTTACATGTGATTCTGCAAATGTTTTTATTGCCCGTTCTCTTCAGTAAGGGCATTATAAAGCGAGTTGTATGTTTCCGACAGGTTTTCATCGTGACATGTCACGAACTTGTCGCCCAGCTTTTCAGCCGCATATTTTCTAAGCTCTTCGCTCACAGCCTCGTTGGTGTCTATAACACTGTCGCTATAGTCGATGGCAAACTTTGCCAGCACATCATAATCAAATGATTCTGGATAAGCCTCCAGTTTGTCTATCGTGGCATCGCGGTGCTCAATGCAGCGCTTGAAGTTGTCAGCAAGACTACCGTTAAACTTCTCAGCAAAGAGTGAAGTCACCACCTTGGTGTTGGCAAACGATGGCTCGTCGGCGTATGCGGTCTTGATATAGAAAGGTATCACCGCGCTCATCCATCCTTGGCAATGAATCACGTCCGGCACCCAGCGCAGCTTCTTCACAGTCTCAAGCACACCGCGGGCAAAAAACACCGCACGCTCTCCGTTGTCGGCATACTCCACCCCATTGTCGTCAACGGTCATCTTACGCTTAGTGAAATAGTCATCGTTGTCAATGAAATACACCTGAATGCGTGTCTGCGGGATTGTGGCTACCTTTATGATTAGCGGATGGTCAGTGTCGTCAATGATGAGATTCATTCCCGACAGGCGAATCACCTCGTGCAATTGTCCGCGGCGTTCGTTGATGTTGCCCCATTTCGGCATGAACGTTCGGATTTCCCATCCTTTGTCAATTATTGCCTGTGGAACTTTCTTTCCCATAACAGAAAGTTCTGTCTCGGGAACGTAAGGAATGATTTCCTGATTGATGAATAATACCTTCTTTGTCATTGTATAAATAGCTTTAAAATTAGTGCAAAGTTACGATTTTTTTTCCACATTTTGGCAAAAAAACGGCTTTTTTAGTGTTTTTTGTACCTAATTTGTCAATTTTTTACTCTTTTTCCTTGCTTGTTTGCAAAAAATGTAGTTATTTTGCATTCAAATTCCGCAATAATGCAAAGTGAAGTGGAAATAAATATTGGATTTAGGATTACAAAACAGTAATGAAAGTTTTTAATAAGATAGCAGAATTGCAAAATGCCCTTTTCGATGAGCGCAAGGAGGGCAGGACGGTTGGTCTGGTGCCCACAATGGGCGCGCTGCACGAGGGACATGCCTCTCTTGTGCGCCGCAGTGTTAAGGAAAACAATGTCACGGTGGTGTCGGTGTTTGTAAACCCCACACAATTCAACGACAAGTCGGATCTTGCCAACTATCCGCGCACCCTTGATGCCGATTGTGCCTTGTTGGAAAAATGCGGAGCCGACTACGTGCTTGCTCCTACAGTAGAGGAGATGTATCCCACGCCCGATAAGCGTCAGTTTGAATTTCCTCCTGTAAGCACAGTAATGGAGGGTGCTCACCGTCCCGGTCATTTCAACGGAGTGTGCCAGGTGGTAAGCCGTCTGTTCTATATTGTGCGCCCCGACAAGGCTTATTTTGGTGAGAAAGACTGGCAGCAGATAGCTGTGGTAAAAGCCATGGTGCACTATCTGCAACTGCCGGTGGAGATTGTTGAGTGTGAGATTGTGCGTGATGCCGACGGACTCGCCCGTTCAAGCCGCAACACCCTGTTAGCTCCCGATGAGAGACTCATTGCACCTGCCATTTACAAGGCACTGAAAGAAGGACGGGAATATGCCCGCAACCACACGGTGAAGGAGACCCACGACATGGTGGTGAGCCAGATAAACGCTGTTGACGGTCTTGATGTGGAATACTTTTCCATTGTCGACGGCGACACACTGCTTGATATCAATGACTGGAGCGATGCCCGCTATGCCGTTGGCTGCATCACGGTGTACTGCGGCAAGACACCGATACGTCTCATCGACCATATAAGATTCTAAAAACACTAAAAAAATATACATAAAGACTATGTTTATAGAAGTAATGAAGTCTAAGCTGCACTGCGTGAAGGTGACAGAGGCAAATCTCAACTATATGGGCAGCATAACGATAGACGAAGACCTTATGGACGCAGCCAACATGCTGGCTGGAGAGAAAGTGCAGATTGTAGACAACAACAATGGTGAGCGTTTCGAAACTTACATCATCAAGGGTGAGCGCGGCAGCGGCTGCATCTGCCTCAACGGTGCAGCGGCACGCAAAGTTCAGGTTGGCGACACCGTGATAATAATATCATACGCCCTGATGGATTTTGAAGAGGCAAAGACATTCAAGCCATGCGTGATATTTCCAAGAAACAACAGGGTGTGAAGTGTTGAGTGTTCAGTGATGGGCTATAAGCCCTATATACCCAATAAGCCTAATATGCCCCATAAGCCCAATAGTATAGAGGGAAAAAGAAAAATGGAGTGAGATTTTTCTCACTCCATTTTTCTTTTTTTATCCTATAACGACAAGCACGTCGCCTTCCATTACGCTTTGACCAGGTTCGCAACATACTTCTGTCACTGTGCCTGTGAGCTCTGTCTCAAGACGGTTGTCCATCTTCATTGCTTCCAATGTCACAACAACATCTCCTGACTTCACCTCGTCGCCAACTTTCACGTTTACGCCAACGATAGTACCTGGCAGAGGAGCCACCACGCTACGGCGCAGACGGGCTATGGCAGCCTGACGCTCGTTCTGAGCCTCTATCTGCGCAGCCGACGGAGCTGCAGGTTTCGGTGGTGTCACTACAACTTTCGGCTCGACCTGCTCCGGCTCTATTGCCACTTTGTACTCTTCGCCGTTAACAGTCACTGTTGCAGCTTCCTCGGTAATCTCGCCGATTGTCACCTCATACTTTTTCCCGTTGATGGTATATTTGTACTCTTTCATATATAGTTTTGCCTAATTTATGTTTGTATTACGGGCGGACTGTCATAGTCTGAGAGTGGCTGTTCCACTCTGAGTCTTTGTTGGCAATTGTTATCTTGCCCGACTCGCTGTCGTGCCTGTTGTTATCCTTATACTCGTGTATTGCCATTGCAATGGCGGCATACACATTTTTATCTTCTGTCATAAATTTTAAATTACATAGGTATGTTGCCGTGCTTCTTGGCTGGCAGACTCTCACGCTTGGTTTCGAGCTGTGCCAGTGCGCGGCAGATGCGGAAGCGGGTGTTGCGCGGCTCAATCACATCATCAATGTAGCCATACTTGGCTGCCTGATATGGATTGGCAAACAGTTCTGTGTACTCGTCTTCCTTCTCCTGCAGGAATGCCTTTACATCCTCGCCTGCCTCTTTCTTTGCCTTTGCCTCCTTGGCTGAAAGCACTGCAACGGCACCGCTTGCACCCATAACGGCAATCTCAGCTGAAGGCCATGCGTAGTTGAGGTCGGTACGCAGCTGCTTGCATCCCATCACAATGTGGCTTCCGCCGTAGCTCTTGCGCAGGGTAACCGTTACCTTCGGCACTGTTGCCTCACCGTAAGCATAGAGCAGCTTGGCTCCGTGAAGAATCACGGCATTGTACTCCTGACCTGTGCCAGGCAGGAATCCAGGTACGTCGACGAGCGATACGATTGGAATATTGAATGCGTCGCAGAAACGTACGAAACGGGCACCCTTGCGGCTGGCGTTAACATCGAGCACACCGGCATAGCATGAAGGCTGATTGGCAACGATACCTACGCTCTGACCGTTGAAGCGTGCAAAGCCCACGATAATGTTGCGTGCAAACTTAGGCTGAACCTCAAAGAACTCACCGTCGTCAACAATCGAGCCTATAACTTTATACATATCGTATGCCTCGTTCGGATTCTCCGGTATAATCTCGTTCAGCAGGTCCGACAGACGGTCTACCGGATCTGTGCACTGCTTGCGCGGAGCTGTCTCCATGTTGTTCGACGGTATGTAGCTCAGCAGTGTACGGATCATCTGCAGACCCTCTTCCTCTGTAGAAGCTGTGAAGTGTGTCACACCACTCTTGGTTGAGTGAACGCTTGCGCCACCGAGGTTTTCCTGGTCGACATCCTCGCCAGTAACGGTCTTCACCACCTTTGGACCAGTGAGGAACATGTATGATGTGTTCTCCATCATCAGGGTGAAGTCGGTGAGTGCCGGTGAGTAAACAGCACCGCCGGCGCAAGGACCGAAGATACCGCTAATCTGCGGGATAACACCTGAAGCCAGAATGTTGCGTTCAAAAATCTCAGCGTAGCCTGCCAAGGCATTAATACCCTCCTGAATGCGTGCGCCGCCCGAGTCGTTGATACCGATACATGGTGCGCCCATCTTCATTGCCTGGTCCATCACCTTGCAAATCTTCTGTGCCATGGTCTCCGACAGAGAACCGCCGTTTACGGTGAAGTCCTGTGCGAAGATATACACCAGACGGCCGTCGATGGTTGCGCTACCTGTAACCACACCGTCGCCGAGGAACTGCTTCTTCTCCATTCCGAAGTTGGTGCAGCGGTGAAGCTTGAACATGTCAAACTCCTCGAAACTGCCCTCGTCCACCAGCATGGCTATGCGCTCACGGGCTGTGTACTTGCCGCGTGCATGCTGCTTGTCTATCGCTTTCTCGCCGCCGGCTATGCGTGCTTGCTCACGCTTCTCTATCAATTGCTTGATTTTTTCTAATTGCTTGCTCATTTGTATTCAAATATTAGTGTTCGCAAAGTTCTGTAAGAATACCGCAGGTTGATTTTGGATGCAGGAACGCAATGTTCAGGTTCTCGGCACCCTTGCGCGGAGCCTTGTCAATAAGGCGGATGCCCTTGCCGTCGCACTCTGCCAGGGCGTTGGCAACACCGTCCTCAACGGCAAATGCCACGTGGTGAACACCCTTATTGCCCTTGTCGAGCCACTTCTGGATGGTGCTCTCAGGCGATGTTGGCTCAAGAAGCTCAAGTTTCACCTCGCCGCACTTCAAGAATGCGGTCTTCACTTTCTGGTCTTCAACTGTTTCAACGTTGTAGCATTTCAAACCAAGTACTTCCTCGAAGTATGGCAAAGCCTCCTCGATGCTCTGTACGGCAATGCCGAGGTGCTCAATGTGAGAAATTTTCATTGTTTTGTTTTTTATTTGTTATTGTTTATATTGGGTTCTTATTTCTTTTGTACTTACCGGCTACACCTTATATATAATATATAAAAGGGCCGGTGGCAGTTACACCTTATTTAATATATAGGTAACCGCAACCGGACTTTAGCTTTAGTAGCTTCGTGCTATTATCACACGACATTTGGCAGGCTTTCCGCTCACCATGTCAACGCCTGGTGTCTGCTCGTATGCAAACGGTACGCAGCGTATTGTTGCCTGAGTCTCTTCCTTAATCTTTGCCTCGGTCTCGGCTGTGCCGTCCCAATGGCAGAGGAAGAATCCGCCGTCCTTAACCTTCTCCTTGAATTCCTCGTAGTTGTCACACTCGTAGACATGGGCGTCACGGTATTTGCGTGCTTTCTCGAAGATATTCTTCTGTATATCGTCAAGCAGTGCGATGATGCGCTCGGTAAGTCCCTCCACAGGCACGGTCTCTTTTTCAAGAGTGTCGCGGCGCATAATCTCCACAGTGCCGTTTTCAAGGTCACGGCCTCCCATTACTATACGTACAGGCACACCCTTCAGCTCGTAGTCGGCAAACTTGAATCCAGGACGCTTGTTGTCGCTGTCGTCAAACTTCACGCTCACGCCTGCGGCACGCAGACTGTCAATTATAGGGTTGAGTTTGTCGGCTATTGCCTGCGCCTGCTCGCCAGCCTTGCCGATAGGTATTACAACCACCTGTATCGGGGCGAGACGTGGAGGAAGCACCAGACCGTTGTCATCGCTGTGTGTCATTATCAGCGCACCAATGAGTCGTGTTGACACTCCCCATGAGGTAGCCCACACATATTCGGGCTTGTTTTCTTTTGTAAGATATGTAACATCGAATGCCTTGGCAAAGTTCTGACCGAGGAAGTGGCTGGTTCCGCTCTGAAGCGCCTTGCCGTCCTGCATCATAGCCTCAATGGTGTAGGTGTCGAGTGCTCCGGCAAAACGCTCGGTCTCGCTTTTCACTCCCTGCAGCACCGGCACAGCCATCCACTCTTCGGCAAATTTGGCATATACTCCAATCATTTTCTTTACCTCTTCTTCTGCCTCTTCCTTGGTTGCGTGGGCTGTGTGTCCTTCCTGCCAGAGGAATTCGCTGGTGCGGAGGAACGGGCGTGTACGCATTTCCCAGCGCATCACATTGCACCATTGGTTGCACATCAGTGGCAGGTCGCGCCATGAGTGAATCCAATTCTTATATGTGTTCCATATAATTGTCTCTGATGTGGGGCGTACAATGAGTTCTTCTTCGAGTTTTGCTGTAGGGTCAACTTCAACGCCGCTCTTGTCTTCCTTGGCACGAAGGCGATAGTGGGTAACCACTGCGCACTCCTTGGCAAAGCCCTCAACGTGCTCAGCCTCGCGGCTAAGGAATGACTTTGGTATGAGAAGCGGGAAGTAGGCGTTTTGTGCGCCAGTTTCCTTAAACATTGTGTCGAGTTGGTGCTGCATCTTTTCCCAGATGGCATAGCCATAGGGTTTTATGACCATGCAGCCGCGTACTGCCGACTGCTCGGCGAGGTCAGCTTTTGTTACAAGAGCATTGTACCATTGGCTGTAGTTTTCTGCCCTTTTTGTCAGGTCTTTCAGTTCTTTTGCCATATTATTTTTCTAATTAATCAAAATTTCGCTGCAAAATTACAAAAAAAAGTTGGAAAAAGCGCAATATATCGGAAAAATGATTTACCTTTGCAGCGACATTTATAAACTTTAATATTTAAATTAAGAAAAAAATGAAGAAAATCAAGTTTTTTACAATTGTCCTCAGTTTAGGAATTGTTCTGTCAGCATGTAATAACACCCAGAAGGGTGCCGGTATCGGTGCCGGCGGCGGTGCTCTTCTTGGAGCTATTGTTGGTAAGATTGCAGGCAACACAGCCGTAGGTGCTGCTGTTGGTGCAGGTGTTGGTGCAGGTGCAGGTGCTCTCATTGGCCGTCACATGGATAAGGTTAAGGCAGAGGCTGCCAAGGTGGAGGCTGCTCAGGTGGAGCAGGTTACCGATGCCAACGGTCTGAAGGCTGTGAAGGTGACTTTCGACAGCGGTATCCTGTTTGCCGTAAACAAGGCTGACCTCAACGCCAATGCAAAGACAAACCTCGCCAAGCTGGCTCAGGTACTCAAGGACAACGCTACCTGCGACGTTGCCATCTATGGTCACACCGACAGCACCGGTAACGACGGCATCAATATTCCTCTGTCACTCAACCGCGCCAAGAGCGTGCAGAACTATCTCTCGTCTTGCGGTGTGCAGGCTTCACAGATTAAGTCGGTTGAGGGCAAGGGTTCCTCAGAGCCTGTTGCCGACAACTCAACAAAGGCTGGTCAGGCACAGAACCGCCGCGTGGAGATTTATATGTATGCAAGCCAGGAGATGATTCAGGCTGCCGAGGCAGGAACATTGAACTAAAAGAATTTTAATCGCTAAATGGTGTTTTCACTGATAAAACGCATTAAATGGATTATAAGATGGATAGTGGTGGCATTTTTTGCCTCCACTATCTTGTCTGTAGTGGTTTTGAAATTTGTGCCGGTATACTTCACACCGCTCATGTTTATCCGCGTGGCGCAGCAGATTAAAGACGGCAAGGACGTTAGGCTGTATCACCATTGGGTGTCGCTTGACAAGATATCGCCGTCGCTGCCGGTGGCGGTGATGGCAAGTGAGGATGCCCGTTTCCTTGAGCACCATGGCTTTGACTACAAGGCAATAGAGAATGCCGCCAGACACAATCTCAAGAAGAAGAGCAATACCAAGCACGGAGCAAGCACCATCAGCCAGCAGACTGCCAAGAATGTGTTTCTGTGGCCCGGACGCTCATGGGTGCGCAAAGGCTTTGAAGTCTACTTCACTGCTCTCATCGAGATGATGTGGAGCAAGCAGCGCATCATGGAGGTATATCTCAACTCCATCGAGATGGGCGACGGCATTTATGGCGCCGACGCTGTGGCAGAGCATCATTTCGGCACCACAGCCGCCAAGCTGAGCCGTCCGCAGTGCGCCATGATAGCAGTGTCGCTGCCCAATCCGCGCAAGTTCGACTCTTCCGATCCATCGCCATACATGTTTCGCCGACAAGGCAAGATTCTTCATGAGATGAAGTTTGTGAAGGCTTTCCCGAAAGAGGGGGAGGATAAATAGAAAGATTTCCAAGGAGGTGTGTCAAAACCAACCTTCTACTTTCTTTTCATTATATGACACACCCTCTTTTTTTGCCAACTTACCACTTACGGAACAGTTCTACGCTGAACTTGGCTCCAAACTCCTGCATGTCGGTGTTGAGAAAACTTGCAAAGAGCCCGATGGTTACGAACCGTGTGGTGAAGCCATAGCCAAGTTCAGAATACAGTCGCGTGTGCTGTATGCGTAAGGTACTGAAATACAGACGTTCGGTTTCAATATACCGCCCCACCCACGGCACCCATGTAGCGAGCATCAGCGGCGACTCGTATGCTGCATTTGCCTTCAGGTAATATTCCGAGGCATTGTACCATTGGCTGCTGAGCAGCTGGAAACGTCCCGTCCAGTCATCGCTCCACGAGTCGTTGAGATAGTTATCGCGGAAATGCCCGTAGTCCACAAAGTAGTCGGTGCTGCGGTTGGTGTAGAATCCGCCGCCGATTCTCAGATTGTATTGTCTTCCGGCATTCAGTGTTTTATTATATGATATGTCACTCTCCCACCGCTCATATTCGGTGTTGCTGCCGAGCCACCCCTTGATGCTCCGCTCATAGTTAATGGTCAGCACCGGTCCGTTGCGCATAGGGTCAACGGTAAGTGTCACCGACGGTGCACAGCTCTTATACTCGGTCTCTTTGCCCAGCGCCTCCATCACGGCTTTGTTTGTGGCAGTGCGCCGGTGATATTGAAGTCCCACGTTAAGCGACAGACATTTTCCTATGTTGGTGTTTGCCTCCAGTGTAGCCTTATGGTCGTAGAAATACTGCAGGTCCATTTTAGTGAAGTCAATTTTGTCGCCGTGCTCCTCATTTAGTGCATCTATGATGCTTGAGTGAGTAATGCGGTTACCGCTCTCGTAAGCCATTCTCACCCATTGGTTGTGACGGCGGTGTATCTCCCATGTCATGGGTGCCTGTATGAACAGACGCTTAAGTTTGAAATTGTATCCGAACCTTGGTGTCAGCGACAGTACATGGTTTTCGCTGAAATTATATCGTGCCGACAGTTTTATCTTGTACGACAGTCCCTTGCTGTTGCTGTAACTCAGTCGTGTGGGATCGATAAGTGGCGACATCTTTATCTCTCCGTTTTCTCCATGTGACTTTAGGCTCCCCATAACATAGTTGTCGAGAAAGCGCCATACGTTTTTCAGCATCCTGTTGTTTTTTTTCGTTATTGCCAAACTGTCGGATGCCGGATTTATGGTGGAAGTATCTGTGCTGATGTTGCTTGCAGCATACATGTTGCGCTCCTCTGCGGTAAGCGTGTCGGGACGCACTGTTGCCATCTTTCCTGCTTTTGTCAGTTGTCCGGGCAGTTCCTTCACGTCCATGTCGTAATGTGCTTCAAAACGTGTTGATATTTTGTTTCCGAGAAATGCGAAGCGCGACTTTGCGTAGCAGTGTTCCGGCGTATTTGTCTCCACGTTCATCTCGCATTTCACCTCGTATTTCAGCATGTCATACTCACCGTGCAGCGTGCAGCTCACGATTCTTCCGTTGTCCTCACTTATCACTGCGCTGCCCCATACCAGTTGCGGGTTGTTTGTTCTCGGCCGGATATGAAGCGTGTACACCCTGTTCCGGGTCATGCCGTGGCGAAATTTGTAGAGCTTGCGGTTGCTGCGGTGAAACGGCGACAGAATATTGTCTCCAAAGATGGTTTTGGCATACAGCTTAGGGTTGATGTAGTCGAGCATCACGGGCATGGTGCGGCTGCTGCTGCCTATGGTGCTCAGCCTTAACAGCTCGTTCAGGTGGGTTTTGCCCAGTGTGTCGTTGCGTATTGTTCCATACAGCTCACCGAAATAGTGCCGGTTGCCCTTGGCAATGGTGTAGAGCGACGGCACGAGAAACAGGGTTGGGTTGCGCTTCTCTATGTCGAAGTGATATTTCAGATACACAGCGTGTGTGGTCTCCTTCTGCACAGCCCGCTTGTCTCTTGCCGAAAAAACAAAAGTGCTGCTGAGCACCGTTAATGTGCACAGCAGCATTTTCAATATCATGCTGAGACTATTGATGTTACTCGTCTTGTTCAATATCCCAATCACGTCATAGCGGTATCTGTTCCCGAGATTTTGTCTATCCCAGATATTTCATGAGAATCTTCGCATTGCCGCTGTCGCGCAGCTTGGCGATGCTCTTCTCGCGGATTTGTCTCACACGCTCACGGGTCAGCCCCAACTGGTCGCCAATCTCCTCAAGTCCCTTCTCGTGGCAGCCTATGCCGAAGCATTCGCGGATGATGGTTATTTCACGGTCCTTCAGCACCTTGCCCAGCACGGCATTGAGCTCCATTGCCATCGACTCGTGGTCAACAAGACGGTCGGTGCGGCTGTCCTCATGGCTTGGCATCACGTCAAGCAGACAGTTGTCCTCACCGTCCTGGAACGGCGCGTCCACACTCACATGGTGACCGTCTGCCATGAGACTCTGGGCAATCTTGTCCTCCTCTATCATGGTCATCTCGGCAAGCTCCTGTGGCGATGGTTGGCGCTGGTGCTCCTGCTCAAACTTGTTTATCTCATGGTTAATCTTGTTCAGACATCCCACCTGATTGAGCGGCAGGCGCACTATGCGGCTCTGCTCGGCTATTGCCTGGAGTATGCTCTGGCGAATCCACCACACAGCGTATGATATGAACTTGAAACCGCGGGTCTCGTCAAACTTCTGCGCAGCCTTGATGAGACCGATGTTACCCTCGTCAATAAGGTCGGTAAGCGTCAGTCCCTGATGCTGGTATTGCTTTGCCACCGACACCACGAAACGCAAGTTGGCTGTGACAAGTTTCTCCTTTGCCTTCTCTGCCTCACGTCCGCCCTTGCGGATTTTCTGTGCCAGTTCAATCTCTTCATCAATGGAAATAAGCGGTGCACGACCAATTTCAACGAGGTATTTGTCGAGCGCCTCGCTGGAACGGTTGGTAATACTTTTTTGAATCTTAAGTTGTCTCATCTGTTTCCTTTACTTTCTTAAACTTAACCTATTGTATATATTATAATGTGTCGATTAAGACACCCCCATTATGGGACTATTCTTTGCAAAGGTACGAACTTTTCACCGTTTTTGTACTCATTTTGCCGAAAAAATAACAAAGTTTAACCATAACATTGCGCGTCAGATGTCATATCAAGGTTTTAGGTATAAGCAAGAGCATACGGTAAGAATATTTTTTACTTACAAGATGAATTTTTACCCTAAAAAATGTTGGTAGTCTCAAAAATTATGCGTACATTTGCAGGGAAAAGAACAATATGATATGTATTACGTAAGAAAAAGACTGGAGATTTCCGCCTGCCACAAGCTCAATTTGTCGTATGAGAGCAAGTGCCGGCAGATGCACGGACATAACTGGATAATAACGGTGTACTGCAAGTCAAAGACGCTCAACGCAGACGGAATGGTGGTGGATTTCACTCATATAAAACAGAAGATTCACGGTTATCTGGACCACGGTAATCTGAACGAGCTTCTGCCCTTTAATCCTACAGCGGAAAATATAGCGCGGTGGGTGTGCGAACAGTTCGACGAATGTTACCGTGTGGATGTGGAGGAAAGCGAGGGCAACAGTGTGACGTTTGAGAAGGATGAGTTGTGAATTAAAAAAAATGAAGATTAACGAGATATTCTATTCGCTACAGGGCGAGGGAGCGTTTACAGGCGTTCCCGCAGTGTTTGTGCGCCTTGCAGGGTGCAATCTGAAATGTCCGTTCTGCGACACCGATTTCACGCAGTTTACGGAGATGAGTGAGAAAGAGATAGCACGCGAGGTGGACAAGTATCCGGCACAGCATGTGGTGATAACCGGAGGCGAGCCTGCGCTGCAGATAACGGCGTCGCTGGTGGAAAGGCTTCAGGACGGCGACCGCATGGTGCAGATAGAGACCAACGGAACCCAGGCACTGCCCGACGGCTGCGAGCCCGACTGGGTGACCTGCTCGCCAAAGTTTGGCTATTGCAACAAGGCAGAGCTGAAGATTGAGCATATTGACGAACTGAAAGTGGTGTTCGACGGCAAGACAGACATGAACATATATGACGGCATTGATGCCGAGGAATACAGCCTTCAGCCATGCGACACGGGCAACGAGGAGCGCAACAGGGAGATTCTGAAGGCGGCAATAGAGTATTGCAAGCAGCATCCGTGGTGGCGGCTGTCGCTGCAGACCCACAAGCTTATAGGGATAAGATAGTTATTAATTATTAGTTTATGGCACATAATGAGGAGTTGCGCCGGGCATGGCAGATAGTGGAAAGCACCGGTATAAACATTTTTCTTACAGGAAAGGCCGGTACCGGCAAGACCACATTTCTGCGTACACTGAAGGAGAAGCTGCCCAAACGTATGATTGTGGTGGCACCAACTGGTATTGCCGCCGTCAATGCCAAGGGAGTAACCATCCATTCGTTTTTCCAACTGCCTCTGTCGCCGTTTGTGCCGGGCTCGTCGTTTCAGGGCAACCAAAGGAGCCATTTCCGTTTCAGCAAGCAGAAGATAAACATAATACGCAGCATCGACCTGCTGGTGATCGACGAGATTTCAATGGTGAGAGCCGACCTGCTCGATGCCGTAGACGATGCCCTGCGGCGCTTCCGCCGCAGCAGACTGCCGTTTGGCGGCGTGCAGCTCCTTATGATCGGCGATCTGCAGCAGCTTGCCCCCGTGGTGAAGGACGATGAGTGGAGCATGCTCAGCAAATATTACGACACGATGTACTTTTTCGGCAGCCATGCCCTACGGCAGACTCCGTATGCCACAATAGAGCTGAAGCAGGTTTACCGCCAGAGCGACGAGCGTTTTCTATCTATATTAAATAAGGTACGCGCAAACAAGGTGGATGCCGAAACTCTCGCACAGCTAAACAGCCGCTACATACCAAACTTCCAGCCACCCCAAGGCGACAGCTACATACAGCTGACCACCCACAACGCAAAGGCTCACGACATAAACCGCATGAAACTGATGATGCTGCCGGGACAGCCATACACGTTCAAGGCTACGGTTGAGGGCGAGTTTCCTGAATTGTCATATCCCACCGACGAGACTCTAACGCTGAAGGTGGGGGCACAGGTGATGTTTGTGAAAAACGACTCATCGGGCGGACACCGCTACTACAACGGCATGATATGCACCATCACAAGATTTACCGAAGACGGATTCACCGTGACGGACAGCGACAACGGCACCGAGATAGAGGTTGGCAGGGAGACATGGGAGAACAACCGCTATGTGCTGAACGAGGAGACAAAAGAGATAACCGAGCAGCTGGAAGGCACGTTTACGCAGTTTCCTGTGAAGACGGCGTGGGCGATAACCATACACAAGAGCCAGGGACTGACTTTCGACCGTGCAATAATTGATGTACAGTGGTCGTTCTCCCACGGACAGACATACGTGGCTCTGTCGCGCTGCAAGACTCTTGAGGGCATCGTGCTCAGCGCGCCCATTGCACCTAATGCCATCATCAGCGACAGCGCCGTGACGGCATATACTGACGATATTCCCAACCATATACCCGACAACGGGCAGATGGAAGAGTTGAAGCGTGACTATTTCTGCACTCTTATAAAAGAACTGTTCGGATTTGACGACATGCTCCACCACCTTAACAGTGTGTACAGCATCATTTCCTATAATTTCCGCCGTCAGCAGGACTTTATCGAAGCATACGCCGGACAGCAGCAGCTGTTTTCTTCGGAGATTATGCCCAAGGCACAGAAGTTTGTGGCATGGGCTGTGCCTCGCATCACGACAGGAGGAGGCTATGCCTCGGACGATGTGTTGCAGGAGCAGGTGAAGAAAGGAGCTGTGATATTTGCAAACAAGCTGCAGCCGCTGTTGGAACTGGCACGCAAGACCAGTCCGGCAACTGACAACAAGGACCTGAAAAAGCGGCTTGCCGAAGCGGTGGAAAACCTGGTGCGCGAGGTGACGGTGAAGATAAAAATCATGCAGCACTCATCGGCGGCGGGATTCTATGTCAACGATTATCTGCGCCACAAGGCGGTGTATCTTATCGGCGATGAAGACAGTGAGCCGAAAAAGAAGCGTGAGAAGAAGGCAAAGGAGCCGAAAGCGCCAAAGATACCCACACACGAGATTTCATATCAGTTGTACAAGGAGGGCAAGACTCCGGCAGAGATTGCGATGATAAGGCAACTGGCGGTAAGCACGGTCAACAGCCATCTTGTGAGATATGTACAGGCAGGTGAGATTGAGCTCAGCGAACTGATGCCCATAGAGCACATCATCCTTGGCAAGAAGGGTCTTGAAAACCACAGGTCGCTGAAAGAAGCCTTTAACTCACTCAGCGGACAGGTGAGCTACGGAGAGTTGAACCTTATTATAGCATCAGAGAATACTCCCGGTTAAAGTACTTTCACCATTCCGTCCTCAACCGCTATCGTCTCTTCGTCAAGCAGATGTTTCAAGGCAGTGTCGAGAACTGTTGTCGGCAGACTGAGCGCCAGCAGGTCTGTGAGCGGATGCGGCTGCCTGTCGTTGAGCACATCCATAATCTGCTGTTCGGCATGATTACAGTCAGCCCTGAACATACCGTCCTTTTTGGCGGCAATGCATACATCACACTGCATGCAAGGCTTGGCACCGCTCTCTCCAAAATATTCCAGAAGCATCTGGCTGCGGCAGGTGTCAGAGCCCGTGGCATATTGCAGCATGGATTCTATCCGTGCCTTGTATCGCTCAAGGCGCTCTTCATACACTTCCTTCGGAAATACAAGATACTCTGAATCCTCGCGCCGCTGAGTGTACCGGATATACGGAGTGCTCTTTTCGGGAATGAAATTTATGATGTGCTTGATGTGGAGCGCACGCAGCACCTGATACAACTCGTGTTTCTTCATGCCAAGCTGTGCTGCCACAAAATCCTCGCTGATATAGCCGAAGTCGCTGAACAGTCCGCCATAATTGCGGAGCAGAGTGACAATCACCTTGTCCTCAAGCTCGCTGTTGCCGCTAAGACGGTAGAGCTGGTCGCGCTCTACGAGGAAATGCACACGCGCCTGAGTGTCCTGATTTTCAGTGTAATCAATATAGCCCGCCCTCGACAGGATGGTGAGGGCTGAGTCCACCGGCACGGGAAAATGCCTGAACACCTGACAAAAGCGTGCAATGTCGAACTCAAACGTCACGCCGTAGCCCGAGCCTACGCCCACCTGATAGTAATATGCCAGATGTTCATACACCTTTCTTATATAGTCTTTTTCCGGAAAGGTGTCGGCAATCCGCCTTGTCAGCTTTGCGCGGTCGTTGTTGTTGTAAAGGAGTATGGCGTAGGCTTTCTTGCCGTCGCGCCCGGCACGTCCGGCTTCCTGAAAATATGCTTCGATGCTGTCGGGGCAGTCAATGTGTATGACCACTCTCACGTCGGGCTTGTCGATACCCATGCCGAAAGCGTTGGTGGCAACAATCACGCGCGTCTCATCGGCTATCCACGATTTCTGACGCTTGTCTTTCTCACCCAGTTCCAGTCCGGCATGATAGAACGTTGCGCTCACGCCGTCGGCAGCCAGCTGCTGCGCCATTTCCTTGGTGCGCTTGCGACTGCGGGCGTAGACGATGGCACTGCCGTCCACACTGCTGAGAATATGCAGCAGCTCATGATATTTGTCATCAGTGTTGCGCACCACGTAAGCCAGATTCTTGCGCTCAAAGCTCATGCGGAACACATTCTCGGTCTTAAATCCGAGACGCTGCTGGATGTCGCTCACCACAGGCGGGGTGGCGGTGGCTGTGAGTGCCAGGACAGGCACGCGGGGAAACAGCCTGCGTATCTCCCCTATCCTGAGATACGACGGGCGGAAGTCGTAGCCCCACTGGCTTATGCAGTGGGCTTCGTCGATGGTGAGGAGACTCACCTTTACATGCGAGAGTTTTTTGAGAAAGGTCTCCGAGGTGAGGCGCTCCGGCGACACATACAGAATCTTAACCGCGCCGAAGATTGCGTTCTCCATTGTGGTGATGATGGTGTCGCGGGTCATGCCCGAGTAGATAGCGGCTGCCTTTATGCCTCGCTTGCGCAGGTTGAGCACCTGGTCTTTCATCAGGGCTATGAGCGGTGTGATTACCACACACACACCGTCCATTGCCAATGCCGGCACTTGAAAAGTAATTGACTTTCCGCCGCCGGTAGGCATCAGTCCCAGGGTGTCGTTTCCGCTGCAGATGCTTTTAATGATGTCTTCTTGTATGCCGCGGAAATTATCGTAGCCCCAGTATCTTTTAAGTATCTTGTTATAGTTACTGCTCACCCGGTTTAATGTCTTCTATCTGTAACTGCACCTCGCCGCGCTTGTAGCTGTTTTCCTCTATCACATAGGCAATGTCGAAACTGTGTTTGCTCTTTATATAGCGTGCAAACGCGCTCTGTCCGAAGGCAATGCCGTTCATCACGTTCGACGACTTGCTGTCAACAAGCTCCAGCTTGATGTGCTCCTGATGCCGTCCCACCACCTTGCTCGTTCCATAGTCGTAGACATTCTCGGTGCAGAATATCGGCTTGGGGTTGCATGGTCCGTGGGGCATGAACTTCTTAAGGTCGGAAAGCAGTTTCTTGGTTATGTCCTTGAAGTCGAGCGTTGCCTCTATGTTGAGTTGCGGCTGGCTCTGCTCCTCGTTGATATGGTCCTTTACATACTGCTGGAAACGGCGGCAGAACTCAGGTATGTTCTTGCTCTGCATCGACAGTCCGGCGGCATAGGTGTGACCTCCAAAGTTGTCGAGCAGGTCGCGACAGCTCTTCAGTGCATCATAGATGTCGAAACCAGCCACCGAGCGCGCCGACCCTGTAGCCACTCCGTCAATGATAGTCATAACGATGGTGGGACGATAATAGATTTCCGACAGGCGGGATGCCACAATGCCTATCACTCCTTTCTTCCATCCCTCATCATAGAGCACTATCGACTGCAGGTGCTGCTGTCCCTCCAGCCGCTCCACAATCCTGTTTGCCTCTTCGGTCATCTGCTTGTCAACATCCTTGCGCATCTCGTTGTAGCCGTTTATGCGGTCGGCATCCATGAGAGCCTTGGTAATGTCGCGCTCCACGAGCAGTTCCACAGCCTCCTTTCCGTTCTGCATGCGTCCTGAAGCATTGATGCGCGGTCCGATTTTGAACACAATATCGTTCATGTTCAGCTCCTTGCCAGTGAGTCCGCAAACATCAATGATGGCTTTCAGTCCCACCGAAGGATTCTGGTTCAGCTGCTTCAGCCCGTGGAATGCCAGAATGCGGTTCTCACCCTCCACAGGCACAATGTCGCTGGCTATACTGACCACGCACAAGTCAAGCAGCGGAATAAGCTTTGAAAACGGCAGCCCGTTGTTCTTTGCAAACGCCTGCATGAGCTTGAAGCCTACGCCGCAGCCCGAAAGATGCTTGAAAGGATAGGTGGAGTCGTGGCGCTTGGGATTGAGTGTTGCCACAGCCACTGGCAGGTCTTCGTCATCAGGCTCATGATGGTCGCAGATGATAAAGTCGATGCCGAGGCTTTTTGCGTAGGCAATTTCTTCAAATGCCTTGATGCCGCAGTCGAGCACGATAATAAGCTTTATACCTTTTTCGTGGGCAAAGTCGATGGCATTGTGGCTCACGCCATACCCCTCGTCATAGCGGTCGGGAATATAATACTCAATGTTTGAGTAAAACTGCTGTAAGAACTTGTATACCAGTGCCACGGCAGTACATCCGTCTACATCGTAGTCACCGTATACCATGATGCGCTCCTTGCGCCCCATAGCGTCGTTGAGCCGGTCTACCGCCACGTCCATGTCGTTCATCAGGAACGGGTCGATAAGTTCGTTGAGCATAGGGCGGAAAAAGCGCTTTGCCGCCGATTCCGTCTTTATGCCCCGTCTGATGAGCAGGCTGGCAAGTATGGGGTTCATCCCTATCTTGTCGGCAAGCTCCTTAGCTTGTTCCTGCCGCTCGGGCGTGGCTGTTTCTTTGTTCCATTTGAATTGCATATATAGTTTTTTTTATTTTCTTTTCCCGTGCCGTTTGCACATGAGTGTACAAATAGCGTGTAAAGTTACGAAAAAAAACTGATATGACTGCAATTCAGCAGTATTTTTTAACAGAACTTAGTTTTTCAGCACGTTTGCTGCTCTATTATTTCTCCTCCGGCCGTAATCGCCTGCATGTTGAGCGGTATAAGTTTATGGTGTCGCTCCGGCAGCGTTTTGTATAATGCTTTTTCCACTCCGTCGCTGTGCACCACGGGGCAGATTTTGAGCAGACCGCCGAGAACTATCATATTGAATATCTTTGCGTTGCGCATTTCAGCAGCCTTGTCCATTGCGTCTATACGGTAAACATTTATGTCGGTGCGTGCGGGAGGATTTATTATGCCGTAGCCGTCATAAATAAGTATGCCGCCAGGCTTCACCTTCGGTTCAAACTTGTCGAGCGAGGGCTGATTGAGCACAATGGCTATGTCGTAGGTGCTCAGAATTGGCGACGACACCTTCTCGTCGCTCACTATCACCGTGACGTTGGCTGTGCCGCCGCGCTGCTCCGGTCCGTATGCAGGCATCCATGTCACTTCCTTGCCCTCCATAAGTCCTGAATAGGCTAAGATTTTGCCCATTGAGAGCACTCCCTGTCCTCCAAAACCGCTTATAATTATTTCTTTTGTCATAACTAATAACTAAAAACTAAACACTGAACACTAAACTTCATCTTTCAAGTCTCCCTTGTGATAATGCTCCAGCATGTGCTCCTTCAGCCATTCGTTTGCCTGCACCGGCGACATTTTCCATCCGCTGTTGCATGTACTCACAATCTCCACCAGCGATGAGCCCTTGCCAGCCATCGATGCTTCGAAAGCCTTGCGTATGGCGCGCTTGGCGCTGCGTATTGCAGCCACCGACTCCACGCTTTGGCGGGTCACATAGCATGTGCCCTCCAGCCCAGCGGCAATCTCGGTGATGTTGAGCGGATAGCCGTGCAGGTCTGCCTGACGACCGTATGGACATGTAGATGTCTTCTGTCCCATGAGGGTGGTGGGAGCCATCTGTCCGCCGGTCATACCGTAGATGGCGTTGTTGATAAAGATGATGGTGATATTCTCGCCACGGTTAAGGGCGTGTATGGTCTCACAAGTACCTATGCACGCCAGGTCGCCGTCGCCTTGATAGGTGAACACCAGCCGGTCGTTCCACAGCCGCTTTATTCCCGTGGCAACTGCCGGAGCACGTCCGTGGGCAGCCTCCTGCCAGTCGATGTCAAGATAGCGGTAGGCAAACACGGCACATCCCACAGGACACACGCCTACAGCCTTGTCCTGCATGCCCATTTCCTCAATCACCTCAGCCACAAGTTTGTGAACCACTCCGTGCGAGCAGCCAGGGCAATAGTGCATCGGCACATCATTGAGCAGTGCCGGCTTGTGGTACACCATATTCTCGGGTGAAACAATATCGTTGTTCATTGTTGCCTTTATTTCTTAGTTTTTCATCATTGTTTTCAATGCCTCGTATATCTCTGCCGGTTCAGGCACGATACCGCCAAGGCGGCCAAACTGTTCGATGGCAATGTCGCCACGCACCGACAGCTTTACGTCCTGTACCATTTGTCCTGCATTGATTTCTGCCACGAGTATTCCTTTTTTGCCCTTCGCCAGTTCGTTGAGTGCTGTTGAAGGAAACGGCCATAGGGTGATGGGGCGGAACAATCCTATTTTCACGCCGTCTTTTCTCGCATCGCTTACAGTTTTCTGCGCTATACGTGCCGCACAGCCGAAAGCCACTATTATATAGTCGGCATCATCGCACAATGTTGCTTCGTATCTCACTTCATTTTCTTCCACACGCCGGTATTTCTTCTGTAGCTCAATATTGTGCTGCTCCATTTTCTCCGCCTGAAGTTCAAGCGATGTCAGAATGTTGGGCTGGCGGCAGGCTGTGCGCCCCATTGTAGCCCACGGGCATTCTTTCATTATCTCCTCTTCCGTGCGGCGCGGCTTGTAGGGCGGCATCACCACAGGTTCCATCATCTGACCTATCACGCCGTCGGCAAGAATCATTGCCGGCATTCGGTATCTGAAAGCAAGCGTGAAGGCGAGGTCAACAAAGTCTGCCATCTCCTGCACCGAATATGGTGCAAGTACAATCACCTTGTAGTCGCCGTTGCCGCCGCCACGTGTGGCTTGCATATAGTCTGCCTGCGATGGCTGTATGGTGCCCAGTCCCGGACCTCCGCGCGATACGTTGACCACCACTCCAGGTATCTCTGCTCCAGCCATGTAGGATATTCCCTCCTGCATCAGTGCCACTCCCGGGCTTGACGACGATGTGAATGCACGCTTGCCGGCTCCTGCCGCTCCATAAACCATGTTTATTGCCGCCACCTCGCTCTCAGCCTGCAAAACCACCATACCGGTGGTCTCCCATGGCTTGTCGAGTGCCAGGGTCTCTATAATCTCGCTCTGTGGCGTAATGGGGTATCCAAAGAATCCGTCCACGCCGCAGCGTATGGCTGCACGGGCTATTGCCTCGTTGCCTTTCATCAGTGTTACTTCCTGTTGTTCTGCCATAATTATATTTTTTTAGTTGACGAGTTGTTTTTTTAGTTGACGAGTTAACGAGTCTACTTGTCAACTCGTCTACTTGTCAACTCATCAACTTTCCTATACACAGTTATACAGCCGTCGGGACACACGATGCCGCACGATGCGCAGCCAATGCACCCCTCACCGCTCATCACTGCATAATTGTATCCGCTTGCGTTTACCTTTTTTGCCAGTGTTATGACATTCTGCGGGCAAGCCACTATACAAAGCTCACACCCCTTGCAGCGGTTTGTATCCACAATGATTGTACCTTTTATCTTACTCATTGTCGTTTTTATTATTGCGTTCAAGGATTGTAGCAATCCTTGTTATAATAATTCATTATATCGTCCAGCATCTGCTTGGCATATACAGCTGGGCTGCCGGGGTCGAGCTCCGAGGCACGCATATAGTTGTTGATGGCATCCTGCCAGTTGCCGTTCTTACGGCACTCATTGCCCAACTTATAATAGTCCTCAGCAGTCATTCTTCACTCTTTATTTATAATACTCCTTCTTGCCAGCGGCGAGAGTATTTTTCATCAGCGAGCAGATGGTCATAGGACCGACACCTCCGGGTACAGGAGTGATATATGAGCACTTCGGAGCCACCTCGTCGAACTTTACGTCGCCGTTGAGCCTGAATCCGCTCTTGCGGGTTGCATCCGGCACACGGGTGGTGCCAACGTCTACTATCACCGCTCCGTCTTTCACCATGTCGGCAGTCACAAAGTCGGGCTGTCCTATGGCGGCTATGATTATATCCGCCTCGCGGCACTCTTTTTTCAAATCCTTTGAATGGCTGTGGCACACGGTCACTGTAGCGTCGCCGTATTGCTTCTGCATCATAAGCTGTGCCATTGGCTTGCCCACGATGTTGCTGCGGCCAAGCACCACGCACTTTTTGCCAGATGTCTCTATGCCATAACGCTTTAGCAGTGTGATAATGCCAAGTGGTGTGGCGGAGATGAAGCACGGCAGACCGATTGCCATACGACCCACGTTGATGGGATGGAATCCGTCAACGTCCTTGCGGTAGTCGATTGCTTCGATTATCTTCTGCTCGTCAATATGCTTCGGCAGAGGCAGCTGCACGATGAAGCCGTCCACGTCGGCATCCTTGTTAAGGTTGTCCACACACTTCAACAGCTCTTCCTCTGTTATATCCTCCTCATATCTTATCAGCGTCGACTTGAAGCCGCACGCCTCACATGCCAGCACCTTGTTCTTTACATAGGTCTCCGAACCGCCGTCGTGGCCTACAAGCACCGCCGCCAGATGAGGCTGCTTGCCTCCTGCGGCAACAATCTGCCTCACTTCCTCGGCAATCTCCTGTTTTATCTGTGCCGCTGTCTGTTTTCCGTCTATCAGTTGCATTTTGTTTCTATTTTTTATAGTTAGGAGTAATTTCGTTACTCCTTATTTATATATATTACATCTTCGGCATGCCGCCCTTCATACCCTTCATGGCAGCAGCCATCTGCATCATCTTGCTGTTGCTCATACCTGTCATCATCTTCATCATCTTGCGCATCTGGTCGAACTGCTTCAGCAACTTGTTCACCTCCTGTATGTTGGTGCCAGAGCCCTTGGCTATTCTCACGCGACGGCTTTGGTTGATGATTTCGGGATTAGTGCGTTCCTTGGGAGTCATGCTCTGGATTATTGCCTCGATGCTCTTGAATGCGTTGTCATCGATATCAATATCCTTTATAGCCTTGCCCACACCGGGAATCATCGCAGCCAGATCCTTGATGTTACCCATCTTCTTTATCTGCTGAATCTGGTTCATGAAATCGTTGAAGTCAAACTTGTTCTTCTTGATCTTCTGCTCCAGTTTCTTTGCCTCTTTCTCGTCGAACTGCATCTGTGCACGTTCCACAAGGCTCACGATGTCGCCCATGCCGAGAATTCGGTCTGCCATACGTTCCGGATGGAACACGTCGAGGGCTTCCATCTTCTCGCCCGTACCCACAAACTTTATAGGTTTGTCCACAACGTTGCGTATTGACAGTGCTGCACCGCCACGGGTGTCACCGTCGAGTTTTGTCAGTACCACACCGTCGAAGTCCAGACGTGTATTGAACTCCTTAGCAGTGTTTACGGCATCCTGACCGGTCATGGCATCAACCACAAAGAGTGTCTCATCAGGGGTGATGGCGTTCTTGATGTTGGTTATCTCCTGCATCAGAGCCTCGTCGATGGCAAGACGGCCGGCGGTATCCACAATCACCACGTCATTGCCCTTTGCCTTTGCCTCCTGAATACCATTGAGGGCTATCTTCACAGGGTCTTTGCTGTCAAGCTCGCAATACATCGGCACGCCAATCTGCTCGGCAAGCACACGCAACTGCTCCACGGCGGCAGGACGGTAGACGTCACAGGCAACAAGCAGAGGCTTCTGGTGTCTCTGGTTCTTGAGATACAGGGCGAGCTTGCCCGAGAGAGTGGTTTTACCGGCACCGTTGAGGCCAGCCATAAGCACCACTGCGGGATGGCCCTTGGTGTTAAACTCAGCAGCCTTGCCGCCCATGAGCTGCGCCAGCTCGTCGTGAACTATCTTCACCATCAGCTGGCTCGGCTTCACTGCCGTGAGCACGTTCATGCCCATAGCCTTCTGCTTCACCTGATCGGTGAACTGCTTTGCCACCTTATAATTCACATCGGCATCCAACAGAGCGCGGCGTACATCCTTCAGTGTCTCCGCCACGTTTATCTCGGTAATCTTGCCTTCGCCCTTCAGTATTTTAAACGAGCGCTCTAATCTGTCACTTAAATTTTCAAACATATTTTTTTATAGATCTATAATTTTCTGTCTCAAGTCAACAATATCTGTCCCTGCGCTGTTTGGGTGCTTATTACAGGAACATTGTTCAATTTCTCTGCAAAGTTAATCCTTTTTATCCCAAAAATACAATAATTCGGTATGTATTTAATGCTTTTTTAATCTTTTTTCTTCAAAATTGCGCACACATGTTTTGCTGTGTGCAGTTTTTATGGAATCAAAACCTAAAGAAGCATAAAACAGCCTGCCGCATTTTCATTACAAGCCGTTTTATCAGCGCACAATCTTGTATTTTGCAAACTTCATCAGCAATTGCTTGGTTCCGGTATTGCGGAACTCCACTGTTGCCTTGGTGTTCTCGCCCGTTCCCTCAACCTTTATCACCGTGCCTATGCCAAAACGCTGGTGCTCTATCACGTTGCCTTCCTTAATCGGCGCATTCGATAAATCACTTGGTATATTTGCTGAACTGGTTGCTGCATTTGCAGAACCTCTTCTTGAATTCACAGGAGCCGACGGAGCAGTTTTCGCATTAGTGCCGAACACAGCGGCATGGAGCTTCTGCATGCGTTCCGCCTGACTGGGCTCATGGTGCGGAGCCACGATGCGTGGCTTGGGGTCGGCACGGAACTGTGTTGCCACAGGACGCGGATTCTGCATCCATCTTGACGATGAGCTGCTGAAATCACTGCTGCCATTGCCCTCGACATGCATCAGACTTGGGTCGATGTCTTTCAGAAAGCGCGACGGAGTGTCGTATTCCATACGTCCATAGCGATAGCGGTTCTGCGCACAAGTGAGCGTGCAGCGGTGCTCGGCACGAGTGATTGCCACATAGAGCAGGCGGCGCTCCTCCTCCAAGCCACGCATGCTCTCGCAACACATTGGCGACGGGAAGATGTTTTCCTCCATGCCCACCACAAACACCGTTGGAAACTCCAGTCCCTTGGCACTGTGTATGGTCATGAGCGTCACCTTCTCGCCTTCAGCGTCGTCGTCGCTCTCAAGGTCGGTGAGCAGAGCCACCTCCTGCATGAAGTCGGCAAGCGACACGTGCTCGCCGCCGTCCTCCTCGCGGTGGCTCTCCACAAAGTCCTGAAGGGCGCTTACAAACTCCTCCACATTCTCCTGACGCGCCAGGTCGTCGGCATCCTTGCCGCTGTAGATGTCGCGGCTTATGCCGCTCTCGGTCACAATGGCATGTCCAAGGTTATAGGCATCATCGGTGAGCAGGCGTCCGCCCCACCCTTCTATCTGTGCGCGGAACGCCTGCAGCTTGTTCACCGTGGCACGGCTTACGTCCAGCCCGTTTTTGCCGGGCTCGCAAATAACGTCCCAAAGGCTGACGTTGTTCGCATTTGCCGCCGCCACAATCTTGCCTATCGTGGTGGCTCCTATGCCGCGTGTGGGATAGTTGATGATGCGCTTCAGCGCCTCCTCGTCGTTGGGGTTTATCACCACACGGAAATATGCCATGATGTCCTTTATCTCCTTGCGCTGGTAGAAACTCAGTCCGCCAAGTATGCGGTAGGGTATGTTTTCCTTGCGCAGGGCTTCCTCAAAGCTGCGGCTCTGCGAGTTGGTGCGGTAGAGGATTGCAAAGTCTGAATATCCGCACTTGTCCTGCCGCTTGTATTTCTTGATGTCGTTGCACACTATTATCGCCTCTTCCTTGTCGCTGTAAGCCATCTTCAGCTGCAACCGCTCGCCGTGCTCGTTGTCGCTGTACACATCCTTGGGAATCTGCTCCTTGTTGTGCTTTATCAGACTGTTGGCAGCCTGCACTATCAGCTTCGTACTGCGGTAGTTGCGCTCCAGCTTAAACAGGCGTGCACCAGTGTAGCACTCGTTAAACTTCAGGATATTGTCGATGTTTGCTCCGCGGAAACTGTAGATGCTCTGCGCATCGTCGCCCACCACGCACACACGCTGATGGTCTCTCGTGAGCTGTAGCACAATTGCCTGCTGCACGCGGTTGGTGTCCTGATACTCGTCCACGAGCACATACTGGAACCGTTCGGCATACTGCTGCCTCACGCCCTCATTGTTCTCAAAGAGCATGTAGGTGTTTACAAGCAGATCGTCGAAATCCATGGCGTTGGCGTTGCGGCAACGGTCGCAATAATTACGGTACACATCTTTTATGGCAGGCATCTTGCGCTGGTTGTCATACTGCACGGTCTCTGCACTGCACGCATATTTGGCAGGGGTGAGCAGATGGTTTTTCGCCATGCTTATGCGGTCGGCTACGGTGGCTGCCTTATACTGCTTGTCGTCAAGCCCCATCTCCTTGATAATGGCTTTCACGAGCGAGCGCGAGTCACTCTGGTCGTAGATGGTAAAGTTGCTGCTGTAGCCAATCTTGTCTGCCTCGCGGCGCAGGATGTGGGAGAACACCGAGTGGAATGTTCCCATGTTGAGCCAGCGTGCCTTGTCCAGCCCCACGATTTTGCCTATGCGGTCCTTCATCTCGGCGGCAGCCTTGTTGGTGAAGGTCAGCGCCAGGATGTTCCATGGGGCAAGCCCCGTCTGCATCAGATACGCAATCTTGTATGTCAGCACACGGGTCTTTCCCGAGCCGGCACCGGCAATCACCAGCTGCGCGCCGTCGCAGTAGGTCACCGCCTCGCGCTGGCTGTCGTCAAGCTGACTGAGCAGCGCCTCGTAGTCCTTATCTAAAAATTCTTCACTCTTCATTCTTCACTCTTCATTTTCACAACTTCACCTTTACTTTCGCAGCCTTGCCCTCATTATGTATCCTGTTGAGCGGTGTCACCACGTAGGTGTAGCGGTCTTTGCCGTCCCCGTATGGCAGTTTATAGAACTCGCTGCTAACTATCGCCACAATGTTGCTGCTGTTTTCAAGGTTCATCTTCTCACCCTTCTCAAAACGGTACACCACATACTGTGTCGCCTCAGTGTCCCACGACTTTGCCTTTGGCGCAGTCCAGAACAGCATATATCCGTCGCTGGTCCATACGGGCTTCAGTTTTTTCACCTTGCGCGGCTCGCGGTGTGAGATAAACCTCATCTCGGGCTGCAATGCCGGGAAGCGCCAGTAATATTTCTTCAACAGCGAGGCGTAGTTGCCTACATTGTCCACGGCAGCCTTGGCATACCACAACATTGTGCCGCACACGTTAGGATTGTCACCGTGCAGGCGCATCTTCGCAGCCAGCTGATGAGTGTTGGCATTGTCGGGGTCACGGAACTTCACCGTGCGCTCCACGTCCTCGCCGATTATCAGCGGGCGCTTGCCACAATGCCTGTTCCACCACCCTATCAGCTCCTTGTAGTCGGCGGCACTGTGACCTATCTGCCAGTAGAGCTGTGGCACGCAGTAGTCCACCCAACCGTTGTTCACCCACATCAGCACGTCGGCATACAGGTCATCGTAGTTCTGCAGACCATTAGTGTCGCTGCCGATGGGCGCATTCTTCAGGTTGCGGTAGATGCCGAAAGGCGACACACCGAACTTCACCCACGGCTTCACAGCCACGATAGTGTCGTGAAGCTGCTCCACAAAACGGTTCACGTTGTAGCGGCGCCAGTCGCCGATGTCGCTGATGCCGTTGCTGTTCTGACGGAACAGCTCTGCGTCTGGGATATTCTCGCCAGCCACAGGATAGGGATAGAAATAGTCGTCAATATGCAGTCCGTCCACATCGTAGCGGCGCAAGATGTCGCCCACCACCGAACAGATATACTCACGGTTCTCAGCCACCCCGGGATTGAGGATTATCTGGTTGTCGTAGGCAAAGCACCACTGCGGATGCTGGCTTGCCACATGATTTGCGGCAAGCTCAGTGGTGGTCTTGGTCTTGGCACGGTAGGGGTTTATCCATGCGTGAAGCTCCATGCCACGCTTGTGGCACTGGTCCACCATCCACTGCAGCGGATCCCAATAAGGCGAAGGGGCTTGTCCCTGCCTGCCTGTCAGGAAACGGCTCCACGGCTCAATCTTGCTCTCATAGAGCGCATCACACTCGGGACGCACCTGGAACACGATGGCGTTGGCGCCCATCTTCTGCAACTCGTCCAACTGATAGCTCAGGGTCTGCTGCATCTTCTCCGTGCCCAGCCCTAAAAACTGTCCGTTGACACACTGTATCCACGCCCCGCGAAACTCGCGCTTAGGCTGCGCCTGCGCCGCCGTGGCTATCAATAGCAGCATCGCTGCCAATATTTTTTTTCTCACGTCAATATAACTCAAAATTCGTAATTTAAAACTTCAATCAATCGCTCCGATGATCTCCTGCACACTCTTGCAGCCGTGGGCATCGAGCCAGTCGCTGATGCCCTGCGCCACCTTCACGGTGATTGCCGGGTCGATGAAGTTGGCTGTGCCTATCTCCACGGCTGTGGCTCCGCACATAAGAAACTCTATGGCATCCTTTGCCGACGAGATGCCGCCGAGTCCCACAACGGGTATCTTCACAGCCTTTGCCACCTGGTAGACCATACGCAGCGCCACCGGCTTCACACACGGTCCGCTCAGTCCGCCGGTGCCTATGCTCAGCGTCTTGCAGCGCTTCTCCACATCCACAGCCATGCCCATGAGGGTGTTGATGAGCGACACGCTGTCGGCGCCCTCATCCTCCACGGCACGTGCAATCTCTGAAATATTAGTCACGTTTGGCGACAATTTCACTATCAGCGTCTTGTGATAGCTCTTTCGCACTGCCCTCACCACGCTTGCAGCCCCTTGGCATGTCACGCCAAAAGCCATGCCACCGTCCTTCACGTTGGGGCACGAGATATTCAGCTCTATTGCCGGTATCTTGTCGAGAGCGTCCACACGTGCCGCACACTCGGCATAATCCTCAGGCGACGAGCCGCTCACGTTCACTATCATGTTGGTGTTGATGTCCTTTATCTGCGGATAGATGTGGTCGCAGAAATAGCCCACGCCCTTGTTCTGCAGTCCCACGCAGTTGAGCATTCCCTGCGGGGTCTCTGCCATGCGCGGATAGTCGTTGCCCTCGCGCGCGTGTAGCGTGGTTCCTTTTACTATAATACCGCCTATGTCCTCAAGATTTACAAAATCGGCAAATTCCAGACCATAGCCAAACGTGCCCGATGCCGTCATGACGGGGTTCTTCAGTTCGAGCGAATTTATATTTACATTTAAAGCTGCCATAATAACTTCTTAATATTTAACACCGGACCGTCCTTACATACACACAAATTGCCGCTGACAGTCTTCTCCACACAGCACAGACAGGCGCCAAGTCCGCACGCCATCATGTTCTCAAGCGACACCTCACACTCCACATCAGCCTTTACTGCATAGCGCGCCACAGCCATCATCATGGGCTTCGGACCGCAGGTGCTTATCATGCTGAATGTCTCCTTCTGCAGCAGCGAGTGATTGGTTACAAATCCCTGCTCGCCCATGCTGCCGTCCTCGGTGGTTACGAACACTCTGCCGTATTTCTCAAACTCCTCCAGCATCAGCAGGTCGTTCTTGGTGCGCGCTCCGAGCAGAAAAGTAGGCTCACCGCCCATCGCCTTGATGCGCTCGCCCATATACAGCAGCGGAGCAACGCCCACGCCACCGCCTACAAGCAGAAACTTCTCGTCGGCACTCTCAGGCATAGTGAAGCCATTGCCAAGCGGAAGCACGCAGTTCACCACATCGCCGGGCTTCACACCGCCGGTAAGCCACCGTGTGCCGTCGCCAACAGCCGCAACAAGCAGCCACAGCTCATTGGCTGCATAATCCACAAAATTTATTGATATCGGACGGCGCAACATTGTCGTGGCAGAACCGTCGATGCGTACCTCTACAAACTGTCCAGGCACCATTTCAGGCAGTTTAGAGTCATAGGTGAGCTTCAGCAAAACGTGCTTGCCGCTCACCTTGACTGTCTCTCTGACCCTCAAGTCAAGAATGTATTTCTTCATTATTATCTTTGTTGTTATTCTGTTTAATCGCGTACATCTAAAAATTTCTGCAAAGATAATAATTTTCCGCGAATGCGCCAAACTAATGGCACATTAATTTATATATTAAGAACCTTTCATTTTCCCGATTCTTCACTCTTCACTCTTCATTCTTCATTTCTTAGCCGGTACAAAAGTCTCGAAAGTCTGGTCGTCAAAATAGATTCTGATTTCTGTAATATGGCGTTGCGAAATGTCAACTTTTTTCTGAATTTCCTGAATGCGATTATTGGGTGTATTTCTTACACTATTAGAATTTGTACGCGCCGAATGTTGGTTTTCCATGCTCATCCGTGACTGCTGCGGAGCTGGAGCAGGAGAGGAATAACCTCCACCATCAAAATCGAGAGTCATCTCCGCACCGGAAATGTTTCGCTGCTGCGGCGTGGGGTCGCCCGAAAGGGCATTATGTGATACGGCACTGTTGACTCCGGCATCGCCGTCAGCCGGAGTAGGAGATTTAGAATCTACATACATCTCGCCCGAACCGAACATCAGCCAGTCGGTATTCAGATTTTGGATTTTCTTCTTTATCGCCTCAACCATGTTTAGCGTTGGGCGGGTTCTGTCGTTAAAGATGCCGCTCAGCGATGCCGGCGAAATTTCCACAAAGTTTGCAAACTCTTGTTGCGACATGTTCAGCGATTCAATAATCTGCTTTATTCTATCCTTCATTTTTCTTATTGATTTTAGTGTTAAGTGGCATTTTGCCCCATTTTTCTTTGCGTTTACAAAGGTAAAACAAAAAAATGAGATACACAACATTTTTAAATCGAATTTAGATTTTTAAAGATTAAATTTCTAAATTTAAATATTCACATTTGTATTTGCAAGATGAAAAACGTTCTTTTCATTTTTACATTCGCATATTAAAATTCTTATACACTTACAAAGTTTTACTTCATCAAAAAATACAGATACTGTCTCTTATACACATCTCCGAGCCCACGAGACTACGCTGCATCT
>ENA-OYXU01000019-OYXU01000019.1-human-gut-metagenome-genome-assembly--contig:-NODE-19-length-88821-cov-9.228838_pt1 | contig 88821 bp, 83 predicted proteins | sample MGYA00243243_ERZ653435 | MGnify/ENA primary metagenome ERZ653435 (study PRJEB26926, sample SAMN06165113) | human gut metagenome | biome: ENVO:00009003; feature: ENVO:2100002; material: ENVO:00002003... | reverse complement strand
GGGTTGGGGCAAGGTTGGACTTGGGTTGGGGCAGGGTTGGACTTGGGTTGGACTACAAAAGTGGTTAACGGTCTGAGCATCAGCATAATATCCCCTATTGGGTTGGACTAAGAGCAAAAATTGCCTCAAAAAAAAATTTGTTCTTCGTCACTGTTAAAGCTGACGAAGAACAAAAAAATCACAAGTGCATGATTATCATTACTTTCAGGCTGATTTCCTAATCGCCCCAACGCTCATCTTCCGAAAAGTTATTTTCGTCATCTTCTGCCACTCTGAGCGACGACCCTGCCAAAATACTCTCGGAGTCAATCTCTATCACTGTTATTTTGGGGGCTACATACTTTTTCTTTTCCATATCCGTAACTTTTTTATTTCATTATCACTTTCTTTCCATTTACAATATATATGCCATGTGAGGGAGAGGCAACACGTTGCCCCTGCATATTGTAATACACACCGTCCTGCTGTTCTGTACGCACAGCGTCAATGCCGGTGGTGCCACCCGACACACGCATATTCACAACATGGTTGGCTGATGATGGCGCATCAGGATTATATTCCAAAACATTCGACATATTTATGTATGCTCTGTTGGCGGCAATCTTCCATGTCTTTTCTGCACTACACTTATATATCACATTTTCCTTCAATGCATAACAATTTTCAGGCACTGCTATTTGTGTAAAGCTGCCAATCAGTCCGTTATCGTCACCGGCACTTGCTGCTGCATCTTTGTCCGTAGAATATGTGCAGCTCAGTTTGTCTGCTGTTGCCTTGAATATATAGGGCTTACCCGCCTCCAAGTCACCCTCAACTTCTTTAAGCACCAGCCAAGTGACTTTGCCGTCCTCAATCTTCTTGCCGGCTATACTGAAGAACTCAGCGCCGCTTTTTTCCGCCACAGCGTATGGCAGGCAGATGGTGCCGTAGTTTCCTACGGTCAGATTTGTACGCTCATATTTGAAAGATTTAAGAATACCGTTGTTTATAATTGTTCCTTTTTCAATGATTGTTCCTTTGTTGATTATGGTACCGCCTTCTTCAATAGTCAGCGTTCTTCCCTCAGGAATAGTCAGCGTCTCGTTTTCATCAATGGTCAATGTAACGCCAGACGGTATATTTACGTCACCTTTCATTGTTGCTGTCTTGGGATTGCCGCTAAACACAATACCATTGATATAGTTAGATGACAAACCACTCACAATTGCATCTGGACCGATAATAAGCTGATTAAATTCTAAATCGTTAAAACAATATGGTCCCTTTTTTGCATCTATTTGTCCTCCTATTATAAAAATAGATATAACAGCCGAACAATTAAGTCCAGATCCTATTCCATTACTTTGCGTGCCCCCGTTAGCTGTCACAGTTCCTCCTTCTATATATATATTTACAGTACATGTTTTAGCACCATCTGGACCAGTCCCTATACCAGTAGAAAAAGACCCTCCCGTTGCATCTATAGTTCCTTTTTTTATCCAGATGGAGCCAGACACCTCAGTGGTAGCATCTAATAGCATACAAGTACCAATACCTGCAGCGCGTTGACCACCCTGTGCCGTAATCTTTCCATCTAAATCAAAAATGATTGTTCCGCAGGAAAAAGCTTGATTTTTTTGTTGTCCTCCAATACCACAAGAAGAGGAGTGAGCATAAACGTTATCAGTATTTTTAACCTCTAACTTGCCGCTTCCTGTGAAAGTCACGTTACTTCCTGAGGGTACATGAATGCCGGCATAGTCCGTTGCTGTCGATACCAAAGTGTTATTAGTACTTTCAGCTAATTCAATCACGGCGTTACTTCCTTCCACGACCTCTATCGGCGGAGCCGCAGATGTACTGATATCCACGCCAGCTAATATCAGCTTTGCCGTACCCTCTAACACTATGGTCTGGCTTGTCTGTGCCGTTGTCGAAACTGTCACCGTTCCAGCTTTTACCGTCAGTTTATTATCTGCAAACGAACATTCCCCGCCATCGTCCTTGGTGACAGTAAAAGCACAAGTACCTTCCTCTTGCGCCTGCACCTCTTTGGGCACAAACGCCAACATAATGACTGTAATTATCAGCCATCCTAATCTTAAAATTTTTTGTTTCATATTTATATAATGTTTTAATTTATACTTAACGCAGTTTCGGCGCCATTCATTATCTCAACATTATACAAAAAGAATCGTGGAGCCAGTTCGCTTGCTCGTTCCACAGAAGAAGGCCTTCGCATTGCCCAATATGTCTGAACGAGCAACGCTAAAAGCCCCACGGAAGATGAATATATAGATATCCCAACAAACCGTCTTATCGGAAGCACCGACAAAACAGAAAGTAAGGGATTGCATATATACATCCCGATAGGGCGTTCACGCTGCTTTGCTCTTGACATATTGTTTGAATTTGCGAAGTTCTCTTCTGTCAAAACCAAAGCGTTCTGCAAACGCCTTAATGTATAATAAATGTGTCAGCCCAATCATTGCCGCCGAAGCAGCCGCTCATGGGAAGACACTGCAAAAGTAAGGAAAAAACATTATTCAGGCAAATCTTTTGTCAGTTTTTTGTCTGCGTTCCGTCATTGTTTTCTTGAAAGTTGACAAATCGACATGAATGCTGGAATGAAAACAGTGAAAAATTGACTTGTGTCTACTTATATCAGTACAAGATATAAGGTTTTGGAAGTTTAGTTTGGTGACGTGAAAAAAAAGTTGTATTTTTGCAGAAATCATATAAGGAAAGGATAGATTTGAAGTGAAAAATATGACACTGAAGGAATTTCTTGACAGCTGGCACGATGGCGGTGCCACGATAACCGTTAAGACAAGCGGCAGTACGGGAGTGCCGAAGGAGATGGAGGTGGAGAAGAAAAGGATGCTGGCATCGGCACGGGTAACCTGCAATTTCTTGGGATTGAGGCAGGGAGACACGGCGCTGCTGTGTATGTCGTTGGATTATATTGCCGGGAAGATGATGGTGGTGAGAAGCATTGAGCGCGGTTTGAGGCTAATGACTGTGGAGCCAAGCGGTCATCCCATGCAGGGGCTCACCGAGGCTGCCGACCTTGTGGCGATGGTGCCCATGCAGGTGTATAACACGCTGCAGGTGGAGAGCGAGCGCAGATTGCTGATGCAGTCGAAGCATCTGCTTATTGGCGGCGGGGCGATAGACAAGGAACTGGAGGCAGCGCTGAGGGATTTTCCCAATGCCGTGTGGAGCACCTACGGCATGACGGAGACTTTGAGCCACATTGCACTGCGGCGGATTAACGGCAAGGAGGCAAGCCCGTGGTATATGCCGTTCGACACGGTGGAGGTGGGACAGAATGCAGACGGTTGTCTTGTGATTGATGCTCCTGAGATATGCAGCGAAACACTGACGACAAACGATATTGTGGAGATGCACGCCGACGGCAGGCGCTTCAGGATAGTTGGCAGGAAGGATAATGTGATATGCAGCGGCGGCGTGAAGATACAGATAGAAGAGGTGGAGGCGCGGCTGAAGGGGCATGTGGATGTGCCGTTTGTCGTTACCAAATGCCGAGACGGAAAGTTTGGCGAGGCGGTGGTGATGCTGTATGAGGATAACGGTAACGGCGCAGACCGTTGCAGTCTGCGCCGTGTGGCTGAGAGAGTGCTGCCGCGCTACTGGCAGCCGAAGTATTATTTTGCCGTGGATTGTCTGCCCCTGACCGGGACGGGCAAGCCTGCCCGCAAGCAAGCGGAGCTGCTGGCTGAATCAGCGAGGCTCAATGTCGGCAAAGATGCCGCTGCGCACTGATTTGCCCGTGCTGCGTGTCGGGCTGTAGGAACGCCAGCCGTTGTAGTTGAAGTTGCCGTCGTAGTAGAGGTCGAACTTAATGTCGCGGTTGGTGCCGTCATCCATATATCCGCTGAAACGGCTGTTGCTTATGCGGTAGTCGTAGATATAAACAGGATTCCACGGGTCGTCTTCATATCTGATTGTGATCACTGGACCGTTGTAGTCATTGTCGACATACCATGTGAAATATGACTGATAGTAGTCGTGATAGCGGTCGTTCACGTTGTAGCCCGTCTCTATGCCGCGCCCCGATGTAGACCAGTCGTAGTCATAGCTGTTGCCGCTGTTGCGCAGGAATGTAAATGTCACCCGGTATTCGTCGCTGCTCCATCCCCAGCGGTCCTCAAAATAAGTGTCGATATATCCCGTCCATGACCCCTCCATGGTATAAGCCACTTCCTGTGCGTCGTCCTCGCAGCTGCTCATTGTCATTATGCCTGCAAGAGCAACGAGCATTGTCTTGAAAATTGTTGTAAACTTCTTCATAGCCGTTATGTTTTTTATTGTTAATAATCTTATTTTCTGCAAAGGTAAGCAATATTTTGCAATGACCGGCAAAGAAAACGCCTACTTTGATATAGGGATATTCCTATTATCGTGAGGATTTCTCTTTTTTGCCGAACTCAGGGTCAATATTCAGGAATGCCGTGACAACAAAAGTGATGGCACAGCACGCCATGACAATGATGAAGAACATCTGGTAGCCCACCATATCCTTGATATATCCCGACAGCATGCCCGGCAGCATCAGTCCGAGATAGGAGATGCCGGTGCAGATGGAATAGTGTGAGGTTTTGTATTCGCCCTGACTGTAATAGAGCATGTAAAGGGTGAGCACCGTGAAGCCAAGTCCGTAGCCAAATTGCTCTATGAATAGGCACGACGACACAACTATGAGATTGGAGTTAAGCGAGTAGCTTAGATAGATATACACCACGTCGGGCAGAGTTATGGCGCACACCATGTGCCACAGCCACCGCTTCATGCCGTCGCGGCTCACAAGAATGCCGCCGATAATGCCTCCAAGGAGCAGTCCTATAAGTCCCACAGTGCCGTTAGCCAGTCCGTATTCCTGCGGTGACAGTCCTAATCCTCCCATATAGTTGTGGCGCAGCATGAATGTTTTGGTCATGGTGTTGAGCAGAGCTTCGGGGAAACGGTACAGCAATAGGAAAAGTATCACAAAAAGCGTTCCCCGCCTGTCGAACTTATGGAAGAAAGTCACGAACATCTTCTTCAGCTCAGCTGCAATTTCCCCCACGGTGCGGGTGGTCTGTTTGTCGTCTGCCGGTCGTGGCATGAAACGGCTGTGATATAGCCATATACCGATGAAGATGCCTGCCAGAGCGTAGAATATCAGTGCCCAGGTGAAGCGTATCTGTCCGCGGAACATCACCTGCAGTATTCCAGCCAGCGACACCAGCATACCGTTTACAAAGATTATGGCGAGACGGTAGAAGGTGTTGCGCAGTCCAACGTATTTTGCCTGATTGTGGTCGTCAAGCTCTATCATGTAAAAGCCGTCGGCGGAGATGTCGTGGGTGGCGCTGCAGAAGGCAATGAGGAAAAACAGGCACATGGTGGACTGAAACCAGAACTCGGTGGGGATGGAGAAGGCGATGCCCGCAAGCGATGCTCCAATGAGCGCCTGCATGGCGAGCACCCACCAGCGCTTGGTCTTCAGCAAGTCGATGAATGGACTCCATAGCGGTTTTATCACCCACGGCAGTGCCAGCCATCCAGTGTATAGTCCCACCTCGGTGTCCGACAGCCCCATCTGCATATACATTACTACCGACAGTCCCGTGACAATGATGTTGGGCAGTCCTTCGGCAAAGTAGAGTGTGGGAATCCACACCCATGGATTTTTCTTTTTCATTTATATACTGTTGCTTACTGGTATATCTTTTTAATCTCCGCACCACGGTAGTAGTGCAGCAATATCTGGTCGTACTTATATCCCTGTTCACCCATTACCGCCGCGCCAATCTGGCACAGTCCAACGCCGTGTCCCCAGCCTGCGCCGATGAGCGTGAAGTGCTGCGGCGCTCCGTTGGCATCTTCGCCATCGGTTCTTACCACAAAGGCGCTGCTGTAGAGGTGGGTGTTGCTGAGCACGCGGCGTATTTCCAGCTCTTTTCCTATGATGAGTCTCTTGCTGGTGCCCTTGATGCTCAGACGGCATATTCTGCCGCTTTTGCCGCGCTCCAGCGGGGTTAGTGCGGTGATGGCTCCAAAGTCCACTCCCGTTTTCTCGCTCAACAGCTGTGACAGTTCTTCCTGTGTGTATTCCACGCGCCAGCGGTAGTAGTCGGCAGTCTCACGGTCGTAGTCGTTGAGCACCTGGCGCAACACATTCTTGTCCTGTGTGTTGCAGAAGCTCTCGGGGGCGGAGAGAATCCACCGCTCAGCCTCGTCCTCCCGGGTGAGGTCGGGCATTACAGGATGTTCTCCAATTGTGTCGCGCACGGCGGCAAGATAAGTCTTCGGTGTGTCTTCCCAGCAATACTGGAACTCCTCGCTCACTCCACCGCAGCACTTGCTGAAGCGTGCGTCGCAAATCTCGTTGCCGTCCATGAGAATCCTTCCGCGTGTAGCTTCCACGGCGCGCTTTACATCGGGATTTCCCGCACGGGTTATTCCCTGATAACGCTGGCAGTGGTCGTCGGCGCAGACATCAAACAGAGTGTGGTCCTCGCGGTCGTACCATCGTATTATCTCATCATCTTTTTTTGTGAACGAGAAGAAATTGTTGGCGGAGTTTTCCTTCATGCGGCTGCGCTTGTCCATTTGTGCCAACAGCCAGCTTCGTGAAATCACGGCATGTGCCTTGAGAAGCTCCGCCGATGAGGTTGCAGCCATCTCGCTCGAAATCACGCTTTCAAGATAGTGCTCCACTGGCAGTTCGTTGATTGCCACAATCTTGTCTGCCTCTACAACAAAGCGCAATGCGCCGAGGAATGTCTGCGCTTCCTTTCGCTCCCAGTGGAAGTTAATGCCAATTGTCATGTCGTACATGCAGAACGATGCGTTGTCGGTCTGTGGACGGAATATGAGTGAGCTGTATTGGTTGCCGCGCCACAGTATGCCGCCTTCTGAGAACTCCACAGTCTGCTCGCCCTCTATCACAGCACCCTTTGCCATATATGGTGCATTGAGACGGAATGTTATCTTCTGTGCGCTTACCAGTCCCACTGTCACATTGGGCTCTTTGCCCGTATGTGTGTCAGCTCCGTTCTTTGCATGGTGTTGTGCCTTGCTGCGTATCTTCTCTGCCGCGGCATTGGCATCGGCGGCATCGAGTGCCACCTCTTTTAATATGGCTGTTGCCGTTTCGACTGTCATCTTGTCAAAATCTTCACGGCGTGGGGTGATAATCAGTCCGCTCATGTCCAATGCTCCGGGGCTGACCATTAGTTTCTGATTGCCCTCGGCGTTGTAGCAGTCCGGGCGGTGCTTTTTTCTCGGCAGAACCACGGTCACAGTCTCGCCTTCGTTGCGCCACGCCACGATGTTCATCATCGGTTCGGTGTCGCCGGGCTGCAGCGGCAGTGCGTGGTAAAGCAGTCCGAACAGTTCGGTGTCGCTCTCAACGCTAAGGCTCTTTATCACAAACGCCGTACAGGGATAGTCTGTAACCTGCCATATTCCTTCGCCGTTGTCACGCTCCAGCACGGCTGTGAGACTGCGGCTTAGCCGCTGCCATGCCTTTTGCAGCGGCAATACTCCGCTGGTGCCTGCCTGGAAGTGGGCGTGGTCGGGAGCCGATGCTCCGCACTTGGGACCATTATAGAACACCATCAGTTCGGGATATTTGTCGAGCAGACGGTGCATCTCGCTGTAGTTGCCCAATATCTGTTGCGGTTCATGACGCAATGACGGTATGGTGTAATGTACGGGCAATATCGGGAATGGATTTACAAGAAGTTCAAAACGGCTGTCAATGGCTTTTTGAGCCTGAATTTCCGGACGGTTTTTCACACACAGGAAGCAGGGACGGCTCTCTATCGCCTTGCGGCTGATGCTTGCTCCCGTTGACACCATTCTTGCTGGATTGTATTGCGCCACTAATGTCATGGTGTCGGTCTGCAGTTCCTTTGTGTCCACGGCTTGCAACTCGCGGTAGCGCTGGCTAACCTCCTCCCACGTCTCTAACTGACGGTTGAAGAATCTTCCGAGCGAGCTGTCTGCCATCATGTCGCCCGTGCCTTTCAGCATCTGCTGTCGAGCCATGATTTCGAGTGTGCGCAGACGGTCCTTGTACAGGTTGTTGGCGTTGACCTGCTCCACAGAGAGGGCGGCATCACTGTTGCCACCCCAGCGGCGGCACAGGTACAGCTCGTCGTAGATTCTGCCTATGCGGTAGCGGCGTGAGAATATCAGTCCTAAGGCATAGTCCTCGCCGTAGCTTGTGTTTGGGAACTGTATCTGTCGGAGCAGCGGTGTGAAGAATGCGCGCGGTGCTCCAAGCCCGTTTATGCGCAGGGCATTGTTGGGACCGTTTTCCTCGGTCCACTCCTTATGGTCGATGAGTCCTGGCGGCAGGGTGTTCAGATTGAAGTCACACATGCGGTAGGAGCCTATCACCATTGCAGCCTCCTGCTTGTAGAAGGCATCGACTATGGTTTGCAGTGTTTTGTCGCTGCTGTAGAGGTCATCGCTGTCGAGCTGCACGGCAAAGCGTCCGCAACGGCTGTCGTTAACAGCCGTGTTCCAGCATCCGCCAATGCCCAGGTCGGTGCGCTCGGGAATGATATGTACCAGTCGTGGGTTGTTGACGGCTTTCAGCAGGGCGGTTGTGTTGTCGGTGGAATGATTATCCACTACAATTACGTTGTAGTCGAATGTGGTGATTTGGTTAAGTGCGCTGTTCACGGCATCGATTATGGTTTTGTCGCGGTTGCGCACAGGAATCACCACCGATGCCTCCATCTCAAAGTCCTGCTCGGCAAAGTCGGGGCAGGTATAATCGGCAGTGTTTATCTTTGCACCTATTTCCTCCAGGTGGTGCGTGGCAGCCTGCTCCATCTCTATCTGTACCTCGCGGTTGGCGGGATTCACATAGTCAAACTGTTTCTCGCCGCTTTTGCGCAGGTCGGTTTCCTCTTCGGTATAGAGATATTCGTTGAGGTGCAGCACCATGCCTTTGCGGCTGAGGAACAGGCGCAGGTCGTAGAGCGCAGCATATTGGTAGTTGGCAGTGGTTTCGGCGGCATACTCCTTGAGCTGCCGGCTGTCGATGATGGTCACGCTGCCATAGTCGAAGTCATTGCGTATAGCGCCCGGCTGGTGGTCGATTACGGGGTGCTTCTTCAGCTCTCCGTTCTCCATGGTGTAGTAGTCGGAATACACCATTGCTGCTCCAGAGTCTCTTATCACGAGCAGCAGACGGTCGAGCATTCCCTGTCCCATGGTGAGCGGTGTTGGCTTGGTGTACATCAGCACATAGTCGGCTTCTGCCGTCTCAGCCATCTGCCTGATGGCATCGGTGCTGTGCATACCATTTTCCATTATGTGTATGTTGTTTACTGTGTTGTTTGCCTGCATTGCAGTAACAAGCCTGTCGGTACACTCACCGTTGCCTTTGGTCAGAAAACAATCTGTCTTGTGTCTCATTTTTTATTTTTTTGAAATTAGGAGTTGTAGGAATGGTAGGAGAAGTAAGAGTTGTAGGGATTTTAGGAGTATTAGGAATTGTATGAAGATTAAGAGTCTTACTATTCTTACTTTTCCTACAACTCCTACCGTTCTTACTTGCTCTTACCATTCTTAACTTCTCTTACCATTCTTACTCTGTATAGAAATTAATCAGTTTTGTCAGTGCCTGCTGACATACAGGACAGAACACAGGATGCTCGTTGGTCCGCATGCGGCAGTCCTCGCTTCCACGCCACACTCCGTGGGTGAGATAGCCTCCTCCCTCATACATTCCAGCTTTGCCGCTGTCGATAAGGTTCTGCCATTTCTTTGAAAAGTCGTGCTTGGTGGTGATGTTTGGCTCCCATGGCTCGGTGTCGGCAAAGTACATCGGGTCGTTGTCGCTGTAGGCATATTCGTCGCCAAGTCCGCCAAAACTGTGTCCGAACTCGTGTACTACCACAGGGCGGAAATGTTCGCCGCGTGTATAGCTCAGGTTATACGAATTGTATATACCTCCTCCTCCGTAGGTGTCGGTGTTTACTAATATAATAATGTGTTCGTAGGGCACTCCGGCAAGTACGTCGTGCAGGCGTTTCAGGTGTAGCGTGGTGAGATATCGGTCGCTGTAGAAGGTGTCGAAGTGTGAGCCGAGGGCAGTGTTCTTCCAGTCATTCTTTCGTGGCACACTTGTGCCGCTGTCAGCCGATGCCGACTTCACTGCCACCACGTTGAAGCGGTCTTTCATTGTCTTGAACGGCTCGTGGGCAAACATCGACTCGTTGGCTGTTGCCACATCCTTCATAAACAGCTCCATTTCTGCCTCAGTGTAGCCTTCAGCCACGTAGGCTATCTTGATGCACTTGTCGGGATCGGTTGCTTTGAGTACGGTCTCGTATGGGGTATGCTCGTTGCCTATGGTCTTTATCAGTATGTCGCTTGGATCCACGGTGTGCGTGGTCTCTGCCATCACCTTTTCGTGATAATCCTTTATCCTCACCGTTATGTTCACTTTCTGCTTGGGGTAGGGCACGAGGAATACATTTTCAAACGATTTGGGAGTAGTTTTAGACTCATCGGTGCTGAGCCATTCCTGAAACAGAGTAGAAAATGAGTGGCGGTAGATAACTTCACCGCTGGCGTAATCTTTTACTGTTATGTCGCCGTTGCCGGCAAGAGGCAGTTCACCAAGATGCTGGCGGCGACCAAACCAATGAGCACTCTTGCACAGTTGGTCCACGTATATTGCCTGTTTGCTGCGGTCGCCTGCAAACACATAGTCGAGCCGCAGGGTGGAATCACAGAAATGCTTGTTAAAGTCCTGAGCGCCGGCACTCAGTGCCATCATTGCAGCAAACAGGGAGAGGATTGTTTTTTTCATTAGTGTTGTTTGTTTTGATATTATCGTTGATTCTTCACTCTTCATTCTTCATTTTCCATCTGTTGTTTGGTGCCCATTCCTTGTCTACGGATAGCGTGATGCTGAAGTTCTTGTTCACATTGTATTTCACTGCTGCGCCTATCCTGTCGCCCAGTGCGTTCATGTCGTAGAGAGAGTAGGGGATGTAATTGCTGCTCACGAGCGACTTCTGCCCGTAGAGGTAAGCCTCCCAGTGGTCGTTGAATCTGTAGCCGAGTACAGCCGACAGTCCGGCGTCGCGATAGGTGTCATGCCCCCAGTAAGTGTTATTGAGATAACCGCCTGCCGCAAAGGAAAGATTTTTCGACAGCGGCATGGCATACATTGCAGCAATGTTTTGAGAGAATCCTGCACCATGGCGGGCATGCTTGCCAAACTGTGCAAATACCGATGCCCCGAGGTTCATGTTCAGTCCCTTGTGAAGCTCCCAGTTGTCCCAGCCAATGCCGCCATAGACGGGCGACATGCCGTACCAGCGGTGGGTGGGCAGAGCCATTTGTCCTAAATAGTTGAGGCGGGGCAGTGCAAGCGAGTCTATGGCTTGCAGCTGCTCCGTCGGTTTCAGTGTCTCTTGGGCGTTGGCGGTAATCGTGCCTGCCAGTGCCGTTATCAGTATTCCGTGTCTTATGTTCATTCTTCACTCTTCATTTTTCACACTTCATTTATTTAGTCTTTCAGAGAGTATGTCACCGTTGTCACCACCCTCACCTTTTTAATATAAGGTGTGTTGGCGTCGCGGTCGTCAATGGAGAACTGTCCCTGATCGGCACGCATAATCTTGTTTATCTTGCTGTTGCTGTTTTCGGCAAACTTCTCGGCAGTGGTCTGTGCGTTCTTTATCGCCTCCTGCATCATCTCAGGCTTCATTTTCTGGAACGAAACATATTCATATTGTATCCTGTTCTCATAGTCGCCGGCAATCACAGCCACGCCTTGTTTCAGCAGCTCTCCCTGGCGGGCAATGATGCCGCGCACCAGTTTCACGTTGCGCGATGTCACGGTCACCGTCGATGTGATGTTGTAGCGGTAGGTGTTTATCTGCTGGTTGTATTGGTTGGCATTCATGTCAATCACCGTCGGTGCATTCACTTCTATCTCATTTTCTTTTACTCCGTTTTTTATGAGGAAAGCCTTGATGGTGGCGGTGGTGGCGTTGATGTTGCTGTAGAGTGTGGCGAGGTCATTGCCCAGCTCCTTGGTCTGTATCGGCCATGTCACCTTGTCGGCTTCCACTTCCTTCTCAGCCAGTCCCTTCACTGTCACTTGGCGGTCTTTTTCTGCAAAGTCGTCAATTCCCCACTTAATACACACTCCGAGAATGATGATTCCTGCTGCCAGTATTGCAGCTTCCTTGATTCTGTTCATAATCTTGTTCCTTTCTTTTTGTTTGTTATTGTTTTCAGGTTGCACACCGCTGAGATGTACTTGGCAAAATTACATAGATGCAAGGCATTCGTCAAGGTCTCTTGTTATTTGTTCCTTGTCAAGCTTCTGACCTATGAATACAATCTTCTGCATGCGGTCGCCGTACACATCGTCCCAATCTTGCAGTAGCCGTGGTTCCTGCCTCATCAGTTCCTGCAACTCTTCCTCGTTGGCGGTGGCAAACCACAGCCCGGCTTCCTTCATGCGCTTCTGCACTCCTGCCTGCTCAAAGAGGTACGACATGTCGGTGTTGTCGCTGAAATAGCACACACCCTTGCAGCGTATGACGTTTGAAGGCCATTTCTTTGCCACGAAATGGTCGAACTTGTTAATGTCGAAAGCCTGACGGCGATAATACACAAAGGTGCCGATGCCATATTCCTCAGCCTCGCCCTCCTCTTCGTTATGATTGTGGCAGTGGCAATGCTCATGGTGATGATGGTGGTGCCCGTGTTCATCATGTTCGTCGTGTTCATGATGATGATGCTCGTGATGATGACAATGGGCTTCGTGTTCTTCCTCCTCTGTCATTTCACGCTCTATCTCCTGTACCCATGTGGCTGACGTTGCCACATCTTCAAAGTCGAACATTCCAGTGCCTATGATTCGGTCGAGCTCCACCTCAGCATAATCACATTCTATTATCTGCGCCCTGGGTTGCAATGATGTAATGATTTTGCGCACGTGCTCCAGTTCCTCGGGTTTTACCTCCGACACCTTATTTAATAATACAATGTTGCAGAACTCTATTTGCTCTATCAGCAGGTTCTCGATATCGTCCTCCTCCAAAGTGGTGCTCTGTAGCTTCTCGCCACATTGGAACTCGCTCTGCATGCGCAGTGCATCAACCACGGTTACAATGGCGTCAAGACGTGCCACACCGTGTTCTGTGTATTGTGGACCGAGCGACGGTATGCCGCAGATGGTCTGCGCTATCGGTGCCGGTTCGCAGATGCCGCTTGCCTCAATCACAATATAGTCGAAACGCTCCAGTTTCAGTATGTCGTTGATTTGCTCCACAAGATCCATTTTCAGCGTGCAGCAGATGCAGCCGTTCTGCAGTGCCACCAGACTGTCGTCCTTCTGACCCACCACGCCGCCTTTCTGTATCAGGTCGGCATCGATGTTCACCTCGCCGATGTCGTTTACTATCACTGCAAACTTTATGCCTCGTTCGTTGCTTAGAATATGGTTTACCAATGTTGTCTTGCCGCTGCCCAGGTATCCTGTAAGCAGCAGCACAGGTGTCTCTTTTATCTGCATACTAATTCTTTATTTTAGTTATGCAAAATTACTAATAAGTGAGCACAAAATAGAATATAAAATGAAATTTTAATATTTTTTATGCCGAGATGCTGCGTAACTTATAAAAACTTACTGTAACTTTGCAACCAAAATTTAAGTAAATATGCGCGGATTGAAAAATATAATATGTATGGCATTAGCCATCACTGTGTTGGCTGGCTGTGGAGGCAAAAACAACAAGAATGCAAGTGCCGACGAGTCGGGAATAGTGGAATATCACGAGAATGCCCCAGGCGACTCAACGCTCTACGGACTGGCTTGCGACGGTTGCAACGACTCGATGGTGGTGATACTGCCATACGCCGGAGGTAACCCTGATACTTTCGACATAGTGAGAGCCACCCGCCGCAACATGATTTACGGACAGCCGAGAATCGGTTGCCGCATGGCGCTGAACATAAATCCCAAAAACCGCAGGGAAGCATGGCAGGTGATTGTGCTCGATGACATTGAGCAGCAATGGAGCATTAAGGTGATGCCGGAGATTATAGGAGAACAGCCCGATTCGGTGGTGAAACAGCTGATGGTGCCACATGAATACAGCTATCTGCTGAAAAGCAACAATCAGATGCGCACAATGGGAAATATTCGTCCCTCTGACACCTCAGATGAGCAGAAGCCAGTGGAATATCCCACAATAACGCAATACAATAAATGGAGCATATACAACGGCAAGCTGATACTTGCCTATGACGTGCAGAACATCATTACTGCTGACAACGATACGCTGCTGCCAAGCGTGGACGCGGTGAGCGACACTGCCGAGATTGTGTATATGGCAGCCGACTCACTGGTATTGAGAATCAATAATAAGCTAAAGGAATTCTATAGGTCAGAACAGAAATAAAATTATTTTAACAAAAGGTATTCTGAGAATCGCGTAGAATTCACCAACTGCATACTCGGCTTCAAATACGCGAAATTTTAGATTTACATATCGTACTGTTAATCAAACAGTTATAAGAATTATTGTTTCCTTCTTCACAAAAAGATATCAAAAAAACAGCTTTTTTGCCCGTTTTGGGAGCAAAAAGAACATATGTTCGTTGGCAAAGTAAGTTAACTCCGTTGGCAAAGTCAGTTAACTTCATTGGCAAAATAAGTTAACTTCGTGAAAAAATCTATTTATTTTTGTGTGGAATGGCATTAAACTGACATTCCATTTTCTATTTCAAGAAAAAATTAAGCGGTTATTTTCAGAATTATATTTACATATATTGTATCGGGGCAGATGCTTTTCGGCAAAATAATGCAGAGTCACTTTTGTAAAAAAAGTTAAGTGAACCATTATGGACTTAGGTTTGACTTTTACGGTTAAGGAAGATTACGTACCTTTGCATAAAATAATAACTAAAAAACGAAAATATATGGAAAAACTGAAGCCTCTGCCCCGAAAATTCATATCCGGCAAGTAACTTTGCATTATCCTTGCATCATGCAATATATTAATATTAGGTGACAGCTTGGGCATGAAAGAGTAGCGGAGAGTGTGAAACAAAAAAATAATAGTGAAACAGCAAAAAGTTCGTCCTTTATGATTGGTATTTCAAAATTTATTCGTATTTTTGCAGACGTTAAGGCAAACTGCCGCTACTGGCAGTCTGCCGCGACAAAGACATTGCGGATAAAGAAAGAGACGTTGTCTTCTTTTCGGGACTCGGATAAAACCGCCAAAACTTTATCAGAAACACCCGGAGAACAGAAGAGCAGACGTTCGTACCTTCATATCAAGGTGCGGACTTTTTGCCACGCTGTTGGGTGTTTGGGTTCTTGGCGGTACCTATCGAGTCACAGAAGCAAAAAGTTTCCGTGCCTTTTTCCGTATAAACTTAAATACTACATACAACCAATGACAGAAAGAATACTACTCCTCCTCCTCACCGTTGTAATGACGGCAGGGGCGCAGATAAAACCAAAAACAATGGCAACAAACTACTATTGCGAGTATTGCGGACACAAATTCCCTGATGTCCGCCAGCTTACATCAGCCACCTGCTCCCGTCACCCCGACGGCAGCCACCGCGGCTACCACAAACTGTATGAGGGCAGAGAGAAAAGCACCTATCTCTGCAAGTACTGCGGTCATAAGTTCAACTCCATCATGCTGATGGTGGGCGGCACTTGTGCGCATCACCCTAAAGGAATGAACAAGGGCTATCATGCCCCGGCGCTGTAGGATAATATATGAAAACTCAAAACAATTCTATTATGAACAATGACAAAAATCTTCCTTCAACGACAGGCGCATGGATAATAGCTGCGCTTTGTGCTTTATACTTCATCAGTCCTGTAGACATCATTCCTGATGTTCCTATTGTCGGCCAGATAGATGACCTGATATTTGTGGCGGGTGGAACACTCAACCTTGTACAAAAGTACTGCGAGAGAGCTGACTCAAGTCTGCAATACATTGTAAAAACGCTAAAATGGATAGTTATATTCCTTGGCGCTATCGTAATAATTGTTCTTGCCTTGTTTGCGGCATTCATCGTGAAGCTGTTCCAATAAAGGCATTGTGGTAGGGGATACCACTGTGAGTATGAATATTGTCTGGCGAGCATTCACAAATTACGTATATAAACAACTAAAAATAAAACAACTATGTCAAAAGTATTTCAAATTACTCCTAAACGCACAAAGCGTACTAACGGGACAGTACTTACCCCCGAAATGGTGGTAACGGTAACAACTCAATCGCACACCACAACTCCTTTCTACAATGGAGCAAAGGAAGTGCAGGAAGCATATATGCGGCTGTATGCCTTCGATTACAAGAAGGCATGCTGCTCGGCTAATGACTTTGAATTTAAAAAATTGGATTGAATTATGAAAACAGAAAAACTTATAGAAATTGCGCAAGAACTTGATTTCAAGGATTTGGTGAAAGACCTCCAGCTTATCAAAAAACATGAGGATTCTCCAACCTGTCCTTTAGTTCTTCCTTTAGTAGGGGAATTCAGTTCTGGTAAAACAACGCTTATCAATGCTCTTACAGATAGCAAAAGTCTCGAAACAGCAACAAAGCCAACCACAGCTACAATCTTTGAGGTACATTTCGGGTGTAAATCATGTTCTGCCAAAGTTGTATATCCTGATGGTAGAGAAGAGGTTGTTAATGATATTGCAAATTTGAAGAATAGTGAATTGGCGGATTCTACAGTCATTGAAGTTTACGATACATCAATGATGGTGCCACCAACGACTATTCTTGTAGATACTCCGGGGCTTTCCTCCCCTGACCCTCGCCATAAGCAAACTTTGGTGGATTTCTTACCACATGCTGATGCTATCCTCATGGTTGCTGATGTCAATCAGCAAATAACCCGTTCTATGACTGAGTTTGTGAAAGACATGGAATTATCCAAACGGCGGATATTCCTCGTCTTGACTAAGGCAGACACAAAATCAAAAGGCGAATTGCAGGCTGTAAAGGAATATATTGGGGAAAATATCAAGTTGCCATTGGAGCAAATATGTTGTGTATCTGCAATAAAAGGCGAATTGGATGAACTTACAAAATTATTTGCCCATATAGATAAAAGTAAGGGACAGATATTGAAACAGGTGAATCAACATCGTATAGAAGGCATTCGCAAAGAAATGATCAAACGCATTGATGATATACTTGCATCGGCATCATCAAATGAAGAAACTGAGGAGGCTTTAATAAAACAGCAACGCATCCTCGATAAACTTAATCGTAACATTGACCATCTTGTTGAATCTGCCTCTTCCGATATTGATGACATACAGCGGGATACGACACGTAATTTTGAGGACAGAATATTCGGCTCATTGGATTCTTTAGTAGCAAGCAAATGTGACAATTTTGACAGTCAGGCGATTTCTACAATAAACAGCATATCCTCCTTATTGCTTAATGATTATAAGGACGATGTTCGTCATACACTTACACAGCTTGCTGGGAAACAAATAGGTGACGATGCGTTAGATTTGCGTTGTTTGGATAATATAGATTTATCTTCTTATGCCATTAGTGGTATATCTTACAATTTGAACTTAAACGAGTTGGGGCATGAATATGACGGAATGATTGCTACAGGAACCAAGATAGCTGGAGTTGCTGCAGCTGTTGTGGCTACGGCAGGGGTTGTTGCAGCTGGAAGTGCAGCTGCTGCCGGAGGTGCGGCAGCTACAGGAGGTGCGGCAACTACCGCTACTGTTGCTGGTGAAGTAGCAACTGAGGCATTGGTAGGCTCAAAGGTAATAGATGTTGTAGATACTGTATCTGATGTCGGTAGCATTATTTCTAATCGTAAAACGGCAAGACGTGTGGAAAAAGCTATTTCAATGGCTGGCAAGATAAACGAACACATGGAAACGGTCAACAATTATGAGCAAAGGTACAGCGAACAGATGGGCACGAAGAAAGGCATTGTAGAATCTATGGTTGGTTTTGTTACAGACAAGGTAATGGGTAAGCCGCAACGCAGGCGAGCCATACGCGAATACCTTGATGGTACGCTTATGCCTCAGTTCAAGGGTGAACTTGACAGAGTGTCACATCATATAGTACAAAGTATAAGAGATATGCTGAAACAAGATGCATCGGAAACGGTTAACGCCATCTGTACTTCTATAAAAGAACTGAAACAAATGAAGGAAACGGAACAAAACCAGTATGAGGAGCGTATGCAACTTTTACGTTCTTACAAGAAAGAAATTACAAAAATCTAAAAAATATGGATATGATAGAACTTTTAATAGGTGCAGCTGCAGGAGTAGCAGGTGGAGTAGCGTTGAGTGGTAAAATCTCAAATGGAGAAAACAGCGATAAAGAGCGTCTCGTAAGAGAAAACAACCGTATGGTTGAAGAAAACGAGAAAATCCGTCAAAGACTAAAAGATGCAGAGCGACAAGTGGAAGATCTTCTTGCCGCTAATAAACGTTTACGCAACGAAGCAAAGGCTATAGAGGCTGATGGCGATGACATGGAGGATGAATTGTCATCTGCCAAGATAAAAGTAAAGTCGCTCACTAAGCAAAATGAAGACTTACTGCGCCAATTGTCTGAGTACAAACATGTGTGTGCTTCATACGAAGAACAAATCAAGGAACTTAAAAGATAGAATATGGATACATTGAACTTAATGTTTATTATCGGTGCATTTCTGATAGGGGCATTGGGTGCATGGCTTGTTGCAAAGAAACATAATACTGTGGTAGAGCAGGAAGAAGAGAGTCCTGCTCTGCCACAGGAAGATATACCACATATTTCAGAAGAAGAATTGCACCAAAAGGAGGAAGAAATAAAATCCCTTTCTGCTCAGGTAGCTTCTTTAAAGGAAAAGCAAGCGCAAGCACTTGCCGCAGCTGACAAACAAATAAATTCTTTGGAGGAACAGCTGTCCAACTCGCTTAACGGTCACGTAGATTCCTGCATCAGTGCCCAACTGGAAGAGACAAAGAAGCTAAAAAAGAAAATCAGCGACCTTGAAGAGGAAATAGAGGACAACGAGGACGATATTGCTGACCTTCAAAAGAAACTAAAGAATGAGAAGACTCAAAAAGAAGAGTTGCAAGAGGCAGCCGACAAGTCTGTTAGAAAGTTGAAGGAACTCAACGAACAATATGAACGGGTAAATGCAGAACTCGAAGATCATAAGAAAGAGAACGATCAAATCACAGAGGCACTGGCTTTTGTGACCGAAATCCTTACCGCAAAACTCGTTTCAGACAATAGTACAAAAAATCTCTTTGACTGTGTGGACGCTTTAGCCAACTACATTAGAGAAGACGCAAAAGCTTGCGCCCCACAAATTACACCTGATTATTTTGGTACAGAATTGGACAGTTGGGCTATCAACAAGAAAAAGAGCTGGCTGCAAGGTAAAACAACAATTGCACTTGTCGGAGAGTTTTCTGCTGGTAAGACGTCCATAGTAAACCGCATACTGTCACAAGATAATCCGAATATTCCTCAACTTCCTGTTAGCACAAAGGCTACTACAGCAATTCCTACTTATATTACAGGTGGTGTGGGAGCACTCTATCGGTTTGTGTCTCCAGACAATGAGCAAAAGAACATAAGCGAAAAAACATTCAAACGTGTTAACAAGGAAGTACTTGACCGTATCGATGGAATGTCGTCGTTGATTAAGTATTTTGTTATGACGTACAAAAATCCAAATCTCAACAATCTCAGTATTCTTGATACGCCTGGTTTTAACTCCAATGACAAAGAAGATGCTGAACGTACAATAGAGGTTATAAATGAATGTGATGCATTATTTTGGGTGGTAGATGTAAATTCTGGAACGGTAAACCGCTCTTCACTCAAACTTATAAAGGAACACCTCAAAAGACCTCTTTATGTGGTAATCAATAAGATTGACACAAAAGCGAAAAGTGAGATTGAAGCCGTTCAGAATCTTATCAACAAGACATTCAAAGAAGAAGGAGTTAGTGTGCAAGGATTTGTACGGTTCTCTGCAAAGGCAGACCTTAATAATATTATGAGCGTTATCAAGGGGGTGAAGCGTGATAGTGCAAAGGACACATATATGGAACACCTCATAGATGCGGTAAAAACGGTAAAAAAGGCGAGCGATAAAGAAGTTAAGGAGGCAGAAAAGGTGTGTCAGAGCCTTTTAGATTCATCCATCAATATTACAGATAGTTTCATAGAGGCAATGAAAAAACTTGCAATAGATTGTAAAACAGCTGAAGAAATTCCGCATTTTGAAAAGCATTTATTCAGAAAAGGTAACTATGAAATGTCTCAAGAAGAGTATGGAAATCTGGTTGATGTCTTACAACAGATTTGTGGTGAAGACTGTGACTCTCTTGCAAATCTTTATGATGCTCATCGCGAAGAAACGGAAAAACTGAACGATGCATGGCATGAACACGCCGCTAAAATCAATGTTAGTCAACAATTAAATGACTGCTATGAATCACTTAAGAAAAAATACAAACGATTAAATGCAATTAGCAATGGCAAATAACATATTTGAAGAACTGCGTGCAAAAAAAGACACGCTTATTGAGCAAACAAGGAAGGCTAAGAAGTTTGGTTGGATAGATGCCAATCGTGAAAAAGAAATCATTGACAAGATAAATAATGATGTCCTGACTATCGGCGTTATAGGTCAAATGAAATGCGGCAAATCAACTTTCCTCAACTCCTTTGTATTCCACAACGCTGTTTTACCCGCAGCCACAACTCCTATGACTGCAGCTCTTTCTGTTATTACATATGGTGATGAAAAGAAGCTAAAGGCAGAATTCTATACAGCGGAAGAATGGGAAGAACAGAAAATGCAGGCTGCCCGTTCACTGGAAGAAGTACAAGGTAACAGCCTTGAAGAATCCAAAGTAAAAGCGGCTAAGGAACTGGTTGCCAAATCAGTTAAGTTGGGAGGCAGTATTACAAACTATCTTGGCAAGACACAAGACGATTCGCTTGACAACTTGGAAGAATATGTAGGTGCTGACGGTAAGTTTATATCTATCACCAAATCTGTTACAATCTATTATCCTGAAGATTATCTGAAAGGTGTAGAGATTGTGGATACTCCGGGATTCAATGACCCTATTGTGTCCCGTGAGGAACGCACCAAGGCTTTCTTAAATAAAGCCGATGTTGTGATTCTTATGCTATACGCAGGTCGCCCATTCGATGCCACAGACCGTGATATTCTTTTTAAAAATGTTCGTCAATGTGGCATAGGTAAAGTGTTGATTGGTATCAACAAGTATGACATTCCATTTGCAAATGGCGAGTATGAGGAGGAAATAAAAAACTATGTTGTTGAGGAAATAAAGAAGGCTTGCCGTAATTGTGAGGACGATACATTAAATGATATTCTGAAAGAAACAACTCCAATACCATTATCCGCGGAGATGGCTTTGTTGTCAGAGTTGCCAATGGGTACAATCAGCTCAAACGATGTTTATCAGACTGCATGGAAGCGCCATTGCGAAAACTTTGAAATCAGTAGCCAAAAACAAATGGCTGAACTCAGCCATTTAAACAATTTGACCTCGGCAATCAGAAACGTTGTTAAAAAGGAAAAGGAACAAATCTTGATAGCCAAGCCACTGAATGCGCTGAAAGCTGCTGGAGACAAAGCAAAGTCTGAAATTGACAATGAATGTGTTCAATGCGAAGAGTTAATTAAAAATCTTAATACTCCAGAAGATGAATTGGAGGAAAAGAAAGAAAAACTCGCAAAAGCAAATCGTAGATTGACACGCAAAGTGGATGCGTTGAAAGACGAAATGGAAGAAGCTATGCGGCAAATTATACGAAAAGGAAAGATGACATTAGAAGATGACGTTGACTCTTGTGTTAGCAAAATGAACCGCATTATTGATAATTCTTCAAAATGGAGTAAGATACAAAATACGATAGACCGATTGAAGCCAGAAATTGACAAATTGGTCACACGCACATTGAAACGCTCTGTTCAGAGCATAGCAGATGAAGCTAAACGTAAGATGATAAATTGCTCAACCAACTTCTTTACAGAGGCAAGCGATATCATACGAAAATATATCCCTGATGTCGATTTCCGATCTTTTGAGAAGAAGATGAGAAACCAGATAGAATTCGAAATACAAGATGGAAATGTGTTCAACTCTTCTTCAAAAGAGGATAATGATGAAGAAATTGGTTTTCTTGAGATAGTAGGAGGTTTCCTATGGAATTTTTGTAACGGTTATACTTTTGGCGCACTAAATTTCTTCACTCAGGCGCTAAGTTACAATGACAATGTTCATGAATTGAAAACCAGAGTTAATGAGATAAGTAATTCATTTGATCCTGAACCATATTTGAATTCTTGTCTTAATACAAAAGACGCTGTACTTGCATCTATACAAGAAAAGGTTATCGATGAGTTTGTTGCCCCATTGCAGCATCAAGTTGATGACATATTGTCTCACCTTGATGAGAAGAAAACAAAACTTGCAGAAGCCGAGGAGCGTCTTGCCAAATTGAAGGAGAAACAAAAGATTGTGAAAGAGCAAATTGCTCAATTCTCTAACATATAATATGAAATGTTGAACTCTATAAGTCGTGCATACAGGGCGTTAATGCCCTGTATGACGGTTAATAAACAAAGACATTCAAAGCTAAAACAACAAGGTAACATAAATAGGAGGTTGAACATAAAACTAAAAAACAACTATGAATACAATATCAGGACTCTCATTTTATGACAGCTTAAACAGATTAACAATCGGAGCATTAGTATTGTTGCTGGTTTCAAATAAAGTTGAACTATATGGACATGAATTTTTGTGGGTTATTACTGCTTTTTTTGTGGGTTGTATTTTTCAAATGATAGTTCAATTTATAACAGGTGGAACTGTTCTTGGAGAAGTTATAAAAAATGGATTTTTCAAAAGCTCTAACCAGATAAGTGCTGAACTAAATTGGACTAATAATATAAATATGATAAAAAAAGCTCATTGCGATTTTTATAAGACATTTAGAGAAATGCCGGATATTAAAATTTTCTATTTGAAGGCTTATTATAATGTAGCAAGAAATGGGCTTCTTATGAATATTCCAGTATTAGAAGCATTGGAGACTTTTATGAGAAATCTAATATTTTATTTTTTGATATTGTTTGTATTATCATTGGGAAATTTGTTACCAATATTGCCATGTCTGATTTTTTTTGTAATATTTCAACATAGTATTTTCTTGCCAATGTCATCATGTGGACATATATTTGGTTTATTATCATGTGTCGTAATCTTATGGTCGCTTTTTTTATATATTGTTTATCTATCAATTTTTTTATGTGTCCTTTTCTTATCTGTATTACTATTCATAGCCTTGTTGCTGATATTGTTTGATTATATATTGGGAGATATATTCGTTTGGGGAGCGTTTTTTGGGGAAATATTACAGTATGGGAAGAATCTTAAAATATCTTCTATAATAAATATAGACAACTCTATTATTGGCTTTATATGTGATAATGATTTTTTGCAGATATTGTTATGTGTTATATCTTTATTTGTTGTATATTGGCTACGAAAAGAAATTCAATATAAAATACATTATTTGATATGGGAAGGAGATTATTATATCAGGAGGTTAGATAAAGAGCGCAACAAGGCATAATGCTGTTTTAATGTAAATCTAATGAATTTCTGCAACCTCTGCCTCAGATATTCATAGGTTCCCGTTATCTTTGCACCATAAATCAATAAAAAAACAAGGAATTATGAAAAAGGATAAAGGAAAATTGAATAACCCATTAAAAAGAGATTGAACAATGATTAGAGGATATAAGAAATTCGTATGTGACAACTGCGGACACAAATTCCGTGCTTTAGACATAGAATGGCAGGCAACGGTATATTCCATCCCACAAGTATGTCCGCAATGCGGAAGTAGGCACACACTTCCGTGGAGTATATTCGGCTGGAGCTTGGATAAAGCCGTGTATAAAAGTATATGGAAAGACATGGACAGGCTTTAAAAGTAAAAAAACAACAGATATGGAAAATTATAAGCATTTACAACAGCTGACAGGATGGTCGGACGCCATCTTTCAGGCAATAAACTCGGAAGAGGAGGCACGCATCTATATGGAGGCGGGCTTAGTGGAGAAAACAGTGAACGGACGCCCGGCGCTGACTAACCCGACAATAGACGGGAAAGCATATAACTGCCGAAAGGAGTGGCTGAAAACGAAGTTTGCCGACTATGACAGCTGGAAGGACTGGAACAATGCCGACCTTATGGGTGAGGGCTACCCTCCGAGGGATGATAACGGTGACCCGTATGAGCTGCATCATATAGGGCAGAGGCAGGACTCTCCCTTTGCCGAGCTTACCTACTGGCAGCACATGACAGACGGCAACAATGCCATTCTGCACCCCAAGCGTGAGAGCGAGATTGACCGCCAGCAGTTTGAGCATGAGAAGGCTGCGCACTGGATGGCACGGTATGAGGACTTTAGGGAATGAGGAGTGTGGAGTGAGGAGTGTGGAGTGTTATATGAATGATGAACTATTTCGCATTATTCCTCTCGATTTTCTCGAAAAAGATATGGTTATTCCTCTCGATTTTCTCGGAAAACATGCGATTATTCCTCTCGATTTTATCATTTCTTGCTGTATTTGTCGTTTAATCAATAAATTATTAGTAAAATCGTAACCTCTGCCTTAGATATTCACAGGTTGCCATTATCTTTGCACCTGAAATCAATAAAACAGTGAATTATGGAAAGGGATAAAAGTAAATGGAGTCACAAGCATGATTATCCACTTGTAGAGGTTTGGAATACAAAATCTGTATTGGCGCGAGATATTGTGCCAAGGCTTCAGGCGTTCAAGGCACTTGACAAGCATGGGTATCCTGAAATGGCAGGGGATATGAAGCAGTGGAACAAAATCATTCAAAAGATGATAGATGCTTTTGAACTGATAAGAGGCAGTGTTTGTCATACAGAAGAGGAAAATAAAATCATAGATGAGGGATTAGGTCTTTTCAGTAAGTACTTTCTTTATCTGTGGGATTAATGGTAATAATAAAGGGATAAGCCTATGGAATTTTTAGACGGATACCAGTCTGATAATCTGGAGATGCTGCCGTTGGAGGTGCTTGAGGATGTTGTCATCCGTATGCGTTCTGACTCCTATCTGAGTGACTACAACCGGAGGGGGCTGCTGAGAGATTATCTGGACGAAAGGCAGTGTAAACTGAACAAACAGTTTGTATATACAGACGAAAATATTAAGCGGATTGAGGATATGAACAATCTGCTGGCGGAAAAGGTGATAGAGGCGACGACAATCTGCTGGAACATCTACAAGGAACAGATGGAGCTGAAGAACAGCGGGTCGGAGATGTATCGTCCTGTGCAAATCACGCCAGTGCTTGAGATACCCTCAGACCTGTATTACAACCGTGACGATAACGACCGGCAGATGGTATTCACGACACATGAGGCCCAGTTATGGATCGTTATGGTGGAGAACTTGAAGCTGTCATGGAATGACATATTGCCTGGTACGGCAATGTTGGGCACAGAACAGGACATGGAAATCAGTCTGGAGGACTACCAGAATCGTGTGCTGTGGGGCAGCGACTATAATGAAGCTCCTGAGATACGCAGCTGGGGGAGTGTAATGAGAATTGACTATGAGAAGACAAAGCACATCTGTTTTAACTGGGCTTCCCATAATCTGATAGACTTTTGCGGGATGGCTATACAGGATGTACTGAAGATTGATAAGTTTAACCTGAAAATGAAATTTGAATATGATGAGATATGAACGTGGATATCCAAAGAAAATAGCGATAGGTGAAGACGGCATTAGCGTGTCGGACGTGGAAAGTCTGATACTGTCGTTGTCGTATGACCTTAATATAGGTGAGAGTTCAAAACAGCATCTGATGAAATACTATACATCTGTACGGCAGGAATATCTTGACGGACATTATGAGATGACTGATGAGCGGCGTAACCGTCTGCAGGAGGTTGACCGGATGCTGTGGGAGAAGCGTGACTTTATGTACATGGTGTATAAGCTGCATATCGATAGAGCTGTACGGATGTATAAGCAAGGTTTGCACTTTCCCAAGAGTGTCTCATGCCACTTTGAAGTGGATAATAACCGGAATCAGAGAATTGACGACCGCACGTGTGATTTGTTTGACATACTGTGTGGCGAAGCGAGAAATAAAAAAAGCAACTGGGGGCTTATACACGATTATTGGCATATTACCCACATTGATGATCGCGTTCTGCAGATGACCAACAAAATTGCCAGGGAGGTGAAAGCCAACGGTTTGACCAAGGCGCTCCATGACCTGAAAGAAAGATATACATTGGCATGGCAAGATGTGGAGATAATCTCAGGATTTGTGTTCACGATATACTGTGACTACGGCAAGTGCTGAACTAAAATATTATAATGTTTTTCTTAAACCTGTGCCCTGAATGGGCGCAGGTCTGTAGTAATTTTGTACCGTGAAATAGTAAAAAACGTAAAAACGACAAGAAAATGAAAAAGAACAGATGTAAACGGGGAAATTATCCCTACAGCTTTGTGGAAAGAAAAAAACAGAATAAGCGAGCCAATGATGAGATAAAACTGAGCGAACTGTGGGGGCTGAACTCAACATTGGGAGCAATAATATCGTCATATCTGAGAGAGTTCAAGAAAGCCAGCGGCTATTCGGGTGCCACCCCCGGTTCGTTCTGTGTTCAGCAGGCTGACAGGAGAGTTGTAGATGTGAGCAACGCATGGAAACAATGGAAAGAGACATTGGACAAGATGATATGGTCGTTTGAGCAATATTTCCGTGCAGATGACGGCTTCCATAGAGTGTCAGAGGAATACTTAGACAGAGTGCAAGAGGGAGTTGACCTTTTTGCGAAATATTATTCTGACCTTTGGTACTGAGGAGATTACAAATATATGCGCCGTATCAGTATGCTGTAGAAAAATAAATATGCAGTGAGTTGCAAAAAATACGTAAAAATGGAAGAAATTTGCAGTTGATTGCAAATTTCTCGGAAAATATAGTTATATTTGCAGTCGGTTACAAATTTATATAGAGTAAGCACGACAATGAAGACCGTAGAAAGAACAGAATATCTGTCGCAACTGAGTATGTGGCGCGACAAGCAGATTGTGAAGGTCATTACAGGCATACGCCGTTCTGGCAAGAGTACATTGATGGCTCAATTTCAAGACGTTCTGGTGCGTTCCGGAGTAAGCCGCGAACAGATTCTGTCTGTTAATTTTGAAGATATAGCCAATGAGGCATTATTAGATTATAAGGTTCTGTATTCACATTTGACAGAACGACTGATAGATGACAAACAAAACTATATCTTTCTGGACGAAATACAAATGGTGGCATCGTTCCAACGGGCGGTGGACAGCATTTCATTGCGTCCCAACGTCGACATTTACATTACTGGCTCAAATGCCTATTTGTTGTCTGGAGAAATAGCGACGCTCCTGTCGGGACGCTATATTGAGATACGCATATTGCCCTTGTCATTTGCTGAATATCATTCTGCGGTCAACGTTTCTCCAGAGCGTGCATATCGTAGATATATCTCGGAAACAAGTTTTCCATATGGTTTGCAACTTTCCAATTCTGACATGGTGAGAGAATATATTCAAGGAGTGTATAGTACAGTGGTGCTGAAAGATATTGTAACAAGGCGCAAACTTCAAGACATGGATTTATTGGAGCGCATCATACGTTTTCTTTCTGACAATATCGGCAATCTGATTTCCATACGTACAATATCCACGAATCTGGCAGCTGGAGGCAGAAAGGTTTCGGAACACACGGTGGAGACTTATCTGCAATCGCTTACAGAATGTTATCTGTTCTACCGTGTATGCCGTTATGACATCCGTGGGCGGCAGTATCTGAAGGTGGGACATAAGTATTACATCTGTGACTTTGGTTTCCGCAATCTGCTGTTGGGAATCCGTAACAATGATTTGGGGCAATTGCTTGAAAATGTGATATATTTGGAGTTGCTGCGCCGGGGTAATCAGGTTATGATAGGAAAGATGGACAACGCTGAAATTGACTTTATCACTTTCAAGTCGGGACAGACCGCCTATTACCAAGTGGCACTGTCTGTGCGGGATTCAGCCACACTGGAACGTGAGTTGAAGCCTCTACAGCAAATAGATGACCATTATCCCAAATATCTTATCACTATGGATGATGACCCTTTGGTGTCGCATAATGGAATACAGCAGATTTATGCCTTAGACTGGTTAATGAAAAAATGATAATCTAAAAACATAGGCAACTTTTAGTATTTTCTGATGTTTTTTTCAAACCTGTGCCCTGAATAGGCGTACGCCTATAGTAATTTTGCACCGTAAAAACAATAAGGACTAAAAAATTAAAGACTATGGCATCTAATCTGATTAATAAGTATGTGTGGCTGGTGGACACGATATACCGCAAGAGGAAAATATCGTTTGAGGAGCTTAACTGTCTGTGGCAGGACAATGACATAAGTGAAGGGGCGGAGCTGTCGAAACGCACTTTCCACAAATGGCGGGTTGCCGTGGAGGAACTGTTCGGACTGGTTATAGAGAATGAGAACAAGGGCGAATATCGGTACTTTATCCAGAACGAGAGTGCCGTGTCGTCGGGCGGATTGCGGTCGTGGATTCTCAACACACTTACCGTGAGCAACCTGCTGCAGGGCTGCAAGGGCATAAAGGATCGCATAATGTTTGAGGACATTCCGTCAGGCCAGCAATACCTGTCGCCGATAATAGAGGCGATGAAGGAGAACCGTATGCTGAGCATGACATACAAGGGCTATTACAGCTGTGAGCCAAGTACATACGTGGTAGAGCCATATTGCGTGAAACTGTTTAAGCAGCGCTGGTATATGGTGGCACGCAAAACCGATACCGGAGGGATGCGGATTTACTCGCTCGACCGCATTATAAGCCTGCATAAGGAGAACGACAGGTTTGCATATCCGAAGGATTTCGACCCCGAAGAGTTTTTCTACGGATGCTTTGGTGTGATAGCCTGCGACGGCACCAAGGTGGAAACGGTGGAACTGCAAGTGACAGAAGACCAGGCAAACTACATACGCTCGCTGCCGCTGCATGAGTCGCAGAAAGAGATATACAGGTGCGAGGCATACAGCGTGTTCCGCTATTCTGTGCGACCCACATACGACTTTATGCAGGAGGTGCTGTCACATGGAGCCGATGTGGAGGTGCTTGCTCCTATATGGTTCCGCCAGCAGGTAGCAGATGTGGCAGGCGACATGTGGAAGATATATAAAGGTGGTAATAACGACAAAAAACAGGAAGAAAAATCATGAAGACGATAGACGGTTATGACGTGAAGATATTCACCGACAATATAGAGGAGTCGGCAACGGAGCAAATCAGACAGTTGATGAGCATCGACGTGTTTGCCGACAAGAAGATACGCATAATGCCTGATGTACATGCCGGTGCAGGCTGCGTGATAGGATTTACGGGCAACCTTGGCGACAAGGTGATTCCCAACATCGTGGGAGTGGACATCGGCTGTGGCATGAGAGTGCTGAAATTCAGGCTCGACGGCGACATTGACTTCCATGCGTTCAACAATCACGTGCTTGACAATGTTCCGTCGGGACGAGACATTCGCGAAATGACATCATTACAGTCTATAGACGATGCCATGGACATATACCGTGAGGCAAAGGAACTGGTAAGCGGTCTGCGCTGCTACCGTGAGCTGAAGGAGCAGAAGCGGCTGTTTAAGGCAATAGGAACGCTTGGCGGCGGCAATCACTTCATTGAGCTTGACCGCGATGACGATGGCTATACCTATCTTGTGATACACACGGGCAGCCGCAACCTCGGCAAACAGGTGGCTGAGATATATCAGAAACAAGCGGTGAAGCATCTCTCGGGATGGGACGAGATAATGGAGGAGCAGACACGCATCATTGCCGAATATAAGGCTGCCGGACGGCGCAATGAACTGCAGAAAGTGATAGCCGAGCTTCACAACTCGTTTAGGATGCGTAAGCCGCCGATGCCGCAAGACCTGTGCTATATCGAGGGACAAACGCGCGAAGACTATCTTCACGACATGCGCCTGTGCCAGAAGTGGGCTGTGCTCAACAGACGGCTCATAGCCATGCTGCTCATGCGGTTCTTCGCCGGCACCGAGGTGTTGGAAGAGTTTGAGAGCATACACAATTATATTGGCAACGACAATATAATACGCAAAGGCTCCATATCGGCATACGAAGGCGAGCGGTGCATAATTCCGCTCAACATGCGCGACGGGTCGCTGATATGCACAGGCAAGGGCAATGAAGACTGGAACAGCTCGGCACCTCACGGCGCAGGGCGCGTGCTCAGTCGCAGCGAGGCATACGGACAGATAACCATGGAAGAGTTCACAGCGGCAATGGCTGGCATCTATTCGGAGTCGGTAAACGATTTCACACGCGACGAGTCGCCTATGGTATATAAGCCCGCCAAAGAGATAATAGAAAATATCGGACCTACCGTAAGCATTGATACGATAATACGTCCGATATTCAATTTCAAGGCGTCAAAGTAAAAAAAGACTGTGATTATACCAGTCCGTGATTCATCAGACGCTCTTCTGCCAGTTTCTCATATTTTGTGCCGGGACGACCATAGTTAGCGTATGGATAGATGCTTATGCCGCCACGCGGAGTAAACAATCCCACCACTTCAATGTATTTGGGATTCATCAGATTCACGAGGTCTTTCATGATTTTATTCACGCAGTCCTCGTGAAAATCTCCATGGTTGCGGAAACTGAAGAGATAGAGCTTCAGACTCTTGCTCTCCACCATCTTCTCACCAGGCAGATACATTATCTTTATCTCTGCAAAGTCGGGCTGTCCCGTGATAGGGCACAGCGATGTGAACTCTGGGCAGTTGAACTGCACCCAGTAGTCGTTTTCGGGATGTTTGTTCTGGAATGTCTCCAGCACTTCAGGAGCGTAGTCGCTCCTGTATTCGGTCTTTGCGCCAAGGGCGTGCAGACCTTCATTGTTTCTGTTGTTGCTCATATTTTTTATTATTTTTTATTGGGCTTATAGGGCTAATGGGGCATATGGGGATAATTGAGCCAATAATGCCTATTAGGCTAATTGGACAAATAAGCCTTATTGCCTTCTATTGAAAGAACTTGAAGATTTTATATTTCTCCGCCGTGTCGTAGGCATCCTCTCCCTCAAACTTCTTTGTGAACCTCACCACCCTAACCGTTGCCGGCAGCGCCACAATCTCATAAACAGTCTTGAGGATTACCTGCGACACCATGAGCACAAGAAGCTCATGGTCGGGCACAATGCCGTAGAACGCCAAGGGGAAGAATATCAGCGAGTCGGCGCTTTCGCCAAACACCGTGCTGAGGATGGCACGGTAGGAGAAGTGTTTGCCCTGCGATGAGATTTTCATGCGGCTCATTACGTAGGCATTGACAAACGAGCCAACGACAAACGCCACAAACGATGCGGCGGTGATGCGCGGAGCAAGTCCGAAGATGGCGTGGAAGCCTGCCTCATTGTCCCAATAGTCGGCACCGGGAATGATGTCGGCAAGAGCGCCGAAGCCCACAAACAGGGCGTTCATAAAGAATCCCGTCCATATCAGCAGGCGTGCCTTGCCATAGCCCCACACCTCGCACACACAGTCGTTGATGATGTAAGAAACCGGAAACACTATCAGTCCGCCCGTGATGTTGAGCGGTCCGACGGAAATCTGCTTTGTCTCAAGCACGTTTGCCGTTATCAGGCAAACGCAGAAGAGTATGCCGAAAAGCATAAACAGCACACTCACCTGCTCACTGTTTTTTTTATTTTTCATCTTATTGTTTTTTTAGGGAGGTTAGACAATGACTCCCGACTCCTCACTAAATACTCATCAAAAGCCACGCCATGTAAGCTGCGAACATTGCTGCGAGGACAGCCCCCTCCCAACGCTCCACACGATATTTTGTATAGGAGAATAGCCACAGCGGCACTACCGAAAATCCCATCATAAGGATGTCGACAAGCGTGATGCCCTGAATGTGCATTGGCGTTATCACCGATGTGGTGCCAAGGATGAAGAGGATGTTGAACACATTGCTTCCCAGCACATTGCCGATTGCCATTGCGCTCTGCCCCTTGCGCGCCGCCACAACGCTTGTGGCAAGCTCGGGCAGCGATGTGCCTCCGGCAACGATGGTAAGCCCTATGACTGCGTCGCTCACACCGAGCGAGGCGGCAAGCTCAGAGGCATGGCTTACAAACACATTACTGCCAACAATCAGTCCTGCCAATCCAAGCACCACGTAGGCAATGCTCTTCATCACCGGCTGAGGTACGGAGCCGGCGGTATCGGGCTCAGATGCCTTGTTCGTCTTGAATGTGTATGCCATATACAGCACAAACACTGTCAGGAGAATCCCGCCGTCAACGCGCGACAAGGTCTTGCCTGACAGCGACAACGAGGTGAAGCCGTCCAAGCACAAAGCTATTATGAGCAGCGATGCAAACAGAGTGACGGGCAGGTCGCGCCTCACTGTTGTCTTGGCTATCGCCATCGGTGCCACCATCGCCGAGCAGCCAACGATGAGCAGGGTGTTGAATATGTTGCTGCCAACGACATTGCCGAGAGCCATGTCGGGAGTGCCGTGCAGTGCCGACATCACACTGACAAACAGCTCTGGTGCACTGGTGCCGGCAGCCACAATGGTCAAGCCTATTACAATCTCAGAGATATTCATACGGCGCGCCAACGCTCCTGCTCCCGAGGTCATGCGGTCGGCTCCCCAGAGCACCAGTGATATACCTATTATAATAAATACAATGTTCAGAATCATTTCTTATTCCTCCTCATAGTCATCGTCATCATCATCAAAGAAGAATCCATCGAACGAGTCACCCACAAATGAGTCAAGACTGCGGCGTTCCTTCTTAGTGGGGCGACCTGTGCCGCGCTGACGGTCAATAAATCCGCTTATGCGGTTCATCTCCAACAGCTCATACTGGCTTTGCGGAGTGACATTCTCGTAGATGCCGGGTATGAGCTTTGCTCCCACACGCTGCTCTATGGTCTGTAGAATCTTGAACGAATAAGTGACAGGCGGCTTGCGCACACTCACCGTGTCGCCAACCTTTACTGTGCGCGAAGGCTTGACATTGGTCCCATCAACCATCACCCTGCCGTTCTTGCAGGCATTTGCAGCAATGGAGCGCGTCTTGAATATACGTGCAGCCCACAGCCATTTGTCTATTCTTGCCTCGTTAGCCATTTAGTTTTTTCTTGTTAAAAGCGTTCATTGTTATATTAACTCCCGCCAACACAAAACTTTTGATTATCTCTACGGCTGTGTCAATCTGCGGAGCCAGCGTCTGCAACTCCTCGTCGTTGTACTTGCCAAGCACCCACTGAATCTGCATGCCGCGCTCAAATTCATTGCCTATGCCCACGCGCAGACGACAGTATTTATCGGTGCCGAGCACACTCTGAATGTGACCCAGTCCGTTGTGACCGGCATTGCTGCCCGACGGTTTCAGCCGCAGCGCACCGAGAGGCAGGGCGAGGTCGTCGACCACCACAAGCACACGCTCCAGGTCGATATTCTCCTTGTTCATCCAGTAGCGTACGGCATTGCCCGAGAGATTCATAAACGTAGACGGCTTGAGCAGAAACACCTTGCGCCCCTTGAGGCTGGTCTCAGCCACGAAGCCGTAACGCTTGTCCTCAAAATGAATATTGGACGCCTTAGCGAAAGCGTCCAATACCATAAATCCTGTGTTGTGGCGGGTCAGGTCGTACTCATCGCCGACGTTGCCCAAACCAACAATCAAGTATTTGTCCATAGTCTGATGTCAGCAATGATTACTGAGCTGCGGCAGCTGCACTACGAGAAGCACGTGTAGCCTTAACAGAGCAAACAACAACCTCAGGAGAGGTTACCAGCTCCAGACCCTCGAATGACAGGGCGCCAACCTTGATGCTCTTGCCGAGACCGAGGTTTGTAACGTCGATGTCAAGCACCTCTGGGATAACAGTGTAAGGAGCCTTAACATTGATCTTGCGGATAGAGAGGTTGATGCGACCACCGTCACGAACACCCTGTGCAAGACCGTTGAGCTTAACAGGAATACCCACTACGATAGGCTTCTCCGGGTTAATCTCGTAGAAGTCTGCGTGGAGCAGGGCATCGGTTGTGGGGTGGAACTGCAGCTCCTTCATGATGGCTGTGTGCTCAGTACCGTCGATATTAATCTTGATTACGTAAACATGAGGAGTGTAGACAATCTTGCGGAGCTCAGTCATTGGAGCAGCAAACGAGATAGCTTCAGGCAGACCGTTCTCGCCCTTCTTCTCACCGTAGATGTTACATGGGATCATACCCTCCTTGCGCATTTCTCTTGAGGCTTTCTTGCCGATTTCGGTACGCGCCTTACCGTTAAGTGTAATTTCTTTCATTTTTGTGTTACTCTAAAATTAAGTATAAAAACATTATTGTGCTTAATTCACCATCACACTGATTTTAATCGATGTGCCCGAAAAAGCGGTGCAAAGGTACTGCTTTTTTGTCAAACTTCCAAACTATTAGCAAAAAAATCTCAAATATTTTGCTAAAATCTTGCATTTTCCAAATAATATAAGTAATTTTGCAAAAAAATAAAGACAGATTAGAGAATCATCAATAAAAAGAAAGCGGGAAATATGATTAACAGAGAATTGATTAGAAACAAAATCGTACAGTTGACCTATGCTTATTATCAAAACGGTAGCCAGAACATTGACACGGCTGAAAAGGAATTGTTTTTCAGCTTGTCGAAAGCCTATGACTTATATATAATAATGTTGTCGCTCATGGTAGCAATAACAAAAGAGGCACGCCGTCAGCACGAAATAGCCACGGTGAAGGCTATCCGCGAAAACAAGCCGCAGCTTCCGCAGCGCTTCATCTATAACAGATTCATAATGCAGCTTGAAGTCAACGAGGAGCTCAACGACTTCACAAGTATGCAGAAGCTAAAATGGGAAGATCATCCTGACATAGTCCAAAAGCTCTACAAGCAGATTATTGGCAGCAACTTCTATGAGGAGTATATGAACAGCGCCACCGATGATTATGCCGCTGACCGCGAGCTGTGGAGAAAAATTTACCGCACGCTTATCGAGAACAACGATGATATAGATGCCATGCTTGAAGCTGACAGCCTGTATTGGAACGACGACAAGGAGATTGTGGACTCGTTTGTGATAAAGACCATCAAGCGCTTTGATGAGAAGAACAAGGAGAAGCAGTCGCTCATACCAGAGTATGAGAGCGACGAGGAGCGCGAGTTTGCACGCAAGCTGTTCCGCGCTGCCATCCTCAACGGCAACGAGTATCAGAAATACATGAGTGAGGCATCCAAGAACTGGGACTTCTCGCGTCTTGCTTACATGGATATAATCCTGATGCAGATTGCGATAGCCGAAATGATGACGTTCCCCACTATACCGGTGAGCGTAACCATTAACGAGTTTATTGACTTGTCAAAGCGCTACAGCACACCGCGCAGTGGCGGCTACATCAACGGTATGCTCGATGCCATAGCGCGCTATCTCATAGACAATGGCAAAATGCTGAAGCAGATGAGGAAATGAAGAATGAAGAGTGAAGAATGAAGAGTGAAGAATCAATTACCGGCGACGTAAGGGATTAAGCCAAATTTCGTGCAAGCCAGTATGAGAGACTAAGTTCTATAAAGTCAGTTATTGAATTTACAATTACGAATTAATAAAAACTAAATAAAACGAAAATGACAACAGTTACAATGGCTGCGCAGGCAGCACAGGGAGGCGGAATGAGCATGATTCTCATGCTTGTGGCAATGTTTGCCATCATGTGGTTTTTCATGATTCGCCCACAGCAGAAGAGACAGAAAGAGATCCGCAACTTCCAGAATGCACTGCAGGAGGGACAGCAGGTGGTTACCGGCGGCGGCATCTACGGTACAGTGAAGCGCATCGACCTCACCACAGGCACCGTTGACCTCGAAATAGCAAAGGGTGTGGTGATTAAGGTAGATAAGGGCTCTGTGTTCAAGGACATGTCAAGTTCTGCCAACCAGCAGAAATAACAGACTACGGGCAAACCACTACGTGAAATGCTGAACATAAGCACTATAATGCAACATGTCAGAAACTTCTTATTTAGGATAATCAATAAGGAGTTTCTGATTTTTCTGTTGTTTTTGGTGCTTTCGGGAGCCTTTTGGACCATGACCACCTTCAACGAGGTGTGGGAAAAGGAGATAAAGGTTCCGGTTCACATTGTCAACGTGCCACAGAACATTGTTCTCACAAGTGATGAGGTGGACACGGTGAGGGTGATTCTGCGCGACAAGGGATTTGTGCTGGTGAACTATCTTATTGGCGACAACGAGCACGAGAAGATAGGCATTAAAGCCGACTTCAACACATATAACAAAGGTAACGGCTACGGAGTGGTGGCGGCAGCGGAGATACAGCGTATTCTCTACAAACAGCTTGCATCGTCAACCAAGATTGTACAACAGCAGGGTAAGCCTGAAAAGTGTGAGTTCACCTACAACTACGGTCAGAGCAAGAAAGTACCGGTAGTATACACCGGAAAAGTTGAGCCCGAGGAGCTGCACTTCATATCCAATGTAACCTACAGCCCCGACAGTGTGCTGGTATATGCCTCTCACAAAAAGCTCGATAGCCTTGAGTGTGTTTACACCGACCCAATCTATATAACAAAGGCTCACGACACACTGAGCGTCTACACCCCACTTCGCAAGATGCAGGGAGTGAAGATAAGCCCCAACAGCGTAAAAGTGACATTCCACACAGATATTCTCATTGAAACCACAATCAGTGACATACGTATAAAGGGTGTCAATGTGCCCGACGGAAAGATAATAAGGACATTCCCGTCGAAAGTCAACGTTACGTTTGTTACCGGAGCAAAATCTCTAAAGGACATCAAAGCGAGCGACTTTGTTGTGGTGGTGGACTACGATGACCTTGTAAAGCATCCCTCCGACAAGTGTACACTGCATCTTGTCCGCCAGCCGCATGAAGTGCAAAAGGTGAAGCTGAGCATGAACAGTGTGGACTATCTGATTGAGGAAAACTGAGAAATGAAGAATGAAGAATTTTCGTGCAAACCGAGTGGAGAGCCAAGCTTGCTTGAGCTTTCTTGAGGTGTAGCCGAAAATCAACGAAGTTAATGAAGAGTGAAGAATTTTAGTGCGAATTAATTAATAATTAAAAATTATGAATTACAAATTAGCAATATTAGCATTGACATTAACAATTAACAGTCAGAATATTATGGCACAGGAAAAAATTACACAGACAGCCGGCCGTACACAGCTGGGAGAGTTTGCTCCCAAGTTTGCCGAGCTTAATGACGATGTACTTTTTGGTGAGGTGTGGAACCGCAAGGGCTTGTCACCTCACGACCGCAGTATGATAACAATAGCCACGCTTGTGGGCAAAGGCATTATAGACTCCTCGCTCAGCCATCACCTTGAGTTTGCAAAGAAGAACGGAGTGACCCGCACTGAGATTTCAGAAATGCTTACCCATATCGCCTTCTATGCCGGTTGGCCCAATGCGTGGGGAGCGTTCCGTCTGGCAAAGGAAGTGTGGACCGACGCCACCGCAGCCGACGATGCCAAGGCTGCTTTCCAGAATGAAATGATATTCCCCATTGGCGAGCCAAACACCGCATACGCCAAATACTTCATCGGTAACAGTTATATCGCTCCTATTTCCACCGAGCAGGTGATGTTCTCAAACGTTACGTTCGAGCCCCGCTGCCGCAACAACTGGCACATTCATCATGCCACAAAGGGCGGCGGTCAGACCCTTGTGTGCGTTGCCGGCCGTGGTTGGTATCAGGAGGAAGGTAAGCCTGCCGTTGAGATGCGTCCCGGTGATGTCGTAAACATTCCTGCCAACGTGAAGCACTGGCACGGTGCCGCTGCCGACAGCTGGTTTGCGCATCTGGCGTTCTCCGTGCCTGGTGAGAAGGTCTCAAACGAGTGGCTTGAGCCTGTGAGCGATGAGGAATATAATAAGCTGAAATAAACTTATAAATTATATAATCGGAATAGGTTAGTTTAGGTAATTAGATTGTTTTAGAGGCAGCGCCACCGCGTGAGCGGCAGCGCTGCATTTTTATCTCATAAGTCTTTCAAACCATAATGAAAATACAGGATCCGTCACATAGATTTTTCTGCCAACCATTTCCACTAACTCCTTGTCAATGAGCGATGCCTTCAGGCGTGCAATGTTTGAAGTGCTGCCAAGGTCATATTCACTCCTTATGCTGCTGTCACCGAAATTGTCGTGATTTCCGGCAATTATACACCTCAGGAAATTCATCTGATAGGCAGTCAATGATTCAATCTGTTGCATGAATAGCTGTTCCTGCCCATTCAGCAGGTTCGCTATGCCAATCTCTACATGCCTGTTCTCCACACTCTCTCCCTCGTCAATAAGAGAGAAAATAATCCATGACAGCTGTTGTACGTAGGATGAATAGTTGTCAACAGTGCTGCATATTTTGGCGGCATGACAGTCGGCAATAAACCGGTTGCGGTCGGCAAAATGCAGTTTGATATATTCAACCCATTTGTCTGTTGGTATCTTCCCGAGAAACTTAAAATCACCGAACTGGTACATTGGCATATTCCGCTTCTGAAAAACAGTCATCATTGTGTGTTTCTTACTGCCGAAAAGGCAATATGAAACCATTTTCTGGTGCTGCCATACAGAACGTAGTCTTTTCTGAATGCTTATGCTGTCGGGCATCTCACCTATCTGTTGAAATTCGTCAATACAAACAACTATTCTTTTCCCTTTTCGTTCGGCTATTGTTTCAACCAACTGCAGAACTTCTTCGGGAGTATGAGACCGTGGGGTTATGCCGAGACTTATCGCAAACTCAGAGTTCGGTTCTGGAGAAACACTTATCCTGGGGGCAAGCCTGGAAACGAAATCTCTTGCATTTTCCATCCAAAGTTCGGCACGTGATGCTGTTTGTTTCAATACAGCTTCAGTAAGCGCATTGTAGAATTCGTATTCGGTCTTGCACTTAAATATATCAACGAATACGGTTATGACTTTCTCCTTATCCACTTCCTGACATACTTTTTTTACCAATGAGGTCTTTCCCCATCGTCTTGGCGAAATCAATATTGTATTGATACCTTCTTCAAAATTCATTTTGAGTTGCCTGATTTCATCTTCCCTGCCGATGAAATTATAGTCGGATACAGACACTCCGAATACAAAACTCTGTCTTTTTTCAGCTTTTTCCATAACCTGTTCTCTGCTTATTGATGTGAAAATCACTGCAAATATAGTAAAAATACACAAAATACACAACTTTGTGTTACACAACATTGTGTATTTTGTGTATTTTTAACTGGAAACTGTTTTGCTTAGTATTTAACCGCCAACTTTTTTGCAAAAAATGTGATTGGTGAAAACAACTCGTTAAAAGATCTTAATGTTATGCTGATAGAAAACCTTATAAATGAATTTCTTAACAAATGTGAAGTGCCTATGTCCCCGTTTTTTCGTAACTTTGCAGCATGAAAGAGTTAATAGACATATTTTCGCAGCATTATAAAATAGAAAAGGAGGAATGTGAACAGTTCCTTTCCAACTTTTCGGAGTTTGAATGCGAGAAGAAAGACAACATTGTCGTTCCGAGAAGGTTCAATGACAACGTATATGTGCTTCGCGAAGGGATGCTTCGCGCATATATGCCAACCGAAGAAAGTGACATTTCGCTTTGGTTCGCATATCCGGGGGATATAGTGTTTGATGTATGGTGTTATTGCAGGCGTGAGGTGTCGCCCATCGGGATAGAGGCAATGACTCAGGTATCCGCGCTGGTTGTCAGTAAGGAGAAACTGGCAACGATGTGTGACGAGTCACATTTGTATGCAAATGTTTTCCGCAAGATACTGGAAGGTCATGCTGCCGATTATGAGGAAAACACAATCAGCTTGCTTGAATGCGACGGTGGTCTGGAGAGGTATCTCTCCATATTGAAACGCCATCCAGAATTGCTGCAGCATATTCCGTTAAACAAACTTGCATCGTACCTGCAGCTTGCACCGCAGTCGTTGAGCAGAATCAGGGCACAAATAAAATAATGACAGAACATTATGCTTAAACCCAGTAAGACATACTTTTTGTATCTGATTGTATTTCTCGGTCTGCTCTCCGCATTCGGACCGTTTGTCATTGACATGTATCTTCCGGCATTGCCTGAAATGACGGAGGTTTTCCATTGTGAGACATCTGTAATACAGCTCGGACTGACGTTCTGCATGGTAGGACTTGCGGTGGGGCAACTGCTGTTCGGTCCTGCCAGCGACAAATACGGACGGCGGCCAGTATTGGTATTTACATTGCTTATCTTTGTAGGAGCATCACTACTATGTTGCCTGTCCACCACGATAAGCGTCTTTATCGCTGCCCGGTTTCTGCAGGGCATAGGCGGAGCAGGCGGCATCGTCCTGTCACGTTCCATTGCCGTGGACATCTATTCGGGACGGGAGCTGGCAAAGTTGATAGCGATACTCAGCGCTATCAACAATATAGCCCCGGTTGCTGCCCCTGTAGCTGGCGGAGGCGTGGCTCACGCCTGGGGATGGCAGGGGATATTCGTTGTACTGTTGGTATTGGGAATTATCCTCACCGTTATGAGTCTCGTATTGAAAGAAAGTCTCGCGAAAGCCAACCGTTTCAAGGGCAGTCTTACCGCTTCGCTAAGGGGATACGCCACGGTGTTGACGGTAAAAGGTTTCGGAGCATACAGTTTTGTCTATGCTCTGTCTATGGCTGCCTTGTTCGCTTATATCTCATCCACTCCGTTCATCGTGCAAAAAGTTTATGGCTTTTCTGAATTACAGTTCTCGCTGGTCTTTGCGGTCAACGCCATAGGATTGGCAACGGGATCGGCATTGACATTAAAGTTCAAAACGATGTCACTGGCAACAAAGACAGGCACACGGTTGGGCGCGGCTGTCGCTTTCGTCGCCGTAATCATATCGCTTACAGGCTGCGGAGGTTTCCTGCTGTATGAAATATCAACTATATCCATGCTGTTTGCCATCGGTCTTGTGCTGACAGGCTCCACAACCGTAGCGATGAATCTCGGACGAAATTGTGCAGGTGCCGCATCGGCAGTCGTGGGAGGAATAGGCTACATAGCCGGAGGCATCATATCGCCGCTGGTAAGTGTAGGCAATATTTGCGTGATGTCATTTTCCCTGTGCTGCCTCTTTCTTTTGTTGGGGGCTGTGTTAAGCGGCAAAGTGCCGTTGGATGAGAATGCTCCGCAGGCAATGGGGGAATGAATCTTTTTTGTTATGCAGATTAAGCCTAAAATTTTAGGCTTAATCTGCAAATTGGATATAAGTAAATGATAAATAGATGGTTATAGATGCAGATTAAGAAAATCGACACCTGCTTTCTATATGTTTTTATGATTAAAATCATGAAAACAGGGCTGAAAATGGCTGAAATTGCGGCAGGCAAAGCTGAGTTTCGGGTTGTAAAGCCAAGAATATTTGAACTTCCGTATTGCTATTTCCCTACTATATCCTCAAACTTCATGAGATAGGTGTCATATTGTGTCTTGAAAGGATTGTAGGGTGAAGGAACGGTATGGGGCTTGGCAAAGAGTGTATGGAGCAGTTGCGGTGTTTTTTCCGCCTCTATGCGATAGAGATAGAAATCACCACTGACGGTTCCCGTTTTCTTGGCAATGACGGGAAAGGCGGTACGTGAGAATTTGGGCCCTTGTCCTGATACGGCGGCATTATATGTGAGCACGATGCCGCGGTCGGTCTGCTCGAAACTGACGTTGCCGTTGCGGCATATAAGCAATATGCCGTTGCCGTCTTTGTCGGTGAGCATGGCAGCGTCCACGCCCCTGCGGTTGCCCTCAAAATACAAGTCGCCCTGCTGTAAAGCCCAGAATCCGTAGCGTCCGGCACGGTAGCGTCCGGGATAAGTAGGCATTATGCCGTTGCCTATCCACTGCACGCGGTCAATCTTTGAGTCGAGCAGCATTGCAATGCCGAGCTCCGAAAGGAAAGTGTCCGTGGTGTCGGGAGTCAGGGCGAATGTGCAGTGTGTGGCGTTGCCTACGGTCTCGGTCTTTATGTCGGTCTTGACAGTACCTGCCGAGGTGCCGTCGGGAGATAATGGAAGCTGGTATCGCTCCAGACGCTTGGAGCCGACCTTCAGCGTCTCGGCAAGCGTGGCTTTACGTCCGGCACGCACCAACGGTTTACCCTGTATCATGCCCATAGGATTGGCGGTGGGCACGGTAAGCCCGGCAAGCAGCCGTTCGGTCAGGTCTGCCGGGTTTATGCGGATGGCGTGGCGGTTGAATGTGTTTCCCTGTGCGTCGCTTATCTCGATGTTGAGAATACATATCTTCTTGGTGTCGATGGTTTGCGGCATCTGTAGGGAATAGGCTGTGGACTGATGGGGCTTGCAGTCGGGTGAGAATGCTCCGACGGCAATGGTGTCGCGGTCGGCTGTGAGTGTCCATCTGAATGTCACGTTGTCCTTCAGGTTGATGAAGTCGAAACGGTTGCGAATGTGCAGTGTGGCTGCCGTCTGATTGGGGGCAAGACTGATGATGCTGTCTGTCACAGCTGCCCGCGCATAGTTGTGTTGCAGCTCATAATAGTTGGGCAGCGGAGTGCGGTCGGCATACAGCAGGCCGTCGGTGCCTTTATTGCCGCACATCTCAAAGCCGCCTGTGGGCGATGTGTACACCTTTTCCTCGTAGCCGTAGAAACTCTTCCTGGGCTGGCATGAGAACGGCATGCCCTGGTCAACCCATTCCCATACGCTGCCGCCTGCCATCCACGGTGTGCGCTCTATTATTTCCCACTGGCGGTCATGGTCTTCGAGCGATATGCCCAGCGTGTGGCAGTACTCGGTAAAGATTACGGGACGGTCGGCACGCTGATAGAAGTCGGCGAGCTGTGAGGTGGTAGGGTAGTGGGGAGCGTAGATGTCGGCAATTGGGGGGAAGTCGTAATTGAAGCGGCGGAAATAGCTTCCCACCTGCGGGTAGCATATAGGGCGGACGGTGTCAAGCTCGCTCTTAACGTAGCTGCCGAGCCGCTGGCATATCTCTGTGAGCGGATTTTCGTTCCCAAGACTCCAGATAATCACTGAGGCGTGGTTCTTGTCGCGGCGTATGGTGGCTTGGGCACGCTGCTGCAGTACAGGATAGAACTCTTCTTTTTCAAGGTTTTTGTCGCCATAGCCGAATGGCACTTCATCGATGACATAGAAGCCGAGCGAGTCGGCAAGCTCGTAGAAGCGCGGTTCGCGCGGATAGTGAGATGTGCGGATATAGTTTATTGAAGCCTCTTTCATCAGCTTCATATCCTTCAGAGTCAGCTCATTGCTGATAACCTTTACTGTCTTTGGGTCGGTGCTGTGGCATGTCACTCCGCGCAGCTTTATGGGCTGTCCGTTCAGCTTCAGTATTTTCCCGTCGATGGTCAGTTCACGGAATCCGAACTTATGCTCGAATGTCTGTAGGGGCTTGCCCTTGCAGGTGAGTGTTGTGCGGAGAGTATACAGATACGGAGTCTCTGCAGTCCAGAGATGAGGCTGCTCTACATGGCTGATTCCCACCACCTTGCCTTGTGCGTCGAGGATTTCATGGCTTATGGCGGTATGCTTGTCGGCATTGGCTATCTTGGTGCTGATGTTCACCTTGCCGGTGTTCCTGGGAGTGATGGTGAGGTCGGAGAGATGGATGTTGGGGACAGCCATCAGAGTGACATCGCGGAAGATGCCGCAAGGCGCCCAGTCGTCGTTTGTGTCGAAGTCGCTGCCTGGAAACTGTGTTATCACACGCATGGCGAGCTGCTGACTGTCATGCTTCTTGTCGAGGCAGTCGGTGATGTCGAATAGTGCTGTGTTGTATGCTGAGCGCCACGAGCCAGCCCGTTTGCCGTTAATCCAGAGGTCGTAGCCGTAGAGCACGCCGTCGAAGCGCAGCACGATGCGCATTCCGCGCCATGTTTGGGGCACGGTGAATGTTGTGCGGTAGTAGCCCGTCAGAGGGCTTGGACTGTCGTATCGGGGCTTGCATAAGCCATACGCCTCCCAGCAGCCCGGCACAGCAATGGTGCTCCATGTGTGGTCTTGGGCGGGCACTGTGGCGTCGTTGCTGATGCCCTCTACAATCTTCAGGTTCCACTTGCCGTTGAGCGTTTTCATCATCTTGTGGTCGGTCACCGGCATTATGCCCTGAAAACTGTCGCAGACTTGTGCATAGCCCGTAATGGCAATGAACGCAGTCAATAATGATAGAATAGTTTTTTTCATTGTTTGTCGTAAGTTTTGTTTATTCGTAGGTAGGTTTCACGGGAAACATATAGAACTTGCGTTGTGTGTCAAAGTCGAGCATCCACTGGTCTATCACCACGTGATGATCCAATGCCTTTATCGTTACTTTGTGGCTGCCTTTCTGCATTTTTACAGGCATTTCCCTGACTGTCTGGGCACGGAGCACATTCAGTTTCCACCGCTCGGAGCGGAAAGGCTCCTTGAGGCTGAACACCTGTGGCTTAGCATCGTCTATGCTCACGGCAATGCGCAGGTCGCCGGTGTCGTTGGGCTGTGTGGGGATGAGGGCAATCCGCAGCACGGCATCGCCTTCCCGCCCGCAGTCGAAGGTGTATGAGAGGGTTTTGTTCTTGGGTAAACGGACGGCATTCATGGAGTGCCCTAACGACTGAACACATTCTGCCCCTTTGTCGGCACTGCTCCACTGGCAGGCGTTGCGGGCAATGAAACTGCCGTCGTCGATAATCTGCGATATGTCCGTATCGGGATTGTTCTTGTATTCATTCACTTCCTGCTCTGTAAGCATCACGGGCAGGGTGGGAGCGTAGAAAACAAGAAGGTCGCGGGGATTGTCCACCATTGAATGCTTCCACTTGCCACCAGCCAGCTTGTTGTAATGGGCTGTGAGCCGGCGGATTTCCTGATAGGCGTCCTGACTCTTGGCACATGCCGTAAACAGGGTTTCGTCGCGCTGCCAGCGGGTGGAGTCGTGGTTGGCTTTGGCAATGGCGCGTGCCCGCTGTGCCTCCAGCATCTTGCGGCTCATTGCCGCTGCCGACAATACTGGATATTTGATATGCGAGAAATATGTGTCTTTGCGACAGTCGGGAAGGGTGGACTCTATGTCCTTGATTGCCGTGGCAAGTCTGCGCCAGTCGGTGAGATAGCGGTCGAGTTCTCCTCCGAAGGCTGTCAGGCTAAATTCAGTGTCTTTTACAGGCGACCATCCTCTCGGATATTTGCGCTTGTCGAGTTCCACCTGGGTCCATCCCATGAACTCCGGCTTGCGGATGGCTGTCAGCCGGTGATATTCGCGCATCACAGGCAGGAGTTTTTCGCCAGCGGTCTGTCCAAACTCGCGGCACAGCCATTGTTGCAGATACTGGTATAGGGTAGATGGTTGCACTGCGTCTATGTTCCATGCCATGTTGAGAAACAGTTCCAGATTGTAGGCTGCGGTCTTTATGTCGTGAACGTTTACAATCCACAGCTTACGGACATTGTGTGCGTAAGCCTCGCGCATCTCATTGTAAATCAGTCCGGGCTGCGTGGTTGAAAGCCACAGATAGTCGTGAGGACGTCCCCAGTAGCTCAGGTGGTAATACACACCGCCGCCACCCTTCCGCTGTTGCTGCAGTGAGTCGCTCAGACGGGTCATATAGCCGTAGTTGTCGTCACACCATGTCAGCGTCACGTCGTCGGGCAGGCGCAAACCGTTTTCCATCACTTGGAGCACCTCCTTGTATGGCACGAACTGTTGCGGTATGTTCTCCACACGCTTGTTGACGTATTTGCCGAGCAGGCGGCGCTGGTCGTCGATTACTTGCTGAAGGGCCGCTGTCTGTGTGTTAAGGTTCTTTCCTACTCCTTCCATGGCACCATCGTGGATGCCACGCATACCGATAGTGTATATATTCTCATAGCGTCCAGTCTCTTTCAGACGTTCCGTCCAGTAGTTTTGTACGCTCTCCTTGTTTGTGATATAGTTATAGTTGCCGCGCTCGCTTACGTTCCATTCGCCCACGTTGTTTCGCATCATGGGCTCGCAGTGTGAGGTGCCTATTACTATTCCGCACGAGTCTGCCGCCTCTTTGGCACCGGGAACGGTGAAGAATGGTTTTGTCATGCTGTGCATTCCCGGCCAGATGGCATTGGCGCGGAGCCGCATCAGCAGTTTGAATATCTGTTTGTAGGTCTTTGCGCTTATCAGTCCGGGTTTTCCTGGTGAGTAGTTGCGCCAGCTCCATGGCTGCAGCGTCCAGTCCTCGTCGTTGAGGAATATTCCGCGATATTCCACCGACGGGCTTTGTTCGGTCTCGAAGTCGGCAGCAATAGTCAGTTGGCTGCGTTTTACGGGCATTTCGTCTGCCCACCATTTCCATGGAGAGACACCTGCCATGCGCGATAGTTCAAGAATGCCGTATGCCGTGCCGCGTCCGTCGCTGCCCACAACCAGCAGTTGTCCGTTGTGTACCTTTATATGAAAAGCATCTTTCTTTTGCGCCAGCCCATCGACGTCTATGCCGGCAGTCCGCAGCCATTTCCTTGAACCGTTGTCTTTATCTAACTGTACAATGTGGATTTTGGCGCCCGTCTGCACCCTTTTCAGTGATGCTCCGGTAACGTCTCTCATGTCTTCTGTCAGCATTTCCATTGCCGTGACAACCACGGGCGACACCTTGCTGCTTAATGTATAATTAATGTGGCTCTCACCGTCGTACCAGCAGAAAATATCTTTTGCTGCTGTGGTCATTGCGCATAGCATAGCCATGCAGAATAAACAATAAATTTTCTTCATTTTTGTTTGTTTTTATTAGTTTTTGCTGCAAAGATAGCAGTTGTTTCTGAGATGGATGGTGATGATTGTTCCGATGTGGAAGAATTCTGTTGCAAGCGTGTGTATTGCAACATATTTCACCTATTTTGCAACATAATTCTCCGTAGTGTAGTCGCCCGGCAGCACTCCATACGCGTCTTTGAAACAGCGTGAAAAGTATTTAGGGTCGTTGAAGCCAACCTGATAGGCAAGGTCGCTGACGCGGATGCCGGGGGAGGACTGAAGTATCTGACAGGCTGTTTGAAGGCGGATGCTGCGGATGAAGGCGGTAGTGGTCTGACCTGTCGCCTCCTTCATGCGGCGATGAAGGGTGGTTCTGCTGACCGACAATTCGTTTGCCAGTTGGGGAACATCGAAATCATAATCTGACAGGTGTTTTCTGACAGCGTCGGTAGCCTTGTCGATAAACTGCTGGTGCGGGTTGCCGTCAGTTGTAATTGAAGGATATTCTCGGCTGGCAGGTTGCTCAGAAGTGGCTTGTTGTTCTGTGTTTGCAGGTTGCTTCTTGAGGGTTGCAGATGGCTTCAGATTTCTCTGTCTTTTGTATATACTCAAAGCGGTTGCTGCACCGAGTATCACTGCAAGTATGATTAACAGCCATAGCCAGTATTTGAATCCCTCGGACTGTGGGATGCGGCGCATGTCGGCAAGTTCCTGAGGAGATAGCCGTATCACTTCTGTTCCGGTGTTTACCAAAAGTGCCCCGTCGCTGTCTTCTGTCACTTCTGTAACAACGTCGCCTGGCAATTGCAGCTGCTCGTGTACCGACATGAAACAATCTTTGTGGCTGTTATATATACAGAGTCCCATGCCGTCTGTGCCCACCCATCGGCGCCCTGTCTTGTCCTGACAAAAGGCTGTGGGAGTGCCTATGGGAAAGTTTCTGTCTTCAACGGAATAGCGGCGGTATGTGCTGTCGCAGCGGATTATTCCATCGCCCGTTGCTGCCCAGATTGTGCCTTCATTGTCCTCTGTAAGAAAATACATTTCCTCGCTTAAGAATTTTGGTGCATTTGGCTGTGCCGACAAAGCATAGCCGTGACCGTTGCTGTAGCGTATTCCAAGACCGAGACGGGTGGCAACCCAGAGATTGCCCTTGGAGTCCTCAATGGTGTGGTGGACAAGGTCGTGAGGGATAAAACTGTCTCCTCCCTTGCGGCTGTAGTGCTTTTCTATCTTGCCTCGATATGCAACGTAAAGACCGGCATCGTGTATGGGAATAAATACCCGTCCGGTGTTGGACAGCGACAGTCGGTAGGGACGGAGTGACGGCAATAGCATGACGCTCTGTGAAGATGATGCCGGCTGATATTTCACTCCATAGTTGTGTGCCTCCCATCGGTTGCCGTCGTGGTCGGTAAGTGTCTGGAACGATTGCGACTCAGCGTCTGCAAGGTTGCCGTTTGCTGTTGAGGTGGTGTAAACTCCCACTCCATTTGTTGCCGCCCATACGTCACCGCTGCGGTCGACATAAACGCCAAGCACTTCTTCGCCGGGCAGCATATCGGTATTGCCGTCGATGAACAGGCCTTTTCGGGTGGCAGTGTAAAGATGCCCGTTACCCTCAGCTATGCTGTGCACGCAGTTCGACAGAATATCGTTACTTGCATATTGGACTGCTATTTTCCATTTTTTGTCCTTGTCTGTTGATATCTGGCAAAGCCCTTCGCTCAGTGTGCCAATCCAAAGGCGGTTGTTCTTGTCATAGTGCAAATCCAATATTGTTTTGCTCGTAATAGCATCGGGCAGCGGTAGCTGTTCTATACCTTGTTTTATTGAATATTTATATAACCCTTTCCCCCATGTACCTATAAGAATGTCGCCGTTTGGCATTTCGGCAAGCGACTGGATGTTAATATCGTCCAGTCCTGCCTCCACCATTTGTTTTGTTGTCTCGTTATAGTGTATCAGACCGCGTATCATTCCAGCAAAGACATTGCCGTTGCGGGTCACAAGCAGCTCGTTCACCCGCAGATATTGTTTGTTGGGCAATGGTATTTGTGCTATGCGCCCGGTGCGTTTGTCAAGAAGGCTGAGCCCGTTTTCTGTTCCTATCCATAACCTCTGCCGCATGTCCTCGCATACGCAAATTACGTTGTTGCAGGGCAGCAGTTCGGGGGTATAGAGACTGGAGCGATAGATACGCAGTGAGCCTTCCGCATAGCGAACCAAACCACGGAATGTGGTGAGCCATATCACTCCCTCACGGTCTTCATACACCTGACGTACCTGACTGCTTGGCATCGTTTGTGATGTTACAAAAGGGTGCAGGGCAGCCTTTTGTTTGCCTGCCCATACCACAGCCATGCAGCTTATCAGCGCAAGTAAAATACTGAGCCTGCGCATGTTAATGTGCCTCCAGCCAGTTTGTGCCCCATCCGCAGTCGGCAAGCAGCGGCACCTTCAGTTCAAGTACGTTGCTCATTTCCTCAATCACTATGCGCTGCATGGTTTCTTCCTCGCCCGGCACTACGCTGAAGTTGAGTTCGTCGTGTACCTGCAGAATAAGTTTTGATTTCACATTCTCTGCTTTCATGCGGTTGAAGACTCTCACCATCGCCACTTTTATTATGTCGGCGGCAGTGCCCTGTATCGGGGCGTTGATGGCGTTGCGCTCGGCAAAGCCGCGCACGGTGGCGTTGGCACTGTTGATGTCGGGGAGGTAGCGGCGGCGGCCGAAGATTGTCTCCACATAGCCTTTTTCACGTGCTTTCTCCTTGGCTCTTTCCATATATTCCTTTACCTTGGGGAAGGTCTCAAAATAGCCCTCAATCAGTTGGCGAGCCTCGTCGCGGCTTATGTCGAGACGCTCGGCAAGCCCGAACACGGTTATGCCGTAGATGATGCCGAAGTTGGCGCGCTTGGCTTTTGTGCGCTCGTCGCGGTCAACAGCCTCAATGTCTTTCTTATATATCTTTGCTGCGGTGGCGGCGTGTATGTCCTGCTCGCCGCGGAAAGCCTCTATCATGTTTTCGTCGCCGCTGAGATGCGCCATTACGCGCAGCTCTATCTGACTGTAGTCTGCCGAAAAGAATTTACATCCCGGCTCGGGTATGAATGCCTTGCGTATCTCCTTGCCGTCTTCGCCGCGCACGGGGATGTTTTGCAGGTTGGGGTCGCTCGACGACAGACGGCCTGTTGCGGTGATGGCTTGGTTGAACGATGTGTGAATGTGTCCTGTGCGTGGGTTTATCAGCTTTGGCAGAGCATCTATGTATGTGCCGAGCAACTTCTTTAAACCTCTGTGCTCCAGTATGTCGTCTACAATCTCGTGCTTGCCGCGCAGAGTCTGAAGTACTTCCTCGCTTGTGATGTATTGCCCTGTTTTGGTCTTCTTTGGCTTCTCTATTATCTTGAGTTTACCGAATAGGATTTCTCCCACCTGCTTTGGCGACGCTATGTTGAAGTCCTCGCCTGCAAGCTGGTGTATGCGCTGCTCAAGCTCTTTCATCCGTGAGGTAAGAACTTCTGACGTTTCTTTCAGCGACTCGGTGTCTATGCGCACGCCGTTCATCTCCATTTCCGCCAATACGTATATCAGCGGCATCTCTATGTCGTAGAACAGTTTCTCCAGTCTGAGCTCTTTCAGCTTTGGCTCCAGCACATTTTTCAGCTTCAGAGTGATATCGGCATCTTCGGCGGCGTATTCGTAGACTTGGGTGGGGGAGAGGTCGCGCATTGATTTCTGGTTCTTGCCCTTCGGACCGATCAGCTCGTCGATGTGGATGGTGGTGTAGTTGAGTAGGGTCTCCGCCATGTAGTCCATGTTGTGGCGCAGTTCGGGCTGAATGAGGTAGTGGGCAATCATGGTGTCCCATAGCTTGCCTTTCAGAGTGACCCCATAGTTGCGGAGCACCTCAAGGTCGTACTTAATATTTTGTCCCACCTTCATTATTTTCTCATCCTCGTAGAGCGGTTTGAATATATTTACGATTTTTTGCGCTTTTTTACGTTCTGCTGGAATTGGCACATAAAATGCCTCATTTTCCTTAATAGCGAAGCTCAAACCCACCAATTCGGCATCAATTGTGTTGGTGCTGGTGGTTTCCGTGTCTAGAACGAGAATTTTTTCTGTGTAAAAATAATCGAAAATTTTGCGCATATCCTCTTCTTTATCAATGAGTTGATAATCGTGAGGGGTCGATTTTAGGCTAAAATCCTGCGATTTTTTTGAATCACCTGTCCCTTCGGTCGCAAATTCGGCAAATAAATCAAGCTGAAAATCTGTATTTTTTTTATTTTCTTGAGTTTTTTTAAAGAATTTGTTAATAAGTGTCTTAAACTCTAATTCCTCAAAGATTTTGCGTAATTCCTGCTCGTCGGGCTGCTCGCTTTTCAACTCGTCGGTCTTGAGCTCTATCGGCACGTCGGTTTTTATGGTTGCAAGAAATTTCGAGAAACGAATCTGCTCCACATTTTCCTCCACCTTCTTTTTCATTGCTCCTTTCAGCTTGTCGGTGTTTTCAAGCAATGACTCAATACTGCCAAACTCAGTGATGAGTTTCACCGCGGTCTTCTCGCCCACGCCGGGACAACCGGGAATGTTGTCGGAGGCATCGCCCATAAGTCCCAGCAGGTCGATAACCTGTAGGGTGGAGGAGATGCCGTATTTGGCTTTCACCTCTTCGGGACCCATCACCTCATAACCGCCGCCGTGGCGTGGACGGTACATCCGCACATTCTCCCTCACCAGCTGACCGTAGTCTTTGTCGGGAGTGAGCATGTAGGTGTCTATCCCCATGTCGCCAGCCTTGGTGGCAAGTGTTCCAATCACGTCATCTGCCTCAAATCCGGGCACTTCGAGAATTGGGATGCGCATGGCGCGCAACACCTCTTTTATTATAGGTACCGCTTTTTTTATGTCCTCGGGACAAGCCTCGCGCTGAGCTTTGTATTGTTCGTATGCCTCGTGGCGGAACGTTGGTCCAGAGGGATCGAATGCCACTCCAATGTGTGTAGGTTTTTCTTTCTCAAGCACTTCGTGCAGGGTGTTTACAAAACCAAGAATTGCCGATGTGTTAAGTCCCTTGGAGTTTATGCGTGGTGACTTGATAAAGGCATAGTATGCCCTGTAGATTAGCGCGTAAGCGTCTAAAAGAAATAGCTTTTCCATTATATTATGTTTTTTGAGTGTAAAATTACAAAAAAAATTTTCATTATCGCAATTTTTTCACTAATTTTGCATCAAAATTATGGAAATGGATTATATCTCGCTTATAAAACGACCCATAACGGATGAGTTGGATGACTTTAACAAGCTGTTTGATGAGGCGTTGTCGCATACTGACGGTATGCTGGCGCAGGCACTCGACCATATTCGCCGGCGTACAGGCAAGCGTATGCGTCCAATTCTCATTCTTCTTATGGCTCGCAATTATGGAATGGTAAGCTCTGCCACGCAGAATGCTGCTGTGGGACTGGAGCTGTTGCACACGGCAAGTCTTGTTCACGATGATGTGGTGGATGAGAGTGAGGAGCGTCGCGGACAGGCTTCGGTAAACGCCACATATAATAATAAGGTGGCGGTGCTTGTGGGCGATTATCTGCTGTCTACAGCGTTGCTCCATGTGTCGTTCACAAACAATCAGACAATCGTACAATATCTTGCCGAACTGGGACGGACTTTGGCAAGTGGTGAGATTCTTCAGCTTTCGAATATCTCTAATCAGGAAATCTCGGAAGAGGTTTATTATGAGGTGATTAAGCAGAAGACAGCCGCTCTCTTCGAGGCTTGTTGTGCCATCGGTGCGCTCTCGTCAGGTGCTGATGAGAACCAGATTGCAAAGGCTAAAAAATTCGGACAAGACCTTGGTGTGATGTTCCAGATAAGGGATGATATTTTTGATTATTATCCATCAACAGAAATAGGAAAACCAACGGGCAACGACATGGCTGAGGGTAAGCTCACCTTGCCTGTCATCTATGCTCTGAAACGTGGTGGTGATGAAAGCATGTATGAGCTTGCACGAAAGGTGAAGGCAGGAGATGTGAGTGCCGACGAGATTGCCAGGCTTGTGGACTATGCCAAGCAGGGTGGGGGAATAGAGTATGCCGAGAAGTGCATGGAAAATTTCCGCCGGGACTGTATGGATTATATCAATGAGGCTTGCACCGATCCTGAAATAAAAGCCGCACTCACGGGATATGTGGATTATGTGATACAGAGGAAGTTGTAAGTGAAGAATGAAGAGTGAAGAATAAAGAATCTTTTTGAACAAGCCTAATCATCCGCTTGTTATTTCCCTCAAAGATTCTTTATTCTTCACTCTTCATTCTTCACTTTCAAAAGAACTTAGTCTCCTCTCCAGTAACTTCGCTCAGCAGCAGGTTTGCCAAACGGCTTGTGCCAAGTCGCAGCCATTGGTTGGTGAGCCATTTTTCGCCCAGAACCTCTTTTACGATGGTGTAGTAGATGATTGCATCCATCACTGTGTTAAGGCCGCCAGCGGGCTTAAAACCTATCTGTATGCCTGTTTCCTCGTAGTATTCCTTGATAGCCTGGCACATCACGTAGGCAGCCTCTGGCGTTGCGGCAGGGCTTTCCTTGCCTGTCGAGGTCTTGATGTAGTCGGCTCCGGCATACATTGCTAATAGCGATGCTTTCTTTATGTTCTCGGCGGTCTTGAGGCATCCTGTCTCCAGAATCACCTTCATTTTCTTGTCGCCGCACACCTGTTTCAGCTCGCTTATCTCGTCGCATACAGCCTCGTAGTCGCCGCTCAGGAACTTGCCCACTGACATCACGATATCAATCTCTGTGGCGCCGTCTTTTATAGTCAGTGCAGTCTCGGCAACCTTTACCTCTAAAAGTGCCTGAGACGACGGGAAACTGCCCGAAACGCAGGCTATTTCAACGCCTTCCACTTCCAATGTGTCTTTCACCACCTCGGCAAAGCATGGATAAACGCATATTGTTGCCACGTGGGGCAGGTCAGGGTAGGCGTTTTCAAACTGGTTTACACGCTCTGTGAATGCCATCACGCTCACGTCGCTGTCGGTTGTCTTCAGCGTGGTAAGCTCCACGCTTCCCATGAGGAACTTTTTCACCTCCTGGGTGTCGTTCTCCAACACTCTTTCAGCAATGATTTTCTTTACTGTCTCGCGCACTTTCGTGTCGTTGAGCTTTGTGTTGTACTTGCTTAAAGCTTCTTCGTACTTGCTTCTGTTTTCTTTCATATCGTTTATTTTTATCAAATTATTCCCCAAGCATTATCCAGATTATACCTCCAACTAAGAAGAGAAAAACGATAATATTGAGAATGTTGTCCTCCTTTGTATTCTCTTTCCATTTGGTAAGTTTGTATATAAATCCTATTACCCATAAGCAAAACGTGGTAATCGATATAGGTTCTGGAATTGAAATGTCAGTAAATGCATTTAATCCCAAAATGATTAAAACCAACGCGTTGACGATTTCAAAACCGTAGTTGATAATCTTTTTCCTGTTTAGTTCCATAGTTATATTTATTTTTTTAGTTTCTCGTTTGAAATATGTCTCGTTTTGTCTCTTGATGTCTTTTTCTCAATGTTCTTTTTCAGCGCTTCTGTGAGGTCAACGCCGGTCTGGTTGGCTAGGCACATCAGCACCCATAACACGTCAGCCAGCTCATCGCCAAGGTCTGTTTTCTCGCCTTCCTTAAAACTCTGGTCTCCGTATTTCCGCGAGATTATTCTTGCCACTTCTCCCACTTCTTCAGTAAGAATTGCCATGTTTGTAAGTTCCGAAAAATAGCGCACGCCATAGGTCTTTATCCACTCGTCCACCATTTTTTGAGCCTCGCGTATTGTTATTTCCATAATATTATTCCTTGTTTTTAGTGTCCATACATATAGTTACAGGACCGTCGTTCAGCAGTTCCACTTTCATGTCTGCTCCAAACTCTCCTGTGCCTACAGGCTTGCCCAAAGCTTCGCTAAGACGCTGGCAGAACTCGTTGTAGAGTGGGATAGAGATGTCATGTTTAGCTGCTCTGAGCCACGATGGGCGGTTACCTTTCTTGTATGACGCAAACAGGGTGAACTGGCTGATGACGAGAATTTCGCCGCCAACATCCATAATCGACCTGTTCATCACTCCATTTTCATCGTCAAACACCCGCAGCCCAATCACTTTTTTCACCAGCCATTCCACATCTTCTTGGGTGTCTTCCTCGCATATACCAAGTAGTATGAGGTATCCCTTTTGAATGGCTGATTTCACAGTGCCGTCAATTGTCACCGATGCGTGACTCACTCTTTGTATTACTATTCTCATTATATGTGTCTTAGATTTTCTGCAAAATTACAAAGAAAAATCCAAACCGCAAAGCGTTTTTACTGATTGTTTTTGAAATATTCGTGAACAATCTGTGCTTTTGCTGCGCCTATAGCTTCTGTAAGCTGCAGGAGCTCTGCCTCCCGTATCTGTTTTACGCTCTTAAATGCCTTTAAAAGTGCCTCTTTGGTCTTCGGACCAATGCCTTTTATGTCGTCCAGTTCCGAGTGCAGGGCGTGCTTTGAACGCTTGTCTCTGTGGAATGTTATAGCAAAGCGATGTACTTCGTCCTGTATGTGCGTGAGCAGCTTGAACAGTTCGCTGTCGGTCTTCATTCCTATCACCATTGGCGGAAATCCGTAGAGCAGTTCGTTGGTGCGGTGGCGGTCATCCTTGGCGAGACCTGCTATTGGGATATTTAGGTGCAGCTCGTCCTCAATCACCTCTCTTATCATTTCCATCTGTCCCTTTCCACCGTCGGCGATTACGAGGTCGGGCAGGGGCTGCTGCTCCTCCGTAAGTCTTGTATATCTGCGTCTCACAACCTCTTTCATCGAGGCATAATCGTCAGGGCCTGTCACCGTTTTTATGTTGTATTTGCGGTAGTCCTTCTTGCTTGGCTTCGTCTTCTTAAACACCACGCATGCCGCCACGGCATCGGTTCCGCTGATGTTTGAGTTATCGAAACACTCTATCTGATACGGCATTTTAGGCAGTTTCAGGGCATCTTGAATCTCCTTCATCAGTCTCACTGACTTCTGTTCGGGATTCAGCTTCTCTGTCTGTTTCAGACGGTCAAACTTATACTGTTTGCAGTTCATCACCGACAGGTCGAGAAGTGTCTTTTTGTCGCCTCTTTGCGGCACGGTGATGGTCACTCCCTCAAGGTCTATGTCCAGCTCTATGGGCAGGATTATCTCCCGTGAGTTGCTTTTAAACCGCTCACGCATCTCTATTACGCCCAACTGCAGCAGTTCCTCGTCGCTTTCTTCCAGCCGCTTTTTATATTCAAAGGTGAACGACTGGTTGATGCTGCCGTTGCTCACGTGGATATAGTTGATGTAGGCTATTTTTTCATCGCTGGTTATCGACAGCACGTCTACGTTGTTTATGGTGTGGCTCACCACCTCGCTCTTCGACGTAAACTGCTCTATCAGCAAATATCTGCGCTTCATCTCCTCGGCTTCCTCAAAGCGCAGCTCGTCTGCCAGTCGCATCATTTCTGCCTTTATCTCCAGCAAAATCTGCCGTGTGTTGCCTTTCAGAATCTCTCTTGCTTGAGCTATGTTGCGCTGGTATTCCTCCATGCTCTGCTTTCCCACGCACGGTGCGCCACAGTTTTTTATGTGGTATTCCAGGCAAACACTGTGTTTTTTATGCTCTAAGGAGTCCTTTGTTATGGGAAACTGGCATGTTCTGGGGTGATACAGCTTCTTTATGAGGTCGAGCACGGCGTACATGCTGCCTAAGTGCGAGTAAGGTCCGAAATACGTGCCCCATTTCTTGTTTATTATCCTTGTCTTGAAGATGCGTGGAAACATTTCGTTTGTCACGCAGATGCTCGGATATGTCTTTCCGTCCTTTAAAAGTACGTTGTAGCGTGGATTGTATTTCTTTATCAGACTGTTTTCCAGCAAAAGCGCGTCTTCCTCGGTGTTTACCACCGTGTAGGATATGTCCCAGATCTTGCTCACCAGCACTTTTGTCTTAAAACGGTCCACTTCGCTGTGAAAATAAGAAGAAACACGGTTTTTCAGGTTCTTTGCCTTTCCTACATATATAATAGTATGGTTATCGTCATAGTATTGGTAGCTGCCCGGTTTCTCGGGCAGCCTACTTACTATTTCTTTCAGATATTTCAGTCTTTTCTCGTTTTCTTCCTTAGTCATGGCACTCAACACTAAACACTGATAAGCGTTGTCATTTCTGTTATTCCTTCAAAAAGGTCTCTGCCGTGAAGTCCCTCATCGGTGATTTCTATAATGAAGTTAACGTAAGTCTTCTTTGGATTGAATTTGTTTACGAGATTCAGTGCGGCTTTCATCGTTCCGCCTGTTGCCAGTAAATCGTCGTGCAGAAGCACTACGTCGTTCTCGTTGATTGCGTCGGTGTGAATCTCAATCGTGTCGGTGCCGTATTCCTTGCCATAGCTTTCCTTAATTGTTTCGGCTGGTAGTTTCCCAGGTTTACGGCAGAGCACCACACCAGCGTTCAGCTTTAATGCAAGTGCAGATGCCAACAGAAATCCGCGGCTCTCTATACCTACGATTTTTGTTATGCCTTTGTCCTTGTACATCTCGTACAATTCGTCTACCATTATTTGCAGACACTCGGCATTTTTAAATAGTGTTGTCACGTCGCGAAAGTTAATTCCCGGCTGTGGAAAGTCAGGTATGCAACGCAAATTGTCAATCAATGTTTTGTTGTTCATAATCAATTATTTATCTATTAAAGTTTCACTTCTTTGTTTCACGTGAAACATGGCGTGTGACGCTTTGTTTCACGCTCCGCTCGGCGGCGTCCTTTGCTCAATGATTCTTCATTCTTCACTCTTCATTTCCCTACCTTCCCAGCAGCACCAGCATCACGTTTATGTCGCTTGGCGATACTCCGGGTATTCGGCTTGCCTGTGCCAGATTCTCCGGATCGATGCTTTCTAATTTCTGGCGTGCTTCGGTCGACAGCTGCGTCAGTTCGCTGTATTTGAAATGCCCCTTTATGTTGATGTTTTCCAACCGGTGCATTTTCTCGGCAACCATCCGCTCGCGCTCGATGTAACCCTTATATTTTATTTTTATCTCGGCTGCTTCGGCAATTTCTTCCTTGCGGTCGAGTGGGGCGTTTATCGCACGTTTCAGCGACGGCACGATTTCTGCGAGATTCTCCATTGTTATCTGTGGACGTGCGAGGAGGTCTATCAGCTTGCATCCTTCGCGCAGTGGTGTTGTTCCTATTGCCTCGAGCGCACCGTTTATTTCTTTCGGTTTTACTGCTTTGTTCTTGCAGAAGCTTTCGATTTCTTCGATTGCTTCCTTTTTCTTCATCCACCAGTCGTAGCGGTCGCGCTTTGCCAGTCCGAGGTTGTATGCCTTTTCTGTCAGCCGTGCATCTGCATCGTCCTGACGTAACAGTATTCTGTATTCTGCTCTCGATGTAAACATGCGGTAAGGCTCATCCACTCCCTTTGTCACGAGGTCATCGATGAGTACACCTATATAAGATTCATCGCGGTGCATCATAAACGGTTTGCCGCCTGTGCAGAAAATTGCGGCGTTTACACCGGCTACGGTGCCCTGACCGCCTGCCTCCTCATAGCCGGTGGTGCCGTTCACCTGTCCTGCAAAGAACAGTCCTGCGATTATTTTCGATTCCAACGAATGCTTTAGTTGTGTGGGGTCGAAGAAATCATATTCTATGGCGTAGCCAGGACGGTAGACCTCCACATCTCTCAATGCAGGTATCTTGCGCAGTGCCTCTATCTGCACATCCATGGGCAGGCTCGAAGAAAAGCCGTTCAGGTACATTTCGTTGGTGTCTTCGCCTTCTGGCTCAAGAAACAGTGGATGCAGGTCCTTGTCGGGGAAGGTCATAAGCTTGGTTTCTATCGAAGGACAGTAGCGCGGACCTATGCTCTGAATCTGTCCGTTGTATAGCGGTGAGTCTGCAAGACCGGAGCGCAGGGTGTCGTGTACAGCCTTGTTGGTGTAGCATGTCCAGCACGGCAGTTGCTTAAGAATCTTGTGTGGAGCGAAGAAGCTGAACTGATGAAAATCGTTCTCGCCCTCCTGTATCTCCATCTCATCGAAATGCACCGTGCGTTTGTCTATCCTCACGGGCGTGCCGGTCTTCATCCTTTCCGAACGGATGCCGTGGCGTGTTATGCTCTCGGTGAAATGCGGCACGGCTGGCTCTGCGCACCGTCCTCCAGCCACCATCTTACGTCCTATGTGCATCAGTCCGTTGAGGAAAGTGCCTGCGGTCACCACCACAGCCTTTGCTCTCAGCTCTGCTCCCCAGATGGTCCTTACTCCCGTCACCTCCGTCTGTTTTTTGCCGTTGGCGTCGGTATACTCATGCGTCAGCAGCTCGTCTGCCTGGTCCTGCCAGATACTGAGGTTGGGTGTGTTGTCGAGCACGCTCCGCCATTCCCAAATGAATTTAGCGCGGTCGCACTGCGCTCTCGGGCTCCATACGGCAGGACCTTTGCTGCGGTTGAGCATACGGAACTGTATGGCTGTGGCGTCGGTCACCCTTGCCATCTGTCCTCCCAGAGCGTCAATCTCGCGCACTATCTGCCCTTTGGCAATTCCTCCAATGGCAGGGTTGCAGCTCATCTGCGCAATCTTGTTCATGTCCATGGTCACAAGACAGGTTCTTGCGCCCATGTTGGCGGCGGCGGTGGCTGCCTCGCATCCTGCGTGTCCTCCGCCGATTATCAGTACATCATACTTAAAGTCCATCGTGTATTGATTTATTGGGCTATATTGATTAGTTTGCAGCCTAAGGCGGTCTCAATCTTCGCTATAGTCTGCATGGTGAAGTTGTGTCTGCCTGTCATCCATTTAGATATTTCCGATTCCCTCTTATGGAGTTGGTTGGCAAAATCTTTTTGTGTGAGGTTCTTTGCTTTTAGAACTTCACTTATGCGTTCTGCTATTCCGAAAGAAAGCTCAAATTCGGCTTTCTGTTCTTCTGGAATGGTAGCGAGACATTGAGAGAACATTCCAACATTATCGTTTTGTTCTATCGTCTTTAATTTTGCTGTCATCATAGGTATACTAATTTAATTTTACTGCAAAATTAAGTATAATTTTTCGCATATGTTCACTTTTAAGTGAATGTTTAAGAAAAATTCACTAACAAAAGTACACATGGAATATTTTTCTGATTTACTTTAGTACAAGTTTCATTTTTTACATTAGAAATGATGTCTTACTAAGAAATTTGCATACATTGCCCCATAGTCCAACCCAAACATAGATATAGTGTTGACATTCAGGATATTGTGTGCTTTCATAGTCCAACCCATAGTCCAACCCAAGTCCAACCTCCTTGAAAACGACTCATTTGTTAGCGGAAACGACTCCTTCAGACTTACAAATGATACAAATAGAGTTGTAAACTTCGACAACAGAATCCTGAATCGGCGATTTGCGCCGCTATTTCGCCGATTTAGCCTTCCAAATCGTTGATTTAGAAGGCTGATTTGGCGATTAATAATCTTATGATAAAATGCAAAAAGTAAATTTAAGTGACGGTCGGGTTGGACCTGGGTTGGACTATAAATATGTATAACAAATTGTCACACAGTATATTATCCTCTATTGGGTTGGACTATGATGTATTTGCCGGATAAATTACATAAAATTGATAACTATTCTCTAATTGCAAATTAAAAGAAATTACCAAATACAAACCCTGAGATTGTAGCCATGACGATAACGAGGGCTACGTAAACAACCGTTTTCTTCGTTCCCAACACACCACGGATAACCAGCATGTTCGGCAACGACAATGACGGGCCAGCCAATAACAAGGCTAAAGCCGGACCTTTTCCCATACCCGAAGCCAGCAACCCTTGAATAATCGGCACTTCTGTCAGAGTGGCGAAATACATGAAGGCTCCGGTGAAACTGGCAAAAAAGTTGGACAACAGTGAGTTGCCGCCTACAGCCCATTCAATCCAGCTGTTAGGGATAATGCCTGCAACAGCCGTATTGTCATGTGTTGAGCCAAGCAGGAAGCCTGCCGTTACCACACCGATTGCCAGCAAAGGCATTATCTGTTTGGCAAAGCCCCATGACGACAGCGCCCATTCCCTGTTTTCTTCATCCCGCTTGTCGAACAGCAGAATGACGGAAAGGGCGGTAATCGCCACAATCATCGGCACAAGCGGAATCATTTTCGCATTGTCGATAAACTGATTGGCAAGGATTGTGGAAACAATTGTTGCCATTGCTCCAATCGCCACCCACAGAGTGCGCAGTTTCAGTATCTTGACAAGCGACCAGCACAGCAGAAGCGACAATGCGCCGACAATATGCCATTTATAGGTGAAGATGCTATTCCACAGCCCTGTGTCGGATGAGTCGGGGGCGCCCCAATTAGCAAAAACAAGAATAAGCACCAGCGTGAAGAAATGGAATGAGGTCTGCCACATCGGACGTTTCTCTGGTGGTGGTACGATGTTCATCTGTTCTTCTTTCTTGGCTTTCTCTTCATTGCGGAAAATGAAAGACATAGCCAATCCGATGATGACAGAGAAAAGCATTGCGCCGATTATTCGTGCCACGCCCATTTCCGGACCGAGAATCCTGGCTGTCAGGATAATAGACAGAATACTGATTGCCGGGCCGGAATATAGAAATGCTATGGCTGGTCCCAATCCTGCACCACGCTTATAAATGCTTGTAAATAGTGGAAGTATCGTACATGAGCATACGGCAAGAATACTGCCAGAAACAGCTGCAACCGTGTAGGATAGCCATTTCTTGGCATTTGCGCCGAAGTATTTCAGCACCGACCCCTGACTGACAAACACGGCGATGACTCCAGCGATGAAAAAGGCTGGCAACAGACACAGTACTACGTGTTCCTGTGCATACCATCTGGCAAGATCCAGCGTTGCGGCGACGGCTGTCATAAACCGCTCGCTGTCAAGTGGCAGAAAAAATACTGCCACAAACACAGCGATAATCCAAAACAGGATTTTCAATTCTTTTTTTGTATCCATACGAGATTTATTAAATACCCAACAACTGCTTCACCTCACTTTCAGAGGGGATGTGCCCTTTTATCTTCACTGCTCCGTCTGCCATGACCGCAGGAGTTGCCATCACACCGGAATTTAGAATCTCCACAATATCCTCCACCTTTGTGAGTGTTGCATCGATATGGTTTTCATTTATCACTTTCTTGATAATCTGATAGGTTGCCTTGCATTTGGCGCAACCTGTTCCCAAAACTTTTATTTCCATACTTTTTTCTTTTTTTATTTATAAAAATATTGTTATGCAATAATATATTCCTATGCCCACAAAAAGACAGCCGACAATCCCGTTCAGCCATTTTTGTACGGTCTGCATCTTGCCGTAAAAACTGCCGATGTGCTGTACGCTGAATGCTAATATCCAGGCGACTGCCAGGACGGGCAATGCAGTGGCTACGGCGAAAAGTGCGGGCAGCAGATAGCCGAGGGTTGCGGTGGCGGACATCGGTATCAGCATTCCGAAATAGAACACGCCGCTTGTGGGACAGAATGCCATGGCGAACAGCATTCCAAGCAGAAGTGCTCCCAAGCCGCCTTTGCGTGCCAACCCCTCACCATTGCCGTTGAAACCGAATGGGGGCAGTTTCAGCTTGCTGCCGAACATCATAAACACCCCTATTATCACCAGTGCGGGACCGAGAATGCTCTCCCCGTATTTGCCTATGAACTTTTGGATTCCAAACAGACTTGCGCCCTCTCTCAATATCATTATCAGTACTATTCCCAAAGCGGTATAGGCAATAACGCGTCCGAGGGTGTACAGGAGTCCGTTTAGGAAGATTCTGCGGCGATTTTCTATGTCCTTACCGATGAAGCCTACAGCCGCAATGTTTGTTGCTAAGGGACATGGGGAAACGGCAGTGAGCAGTCCCAAAAGAAAAGCCGTTAAGGCAGGGGCAGTGCTGCTGTCCAATAAGGTCTGTAACCATTCCATAGATATTCTATTTTAATAACGCTTTTACCTTTTTAATCACTCCGTTTTTGAATGCTTCGGGATTCTTTTTGGCATTGCTGAAACTAAACTCGGTCATGTTGTTGCGTGTTTCCCTGCCGTCTTTCCATTTGTTGACGTAAAGCGACGACCATGTCACTTCGTATTTGTCGGCTATTTTCTCACCCTCTTTAGTCGATATGTCCACAATTTTGAATACCACGGTTCCGTTTTTCAGTTCTTTGGCAAACGTCGTGTTCACCAGCTCGCGTGTGTTCTTTTCGATAGCCATACAGGTGGCGCAGCGTTGTTTGCCGTGAAAATACAGTATTTCCACACGGTTGCGTGTTTTTTGAGGCTGTGCCTGCGTCATTTTTGCGATGTTTTCCTTTTTCGTCTCATTGTTGCCGTAAGCAGTCAGCCCACAGCAAACGGCTAAAGCTAAAATCAATTTTCTCATACTTCTAATTTTTAAATTGTTAAACATATATTCGTATTTCGTAAAACAACGAACAATAAGCTCAAAAAAAGTCGTTATTCACAACAACTTTCTTTTTTGCACGCGCATTGTCTGAAGAATCCTGAAAATAGCGTGGACGCCATCTTCCAGTTCTCCCGGTTGATACAGTATTTCACTTTCGGAGTTTCTATCTCCCCTTGTATCAGTCCCGCATCTTTCAACTCTTTTAGATGCTGTGAAACTGTCGCTTTCGAGATGGGCAACACCTCATGAATATCTCCGAAAAAGCAAGTGTCCTGTTTTATCAGAAATTCAAGGATTGCCATTCTTGCCGGGTGTCCCATTGCTTTGGCAAAGCGGGCGATTTGTTCCTGTTTTATTGTATAATCTCTGTTTTCCATCTTCATGATTTTTGTTTGTTGTTCGCAAAATTACGAATAAAAGTTGTGCTCCCCAAATATTATGAAGCTTTTTTCAATGGAAAACACAAATAATTGATTTAAGTCAACCGTGCCGCAGCTTCTATACTGTTTTCGGCAGTGGCAAGTCATTTCTTTCATAACATCCACTATGCAGTGATTTCTTTGGCATAAAAATATATATGCAACAAGGTGAAATTATATACGATTACATATAAAATAGTCTTGTTTTATGCTTTTTACATTAGAAATGATATAATTTGAGGAAAAATTTGTAATTTTGCATCCGAAAGAATATAATTTCGTATGGAAAAGACAAAATTATCTATGACAGTGAAGGCTCTGCGCAAGGAATACGGACTTACGCAGGAAGATCTCGCCATGAAGTCTGGTGTGGGGCTCTGTTTTGTCCGTAACCTCGAACAGGGAAAAGCCACTTTGCGTATGGACAAGGTCAACCAGTTGCTTGACCTCTTTAATTACGAGTTAACACCAAGTAAGAAGTCATGAGACAGGCAAAGATAAAGAGAAAAAGCAGTACAAACAACTGATAGCAGAGCGGCTGAGTCGCCTGGATATACCGCAAAAGCGGTCACACTAAAAAACATCTGTGTGACCGCTTTTGCGTTTTTTAGTGTTTAAGTTTTATATCTCATTCAATTTCTCCAGCGTTTGAGATGAGGAAAGAACTGGCGCATCATATCTTTTGCCTGTTCTTTAGTTAAGTTCTGCCCTGACTGCTTGTTGATTTCTTCGGTGAACTGTGCGCAGTGGTCAATCATCTGCTCCATAGTCATGTCCTGCGTGAATTTGCCGTCCTTGTAGCAGTAGATGCAGTAATCTTCATTTTGAGAGCCGTCGGTGTTTGTGCCGAGAGTTTCGTTTGTGAGCGGCATTCCGCAGCTCTGACAGAATTTTTGTTCCATATCGTTTTTTCTTTTTTTGCCCTTTAGTCCTTGATGGGGCAGGTTATTAAATGCAAAAGCGCAGACTACTATGCCTTACGTCCTAAGTTGATGGTCCTGAGAAAACCTTGTGTACAGATGTAGTGATAGCAGCCCACGCTATAGCGTGAGAACCATCATGCAATCTTTGTACACGTTTGAAAGTTTCTCAGGTTTTCAACTTACAAGATAAGCATAACGCTTCTTTTTATTTTACTCATGTCGTGGAGAGGGGCGCCCCAATCCAGCTGCAAAATTACTAATTTTATTTGATAATCTCTTACGTTTGAGTGTTTTTTTACTTAATTAGTCATTTTCTGGTTTCAATGGTCCATAAAAATAGGAAGCCGTGGCTCCGCCGTCCATCAGGAAATCAGCCCCCGTGATGAAGGCTCCCTGGCGGCTCATCAGCAGTTCGGCAACGTTTGCCACTTCATCGGCTGTCCCTGGTCGTCCTGCCGGACACTTGGCAAACATATTCTTGTAGAAGTCGCCGCGTGGACCGTTGAACTCATCGAGGGCAAGCGGCGTGACGATGATGCCCGGCGATATGGAGTTGATGCGTGCGCCGCGCTCACCCCATCTTACCGCCTCTGCCATCACACGCTTCACGTTGCATCGTTTTGCCATTTGATAGGCGTGCAGCGTGTCGCGGATGTTCTGTGGTTGCAGCAGGTCGAGCGAGAGCAGTTCCTCGGTTGGCGTGGTGGCGAGAAGACGGTCTTCCTCGGGAGTGAGGGCAGGCATACGGTGTCCCGACTGGCTGGATATTGTTACACCCGTGCCACCGGCTTGAATCACTTTTCCCACTTCCTCCAGCAATACGGCGGTGCCGTACAAATCCACTTTCAGTATGGTCTCTATGGAAGCCTGGCTCGGCGATACGCCTGCGGCATTTACCAGCATCGAAATCTCCCCATGTTTCCGTGCTTCGTCAATCAAAGCGAGTATGGACTCGCGGGAGGCGAGGTTCATCTCAAACGGCAAAGTGTCGAATCCCGCCTTGTTCATCGTGTCGCAAATCCCCTCGGCATTGCTCATGCTTCTGTCGCCCACGATGATTTTCATGCCGTAGCCCATGCGCCGGGCTATCGCCATGCCTATCTGACCGGCTCCGGTCAATATCATTATATTCTTCTTCATATCTTATTTATTTACACTATAGCTCAGCCATACGGTGTTACCCATTCGCTCCACGTCGTTAAGAGTCAGCATTGTAGGAGGATTATCAGCTTGCTTTATACCGTCGAATACGGCAGCCATTCCAGCTCTGCCGTCGATGCCTCCGCCAATCATGACGCTGACCTCATCGAGCAACCCTGCCTGGAGAAACGCTCCGTTGATATGCCCTCCGCCAACGATGCCGAGCCGTCTCACTCCGAACTTGTCGCCAAGAATCTCCACCGCCCGACGCAGGTCTATGCCGTTCTTGCCGCATGCAATCCATGAAATTCCGTTTGCTGTGAGATACTTGTGATATTCCTGCGGGCATTGCTCGTCTGTGATTACCAGCAGATTATCGTCCGACGCATTTTCCGGCCATTTCAACGTTCCGTGGGTGTCGACGGCAATATCATAATTGTCGGCGGAATGAGCCATAAAATACTTTTCCTCACCGATGGGAGCGGCATCATTTGCCTTAAACGGTTCCGGCAACGCATAGTGCATCTGCCGGCTCACCCGTCCTTCGAGCACTGCGTCAAACTCCAGTCGGTCAAGAGCCTGGTAGTAAACATCTGTTTTATCAATATCGGCGGTCATCGTGCAGTCTATGCGGCCGTCCACCGACGACATCATGTGACAAATTACATACGGTTTCATACTCATCTTTTTTTATTGTTTGTTCAACTTTTGCAATTCTGCTGCAAAGGTAACGATATTTCCCCATACAGGCGTTATCCGGATTACAGATTTTCTAACCCTAATTACCTTTGAGCCCTCTGTGGCGTGTCTTGTGCAATCATTGGCTATTATCTTCAAAAATAATCATTGCCCAAACACATCCGTTCGATAAAAAACATTAATTTTTTATTTTAAATTTTGTGCTTCTCTCTTTTATTCGTATCTTTGTCACAGAAAACGAAATTCATCCGCCGGTGAATTAACCGCCGGTGAATTTGTTAAAGGATTGATGTATGAGATTTTACGACAGAGAAGAAGAGCTGAAATTGTTGCGTGAAGTGCAAGAACAGTCGTTCAGTGACCATTCACGCTTTACTGTGGTTACCGGACGCAGACGTGTCGGGAAGACTAAGCTCGTGCTGAAAAGTTGTGAGGGGCAGCCAACTGTTTATCTGTTTGTGGCTCGGAAGAATGAGGGAGAGCTTTGCGATAAATTCGCACAGACAATAGGTCGGGCGCTTGATGTGCACTTTCCTTCCGGCTCGGGAAAATTCGTTGATGTTTTCACCTCATTGATGGAGTTGGGGCGATACCGTAAGTTCAATCTTGTTATTGATGAGTTCCAGGAGTTTTTCTATATTAATGAGTCGGTGTTCAGTGAGATGCAGGACGTGTGGGACAGGTATAAGGACAGCACACATGTCAATCTTATAGTGAGCGGTTCTGTATATACGCTTATGTATCGTATATTCAAGGATGCCCGTGAACCGTTGTATGGCAGGGCCGACCGCAATCTGAAAATAATGCCGTTCACCACAACCGTGCTGAAAAACATTATGGCAGATTTTAATCCCGACTATGGCAGTGATGACCTTCTTGCTCTATACACTTTCACTGGAGGAATACCAAAGTATGTGGAACTTCTGTTAGAAGCCGGTGCCTATACTATGTCAGACATGGTGGACTTTATGATACGTTCGGACTCTCCTTTCCTTGATGAGGGCGACTATCTTCTTATACAGGAATTTGGCAAGAAATACGGCAATTATTATTCGATACTCTCCACAATTGCCTCGGGACGGAACACAATGGCAGATATCCTTGCAGTGTTTACGGGCGGCAGCGTAGGAGGACAGATGAAGCGGCTTGAAGAAGATTATGCAGTGATAGGGCGCAAACGTCCAGTGCTCGCAAAGGAGGGGACACAGAATGTGCGCTATGAGATTGCCGACAATTTCCTGCGCTTCTGGTTCAGGTATATCAACCGTAACCGTGATTTCATCGAGAGCGGCAATCTGAAAGGGCTCGCCGAACTGATAAAAGCCGATTACCCCACTTATTCGGGCATGGTGCTTGAGAGGTATTTCCGCCAACAACTTTCCGAACAGATGAACTACAGGAATATCGGTTCATGGTGGGAAACATCCAAGGGAAAGGGCATCCCGCAAAATGAGGTGGACATCGTGGCAATATATGCTGACAATAAAAAGGTGCTGATAGGAGAGGTGAAGCGGCAGCGGAAAAACTTTAAGCCCGAACTGCTGCAACAGAAAGCAGACATGTTGCGCACAAAGCTTTTCCACAAATTTTCCATAGAGACACGGTGCTTTACGTTGGATGATATGTGAAAAGATTTGTAATGCTCACTCACGTAAAATCTTTCATTTTATTTTCCACCTTTTTGGCTCGTTTCGGGCTTAAAAGGTGATGTTTTTCGTATCTAAAATTCGATAAAATGAGTTTTCTCAGCCCTCAAACTTCGATAAAATGAAAATTTTGTGTTCTCAAACTTCGATAATTTAGTTAAAATGATTGAAAATATTGCATAAATGTCATTATGCCCATTCATCATCGTATGATAATGCCGTGTGGCCTCTTTCACTATGTGCAGGTGGATTATCGTACATATTTTATATCATAAAAATCTATTTATCTAAATTTTAAATGGAAAGCTTGTTGTAATGGAAAAACAAATTGTATATTTGCACCTGCAAACGAGACAACTGATTACTTGACAAAAGCAAAAACTATTAAAACAATAAGTAAAATTATGACAAACATTCATTTAAAATCAGCATTGGCAATGCTTATGCTCTCATGGAATGCGCTGACTCATGGACAGAACAATATCCTGTGGTATGACCGTCCCGCCTCGCATTGGGTAGAGGCCTTGCCGCTTGGTAACGGCCGTTTGGGCGCAATGGTATATGGAGGTGTGAAGAGTGATACCATTCAGTTGAATGAGGATACATTTTGGAGCGGTTCGCCCTATAACAATGTAAATTCCAAGGCTCTTGCGGTGCTGCCGGAAATACGTGCGGCAATAGACAGCGGAGACTACCAGAAGGCACAGTATCTTTCGATGCACAATATTACTGCCGACCGCAACGTCACGGGGCACGGTATGATGTATGAGTCGGTGGGAAACCTGATTTTTACATATCCTAATCTTAACTCAGAAAACTACCGGCGTCAGCTGAGTCTCGACGATGCTGTCTGTACCACCGCCTTTTGTGCTGACGGTGTGAACTATGAACGGGAAATATTCACTTCTTTTACAGACAACTTGACCATCATACGGCTCAAGGCATCGAAGAAGGGACGGCTTGATTTCAACGTTGCCTTTACGGGACCGCTAAAACGGCAGCGCGTGACTGCTGACGTGACTGCTGACGGCACCAGAGGCGACGAGCTCCGCATATTCAGCCGTCCCACCCAGTCGAATGCAGAAAACATACCCAACGGGCTTCATTGCATCACACTTGTGAAGGTTGTGAATAATGGCGGCAGCCGCACCTGCAGCGGCAACAGTATCGGCATAAACGGTGCCACTGAGGTTGTGATACTGGTGTCTTCTGCCACCAATTTTGTTAGCTATGACAACATAACGGGCGATGCCGGAGCACGGGCACGCCAAGCCATGGATAAGTTTCTTGCCAAAGGCAATCCGATTAAAACATACAATAAGGCACTTGCCGACCACAAGGCGTTTTATCACAAGCAGTTCAACCGTGTGACTTTGGACTTGGGACACAACGCCCGGCAAGAGGCAAAACCAACGGACATACGCATCAAGGAATTTTCTGAGACCAACGACCCGGGACTTACTGCCACATATTTCCAGTTTGGAAGATATCTGCTGATTTCATCGTCGCAGAAAGGTAGTCAGCCGGCAAACCTGCAGGGAATATGGAATCCCGATGCCGACCAATATCCGGCGTGGGATTCAAAGTACACAACCAACATCAATGTGGAGATGAACTACTGGCCGGCAGAGGTTTGCAACCTCAGCGAATGCCATGAGCCTTTCCTGCAAATGGTAAAAGACGTGAGTGAGACAGGCCGTAGCTCGGCTTCGGTGATGTATGGTGCCAGAGGGTGGACGCTGCATCACAACACCGACATCTGGCGCTCTACAGGCTCCGTTGACTATGCCTCGTGCTCTATCTGGCCCACATGCAACGCTTGGTTCTGTTCTCATCTCTGGGAGCACTATCTTTATACTGGCGACCGCCGCTTTCTGGCAGACACCGCCTATCCCATAATGTCGGAGGCATGCCGCTTCTATATGGATTTTCTTGTGCGCGAGCCTAAGACGGGGTATCTTGTAGCCTCGCCGTCGACATCGCCTGAAAACCATCCCGGATTTGCTAAATATTTTGACGATGTGTTCAACAAGGAACAGTCACCTGCGATATTTGCCGGTGTGGCAATGGATAATCAGATGATTTACGACTTGCTGCTCACCACCCGCCAGGCTGCCGCGGCTCTTAACCGAGACAAGGCTTTTGCCGACAGTCTTGACATGATAAGCCGCCAGCTTCCGCCGATGATGGTGGGAAAGTACGGACAGGTGCAGGAATGGCTTGAGGACTGGGACCGTGAATATTCCGGCCATCGTCATGTGTCGCATCTGTGGTGCGCATATCCCGGGCGGCAGGTGTCGCCCTATGCCAATCCCGTTGCTGCGGCAGCTGTACGCAAGTCGCTCATCGGTCGCGGTGATGCTTCGCGTGGATGGTCTATGGGGTGGAAGGTGTGCCTGTGGGCACGCCTGCTTGACGGCAATCACGCCTATCGTCTGATTCAGAACCAGCTGAAACTGAAATCACCTTATGCCACCATACGCGATCAAGACGGCGGCACTTATGCCAATATGTTCGATGCCCATCCGCCGTTCCAAATTGACGGCAACTTCGGCTGTTGTGCCGGCATTGCCGAGATGCTGCTGCAGAGTCACGACGGCACAATACATCTGCTGCCCGCGCTTCCCGATGTATGGGCACAGGGAAAAGTTTCCGGACTTAAGGCAAGAGGCGGTTTTGAGATTTCTGAAATGTTGTGGGAAAAAGGACAGCTCAAATCGGTTACAATACGTTCGGCATTGGGCGGCAACCTGCGCCTGCGTTCTGAAAAGCCGTTACGCCTGTCTGGCGGCGGTGCTCTCAGCGAGGCATCGAGTGCTGGGAATCCCAATGAGCTGACACAGCCCTACGCCATGCCTGCCCCCAAGGTGAAGGATATGGCAAAGGTGGCAGTTATCCCAACGGCACAGGCACATACATACGATATTCCTACAACAGCCGGTGGCACATACGTGTTTGAAGTTGCCGAATAATCGGCTCACTGTGACTTGCTGTTCTCATAGAACTCGCGTGGCAGGCAGCCGGTAAGTTTCTTGAAACAGCGGCTAAAGTATTTCGGGTCGGAGAATCCGCTTTTAAAAGCCACTTCCGATACACGCATTCCTCCGCCTTGCATCAGCAGTCGCTTTGCGTAGTTTATGCGGGTGTTCAGCACATAGTTGTTGGGTGAACAGCCAAATATATGTTTCATGCGTATGAAAAGCACGGTGCGGCTCACGTTCATGGCGTTGGCTATATCAATAACGGCGAGGTCGGCATTGTCGATGTTGTCCTCGACATAGGCTTTAAGCCTTTGGGCAAATTGCCGGTCCTCGCTGTTAAGCTGATTTTCTTCTTCATGCACCTCCTGCACGCTCTCGGATATCGATAGCAGTTCTTTTATGCGGTCGCCAAGCACTTCCAGCTGCTGCTTGCTTGTAAGCTGCTCATGCTTCAGTTCGCGTTTCAGTGTACGGATATACCTCACAATGAACCATACAGCGAAAAAGAGAATTGCCAGCAGCAGGCCGTAGAGCATCCATGCCAATGGCGTCTCGTTGAAATAAGCGGCGCGGTGCAGCGTGATTACCACCTCGTTGTCCACCCATACGCCGTCGCCGTTGGTTGACTTTATATGCAGTTTATAGGTGCCGGGCGACAGCTTGACATAATTAAGTTCATTGTTGCGTGTGTAGCGCCATTGACTGTCAACACCTTCCAGACGGTAGGTGTATATGATGTCTTCGTTTTTATTATAGTCAAGGGCGGCAAAGCGTATGTTGAAATTCTGCTCGTCGGCAGACAGCCATACTTCCTGTTCGCAGTCGAACACAATTGGAGGTATGAAACTGCTCTTTGCCATCTGCTGCTGGCTGAGAGTAAGTATGCCGCGGGTTGTTCCCAGCACCATACGCCCGTCTACCAGCCGTGCAGGGGTGGCTTCTGTAAACACCTCGCCCGCCTCGGTCAGCATACGCCAGTAGTTGGTGGCTATGCCTGTGGCTGTGTTCAACAGGCTTATTGAGCCCATTGAGACAATCCACAGTGTGCCGTCGGGAGCCTCTGTCAAGGTTTGGTTCATGTCGGAGGATATGCCTTCTTTCACTGAATAATGCCTGAATTCAATGTTGTCGCTGAGCAGGTTGTTTGACAAAACCTTTTCTGTGCCGCCTCCCGATGTGGCAACAAAAAGTTCTCCTTTGCCTGTCCTGAGAATCTCCATGACATAATTGCTGCTTATGCTTGACGGTGTGTCAGGACGGCGTTGGTTGACATAAAAGTGCATCCTGCCATAGTCTTGATTCAGTGAAACGGTGTATAGTCCGTCATTGGTGCCAATTAGGGCGTTGCCTTCAGCCGTTATCCACAGACAGCGGCTTTTCACACCCGATTTAGGGAATTGTTTCAGAAGGTTGTTGCAATTTATGAAGCGCATTCTGCCATCTGCCATCTGCTCTCCTATGTTCAGACCTCCGCCATAGGTTGCCACCACGATGCGGTGCCTGTTGTCTTCTGCAATATCATATATGTTTTCACAATTTATACTGTAGGGATCACCTGTCTCCGGCATGAAGTGGGACAGGTTGAAGCCACCGGCATACGGAGTAAGGCGGAACAGACCGTCAGGCTTGCAGCCTATCCAGACACATCCCTTGCTGTCTTCATAGAAACAGTAAGCAGAATGTCCGAAACGCACACTGTCTGTCTGAATGCTGCCGTCGGCACCTAAGAAAGCAACTGTTCCGTCATTGCCCTTCACACGTACATATCCATTCTTGTCTGCCGACCACAGTCTGCCGCGTTTGTCGGTATATACGGCACTTATCACCTCTTCGCTATTGTCTCCCAATTTCTCTGGTCTTGTTATAGTCGGAACTATAGATATGCGTTCCAGTCCACGGTAGGAGTATATCCATATTCCTTTTTGGCTGTCTTCCAACAGGATATTATATGACACATTGTCAAACTGTCTGATGCCTCCAATACGCCTCCGTGCCTCCGCCGAAGGTTTGTAAGGATGTATTTTTTTTCCTTGTTCTGGGCGGTGAACGCTAAACTGTCTGGTCTTGCGGTTGAAAAGATAATACCTGTCGTTTGAGTAGCAAATTATATTGTTGCCGTTGTCTTCTTCTATATAGGCAATGCGGTTTGTCTCCAGCGGGCAGTGGTCACCGGGCTGTGCCTTGAAATTGCTGAAACGGTAGCCGTCATAGCGGTATAAGCCGTCCCATGTTGCCAGCCATATATAGCCAAAGGAGTCTTGTATCATGTGCTGCACCAATGCTTCAGAGAATCCGTCGTTTTCCCCGAAGTGCTGTATCCGTATGTTTTTTTCTGACGGGTATGCCATGGCAACCCATGTCATAAAAAGTACAAGAAATGTCTTTCGCATATATTCATCAGATTTGTTTGCTGTTGCAAAAGTACAAAAAAATATCTAAAAAGGTATAAAATCGTTCTAAAATAATAAATTGTGGACTTTTAAAGCCGTCAAAAGTACTTTTTTCTCCTTGTTGTTATTTGGTAATGTCTAAATTTGCATTCCAAAACAAACTCGGCAAATTTTAAAATTGACATCTGCTAAAAACTAATTAATCAATTTAAGTACAACTATGTTAAAAAAATTATCCTATCTAATTATTGTACTGCTGGTGTCGGTCATTGCCCATGCGCAAAACGGACCGGTAAAAGGCAAGGTTAAGGACTCGGCGGGTGAACCTGTCATAGGTGCCACGGTGTCAGAGTCCGGTAATTCTAAAAATGCCACAGTAACCGACCTTGACGGTAACTTTACCTTAAAGCTGTCACCGAAAGGGCGTCAGATCATCATTTCTTATATAGGAATGAAGACGCAGACGATAAAGGCAGTTGCAGGTTCTCAGGTGGAAGTGCTGATGGAAGATGATGCAACGACACTGGGTGAGCTTGAAGTGGTGTCAGTGGGTTACGGACTGGCGCGGCGCAAGGACCTTACGGGGTCCATCTCTTCTGTAGGAGAAAAGACGCTGAAGCACATCCAGTCTACAAATGCCGCATCGGCAATTACGGGCCGTGTGGCAGGTGTGAACGTCACCACCACTCAGGGCTCTCCTGATGCCGATGTCACAATTCGCGTGCGTGGCGGCGGCTCCATTACCCAGAACAACGAACCGCTCTATATCGTAGACGGATTCCAGACGAGCGGCATTGGTGACATTCCTGTGACTGATATTGAGAACATCGACATCCTGAAAGATGCCTCGTCAACAGCCATCTATGGTGCAAAGGGTGCTAACGGTGTTGTGCTGGTGACTACCAAGAGCGGCAAGGCAGGAAAAACAGAAGTGAGCTTCAATGCCACGGTGGGTGTCAATAAGTTCTACAATGAGACGGAGGTGCTCTCACCATACGAATATGTATATCTGCAGCGTGAGCTCGACAATGGCAACAGTGCGGCATTCTATGACCGTTATGGCAGATGGGAGGACATAGACATCTACAAATCGCGTCAGGGGACGGACTGGCAGAAAAAACTTTTCGACCGCACAGGTGTGAAGCAGAGCTACAATGTCAACATCAACGGCGGTTCAAAGGACCTTATCTACAGCATCAGCTATACTCACGACGACGAGAGCTATATAATGAAAAGCTCACAGTTCAGGAGGGATGCCCTCAACACAAAGATAACCAAGAAATTCAACGACAAACTCAGGCTCGACTTCAATGCCAAAATGACATACCGTGTCATCGACGGACCAAGTGTATCGTATGGCAATAAGCTGCGCGACTGTGTGAAATATCCGCCGGTGGGCACGCTTACCGACTTGGGTATTGACGATGTTGGCGGTGATGACCTTTCTTATGAAAACATCAGCAATTTGCAAGATCCTTTCTATAATATAGCCAACGAGTATAAGAAGCAGAAGAACTTTAACAATTCATATAATCTTGCCCTTGTATGGGACATCACCAAGTGGCTGCAATGGCGCTCTGAGGGAACCTATGGATTCAGCCAGGCGCGTCAGGACAATATTTTCCTTGCCAACACGGGTGAGGCTAACGGCAGGTCGGGCATGCCGGTGGCAAAGCGCCAGTATACTGACGGCAACAACTGGACTTTCCGCACAATGCTGAACTTCAAAATGGATTTCGGCAAGCATCATACTGATGCCATGGCAGGCTTTGAGGGCAACAATTCATGGTCGGATAATATGAAGATAGAATCAGACTATTTCCCGCTGGACTATACCGTGGACAATATTCTGGCTATGTGGAATAACGGAAAGGCGGAACCGACCTACACCACCATAAACGAGCCCCAGCGCACTTTGTCGTATTTCGGACGTGCCAACTATGTGTATGACGGAAAATATTATTTCACGTTTACATTGCGTGCCGACGGTACCAACGTGTTTTCCCCCGGCAACAAGTGGGGCGTGTTCCCGGCTGTGGCTGCCGCATGGCGCATCAGCGACGAGAAATTCATGGAGGCTACACACAGCTGGCTGAGCAACCTGAAGCTGCGTTTCAGCCATGGTGTGTCGGGTAATGCCCGTGTGGGCAGCTACTGGCGGCAGACATACAGTCCTGTGACAAACATAAAGAACCTTTATTATCAAAATGAGATTGGACAAAGCAGTTTGCAGCCTACAACAGTGCTACGCAACGACAAGCTGACATGGGAGACAAAGCACTCAACCAACGTGGGACTCGACTTCTCGCTGTTCAAAAAACGTATAGATGTGTCGGTCGACGTGTATAATGATGTTACAAAAGACCTGATAATGTCGGTGCAGCTGCCGTCGAATTCTGGTTACAGAACGCAGTATCAGAATCTTGGACAGACAACCAACCGTGGTGTTGAGTTTACCGTGAATGCCAACATTATCGACACTAACGACTTTTATCTGAGTGCAAATGCCAATATCTCCTTTAACAAGAACAAGGTTGACGCACTCTACGGCACAAATAAAGACGAGATGATTCTCTCAGGAGGCTCTTTCCCAAGCACGGGAAGTGACAATTACCGCGTGTTTGTTGGCGAAGAAGTGGGACTGATGTACGGTTATGTATGTGACGGCTATTACGGTTTTGACGACTTCACGTTCAACAACGCCACCAAGCGTTGGGAGATAAAGACCGATGTTGACGAAAACGGAGTGCCTCTGGTGCCCGATTGTACGGGTGTACTGTCGCGTTCCGGCGCATGGTTCGGTCCCGGACACATGAAGCTGAAGGACCTGAACGGTGACGGAAAGATTGATGCCGACAACGACCGTAAGGTGATAGGACGTGCGCAGCCTAAACACACCGGTGGATTCGGAATAAACATGGGATGGAAGGGCTTCGACCTTACCGCACTGTTCAACTGGTCGTATGGCAACGACGTGCTTAATGTGAACAAAATCGACAACACATCGTATGATCTGTCAAAGCGCTATCAAAACATGAGCACACTGATGAGTCTCGATAACCGCTTCACCGTTATCGACCCGGAGACGGGACGCAACATCTATAACGGAGAATACGCCGACCCTGTACGTCTGCAGGAGATAAACCAGGGCAAGAAGATGTGGCATCCGCTCATGAATAACAGCGTCACCACCGACTGGGCTGTGGAGGACGCTTCCTTCCTGCGACTCGGCACACTGACCTTGGGATATTCGCTGCCACAGCAGTTGCTGAAAAACGCTGGAATCAAGCGGTTGAGGCTTTATGCCACGGGCACCAACCTGTTCTGCTGGACCAGTTACAGCGGTCAGGACCCGGAGGTGAACATTTCGTCGAACAATATGGTGATGGGCTACGACCGCTCAGCTTATCCGAAGTCGCGCTCCTGGGCTTTCGGATTAAATGTAACATTCTAATAAAAACAAAAACATAAATGAAAAATATGAAACAAAAGATATTAAAAAATGCGTGTGTTGTTTGCGCTGTCTGCGCTCTGACCACCGGCTGCAGTGACTTTCTTGACACCGAAAGCCCGTCGCAGCAGACCAGTCAGGTGATATATGAGAACGAGGGTATGGCACGTGCTGCCGTCATGGGTGTGTACAGCGACCTTGCTGGCACTTATGTCTACGGGCAGAAGATGTCGGTGAACTGGCAGGGAGTGTCTGACATAGAATTGGCAAGCGGCTACAACAATGACCCGTCGAAAGAACTGACCTCGGACACTGGTGCTGCCAATTATTACAGTGACTGGTACAACCACACTATACAGTGGCAATATATCTTCACAATGGCTGAACGCGCCTCTACCGCCGTGGAGGGAATACGCAACTCGGAGGCGTTCAAAAGCGGCAATAAGGCTATGGTGCGCTATTTGGGAGAGGCACTGACATTGCGCTCACTGTCTTATTTCGAACTGGTGCGCCGGTGGGGCGACATACCTTATAAGGAAGGAACCTCGGCGAGCGACCTGTCGAATGTGTATGCCGGCAAGACCAGCCGCGACAGCATCTATGCGGCGCTGATACGCGACATGCAGGAGGCAATCGGATATCTGCCGTGGATGAATGAGGTGGCAGACTACAACTGCGAGCGCATTACAAAGGGCTTTGCCAAAGGGCTGCTGGCACGCATAGCGCTGTTTGCCGGAGGATGGTCGGTGCGCGACGGCAACCAGTTTACCGACGACAGCAACGTGGAGCACTATCCGGCAGCGGTCAGCGGCATGGAGGAGTTGAACGGCTTCTTCATAGGTCGTCCTAAGAACTGGCAGGAATATTATGCCATTGCCGAGCAGCAGTGTGCCGAAATCATTGGCGACGCACAGAATCCGCATAAGCTCGACCCTGACTATGGCGACATCTGGAAAACGGTGAACCATCTGGATTATAATGCTTACAACGAAAATCTCTTTGAGGTTGCCAACGGTATGGGGTACAGCGGCGACGTGGGTACGCTCATGGGGCGCGAGATGGACGGAAATCTTTTTGGCAATACCGGCTGGGGATCGTCATACGTAGCCACAAACGGATATTACTTTTATTCGTTCGCTCCTTCCGACAAGCGCCGTGACTATGCCTGCTATTTCCCGAAATTCACTAAGGAGAACAACAAACTGACCGAGGTGATGCGTAACGATATGATGAATGTGCATCTTGGCAAGTGGTCGTATTTCTGGACCAACGACGCATACAGGGCATTGGCACTGACCGCCAGCGGACGCCCCAATACGGGCATCAACTGGATTCTGATGCGCTATCCTGACATTCTGCTCATGTTTGCCGAGGCGCGCTACCAGCTGGGTGAAGGTGCCGACAGCCGCAGTGACGTGGCGGGCATCAGCGCTCGTGAGGCTCTGGAAATGGTGCGTGAGCGTGCCTTTGGCGCCGGTTCTGCCGAGATAAAGAACTATGATGCCGATTTCTTCAACGCCATTGTCAATGAACGTGCATGGGAGTTTGGCGGTGAAGGTGTGCGCAAGCTCGACCTGGTGCGCTGGGGGCTGCTCGACCGGAAGATTGAGGAAATGAAGGAGGCTTTGGTAAAAATGTACGACGGACAGTCGGAAGTGAGAATATTCGATAAGGTGTTCTCTCCTGAGAATTTCCCCGAGAAGATATATTACAAGATGACCGAAAAGGGCGAAAGTGGCTATCCCGAGGTGGATCTCTCGTCTGTCAACTTCTACCGCACGTTAAACGATAATCCTGATCCTGAAAAATATAAGGAAATGACTTGGATGCGCAAGGAGAATAATCAGGACGATGTGGTGACGCGCTCTGTGCGCATATTGCTCTGTGCCACCGGTCTGCGTGCCCGCTACGATTACACCCCGTTGCTGGGACAGCTGCAGTATGGCACTCAGATTCAGGAGAAGCTGCAGACCTACACAATGGGCAACGGTGTCTGCAATTACCGGCACCTCTTTTCTATCTACTATGATGATATATATAAGTCGAATGGCTACCTGAAGAACTCCTACGGGTACGACCACAGCATGGATTAAACAATGTAAAAAACATAATAGAAATTATGAAACTGAAGAATTTATATATTATGATTGCCGTTCTGTGTTTGGCGGCATCATGCAGCGAAGACGCCAATGAATGGGCTGTGGACAAGTCATACGACCGCCTTTACAGCACCACTCACTTTGAGCTGGAAGAGAATATGGCAACTTCTGTGCTCCTGAGGTTTAACGGCATCGACGGGGCAACAAAGTATGTGTTTGAGTTCAGCATGGGCGACAGCCTGAAGTTCAATAACATTGTGCGTACCGAGGAGGTTAAGGCGGACACCCTTACTGCCTTTAGCGAGGGCAAGGTCATGGTGCAGAATGAATATAAGAAGCTGTTTGAGAACCTTAACGGCACCACACGCTATTCGGTAAGGATAAAAGGCATTAATGAGAATACAGGTGTGGAGTCGAAATGGAGCGGGCTGAGCTTCTTCACTCCCGCCGAACAGATTTTCACTGGAGCTGTTCCCGGCATTCAGGATGCGCAGCTTAGCTGGGAGGCCGACAAGGAAGCAACTGCAATAAAAGTGGGAACCGTTTCCGGAGCCGACACCACGTGGGTGGCTTCCATCGCGCTCTCCGATGCACAAAAGGGTAGTGGCGAGGCAACTGTTGAGGCTCTTACCCCAGGCACAAGATACGTTGCGCAGATATTCAACGGTGAGTTCCTGCGTGGCAGCTATACATTCACCACTCTTGGAGCGGCTGCGGGCCAGACCATAGAGGTGCAGCCCGGTGATGACGTGCTGACTCTGCTTGCCGGGGCAGCCAACGAAACCGTGACACTGGTGTTCAACGGCGGTCAGCAGTACGACTTCGACACTCAGCTGCGTGTACCTGAGAACATCACCAATATCTATATCTCAGGCAAGATGATAAACGGGCAGCGACCTGTGCTCAACATGCCGAAGGGCTTCCGCATCAGTGGTGTAAAGGGCGACATAAAGTTCCAGTATATAGAGATGGACGGCGGTGACGGTGAGTCTTATTGGTTCAACCCTGACAAGAATAATGTCGACAACCTTGTGTTTGAAGGCTGCTTCATACGTAATATTCCGCGGTCGCTGCTGATAATAAACAATGACAATGTGGTGTTCAAGAATGTACGCATCGACAATTGTATAATAAACAATATCGGCAAAAGTGGCTATGGCATGCTGAATATCGGCAAGAACACCATTGTGATGGAAACGATAGTCATAACCAACAGCACACTTATGGAGATAGGCGACCAAATGATGGACCTGCGTTGCAAGGTGGACTTGTTTAAGGTGGACAAATGTACATTCTGCAACTATACCACGAAACTGCAGAAGTGGATTCGTGCCGACAATAAGCGTGCTCCGAAGGAGGCTCAGGTCACCAACATGATTTTTTGCGGTCCCAACGGAGGACAAAAGATGAAGTCGGGCAACGATGACTACTCAGGGTGGATGGAGTTCTCAGGCAGTTACCTCACCAGTGACTTCCCCGAGGAGGAAACCAGGAAGTTCCTCAATATCACCCATCTTGACCTGTCTACGGAGGACTTGTTTGTTGACCCCCAGAACGGCGACTTCCATTTCAAGCCCGATGTAAGCTTCAGGGGACGTGGCAAGGCAGGTGACCCGCGATGGTGGAAATAGAAGTTTTTATTAATAGCATTAAAATTTTATAGTTGTTACAGCTCAGGCAACGGCATGATAATGTTGCTTGAGCTGTTTTTCATTTCATCTTCCACCTTCCACCATTTTTAGTTTAAACTTAATATAATCAGAATTTTAAGTGAGTGGAAGATGCCTTGAAAACGGCGTTATCCTCCACTCATCTTCCACCTTTTTTGCCCGTTTTCGGGCTTTAAAGGTGATGAAAACCGTATTTTGCAAGCAAAAAGGCAGGATTTTTAGTGTAAAAAAGCATAAAAACGGACGGGAATCGTAAAATAATGGCTGAAAAACTTGCAAAAACGGGATTTTTTTTGTAAATTTGCAGTGAAATCCAATCTTAGTAATTAGCATGCTTTACTACCTGGAAAACAGAATGTTTAACAATTAATCATCACTCACATAATTTATGAACGAAAAATTTACAGAAGAGACTTTCAAGGGCATACAGCTGCCTTCAATGTGGACTTATTGTTTCAACGAACATTGTCCGCAGCACAACGAGTGCATCCGTTTTATCTCCGGCAAGTATGTCGATGACACAAAAGATGCAGGGTCGGCGGTGTTTCCCAATGCCTGCCGAGACGGGCGCAAGTGCAGGTTTTTCAAACAGGCGAGAATAGTAACCTTTGCATGGGGATTCAAAAAGCTGTTTTATAATGTAAGGCAGCGCGATGCCGCCACACTGCGTGTTTTTATGAAGGCATTCCTGGGCTGTCATGCCACATATTACAAATATGCCGACGGACGGCGCAAGCTCACACCGGAACAGCAGCAGGGTGTGCTCAATATTTTCAGAAAAAAGGGATATACAGAGAATCTTGAGTTCGATCACTATGTGGAAGAGCCAGATTTTATATTGTGACAATACGTTGTAAAACAGAATGTTGGCAGTACACGGCTTTTACAGCTTATTTGTACGGTCCGTACACCGCAGTTGTAGTGCGCCTACACCGTTGTTGTAGTGCGGCTACATCACTGCTGTAGTTCGCCTACAATTCTACTGTACGGATGCTACACCGCTTTTGTACTGGGGCTTCATGTGCGATGTATTATCCGCATTCACAATAAGCGGTTTAACCTCATAAAAGTGGAAGGTGGAAGATGAAACGGCAAAAACAAAATTTTTTGTCCGAATATTGCTGCCCCCGACATAAAAAACATTAAAATTTTATTTTACATTTTGTTCTGTTCTTGTTTATTCGTAACTTTGCGGCAAAATAACAGCTTATGTCAGAACAAGAAATGAATTCATACCGATTCTGTTCGGGGGAGGAACCTACCGATGAGATGTTACGCCAAATAATGAGGGAGGTGGCGATGGAGGCGCGTGAGAAAAAGGAAAAGGCGTTGAAAGCGCATTTTGAGCAGATGAACAGAAACATTGCCGCTAACCAAAAGAAATGGGATGAACAGTTTAAACTGCTGAATAATGGTGCAACAGCCAATTAAGCCAAAGCTTATAATCATTGCCGGGCCAAATGGTTCTGGAAAAACTTCTGTTACGCGGCGGTTTCTGCACCCACAATTAATGCCGCCCGTATTGCCAGTAGGGTGATGGAGGGTGGTCATGATGTGCCAATTTCAAAGATTATTTCCAGATATTTCAAATCAATAGAAAATTGTAGATTTATAGCTGACAAGGTAGATCGTCTTTATGTGTACGACAATTCTATTGATGGTAAAGAGGCGGAGTTGCAGTTCCGGCTCGTTGACGGTAACCGCCGTGGTGTTTTTCATGAGATTAACACCGTAGAGAGTGTTGCACTTCTAATTGGAATGAGCATCATTTATTTGCGTGAATTGTAATAAAATACCTGTTGGCGGAATCAGTCCTGTCAACAGGTATTTTTTGTAATACGGATTGAAAAATTCGTGTTTGCACGAAACTTTTGGTTAAAATGGGAAAAAATTCGTGTAGACAAGAATATTTTTGCGAAAATGTTCCGGAATACACGAATATATTATTGATTTTGCCGAAAAATTAGTGTATCTGCCGTTTCAGATATTCGTAGCCTATTCGGCAGCGCAGACAGTTGCGCTTGTCGCAATATTCCTTTTTCAGCTGTATCAGCGCCTGGCTGTCGCCGGCAGAGGTTACGGGCAGTCCGCACTCCTGCCACATTCGCGTGATGTGGTTGTTTTCCGCTTTCAGCTGGTCCAGCAGGTCAATCGCCCTGTCGCAGAGTGTGTCGTTCATAGTGTGGCGGCCGTAGGCGAACATCGTCGGGATGGCGGTGTTTATCATCAGCAGATTTATTGATGCGGCGGAGAGATTCTTTTGTGTTCTGGTGCTTGTACTGCCGAAGGTATAGTGAGTTTCCCAGTAGGGTGTCACCTTGGTTTTCATCAAGTCCTGCAGCTGTTCCACAGTGGTACATTCCACAATTTTGCTGAGGTTGGCGCTGTTCTCGTAGAAAAGGTTTGCCAGCTGCGATATCCTGATGTGCGGGAAGTTCTGCGGCCGTAGTCTCAGAAAGCGCCACACGCTGGGATTTATAGGCGTCATCGAGAATTTATGCGCCAAATAGTCGTATTCGTTTTTCAGCCGTGTGAAATATCCGTCGGCGAGAGCTTCATCGCGGTATCGCTCTGGCACGGTGCTGATGTCGAGCAGTCCTGCCTGTCCCATGAATATCGCCTCAATCTGAAACAGGTTGTCGCGGTGGTGCATGGCTGCTCCCAGCGGCATGTTCTGCGCCCACAGCTCGAAGGCATCGCCGTTGATGCCGAAACCGTAGTTGCGGGCAAGAGTGGCGAAGAAAGCCGCCTCGTAGTCGCCGTTGCGCTGCTCGGCGCGCTTGGCGATGGCTGTGGTCTTTTGCTCCAGACGTTCTGTCTGCAGCGTTGCCATCCATGAGTGTATCATAATTGTTGGCAGCTGCGGCACAATCTTGTAGCATGGCGGATATTGGTCCTCGTTCAGCAGCTCGGCGTAGTTGTCTCTCACGTTCTGCGGTATGGGCAGCACCATCTGCGCTATCCAGTCGCCCTTGGTGTTCTGTACGTCCCTGTCGGCAGTCTCCACCACATGCAGCACCACATTGTCGTAGGCAGAGTCGTGGTCGTGACCGTGGCGGTACCAGTCGCTTGCCTTGCTGTGTATCTCCACGTTTCCCACCCACAGTGTGCCGTCGATCTTCATCTTGGCGTTGAAGAAGTCTGGTCCGCCGTCTTTTCTGTTGTGCATGCCGGGGTCGATCACCTCCACGGTGCGCCCGTCGGTGGCGGTCAGCTGTTGCAGCGGCAGCAGCTTGTGTTTCCATACATAGTGGAGCAGTTGTTCCATATCGTTTTTTGTTTAGTAGTATTTCATTAAAATGCCGCCTCACCGCCTTGTGCGTAACGGCGGTGTAAAGGCATCTTCGATGTGGTTTATCTCATAATTATAGCAGTTGCCGGTGACGGCAATGATGTCGAAGCGTATTGGCGCGTCGATGCGGTTTATTTTCACGTAAGCGTTGGCGGCAAGGCAAACCGACTGTATCTTGCGGTAGTCTATAGCCTCCTCGGGAGTTACAATGCTGCCATTGGCACGGGTCTTCACCTCGATGATTACAAGCCATCCTTGGTGCATGGCAACGATGTCGATGTCGCGGTGACCGATGCGCCAGTCGCGGGCAATGATAACATAGCCTTTGTCCGACAGATATCGGGCGGCAGTGTCCTCACCCCATTTCCCCAGTTCGTTGTGTGCTGCCATAATATATAATATTTAGTATTTATGATGTTTTATTCCCACAAAAGTACAAAATATTTACGAGATATTCTGAAGTCATGGCAAATGCAGGATGTTATTTAACAATCTTTATTGATAAATCCATTATTTTTCCGTCAAGATTGAATTTTTTTTGTAACGCAAACGGCAAAATGTGCGTCTATGTTATTAGAAGCGCTTCAAAAAGTATGGTAAACAATTAAAAAATAAAACAAAAATGAAGAAGACTATATTATTTATGACATTGGTGCTGCTTAGCGTCACCGTAAACGGTCAGACTTTCCAGGAGGTGATAAATGAGTTTAAGAATAAGCCCAATGTTGAGCTGATACATATCAGCAAGTTTATGATGAAGGTGTTGAAGGCTTCCAGTGTAGTTATGAGTGATGTGTCAATACCGAAAGGTGTCAATATTAAATCGATGAATGTTTTGGTGTTGGACGAATGCACAGATGCAACAAGGCGGGAGTTTTTCGACAAGGTGTCGGCAATAGACTTTAGCGGTCAGGGATATGAGCTGCTTGTAAAGACACGTGATGATGGCGAGAATGTTATGATATACGGCAAGCCCGACGGCAAGGTCTTCAGCGAGGCTGTGATTGTTGCCGGCGACAATAAAGATGCAACACTTGTGCAGATGTTTGGCAAGTTGGATCCTAAGAAGCTGATGAAGTGACGGGCTGGTTAATCTATTGTGAGCAACAATTATGAATGTCGTAGAATTTAAGCAATGTTTTCTGCCGTGCAGCAGTAAGATGTATGTTGTGGCGTGGCGGCTTACAGGCAATGTCCAGTCGGCTGAGGATCTTGTGCAGGAAACATTTCTGAAGCTTTGGACAAAGCGTGACTCTATTGACAATGTCGGCAATGCAGAGGCTTATTGCATTTCCATGCTTAAGCACATATTCTGTGACAGGCATAGAATAAGGCATGTAGAGACAATGGTCACGTCTGTGGAGTGCTTGCGTGCGTCGGATGATGGAGGTATGGCTGAACGTCTGGATTTTGCCGATGAGTCGGAACAGGTGATGACGCTGATAGATAAGCTGCCGGAACAGCAGAGACTGGTTATCACGATGAGGGACATCGACGGCATGTCATTCGATGAGATTGAGGCATGCACCGGGCTTTCAGTGGGCAATGTGCGGGTGGTACTGAGCAGGGCGAGGAAACAAATTAGGGAAAAGTTTAAAAGAATTAGAGAATATGGATGCAAATGAAATAAGGCAGTTGCTTGTCAGATACTATGACGGGCAGACTTCGGAGAAAGAGGACGCTATGTTGTGTGACTATATGTGTGGTGACGATTTGCCGCATGATTTGCAGGAGGAGGCAGATGTCTTTAAGGCTATGTGTTCTTGTGGCAGCGTTCCTGAGGGGCTTGAGCACCGCATAAGCCGCCAGATAGACAGTTGGAATATGGTGGAGAAAGGTTCATTCCGCAAGGCGCGTGTTTCGGGCATCAGATGGATTGCGGGTGTGGCGGCATGTATGCTTATATTGTTTTCCGCCGGAATGATGCTTCATGATGACGGAGGCCGACAGCATGCGCAATGGCATGACACCTATGATAACACCGAAGATGCCTATGCCCAGACCCAGAAAGCCTTGCTGAAAATGTCGGCAAGCATCAACAAGGGGCTGCAAAAGATGGAAGAGGTGACAGATAATAAAAAGTAAGAAATAACAAAACATAGAAAGTGATTATGAAAAAGTTTATATTTACAGTTATGCTTGTCCTTGTGTGTGTGACAAGCAGCGCACAACAGTCGTTGTTTAACAAGTATGCTGAGACAAAGGGAATCAGTTCCGTTTACATCTCTAAAGCCATGCTCGGCATGATGGATAAGGTGAAAGCCGGAAAGAATGACATAGGCAAGATAGCCGGCAAATTGGAGCATGTACAGATAATGAGCTGTGAACGCCCCTCGATGATTGCGGTTGTGAAGCGTGATGCGCTCGATGCTCTTAAAAAAGAGGGATTTGAGCAGATGATGCAGGTTAATGATGATGGCGAGAATGTAGGTATCTATCACAAGGCACACCATAATAACCGGAATGAATTTACATTGCTGTGTGTTGAAGGCAGCAACGAACTGCAGGTCATCAACATATTGGGAAACGTAACCATGAAGGAAATAAAAGACCTGATGGCACGGTAGAAATAAAGATGCCTTTAGCCAACGCTCCGCACCACGCGGTGAGGCGGCTAAAGGCATCTTTTGTATTTGTGTATCAGACTTTAGCGGGGCTTTTCGTAATCGGCAATTTTCTTCAGATAATACTCGCGCACATCCTTCCAATGATAGAGCGGCGCCATGTCCGAGGCTATAGGCAGCGTTGCCTCGTCCTCGTTGAGCAGCACCTTCACCAGCACATCCTTGTCGTTGCTGTCCTTACGGTAGAACACAAACTGAATGTTTGCAGCCATCGGGAATATACGGTAGTTCACCCAGCCCTGCTGCTCCAGCTGCCCGATGTCGGCAATCTGACGGTCGTGCCCGTTGAGCCCCAGCAGACAAGTGAGCGGCATCACCATCGTCTCGTGTCCGAAGCGCAGTGTGGCACCGGGTTTTGGCAGAGCTATTGCCGAGTCGGCTTTCTCGATAATGTTTTTCAGCAGATAGCGCTGTGAGAACGGCTGTGTGCCGCCGTTCTGCGGAGCCGGTCCATAGTGAAGATACCACCATGCGTTGGCAACCTGCCACAGACGGTAAAGCTCGTCGTTGGTGAAGACATTATATAAAGAGGTGTCGTGGCGGCTCTCGGTGCTCTGTATGTTGCTTGCCAACTTGAACAAGCGTGATACAAACTCGTAAACATCGAAATTGTTCTCCACGTATGCCACATCGGTGAACAGACGCTCTATAAGCGGTTTGTAGTCGAAATTCTTTTTGAAATATGCCAGATACTCCATCTGTACTCTCGTCACATCCTTTTGGGCATTGAGCACCTTGTCGCCGTGGTTCATATACGGCATGTCATATTCGCTCGCGTCCTGCGAAATCTGCAGCTGCGGATTCAGCAGCATCAACTGCTGCAGCTCGTTCTCCATAGAGAGTATACACCTTATCACCACAGTGCTCTTGGCATCAACATGCACATTGCCTGCAAACACCTCGGGAAAACGCTCATACATCCGGCGTGCTATATCACGGTGCTGCTGATGTCCCAACGGAGTAAGCTCGCCATGCCTTCTCTGTGCACGGGACACGAGAGTCCTAACTTTTTCGAGCGTCTCCTGCCCCAGCGGTGTCAGCTTGCCGTCCTTCTCCGCCTTGCTCAGTGTGTTGAGTGGAATGTTGTAGTCATTGTCTCCAATGAGATAGCGCGAGCCGTGGCGCCCGTAGTGACTGATATAAAACGGTTTTAAGCCTTTAGGCACCTTTGTCAGTTCCTTTTGCGGACCACGGTATGCAAGATAATTGCTGGCAGTGAGACAGATGTTATTGTCGATTTCCTCCTTTGCCGACTGAGCAAGGATGTTGCCTGCCATAAGCAAGGCTGATATGAAGAAAAAGATTCTTTTCATAGCTGTATCTGTTTTTAGTTTCTATGATTTTTGGACGTAATTAAGTGATGATCCCAACTACCAGTCGATGGCCTCCATGCCGTGAGCTGTGAGATACTCGTTGCACCTTGAAAAATGGTGGTTGCCAAACCAGCCGCCGCGGTTGGCGGAGAGAGGCGACGGGTGTACGCTCTCCAGCACTAAGTGGCGCGAGGTGTCGATGAGCGCCTTCTTGCTGCGGGCATATCCTCCCCAGAGGATGAACACCAGATGCTGGCGCTCAGCACTGAGCATCCGTATTGTTGCATCGGTAAACTCCTCCCATCCTCTTCTCTGGTGGCTTGCAGCCTGATGTGCCCTCACCGTAAGCGTGGCGTTGAGCAGCAGCACGCCCTGCTCAGCCCATCGTGTGAGATTGCCCGACATGGGAATGTCCTTGCCCAGATCCTGCTGTATCTCCCTGAAGATGTTCACCAGCGACGGCGGAAACTGCACGCCGTCTGCTACGGAGAAACTCAGTCCGTGCGCCTGCCCCGGCTCATGATAGGGATCCTGCCCTATTATCACCACCTTCACCTTGTCGAAGGGACACAGATTGTAGGCATTGAAGATGAGGCTTCCGGGAGGATAACACTGATATCTGTCTCTTATACACATCTCCGAGCCCACGAGACTACGCTGCATCTCG